>CXWL01129187.1_pt1 | contig 12709 bp, 11 predicted proteins | sample 590931 | NCBI WGS metagenome assembly CXWL01 (sample SAMEA3498368, study PRJEB10139) | groundwater metagenome | biome: water well; material: biofilm material | place: Germany | collected 2015-04-27
CTGGGATCGGTCACCTTTATCTGCTCGGACAAGACCGGCACGCTGACCCAGAACAAGATGCGGGTGCAGCAGCTGGTCGCGGCGGAGCAGGTCCTGCACGAATGGTCTGCCGCGTCGCTGCCCGCCGCCGAACCGTGGCCCAGCCTGCTCAGCGCGATGGCGCTATGCAATGATGCGCTTGCCGGTACGCATGGAAAAATCGTCGGCGACCCTACCGAAGTGGCGCTCTATCGGGCCGCACTGGAAGCCGGTTATGACCGGACGGCGCTGGAGCGTGATGCGCCGCGGGTGTTTGAGCTGCCCTTCGATTCCGGACGCAAATGCATGACGTCTTTTCAGCGCCGTGGCGACGCCTTGCTGGCATACACCAAGGGCGCGCCGGAAATGCTGCTGGTCCGCTGCAGCGAGGAATACGGCGCAGGCGGCCAGGTCATCGCGCTAACGGCCGCCCGCAGCGAAGCGATTCTGGCGCGTGCGCAAAACATGGCGGAACAGGGCTTGCGGGTACTGGCGGTGGCGCGCCGCGACTGGCCGGCATTGCCGCCAGATACCGAGGCGCATGAGATCGAGAGCGGCCTCACTTTTGTCGGGCTGATCGGCATGATGGACCCGCCGCGTCATGAGGCCAAGAGTGCCGTGCATCTGTGCAAGACCGCCGGCATAGAAGTGGTGATGATCACCGGCGACCACGCCGCCACGGCGCTGGCGATTGCGCGCCAGCTGGGCATAGTCGCTCAGGATGAGGATATGGAGAACGCCGTCATGAGCGGCACCCAGCTGAGCGCCTTGAGTGAACAGGATTTCAGGCAGCAGGTAGCGCATATCCGCGTCTATGCGCGGGTCGATCCGACGCAAAAGATACGCATAGTCGAGGCCTTGCAGGCGTGCGGCGAATTTGTCGCGATGACCGGCGACGGGGTCAACGACGCCCCGGCGTTGAAGCGCGCCGACATCGGCATCGCCATGGGCAAAGGCGGCACCGACGTCGCGCGCGAAGCGTCCAGCATGGTGCTGCTGGACGACAACTTCGCCAGCATCGTCCATGCGGTGCGCGAGGGACGGCGCATTTTCGACAATATCCGCAAGTTCATCCGTTACGCCATGACCGGCAATTCGGCCGAGATCTGGGTGATCTTTCTCGCCCCTTTTCTCGGTTTGCCGATTCCATTACTGCCGATTCATATCCTCTGGATCAACCTGCTGACTGACGGCATGCCCGGCCTGGCGCTGGCGGCCGAGCCGGCCGAAAAAGGCATCATGCAAAGGCCGCCGCGCCCGCCCGGCGAGAGCATCTTTGCGCACGGCATGTGGCAGCATATCGTCTGGGTCGGCCTGGCCATTGCCGGGGTATCGCTGGCGGCACAGGCCTGGGCCATCCACAGCGGATCAATGCACTGGCAAACCATGGTGTTTACCGTCCTGACGCTGACGCAGATGGGGCATGTGCTGGCGATACGCTCAGAGCGCGAATCGCTGCTGTGCCAGGGGCTGGGTTCCAACCTTCCCTTGCTCGGCGCGGTCGCGCTGACCTTCCTGCTGCAAATGGCAACCATCTATGTCCCGTTTCTTCAGCCAATTTTCAATACGCAGGCGCTCACCCCGGCAGAGCTGGGTATTTGCCTGCTGCTATCGGGCAGTGCTTTCATTATTGTTGAGCTGGAGAAACTGCTGATACGCAAAGGATTCCTTTATGCGCATTGACTATGCATTTAGCACGCATAGAATTAACATTTTTCATCAGAAAATCGCCATTTGCAGCAAACCAGATGGCGAAAATTTTGCAGAGCATGTTAAATTTGTGCGTTCGTCAAAAAAATAAATTCATCAACAAAAATGCGCATAAGTTTGATCTATCACAGAACATTGCCAACTGAAAAATTTTTCTTGATGGATATCAATGAAATACCGGGATCGTCAGCGTAGTCTGTTCGGCAGTAAAGAGGCGATTGCATGTGTCTCTGCAAGAAGTTACCTACAAGAAGCTTACCAACAAGAAGGGGAAATAAAAATGAAGTCAGCAATTCGTATGCCTTTAGTACGTCCCATGGTTGCCTTGCTCGCCGCACTGCCGTTAGCATTTGGCCTTGCTCATGCTCAAGACAAAAAAGAAGACAAAACCCACGGTGCCGCAGAACTGAAATATCAAGCCGGTGGATCGCCGCTCGCGACACAGGCGATGCATCAAAACATCAATCCTAAAGCGCCTCCCATGACCAAGGAAGAGTTCGAGTTAGGTAAGCAGATTTACTTCCAGCGCTGTGCCGGTTGCCATGGCGTATTGCGCAAGGGTGCGACAGGCAAGGCCCTGACACCAGACATCACGCTGGACAAAGGTACCGACTACCTCAAGGTCTTCATCAACTACGGTTCGCCTGCCGGTATGCCTAACTGGGGAACTTCCGGTGACCTGTCAGAAAAAGAAGTCGACCTGATGGCGCGCTACATCCAGCAAGAGCCACCTGTACCACCAGAATTCAGTATCAAGGATATGCTGGCCACCTGGAAAGAAGTCGTTCCTGTCGCCAAGCGCCCTACCAAGAAGATGAATGGCTACAACATCGCCAATATTTTCTCCACTACCCTGCGTGATTCCGGCGAAGTGGCACTGATAGACGGCGATACCAAGAAAATCATCAACATCGTCAAGACTGGCTATGCGGTGCATATCTCGCGTACCTCGGCATCTGGACGCTACCTGTTCGTGATTGGCCGCGATGCTCGCATCAACCTGATCGATCTGTGGATGGAAAAACCAGACACCGTCGCCGAAATGAAGGTCGGTCTGGAAGCGCGCTCGATTGAAACCTCCAAGTTCAAGGGCTTTGAAGACAAGTATGCGATCGCCGGTGACTACTGGCCACCACAGTTTGTCATCATGGAAGGCGATACGCTCAAGCCATTGAAGATTGTTTCTACCCGCGGCATGACGGTGGACAATGAATACCATCCTGAGCCACGCGTTGCATCCATCGTTGCATCGCACTACAGGCCTGAATTCGTCGTCAATGCGAAAGAAACCGGCAAGATCATGCTGGTCGATTACAAAGACATCAGCAACCTGAAAATGACTACGCTCGATGCAGCCAAGTTCCTGCATGACGGCGGTCTCGATTCTACCGGCCGTTACTTCCTGGTCGCCGCCAATGCATCGAACAAGATTGCCGTGGTCGATACCAAGGAAGACAAGATGGCTGCGATTGTCGACGTGGGCAAAACACCGCATCCAGGTCGCGGCGCTAACTTCGTCCATCCGAAATTTGGCCCGGTCTGGGCAACCAGCCACCTTGGTGACGAAAGCATCTCCATGATCGGTACTGATCCTGTCAAGCACAAGGCGCAGGCATGGAAAGTGGTTGATACGATCAAGGGTCAGGGCGGCGGTTCCCTGTTCATCAAGACGCATCCAAAATCGAAAAATCTGTGGGTAGATACACCATTGAACCCAGATCCAAAATTGAGCCAGTCAGTCGCCGTGTTTGACATCAACAATTTTGAAAAAGGCTATGTCACATTGCCTATCGGCGAATGGGCCAATCTGGGTGAAGGCGCCAAGCGTATCGTTCAGCCTGAATACAACAAGGCCGGTGATGAAGTCTGGTTCTCCGTATGGAGCGCCAAAGACAAGGAATCAGCCATTGTTGTGGTAGATGACAAGACTCGCAAGCTCAAAGCCGTGATCAAGGATCCAAAGCTGATTACGCCTACAGGCAAGTTCAACATCAACAATACACAGCACGACGTGTATTAATCGAGGGGAAACACGATGAAACATCAAGTTAGCCTGTCATTGATCGCAGCCTTGGGCGTCGCAGCTCTGGCCTTCACTGCATCATCTTCCTACGCCGCAACAGGCGCAGAACTGGCGCAGAAAAATGGCTGCATGGCTTGCCATAGCATAGACAAGAAAGTGCTAGGCCCTGCGTATAAGGATGTCGCCAAGAAATACAAGGGCAATGCAGATGCGGTCGCCCAGGTATCGAAAAAAATCAAGGACGGCAGCACCGGTGTCTGGGGCCCTATCCCTATGCCGCCAAACGGTCCTAAGGTAAGCGATGCCGATATCAAAATACTGGCTGAGTGGGTATTGGCGAGCAATTAACAGTGAACGGTAATTCACTCTAGGTTCGTCCAGTATCATTGGGAGCGCACAGATCTGCTGGTCTGTGCGCTTTTTTTATTCCGGCTTGGCCGGTGCAAGCGGCATACATCACCTGAAATCACCTGAAAAATCCGCCTCCCATGTTCGACTCCCTACACCTTGGCCTGCGCCGTCTCGTCTTGCCCTTGATTGCCGCCTTGTTTCTTACCTCCCCCTTTGCTGCCGCTGCCGCTGCACCTGCGCCTGCGCAGGTCAGGCCGACCGCGGTGGTCACCGATGCCGCTGCCGGCAAGATCAGCTTTATCGGCACCGATGCCGGAGCCAGCAGCGCCGCATCGCTGCACACCACGACCCTGCCATATGCGCTGCATGAGCGCATATGGCAGGCGCCAGATCAGGCTTCGGCCTACCTGTCCTCGCCCGATGGCTGGGTGGTCAAAATTAATTTGCAGACGCAACAGGTGACGCAGCAATTGCGCGCAGGGCAAAGCAGCTCCGGCATGGCGCTCTCTGGTGACGGCCGCTTTCTGATGCTGGCCAATCTGCAGCCGGCGACGCTGGTGGCGATCGATAGCGCCAATTTTTCCGTGATACGCCAACTCGATGTCGCCGACAAAAACGGCAAGGCATCAGGCGTCGCCGCTATCCATACGGCATCGGCGCGCAAGAGTTTTATTGCGCTGATGCGCGATATTCCCGAGCTATGGGAACTCAGCTACGACGAACATGCAGAACCCGTGTACGAAGGCCTGGTACATGACTATAAGATGGGCGAAGCGATCGCCCTGCGCGGCCCTTTCCCACCACGCAGGACCATACTGGAACAGCCACTGTCNNTGGCCTGCTACAAGTGATCAATCTGGATATCCGCAGAAAAATCCGCGATCTCCGCTTCAGCTCAGCGCTGCGGGCGGATGCGGGCGCGAGCTGGCAACGGAGTGGGCAAGCACAGGGGCAGGGGCGCCAGCTGCTGGCGCTACCGCACGCCAATGAGAATGCCGTGACTCTGCTCGACCTGCAGTCGTGGCAAGTCCTGCAGAAGATTACGCTCGCGGGGAAAAAGCTGCGTTTGCATAGCCACGAGCGAGCGCCCTATGTCTGGATAGAAAGCCGCAACGAGGGGCAAGGCGATCAACGCATCGCGCTGCTGGACAAACAAAGCTTGTCGCTACTTGAAGGCGTCCCCGCTGTCATCGCCAGCAGCTCGGCGCCTCTGGCATGGCCGGGCGACGGGGCGTATGTGCTGTTGCGCAGCAAGGACCNNACTTGCCTCTGAGCTTAGCCGTTAGCTTATTAAATTTACTGCTGACATCCAGCTGTCGCCGGTTGCCAGCAGCGGGACGATGATCCGTTTAGAAATCCATCACCACCGACAGCGAATAATGCCTGCCCGTCTGGGTATAGGCATCGGTCACGAGCGAGTTAGCCGCCAGCCCCTGGACATCGGACCAGTTCCAGTATTTTTTATCCGTGATGTTCGCCACGCCGGCGTTCAGGCGCAGGTCTTTACGGAGCCGCCACTGCGCGGTCAGATCCAGCGTCAGCGCCGATGGAATCGTGAATTGCCTGATGCGTGGCGGCAGCGCTGGTTTTGGCAGATAAGGGCTATCCAGGTCGCCTTCGCGCTTGGCTTGCTGGTATCTGGCATCGAGGCGGAAATCCCAGGCCGGCAACTCAACCTTGATGCCGGCATTGAGCTTGGATGGAATAATAGAGTTAAGCGGCAGGTCGGTGCTGTCGTCGGTACCGCGTGTCACGCCATAGGAAAACGGCGAGCTGATTTTTGCGTTCGCCATGCTGCCCCACTGGACGTTCCCCTTCAGCTCGAAGCCGTAGATGGTCGCCTTATCGATATTCACGGTCTGGAATATCGCCGGATCGCCACTTACACCCCTGCCGCCCAGCGGTTTTTTGTCATAAATCAGGTTGTCGTACTTCCCGGTAAATGCGGCAAAATCCACGCTCAGCATGTCCATCATGCCGCGCACGCCGAACTCAAGGTTCTTGCTCTTTTCCGACTTCAGGTCCGGGTTGGGCAGCAACACCGCCGCGACGGTGCTGCTGTCAAAGGTGCCGTTGACCTGCTGTGCATTCGGCGCTCTGAATCCACCGGCAAAATTACCGAACAGGCTCCATGCAGCGGTGGCACGGTACAGGGCGCCCAGCTTGGGAGTAACGGCCGTGCCCGAGAGGGACTTACCCGGTGTTTTGGACGGCGGGTAAAAACCGGCCTGCGTCGTGACATCCAGATCAAAATGGTCAAAACGTATGCCCGGGGTGATGCTCAACTTGCCTGACATGATCTCGGACTGCGCGAACAGCGCCCGGGTCGTTTCGCGGGTATCGGGAAAATATTTTCTGGCGACAAAGCCGGCATTGCCAGGATCGACGCCGTCAAAGAAATTGCTGACATCGGTGCGCGCATAATCGAAACCGTAACTCAGGCGTTGCGACCATTCTTCCGTCATGCGCAGCATTTTGTCTGCCTGCACGTTGGCCTGCCAGGCGCGTTCGCTGTAGGAGGTGTTGCGGACACGGTCAGCCAGCGCCTTGCGGTGCGTCACGCCATCGTCCTGCGCCGATGCGTCCTGAAAACTCAGCACCGTCTGCAAATGATCGGCAAACGGGGTGTCGAACTTGTAGCGGTCGGTCAAGGTAGCGCGATCACGTGTCATGCTCTTGCTGGCCGATTCGCCGACCACGGCCGACGCGCTGCTCACCGGCGGTTTGGCGCGGCTGGAGAGCAGCTCGACGTCAGAATCTTTCGTCACATGCTCTACCGTGAATACGTGTTTTTGCTGATCGTTGGGACGATACACCAGTTTTACCAGGACCGAATTACCCTGGTCTTTTTGCGGATTCGGCGTCGTCCTATCGACATTGGCCACATCATTGCTGCCCATGTTTTTTAATCCGTTGGCGCGGCTGCCGGTGGCGGTGATCAGCCACTCCAGCTGATCGGTGGCACGCCCGGCCAGCGTCGCGCTGACGCTCTTGCCATTGTCGTCACCGCCATACGAGAGCGAAACCTTGCCGCCGAATTTTTTTGCCGGAGCGCCGGCCGGATGCAGGAAATCTGCCGGTTCATGCGTAATGAAATTGACCAGGCCAGCCAGACCGTCAGAACCGTACAGCACCGACGCGGGGCCGCGCACGATTTCTATGCGCTTGAGCAAATCGAGCGACAGCGAATCACGTCCGAACGCATTGCTGCCGTTGATGTAGCTACGCGGCAAACGCACGCCGTCAACCAGCATCAAGACCCGGTTGCCTTCCTGACCGCGAATATTAAAACCGGCATTGCTGTCGCGCCCGGTGGAATTGCCCACCCCGGTGACGGTAAAGCGGGCCGGTGCATGCTTGACAGAAATATTGGGCAGGCTTTTTGACAGGTCGCGGATATCGCCTATCATGCCGCTCTCCAGATCCTTGGCGCTCAGGACATCCATCGATACGGGCAATTCATCGACCAATTGCTCGTAACGCGAGCCGCTGATGACCACCACTTGTGAATTGGCGGTAGACGCGGCCGGCAGCAGGGATTGCGCCAGCACCGGCACCGGCGCGAGGGAGGCGCAGGCAAGCGCGACCAGCAAACTCATAGGGTTGAGCGATAAATGCGTAGAGAGCGGCGTAGGGAGCGGAGATTTCATAGGCATATTATTCTTTCTAAAATTTCAGAAACTGGCAGGCCCACAACGCACTGTTCATGCGGGTTTCCAGCCGATATGCTCTGGAAGGCCGATGAATAGTGCGTGTTGGGCGTGCCCTGTTTTATCTTCTGGTCCATGCAATGCATGAGCGGCGAGGCAATACCTCAGGCAAACATCTTTCGCCTGTCAGTATCAATATAGAAATGTTTTTCCGCAATAGTTATTTCGGCCAGGCGGCATGGCGCAGCCGGTCTAGGGCATCCGGCGCTAACCGGCTTGCCCGTCCTGCCTGGCTTTCAGGTAAATCGGCAGCATCATGGCCACCCATGTGCCGAGCAACAGCAGCCAGGCGGTCGCCGAATAGCTGATCAGCACAGGTAGCGCCAGTATGCTGGCCACCACGCGCAACAGGGCCGCCAGGTGCAAGCCCAGATACAGCGCCCATAAGCTATTGCTGACCGCGAGCGGCCTGCCGCTATGGCCAAAGCTGACGCGACTGACAAAACCGACCAACATCGTCGCCATAAAGCCCAGACCCAGTGCATGCAGCGAAGCTGACCCGATGGCAACCCCAGCAGCGCTGAGCGCATGCAGGACAAACACCAGGGTGAGCCAGGCAAATGACATGTGCAGCATGGCGAGCAGGCGGTTGGCGAAGCTGGCCAGCAAACCCCAGCGCCATGAGGTGACGGCAAAGCTGACTGCCATGGCAAAGGCGGTCACCGCCTCGGCCATGCGCCATTCCAGCGCACCGGCAAGCGCCAGCGCAACACATCCGGCCAGCCAGAACCACAGCAGGCCATAAGGGCGCCACGCCACATAGGGTTTTAACACCGTACCGCTAAAAAACGGCAACATGCGATGGCAGACGGTGAGGAAGATAGGCAGCAAGAAGCAGAAGAAGGCCAGCTGGCGCGCGAGCACCCAGGCAAAGGCATTGCCTGTACTCCAGAACAAAGCGGCAATCAGGGCAAGGTTGCCGCCTATCATGGCGCCGAACAAGACGACTGGATGATTCTTATCGGGTGTCGTGCTTTGCACCACCAGACTGCCCCAGCGCCAGGTGGCGCTGAACCATGCCAGCAGCATCAGCGCAAAGCCGGCGCTCAGCAATGCCTGAGCGATGCTGCTGCCGATGACGAGCAGGACGATGCCGGCAAAATAGCAAATACCGGTAGGCAAAAAATAGCGGTCAGAGGCATTCACGCCCAGCCAGCGCGGGCCGGCCGTGAAGGTGAAACCAAGGATGAACAGGGGGAAAATACCCAAGGGCATCAAAATCCCGTGCAGGGGAATAGCTGCGCTGGAATGCTGCGTCGCCAGGCTCATCCACCACCAGGCAAACAGGAACAGGACAGCCACTGCCCCGAGAAAAAAATACAGGCGGTGGGGGGCAATCGCAAGGCGTTTCATTTGCTGCTTTCTTCAGGATGCCCGGGGTGCATCAGGGCGCTCAGTTCGTGCTGCACCACTTGCCAGACCTGCTCAGACTCTGCGCTGCTGGCATCGGCATGAAAACGCTTCTTTGCGCCTTCACGGTTAAGTATCAGGTGACGGTCGGCTTTGACGCCGGCATTTTGCAGGCAGGCCGATACGCAAGCCAGGGCGCAGCCATCGAGCGCCAGTATCGGGCGGCCTGAGCGTGCCAGCTTCACCAGAGAAGCGACACCACCGCCGACGCCGCTGATGCACGACATTTCCGCCTTGGCCTCGCGATCAAGGCGCAGCGCACAGTCATTGGCCAGCTGCGCCACGCTGGAGCAGCCGGAACAGGCATAGACCAAGGGCAAGCTGCCGGTCTTTGCCGCCTGCATCAGGTTTCTCCAAGCTTGCTGGCCAGGCTATTGAGCCATGCCGGGCGCTCGCTGGCGTCCAGCCAATACTTCACGGCCACGCCCAGTTCGGTATCGCCTTCCATCTTCAGGCGGCGTCTGAAAAACAGGGTGTCGGCATCTTCCATGCCCGATGCCAGCTGAAAAAAATCTACCGCCAGCGCCGACAGCCTGACATCTGCCGGGCCGGCACTCTCGCCGCGCGAAATTTGCTGCTTGAACTTGCCGTCTTCGCAGACGAAGCGCAGTTGCAGGCCCAGGTCTTCTATGTTGATGAGGAAGCTCTTGCCGTACAGCGTATCTGGCGCCAGCAGCCACTCGCGGCGGCGCGCCAGTTCCAGCATCGCCAGCAGGGGCAGGCTCGCTACAGGTGAGGGAATATGCTGGCCGATCTTGCTGAAGAAAGGTGGGAAGCGAAAGTCAGAAAGTATCATTTTTACAGACCCAAAAATTTGATCAAGCGGCCTGCCACTGCATGCCGGCAGCGCCGTACCAGTAGCCATTACTGCGTTCTGCCGCAGCCGGCAGCGCCGCCTCAGGCACATGCGCGATCGCCCGCGCAGTGCGCGCCACATCAAACGCCGCCACCACCTCTGCCATGTGCTGTGACTGCGGCTGCAGGCGCAAGATATCCACGTCCATCGCCGCCAGTTCGGGTAACTGCATGCCCAGATCCATGCAGCTGGCGCTCTGGGTCTGTATGCCGTTCAGGTTCAGGAAAATCTTGCTGTCTCTGGTGGCCAGCGGCAAGCCGTCCGGATGCGCGTCGCAACGGAACTCACAACTATCCTTGCGCAGGCGATGATGGCGTGCGGTAAAACAGCGGGCAGAAAACGCCAGCGCCATGCGCCCCCAGACCTGCACTTCGGTCTCTACGACAGACGGCCGGTTTTTCTGTATCTCCGCCAGGTCTGCACCCGGCATTTCCAGCGGCGGCAAAAACCGGCTTGCGCCCAATCCGGCCAGCCAGCTCAGGGTATCGTTGTGATACACGTTCAGGTGCGGGCCTGCCACGAAACTGGCGCCCGCCTGGTTCAGCGCACGCACGGCGCTAAAGTCATTGGCCTCGACCAGCATGCCCTCTTCCGTTGCGCGCGTAATCAGCCTGTGCATGGCGCGCCGGTCCGGCTCGTTGTCTATCAGGGTCTGGGTGGACATGACCACACTCTTGCCGGCATCCGCCAATTCTTTGGCGAGGGCAAACCAGTCTTCAAATTTCATCAAATGCCGGCGCGAGCACACCACCTCGCCCAGATAGACAATATCGACAGGCCAGCTCATCGCCTCGACATAAAAAGCCAGCGTCTGTTCCTTGGACCAGAAATAAGCCAGCGGCGCCAGTGAGATTTTTTGTTGGTTCATTTTATTCACTTCCAGGGGCGTTCAAACGCCCCCTGTGTTACCTGCGAACCTTCCGCGTGTTTGGCCAGCACATGGTTCCATTCGGCGCGCGGCGAATAGCGTTCAGGGTCTCTGACGGCTGCATCCAGCGCCGCCCTCAATGTGCCAACCACCTGCGCCACATAGGTCGGGCTGCGCTGCCGCCCTTCTATCTTGATCGCGGAGACACCCATGCTGACCAGCTTGGGCAGCAAGCCTATGGCGTTCAGGCTGGTGGGTTCTTCCAGCGCATAATCGAGTTCGCCCTCGACTTCAAAACGCCCCTTGCATAAGGTCGGATAGCCGGCCGACTCGCCCGGCGCGTACATATCGATCAGCGTGCCGCTGAGCCTGGCGTGCAGGGTCTGCTCCTTTTCTTCCCAGCTGATCGCATGCGCCGGTGAGCAGACTCCCTTGTTATTGGGCGAATCGCCGGTCACATAACTCGATAACAAGCAGCGCCCTTCGGCCATCACGCACAGGCTGCCAAAGCCAAAGACTTCTATCTCTACCGTGGTCTGTCTGATGATTTTTTCTATTTCTGCCAGCGTCAGCACACGCGGCAACACCGCCCGCCTGATGCCAAACTGCTCGCGCATCAGCTCTATCGCATCGATAGTGGTGGCCGAGCCTTGCACCGACAGATGCAGACGCAAATCGGGATGACGGTTGCGGGCATAGGCCATCAGGCCTGGGTCAGCCAGGATAATCGCATCGGCACCCATGGCAACCGCCGTATCGATCGCCGAGCGCCACTCTTGCACTGCGCGTGCCTGCGGATAGGTGTTGATGGCAAACAGAACTTCCCGCCCTTTGGCGTGAGCGTAATCTACGCCAAGGCGGATATCGTTTTCACCGAAATTGAGGCCACCGAAATTACGGGCATTGGTGGCATTGCGCAAGCCGAGGTACACGGCATCTGCTCCTTTGTCTATCGCCGCTTTGAGCGCGACCAGACTACCGGCAGGAGCGACCAGATCTATGGTTTTCATAGACCGAGATGCTATATAAAGTGCCGCCCTGCTGCCTTGTTCTCCATCAAGCTTTCGGGGTGTGGCCGAAAATTAACCGCGGCCCCATGCTGGTAAGCCTTGAGCATCTGAGGGCAGCTGATATGGATATGCGATCCGTTGACCTGTATCAGCTCTTCTTCCACCAGCTGATGCAATACCCGTGACAAGGTCTCGGGAGACAAGTTAAGCAGGGACGCCACCAGATTTTTCTTCAGTTCCAGCTGGATATCAACTGAATCTTGTCGCTCTGAAACCTGCAATAAATAATCGATGACGCGCTGCGTGGCATTTTGCAGAGAATGGCGTTCAACATCGCGAATGAAACCGTGCAGGCGGTATGACAAGCCGACGATCATTTGCCGCGCGATCAGCGGTGATTGTTCTATCAACCTCAGCAGGGCGTTTTTTGGCAGGCGCAACAATAAGGAAGACTCTACCGCCTCGGCATAAAACGGATACGGCTCATCAAGGAACATCATCGCTTCGCCGAAACTCTGGCTAGGGCGGATCAGCTCGAGCACCTTGTCATTGCCGTGCGAAGAGGGAATGCCTAGCTTGATTAGTCCATATACAAGAATGTAGGTGCCATCCGAACTATCTCCCTTCTGAAATAAAGTTAATCCTTTATCCAGTTCTACCTTGACAACTTCTTTTTGCAGGACATCGAGTTCAAAAGGAGAAATGTTGCGAAACAAAGCCTGATTGCTAAGCAGCCCTTCAAGATTGATTCTA
>CXWL01119931.1_pt2 | contig 12708 bp, 14 predicted proteins | sample 590931 | NCBI WGS metagenome assembly CXWL01 (sample SAMEA3498368, study PRJEB10139) | groundwater metagenome | biome: water well; material: biofilm material | place: Germany | collected 2015-04-27
CTGTTGGAAATCCCGTAAATGCCTGGCGCCATTTCCTTGCCGTTGCGCTCGTCGCCCGCGCCCCGGTTCGAGTACCAGAACAGGCGCGTGGCGTCGCCCAGCACCAGGTTGAAGCCGTTATAGGCATCGCTGCCGCTGTCGATCAGTGCGATATATTCCTCGGCGCTCATGTCGCCGGCCAGGAAATCGGCCACCAGCGCCCCGCGCGAAGGCGCATCGGGGCGTTTTTCCTGCGGGCCGCGAATATTGGTCAGCGCGGCAAAGCGGGGACCGTGGGCGCCGGCCTGCGTGATGCCCATCCAGCTGCCGCCGCCTTGCAAATCGCGTCCGCCAAACACCTGGGGGTTTTCGGGCCAGGCGCCGGCAGCAGCGGCCGGGCGGTCATAGAATTCATCGCGGTTCGCTGCTGCCACCAGTGGTGCGCCAGGCACCACCTGCCACGCAAAGACAATCAGGCACATGTACTTATATCCGTAAAAACTTCGGTATGGCGCTGGCCGGCGATGAGCGCAAGCAAGGCTGCGTCGTGCACGGCAGCGTCCAGCGCGGCATCAAAGTCGGCGCCGGTCGCGGGATAGATTTCCATCCAGGTTTGCTGGCCGTCGGCCGCGTCGGGGCGGCGCTTGAGCTGGCCTGCAACGCCGTGCTCGACAGCAAGCTGCGCCTGCATCGCCAGCACGCGTGGCGCCAGTTGCGCCGCGTGCGCCTCGGGCACCCGGTAATAGATGTACAGGTCGGCCATGGCTTACAGCGCCAGCGCGTCCAGCGAATACGGCATGGCCTGAAACTGCAGCGGCGCACCGCCGGCGGCGCCCAGGCGCACTTCGCCTTCATCAAGCGCGGCCAGTTTGATTTCGACCAGCGCATCGGTGCTGCCGCTGCCGTTGGGCGCGGCGTTGACCACCATGCCGCAGGGCTGTTCCGGATCATTGACGGCAAATACTTCGTCACCTGCGTGCACGTCGGCGCCGGCGATGGTGGCCAGCACCGTGCGGCGCTTGAGTTTGCCCAGATACTGGCTGCGGGCGACGATTTCCTGGCCCGGATAGCAGCCTTTTTTGAAATTGACACCACCGAGCAATTCAAAATTGACCATTTGCGGGACGAATTGTTCCTGCGTCTTGAGCGTAATTTGCGGCACGCCCGCATGGATGTCGGACAGGCGCCAGGCGTCGTTGCCCGCTGCCGTGAGCGACAGCGACAGCGCCGGCCAGGCCGCTTGCGCCACGTCGCCCGCGGCAATCCATTCGAAACGGGGCGCGCCAAAGGCGTCGGGCAGGCGGATCAGCGTGCCCAGGCCGTGTTCGAGCTTGCCGTACGGACGCTCAGGCACGCTGCCGAACATTTGTTCGAGCACGTGCTTGGCGCGCATGCCGCCAAAGCCCAGCATGACCTGGGTGGCGCCAGCGCCCGAAGCATCGGATAATGTTGCCTTGGAACGCATGACGAACATCGCCAGCCGCTTTTGCAGCGGCGCCTGTATTTCGCGCGGCAACTGCAGGTAGATGGCGGCATCGCTGCGCCACATCAGAAAGCTTGCTTGCAGGCGGCCTTTGGGCGTGCAATAGCCAGCCAGGCGCGCTTCCGCGGTGCCAAGGTGGCTGACGTCGTTGGTAAGCTGATTGTGCAGGAATGTGGCGGCGTCGTCGCCGCTGACAGCGATCAGGCCCTGGTCGCCAATGACGGCAACGAAGCCATCGGCAAGCTCGGCAATGCTGAGCGTGTGTCCGAAATCTCGCACATAAGCCGGCTCTGTGGCACTATGGCGCGCGGCGTGGGTCGCAAGGTAGTCATTCCAGTTGGTCATAATATTTTATTGTTTCCTGATTAAAGCTTTATCATTACGGGTTCATTATAGAGATGTCGAGAAAATCGCGCCGGACACCGCGCAAAACTAACCAGTCAAGTATGCGATCCATAAAAAAACTCATCATCTTTGCGATCCTGTTCATGATCGCTTGCGGGGCCTGGTTCCTGTATTGGGCGGGGCAGCCTATCACAAGCGGCGGCGAACCGATCGAGTTTGCCATCACGCCTGGCAGTGGCGTCGGTGTTGCATCGCAGCAGATCGCCAAGGCAGGCGTGCCCATCAGTCCCCTGATGTTTTCGATGCTGGCGCGCGTGACGCGCAACGACAGCAAGATCAAGGCCGGCACCTACGAACTGAAACCGGGCACCACGCCGCGCGCACTGGTCAGCCAGCTGGTGCGCGGCGAGTTCGCACAGGAGTCGCTGACCATCATCGAAGGCTGGACGTTCCGCCAGATGCGCGCCGCGCTGGCCGCCAGCAAGAGCCTCAAGCACGATACGGCCGACCTGTCGGACAAGGACTTGATGGCAAAAATCTCCACCGAACACAAAAACCCGGAAGGCCTGTTTTTCCCGGATACCTATTTGTTCGCCAAGGGATCGAGCGACCTGAAGATCTACAAGCAGGCCCATGCATTGATGCTGGACCGCCTGAGCGCGGCCTGGGCCAAGCGCGACGCCAGCCTGCCGTACAAGTCGCCTTACGAAGCGCTGATCATGGCTTCCATTGTGGAAAAGGAAACCGGGCAAAAATCCGAGCGGTCGATGATCGCCGGCGTGTTCGTCAACCGCCTCAAGCAGGGGATGATGTTGCAGACTGACCCGACCGTCATCTATGGCATGGGCGAGAGCTACGCCGGCAACATCCGCAAGAAGGACCTGGAAACGCCGACCCCGTACAATACTTACGTCATCACGGGCCTGCCGCCGACGCCAATTTCCCTGCCTGGCGTGCAGTCGCTGGCGGCCGCGCTCAGCCCTGCCAAGACCGAAGCCTTGTACTTCGTCTCGCGCGGCGATGGCAGCAGCAAGTTCTCGGACAACTTGCCCGACCATAATAAAGCAGTCAATCAATACCAACGCTAATCCATGAGCAATAGCAGCATAGAAACAGGCAAGTTCATCAGCTTCGAGGGCATCGACGGCGCCGGCAAGTCCACGCACATCGCGTTCGTGGCCGAGTATCTGCAAGGACAGGGCAAGCACGTGGTGTCCACGCGCGAGCCGGGCGGCACGGCCGTCGGCGAAAAGCTGCGCGCATTGCTGCTGCACGAAAAAATGCATCTGGAAACGGAAGCCTTGCTGATGTTCGCCAGCCGCCGCGAACACCTGGCCCAGGTCATCGAGCCGGCCCTGGCGCGCGGCGACTGGGTCATCTCCGACCGCTTCACTGACGCCAGCTTCGCCTACCAGGGCGGTGGCAGGGGCCTGGACCGGGCCAAGATGGAAGCGCTCGAGCAGTGGGTGCATCCCCATCTGCAGCCGTGTCTGACGCTGCTGTTCGACGTGCCGCTGGACGTGGCGCGCGCGCGCCTGGATGCCACCCGCACGCTCGACAAGTTCGAACAGGAACAGGCCAGCTTCTTTGCCGCTTGCCGCAATGAATACTTGCGCCGGGCCGCGCAGTTTCCCGAGCGCATAGTTGTGGTGGACTCCACCCAGAGCATTGCCGCCATCCGCACGCAGCTGAGCGCGATCCTGGAGCAACTGCTGTGACCGAGCCCTCCATCTTTCCTTGGCAGCAAGCGTCCTGGGAGCAGCTGCAAATGCTGCGTCCCAAATTGCCGCACGCGCTACTGTTTCACGGCGCCGCCGGGATCGGCAAATCCGACTTCATCGAGCGCTTTGCGCAAGCGCTGCTGTGCGAAGACGTGCGCGCCGACGGCCACGCCTGCGGGGCCTGCGCCTCGTGTGGCTGGTTCAGCCAGCACAACCATCCCGACTATCGCCGCGTGCGTCCCGAAGCACTGGAGGACGAGCCGCCCGAAGGGGAGGAGGGAGCCGAGGCCGAGTCTGGCAAGAAGGCCAAGTCGACCAAGGCGCCGTCCAAGGAAATCAAGATCGAGCAGATCCGGGCGCTGGCCGACTTCATGAACATTTCCACCCATCGCCAGGGCTTGCGGGTGGTGGTGCTGTATCCGGCCGAGGCGCTCAATACGCCCGCCTCGAACGCGCTGCTCAAGACGCTGGAAGAGCCGCCGCCGGGCACCGTGTTCCTGCTGGCCTCGAACAGCCTGGACCGATTGCTGCCGACCATCCTGTCGCGCTGCCGCAAATTTGCGCTGACCATGCCCGATCACGCCCAGGCCACGGCCTGGCTGAACGCCCAGGGCCTGGCCGATGCCGACAGCTGGCTGCGCGAGCAAGGCGGCGCGCCGCTGGCCGCGCTGGCCCAGTCCGAGACGGGCAACCGCGACGACATGGACGTCCTGTTGCAGATGCTGGCCCACCCCAATGTCGAAAATGCACTCAAAACGGCAGATAAGCTGAGCAAATCGCCGCTCGCGCTGCTGGTGTCATGGCAGCAACGCTGGCTTTATGATGTGTTTTCCTACAAACTGTCGGGAAGCATCAGATATTTCCCCCGATATCAGAAGGAACTTGCAGCGCTGGCTGGTAAAGTGCACACTTCCAATCTGATGCGGGCGATCAAGAGCGCCAACGAGCGGCGTGCAACGGCGGACCATCCCTTGTCTCCGAAGTTGTTTATAGAGGATATGTTGCTTGATTACACAGCATGCTGCACTTGAAAGGATTTGAATGAACGGCAAACCAGTCGACCCGAACCTGGCGCAACCTGCGCGGCCGTCGGTACTGTCGCTTGCCATCAAGGAAAAAGCCGCCCTGTATGCGGCGTATATGCCTTTCCTGAAGCATGGCGGCATGTTTGTGCCCAGCAATAAACCGTACAAGCTGGGCGACGAGATCTATTTGATCCTGGCCCTGATGGACGACCCGAACAAATACCCGATTGCCGGCAAGGTCGCGTGGATCACGCCGGCCGGCGCCAACAACAACAAGGCGCAAGGCATCGGCGTGCATTTTCCGGACGACGAAACCGGCCAGCGCGCCAAGCTGCGGATCGAGGAAATCCTCGGCGCCGCGCTGCGTTCGTCGCGTGCAACCCACACTTTGTAAGCCATGCCTGCTTTTGACCACCGCGTTGCCCGTCTCGAAGACTTGCCCCTGATCGTAGAGATCTACAATTCCACCATTGCCTCGCGCGAAGTGACGGCCGACACCGAGCCGGTGACGGTTGCGTCGCGCCAGCAATGGTTTGACGACCACCATCCGGAACGGCGTCCCCTGTGGGTAATCCAGGCCAGCGGCACCGACCAGGTGCTGGGCTGGATGTCGTACTCGAATTTTTATGGCCGTCCCGCGTATTCCGGCACCGCCGAATTGTCAATTTACATTGCCGAAGCGGCGCGCGGCNNGCCTTGTTCAAGAAGTTTGGCTTCGATACCTGGGCCCATTTGCCCAAGGTGGCCAATCTGGACGGCATCGAGCGCGACTTGATTATCCTCGGCAAGCGGGTCGCCTAGACCTATAATGCCGGGATGTATATCGACTCCCACTGCCACATCAATTTTCCCGAGCTTGCCGCCCGGATGCCCGAAATCCTGGCCAAGATGGCCGAAAACAAGGTCACGCACGCCTTGTGCGTGTCGGTCGACCTGCCCGATTTTCCGCAAGTGCTGGCGCTGGCCGAGGAGTATCCCCACATCTACGCATCGGTCGGCGTGCACCCCGACTATGTTGATACGCCCGAACCGAGCGTGGCGCAGCTGGTCACGCTGTCTGACCATCCGAAGATCGTTGCCATCGGAGAAACCGGGCTCGACTACTTTCGCCTGGAAGGCGACCTCGAGTGGCAGCGGGAACGCTTCCGAACTCACATCAAAGCTTCAAGAATCACGCGCAAGCCTTTGATTATTCACACAAGATCGTCCAGTGCCGACACCATACGGATCATGCAGGAAGAGGGCGCCGGCACCGATCAGGGCGGCGTCGCAGGCGTCATGCATTGCTTTACCGAATCGCTGGAGGTGGCAGAGGCGGCCATTGCGATGGGTTTTTACATCTCGTTTTCAGGGATCGTGACCTTCAAGAGCGCCCGTGAGCTGCAAGCGGTGGCCAAGGCCGTGCCGCTCGAACGCATCCTGATTGAAACCGATTCGCCCTACCTGGCGCCCATGCCACACCGCGGCAAGATGAACGAGCCAGGCTTCGTGCGCCACGTGGCCGAGTATATCGCCGATCTCAAGGGTATTCCGCTGGCCCAGGTGGCGCAGCAAACGACAGACAATTTCTTCAATCTTTTCAACATCGTACGAGATTAATCGCATGTGGAATATCATCCGTGGAACCGTGTTGTGCGGGGCGCTGCTGGCCTTCCCGGCGTGCGCCGATCCGGTGCGCGACCTGGTCGTCGCCGTCCAGTTGGACAATGTGACCGCAGTGCGCAAACTGCTCGACAAGGGCCTCAGCCCGAATACGCGCGATCCCGTGACAGGCGAATCGGTGCTGATGCTGGCCCTGCGCGAAGGCGCGGACGCCGTCGCCCTGGAACTGATCGCTGACAAAGCACTCAAACTGGAGCAAACGGCGCCCAACGGCAATACGGCCCTGATGATGGCCGCCTTCAAGCACAACAAGCCCGCCGTGCTGGCATTGCTGGCGCGCGGCGCCATCGTCACGCGCCCTGGCTGGACGGCGCTGCACTACGCTGCTGCCAGCGGCGACACCGAGATCACCGCGATCTTGCTCGATCGCTACGCCTATATTGATGCCGAGTCGCCCAGCCAGCTCACGCCCCTGATGATCGCAGCCAGGGAAGGGCACCTGGAGGTCGCGCAATTGCTGTTGCGTGAAGGCGCCGATGCGCGCCTGAAGAACAATGAGAAGCTGACAGCAAGCCAGATCGCCCTGCGTGCCGGCTTTGACCGCATTGCTGCCGCGATCGACCAGCATCTTGCGGCACAACTCGTCAAGCGCTGAGTGCAGCTTACCGTCAAGTCAAGAATTGAGGCGTAAAAGCAATTTTCATCACAGCATCGAAGCAGCACCGGTTTCACCATAATGGGAACGTCAAATTGAATGACGCGCCCTGAAAGGAAACCCATGTTGAACGAACGCGAAATCGAAAGCTGCTATCTGGGACAGTTCATTCCTGTCCACTATCATCACAATATGCTGATGGACCAGAACCGTATGCACGGTTTCAAGTCTGCCATCAACTATGCGGTCAAGCCTGGCGCCAAGGTGCTGGAGCTGGGCGGCGGCACCGGCGTGCTGTCGTGGTTTGCTGCGGGCAAGGCGGCCAAGGTGTATTGCGTTGAATTCAATCCGGACATGGTGCATGCGGCGCGCAAGATGCTGTCGATGAATCCAAACGGCCACAAGGTCGACGTGGTGCACGCCGACGCCTTTGAATACTTGCCGCCGGAACCGGTCGATGTGGTCATCTGCGAAATGATTCACGTGGCCATGGTGCGTGAAAAGCAGGTCGAGCTGATGGAATCGTTCAAGCGGCGCTACCTGGCGCGCTTTGGCGGCCCCTTGCCCGTGTTCCTGCCGGAAGCGGTGATCATGGCGGTCCAGCCCTTGCAGCAAGATTATGATTTTGAAGGCTTTCATGCGCCCATCGTGCAATTTCAGGACAGCGCCTGCCACGCCCCTGGCACGGTCGAATTGGCGCCAGCGGCCGTCTACAGCATTCTCGATTTCAGCCAGCCGACCGACACCCAGATCGCGTGGAGCGGCAGTTTCCAGATTGAAAAGAACGCCTGCGTGAACGCGCTGCGTTTCATCACCAAGAACATCCTGGCCGTGGTGCCCGAAGAGAACAGCACGATCGACTGGCTCAATCACACGATGTCCTTGCCCTTGGCCAAGCCGGTGCAGGTGAGGGCGGGCGACGTGCTGCATGTCAGTTTCCAGTACCGAGCGGGCGGCTCGATTCCTTCGCTCGAAGCGGCCATCACGGCAGGCGTTGCGCGTGCCAATAGCGACGCAACTGCTGCCGTGGCCGCCGCTTACGCGTAAAATGCGGGTTTCAGCCCCCACATTTCAAGTGCCTCACATGGAAACTATCGATCAGCGTTACCTCGTCCAGCAAAACAAGATTAGCGACAACGAGCAGAAACCGCCCGTTTTTGCCAAGGTCATGCGCAGCAAGGAAGGGAAATTCGAAGGCGTTTCCTTTATCAAGAACAAGGAAAAGGCGACGGTCATGACCGTCGCCCAGGCGCAGGAAGTGATTGACTGGGCTACCAGCAAGAAGGCCGGCGCCAAGGAGTACGCCACCAAGATCATTTGCCTCGGCCAGTAAGCCGCTGCCGCTTGTCACGGCAAACGCCCGCTTTATCGCGCCAGCGCGCAGCTGGTCGCATCCCAATTGCATCGCCACGGTGCGCGCCCTACAGTTGCCTCATCTGAACTTGATCCTGATTGGAGCGAATGATGTTGAGTTTCCTGTTGTGGTTGCTGGTACTGGTGTTTTGCTGGCCGCTGGCCTTGCTGGCGCTGATCCTGTATCCCGCCGTCTGGCTGCTGTTGCTGCCGTTGCGCCTGATCGGCATTGGCGTGGAGGCGGTCTTCGAACTGCTGCGCTCGATCGTGATGCTGCCGGCGCGCATCCTCGGAGGCGGCCCCGGCAGGTAATGCCNNACCAGCGCGGCGGCCTGTTCTTGCAGGCTGCTTGACGCTGCCGCCGTCTGTTCCACCAGCGCTGCGTTTTGCTGGGTCATGTCATCCATTTGCGTCACCGCGTGATTGATCTGTTCGATGCCGGCGCCTTGCTCGGCCGAGGCGACCGCAATGTCCGACATGATGGCAGTAATTCTGCGTACGCTGTGCTGGATCTCCCCCATGGCCACGCCGGCCTGGTCGGCCAGCAAGTTGCCCGCTTCAACTTTTTCGACGCTGTGGTTGATCAAGTCCTTGATTTCCTTGGCTGCCGATGCCGAGCGCTGGGCCAGATTGCGCACTTCGGACGCCACCACCGCAAAGCCGCGCCCTTGCTCGCCGGCGCGCGCCGCTTCGACCGCCGCGTTCAGGGCCAGGATGTTGGTCTGGAAGGCGATGCCGTCAATGACGCCAATGATGTCGACGATCTTGCGCGAGCCTTCATTGATTTCGCCCATCGTCTGCACCACCTGCGACACCACCGAACCGCCTTTGCCGGCCGCCTCCGACGCGCCTAGCACCAGGTCGTTGGCCTGGCGTGCGTTTTCCGCATTTTGCTTGACGGTGGAGGTGAGTTCTTCCATCGATGAGGCGGTTTCTTCCAGGTTCGATGCCTGCGATTCAAGCCGGGCCGACACATCGGCGTTGCCAGTGGCAATCTCGCGCGTGGCCGTGCCGATATGCTCGATGCTGGTGCGCACATCACCGACAATCGCGCCCAGGCTGTCGTTCATCTCCTTGAGTGCGCGCAGCATGCGTCCGACTTCGTTGTCGGCGCCTGTCGCGAAATCGTTGACCAGGTTGCCGCTTGCGACGCTCTGCGCCACGGCGACCGCATTGTTTAGCGGTCCCGTCACGGCCCGGGTGATCATCCAGGCGATGTAGCCAGCCAGGGCAATCAGCGCGACCATCGTCCCGAGCATCATCCAGCGGGTCGCATGAAACGCTGCAATCTTGTCGGCAATTCGCTTTTGCAAATCGACGCCGGCCGCCGTGTTCAGCGCAAACTGGGCGTCGATGGTGCGCGTGGCAATGTCCACATAGTCGTTAGGGGCGAACTCAAGCGCTTCAGCCGTGACGATTTCTTTGCTGGCCAGCGCGGTCAGCGCCTTGGCCTGGGCGGTGGCGTCCGTCATCAGCCCGCCCAGGATCTTGGCAATGTCCGGATTTTCGCGGGCCGACTTGGCGAAAGCATTCGCGGTCTGGTCCATGCGGTCGTTGACGCGCGCAATGATGGCCGAAATGGCCATGCGCTCGGTCTGGTCGGCCGTTTTCTTGGCCAGCAGGCCGGCGCCCTTGGCACGCAGCTGGCCGAGCTCTTCGGTAAGCGTGGGCAGCTGGAAATAAGTTGACTGGATCAGCTGATAGGTATCGCGGTCAGGATCGAGGCTCAGGCCGTAATGGTCGCCTACCATCTCATTGACTTTTAACAGTTTGGCCAACACGCTGACGTGGCCCGCGTAACTTTCGGGGACGGTGATAGTTTTGCCCGCCACGCCGGTCTTGAGTGCTTCCCATTCACGCTGGGCAATGGCCCAGGTGTCGCTAAAGGCTGGTTTGCCGATCGCTGCAATGGCTGCGCCGACTGCCGCATAGGCTTCATCTGTCTCGCGCAGCTTGGTGCTGCGCTTGTCGTCCGCCCCGGCAACGCCACCCAGGTACAAGGCAGACAGGCCACGGTGCTGCTGCGTATTCTGGATCACCTTGAGTACTTTGGCCACCGCCGGCAGCCCGCGCTGCTCTCCTTCGTAGGCCTGCAAAGCCTTGCCGGCTTCCCGGATATACAGGAACGTCGGAATGCTCGCCAGGACCAGGCCAATCAGGCTCAGGATCAGGAACGTTTGCCATAACTTGAGTCTGCCAAAGACGGAAAGGTTGAACATGAAGCGCTCCTGTTGAGGTCTTTACATGCTTGAATACTATTCCCGTCAGAGGGGAATTACACAATTTTTCACAACTATATTTTCATTGGAGCATTTCGGCAACAGCAGGCCTTGCCATTTAAGTTCGCTAATTAACAGACATCCCCATGCTTCAGCGCTACACTGGATCACACCCTTCATTACCGGAAGACACCATGCGCCTTGATATCTACCGCAGAGCCGAAACCGACGGCAAGTTCTCTTACCTGGCCGTCCCGGAAGAGCGCAATATTCCGAACGAGGCCATCAATACAGACTGGCAAATGGAGGCGAGGGCGCTGGAGGTAGAAGACGAGGCCGACAGTATCCCGGTGTACGACATCGAGCACCTGGCGCAGCAGATCGCGGAGAAGGGCTACGCCGTCACCGCGCTGCACTGATTACAACGCCAGTTCCCAGTAGCCGACGTCAATCCAGCGCTCGAATTTGCGGCCAACTTCGGCGAAGTGGGCCACTTTCTTGAATTGCATGGCTTCGTGCAGCGCGATGCTGGGTTCGTTGGGCAAGGCAATGCCAGCGATTGCCATGTGGATGCCGGCGCCGCGCAAACGTTCAAGCAGGGCGCCGTACAAGGTACGCCCCAGTCCGCGGCGTGGCTTGTCGTGCGCCACGTAGACTGAGCTTTCCACCGAATACCGGTAGGCCGAGCGCACCCGCCACGGCGTGGCATACGCATAGGCAGCAATTTCGCCGTCGACCAAGGCCACCAGCCATGGCAAGCCTGCGTTGTGGACAGTGGCGATGCGCTGCCGGATATCGTCTTCCGACGCCGGCGCTTCTTCAAAGCTGATGGCGGTATTCACCACGTAGTAATTGTAGATGGCCGCCAGGGCAGCGGCATCTTCGGGTGTCGCGTCGCGCAATTCCAAGACAAGATTCCCTATCAAATGGACAAAATTGCAGCGTACAGCGGAGCGAGCCGCCCCGTCAACGGGGTCGGCTGCAAAACATGCTTATGGTGCTGCGGTAGCGGTCAGTGAAACGCCGGTAATGGCCTTGTAAGCCTGCACCCCGATATGCCATACGCCTGCGGCAGGATTGCTCACCACACAGTTTTCCACATTGGCAGCGTTGGTCGAGCGGCACGCTGCGTCAGCAGTGGTAGGCCGCGCATTGAAACGCGCGAACAAATCGGCGTCGCCGGTGCCGCCAGTCGTCTTGACGGTCAAGGTGTTCGCGCATTCCGGCACCGTAATCGTGAAATACAGCCATGTGCCGGTGGCAGCCGTCAGATTCGACTGGGTCAGGGTAACGGGCACGCAGGAATTTGGCACGACGCTAGGCAGCGAATTCATCAGTGTGGTGGTGACATCGCCGTCCTGCCCAATGGCAATCTGGTACAGGCGGTCAAATTCCGTCTCGGGGATGGCGGGCACCACGTCACCGCTGAGCAGGCGAATCAATTCAGGCGTGGTGTCCGAATGTCCGACCACCAGCGTGTTGCCAGGCAGCGCGCGCAGCTGGGCGGCGAAGCTTGCCAGCTGGTTTGCGTCATAAGTCTGGACCGGCAGGTTCAGCAAGGTGGCCAGCGGTTGGGCGGTTTGCTTGGTGCGGACATAATTGGTGCTGTAAATGCCAGTGATGCCGGCCTTCTTGATTGCAGCGGCAATATTGTTGGCGCGTGTGACACCTTCAGCGGTCAGGGCAGGGTCAGTGCCGGTAGCCGACTTTTCGGCGTGGCGCGTCAGGTAAATGAATTTGGCGTCAGCCGATGCAAGCGAAGGCGCGAGCGCAGCGACTACCAGGGCGATCGAACACAGCACGCGTGATTGAAATTTCATGCAAGTTTCCTTTTAGTAGAGTTTTAGTGCCGGCGTGGCTTGTGGTCAGCCGGAGGGTACTTAATTTTCCGTTAACGTTGCAATTCGAGGTTAGTACATACAACTTTGCGTGTCGAGACAAAGTGACAATGTGTGACTTTTAAACATCAGTTTGCATCGACGAACAAACATCCACGGCGCCAGGCAAGCCTTTTGCAGCCGGGCTGATAAAAAGCGGATAATGGCGCCTATCTCTTTTTCGCACCGTTTTTGGAACTCTCATGGAAATTAAAGTCAACTTTCTCGACAAGCTGCGTCTCGAAGCCAAGTTCGATGATTTCACGGTCATTGCCGACCAGCCCATCCGCTACAAAGGCGATGGCTCGGCGCCTGGTCCATTCGACTATTTCCTGGCCTCGTCGGCCTTGTGCGCGGCGTATTTCGTCAAGTTGTACTGTGATACGCGCAATATCTCGACCGAACATATCCGCCTGTCGCAAAATAATATTGTCGACCCCGAAAATCGT
>CXWL01018402.1_pt1 | contig 12704 bp, 7 predicted proteins | sample 590931 | NCBI WGS metagenome assembly CXWL01 (sample SAMEA3498368, study PRJEB10139) | groundwater metagenome | biome: water well; material: biofilm material | place: Germany | collected 2015-04-27
GTGTCCCAGCGCCAAGGCTTTCCGCAACACAAAGGTCGTTTGCGGCATGGGCCCTTCCTTCGCATCGACCAAAATCAACACCCCGTCCACCATCCGGAGCGTGCGTTCCACTTCACCGCCGAAATCGGCATGGCCCGGCGTATCAACGATGTTGATTTTCACCCCGTTGTAGATGACGCTGGCGTTTTTGGCCCGGATTGTGATTCCACGCTCCCGTTCCTGGTCCATCGAGTCCATGATGCGTTCGCCCATATCGTCGATCTTGCGATGGACGTGCGTTTGGCGGAGTACGGCATCGACGAGGGTTGTTTTGCCGTGATCGACGTGGGCGATGATGGCGATATTCCGAATATCGCTTCGACGGTCCTGAGGGGCGCGTGCTGTGGACATGGTGACAATCACTTTCTGGATGACAAAAAAAAGACGCCCCGACAGTGAGGCGTCTGTTTGCAGTATAGCCGAAGTTTCCAGCCCTAGACAAGCCACCCCCAGGGCGCGATTGCCGAGAGGGTCGCGCATGCTCGGTCGCGGGAGGCACCACGGAATCTGTTCCGATGGTTTGCTGCCCTGGCGGTCCTCCCCCGCGCCTGCAGGTGGGGGTCGTCGGCTTCGGGAAACGGAATTCGCCCAAATTCTTTGAGTCGCGTACCTTGTGTGCGATCCTTCGACCTATCGGTGATCACCATGGATCGTGAATGGGAGCAACTCGATTGTACAGGGACTGGATCGGGGAGGCGTTGTAGGCCGGTATGAGCCAGTGGATCATGAACAGCCCATTCCAATCTTGAGATGAAGGTATCTAACGACATGATTCAACATCGCGCTGGATGCGCGGGACCCGAGCCTGGAGGGTGCTTTGCTACAGACCGGTCACCCACGGCAAGCATTCGGAATCGCCGTGGTCGAAGGGGTTGGTGTGTGGGGGGTCTTCTGCTCGCGATGGAGTGGCTCATGGTCCCCTGTGCTTCTCCCCTCGAGATTCCGTTGATCGGCCCCATTCCCCCGGAGGTCCATTCCATTGAACTGACCTATGCCGATGCGCAGCCCATTCCCACCGTAACGTTGCTTGGTCGGCCCGACGCTGTTGTGGCTCCTCCGTATCGACCGGTTGTGCCCATTCTTGACCTCTTGCCGATGCTGAACGAGGCGCGAGTATTTGGTCCGTGCGACGGACGGCTCCTGCGCGACGCCAACGGGAGTCGGGCGGTCAGGATCGAAGTGAGCGGAGGGCACGGCACAGGGTGCGGCTTGCAGATCGACCTGCGTCCCAACGGAGAGCTGCTGGATATCTTGTCCTATGCAAGTGTTCGGCTCCGGGGCCGGGCGACCGGCCGGCTCGTCATAGCCTTTGAAGATCGGGCTGCCCGGCTGAAAGAAGACAATGTTCCAGTGGCCACGGTCAGTGGGCCCTTTGAGATCGTCATCCCCTTACAGCAGGTCGCGCGGGCATTGGATTTGCGACAGGTGACGGCTCTGGTGGTCAGGACGGAGGGGGGCGACGCGACGATGATCTTGGAGCAGGTTGACGTGGCGCTGGGGCCTCGTCCTCGGGTTCATAGGCCACAGACGGGCATCTGGGTCTGGAACGTTCGGGAGGTGCTGGCGGATCCGGAGCTTCCGTTGAGGACGTGTCGTCAGGTTGGATGTTCGAGGGTCATGGTCCAGATGCCGGCGCTGTCGGATGAGGACCAGATCTGGGCGGCCTATGTGCGGTTCTTGACCCGCGCACAAGCGGCGGGGATCGAAGCGATCGCACTCGACGGATATCCCGAAGCGAGTCAGGACCCGCGTCCGTTGGCCGATAAGATACGACAGCTGCTTCACCTGATGGAGCCGAGGACCCTGCCTGGCGTGCAGTTGGATATCGAGCCGTACCTGCTCCCGGGGTTCCTGGCCGATGAGAGGGGCCCTCGCCGATTTCTGGAGGCCATCGAACTCATCAGGGACGCGATCGGTGGGCGGACTCGGCTCTCGATGGTCATCCCGTTCTGGCTTGCATCGATCACCGTGAATGGTCGTCCCTTGGCCTTCGCCGTGATGGATCAGGTGGACGACGTGGCGGTGATGAGTTATCGAACGGATCTCGAGGAGGTTCAGCGGATCGCCGACGATACGTTGCGGTACGGCGATGCGATCGGCATTCCCGTCTGGCTTGCGCTCGAAACCACGCGCCTGCCGGTGGAGCGCCGGGTTGTGTTGACGCGCGACTCGCGCCTGCATTTGGCGGATGCGATTTTGGATCGGACGCATGGTCGGGTGCTGCTTGCCCCGTTCTCGTCCCTGCCGCAGGACGAGGCCTGCGAGGGATTCCGCATCCACCACCACAATATCGTGGGGCCGGAAGGGCTGACCTTTGCGGGCCGTTCGCGGGGCGAGGTCCTGAGGGCGGTGCGCCACCTGTTGGAGACGGTGCCGAACCAGAGTTTTGCCGGCATGGTGCTTCATGATTTGGATGGGATACGAGCCCTTGCAGAATGACCACGAACAATAATTGGGAAGGGTCTAGGGAACAGTCGCCCGTAGCGCGTCTTGCGGTCGGCACCATCCTGTTTCTTGTGCTCGTCGTCGGCACGTGGCTTGTCTTCGGGCCGACCGTGGGGAGGCTGGGCGGGGAGATTCCGGAGCAGGACGTCTTCCGATTCCCTGGCGTGACGGGTCCTCCGCACGTCACGGTCGTACCGCCCGCCGTCTTGACCAGGCCCGAGGCCTATGGAGAGGGCTCCACGAGTCGGTTGGCGATTCTGTTGACCGATCCTGATTCCTCCTGGCTTGGATTGGCCCATGGGTTGAAGTCTATCGGCATTCCGTTTCGTATCACCCGAGATGTGGAGGTGGCCCTTGCTCACCGGGTCGTGCTCGTCTATCCAACTATCTCCGGGAAGGTCCTGTCTCCCGAGTCCCTCGCGAAACTGGCGGCGTTTCCTCCGGCCGGGGGGACCCTGATCGGCGTTCAGGTGGTGGGAGGCGGGCTGAGTCAACTGTTTGGCTTTCACGAGGCGATCGCGTCACGAAATCGGTTTGAGATGGGCCTGGTTGCTGGAGAACCCCTCCTGGCCCCGTTCACCGAACCACGCGAACGCCGCCTCCGTGTGGGGACTCGCAGCAAGGGGTTCGAAGTCATGGGGACCTATGGCTATACCGAGACGGTGAACCCGCTGGTCATGTTTGAAGACGGGACTGCCGCAGTGACGCAGCGGGCGCACGGCCTCGGGCGGGCGTATGCCATCGGGTTCGACCTCGGGTTTCTGTTGCTCAAGGGCTACAACAACCGCGCGGAGGAATTGGTCGAGGCGTATGACAATCAATTCGATCCCACCCTCGATGTCTGGCTGCGTTTGCTCAAGTCGATCTATCGGGCTGGCCAGGAGGGCGCCGTCACACTGGGAACGGTGCCGTTCGGTAAGGCGCTCTCCGTCCTGTTGACACACGATGTCGATTTTACGCACTCACTGAAGAACGCCGAGCACTATGCCGAGTACGAGCGCAGTCAAGACCTGGTCGGCACCTATTTCATCCAGACCAAGTATGTGAAGGACTACAATGACGACGTGTATTTCAATGAGACAGGGCGGCGGCAGCTGGCGCGTCTTGCGGAATTAGGTGCCGAGCTGGGGAGCCACACCGTTGCGCATTCGGCGGTCCTCAGCAAGTTTCCTATGGGCACGGGGCGTGAAACATATCCCGAGTATGTTCCGTTCGTGAAAGATCCGGCGACGACGTACAACGGCACAATACTGGGAGAATTGCGAATCAGTAAATATCTGATCGAGCATTTTTCCGGCCAAACAGTGTGGTCGTTTCGTCCGGGCCATCTTTCGAATCCCGATGCCCTGCCGCAGGCCTTGGCCGCAACCAGTTATCGCTACAGTTCCTCAACGACAGCCAACAACTCCTTGACCCATCTGCCCTATCAGTTGAACTATGATCGATCGGTGCAGGCCGAAATCGGGGTATTCGAATTCCCGGTTACAATCGAGGACGAGGAACTGCCCAAGATGGGAGATCGGCTGCCGCAGGCGCTGGAGGTGGCGCGGCAGATCAGTCGATATGGGGGGCTGTGCGTGGTGTTAATCCATCCGAACATTCTCGATCACAAGCTGGCATTCGAGAAGGGATTTGTGGAGGGAGTGCGTTCGTTTGCCTGGTTTGGCTCCGTCGGCCAGTTCGGAGACTGGTGGGCAGCACGCGATCAAGTCGGGATCGAAGTGGTGCGGATGGCGCACCGCTTTCAAGTCGAACTGACCGTTCCGCTGGCCGTGTCTGGTTTGACCATCGAGGTGCCCGTCGGGTGGCAGGTGGAATCGAAGGGTTCTTCAGTGGCAGGGATCGCGCAGCACGGGACGGTCGTGACACTCCCCGCTCTGCAGGGCCACCAGACGGTGCTGTTCAGGCCGTACTTCTCAAACCGCTGACACCATCAGTCATGACGCCGGAAGACGGGAACATCTGCGTCAGCAGGATTTGAGTTCTGTCCCCAGTGTATTGATGGGTTTTGGCAAGAACGGTTCAATCGCCTTCAGGAGACGCTCCTGCGAGAAGGGTTTCTTTAAATATTCCGTGGCTCCAAGGGTAGTCGCTTCGGCCATCGTTTCCTCGCGGGTGTCCGCACTGAGGACAATCACGGGAATCCACTGCCATTCCGGCGTCGTTCGAATGGCGCGTAAGACCTCTAGCCCTGATAAGGAAGGCAGCGCCATGTCGAGTAAGACCAAGTCCGGCGGCTTGGTTGTTTCCGTCAGACGTTTCGCGTTCCACCCATCAGGAGCATGCCGGACGGTATAGCCGTTCCGTTCAAGGATGAACCGGACCAAGCAGGCCGTGTCGTCGTGATCCTCGATCATGAGCACGGTCGGTCCAGAAGAGGTTCTAGCTTTACCCATTCGGTCTCCTTCAAAGGGGATTCATTGAACTGGAGAAGCCGGTTCGATGACGGTGCGCATCTGTAGAGACAGGTCTCTTCTTTTCCTCACGGTCTGCGAGGAGCCTACAGCAATGGGTCACGCGGCCCGTTTCTTTCTTTGGTTGCCTCGAAGGCGACGGCGTACCGATACCTGTTGTTTCCGAGAAGTCGTGATAGCCATGTCGGCGACGATCGGATCCTGTTCGGGCGTGGCAGGCAGGAGTCGTTTCACCGCCTGGAGCAGACCGGCTGACCCCTGCTGCTTCGTTACATAGGCCGTGGCTCCTTCGCGCAGGGCCTGCTGAATATCCGGCTCGTAGTTATCGGCGCTGAGCATAATAATTGGGGTGAGTTGCCAATCAGGATGACGGCGGATGACTCTCAGTAGCTCGAATCCGCTCACATAGGGGATCACTATGTCCAACAAGACGAGCGATGGCGGGCCCATTGTGTCGATCATGGTACGGGCCTGGCGTCCATCGCGTGCATGGAGTACCGAAAAGCCTTCTCGCGCCAAGAGATGCGTCAACAGCTCAGCGGTATCCTGTTCATCTTCCACAATCAGCACTGTGGGTTTCATGGGCTCGCTCCTTCTGCTCCAAGGATACTACTCGTAGACCACCTTGACCCGGTCCAAATATGAACCCAGCACAGGGATCTTACGTTCTATCGTTGAGGCGTCTCCCGTCTTGGCCGCTTGTTCGACGACGGCGGCTATGTCGGAGATCCGGTCGAAGCCGTAACTGCCCCCGGCGCCTTTGATCCCATGCGCCACGATGCGCACGGTTTCAAAGTCCTGGGCGGCCAGGGCTGTCTGCATCGTCACCACATCCTTTTTGCGGTTGGTCAGGAATTTCGGTATGAGCGGCTCGAAGGAGGCATCGACGTGCACGAGCTCTTCGCCCTCTGCGACGGTTTCTTCGGGTTGTGTGTGTTCCACGCGTAGGTCTCCGATCAGTTCGGTATCGGTCGTTTTGTCACGAGTCTTGAGGGAGATGTCGAGGGTAGGGCTTCGAACAGGACCTTGGCCTCGACGAAAGGTACTCGAAGGGCTTAGGCGGATATCATCACTGGGGGGGGCCCGACGCCCTTATGGAGAAAACTGGGATCATTGCGGTCGGGCCGGTGTTCCACGGGTTTGGTTCACGGATCGGAGCAAGGTTTCGCGTTTGAACGGTTTCAGCACATAGTCTTGGACACGAAGCGCACGCACCTTGCGGAACGTGTCCTGATCGGCGACCCCGGTCAGCATGATCACCGGCACGTTCTCCCAGTTGGGTGTGGCGCGGATCGTCTCCAGAATCGTGATTCCGTCGACATCGGGGAGCTGAATATCCAACAGGATGAGTGAGGGGGGTGGCATCAGCGCGATCTTTTCCAGCGCCGCAACGCCGTTCGCCGCGTGTGAGACGTGATAGCCCTGTTCTTTCATGATCAGCATCACGAGATCGGCCATATCCTGTTCGTCCTCGACCAGCAGCAGGAGGGGGGCATGTCCGGAAGAGGGGTTGTTCACCGTTGTGCTCATTTTTTAGGCGGCTTGGTCTCTTGGGGAATCGACACATTGGGCGATGGCCGTCAGCAGGGTCTTTTTCTTGATCGGTTTCGTGAGGTGAGCCGTGCACCCTGCTGCCAAGCTCTTCGCCTCTTCTTCTTTGAAGGCATTGGCCGTCAGTGCCACGATCGGCGTGGGCCTGCGCTCCTGCGCTCGTTCCCATGCGCGAATGGCCGCCGTGGCCGTGAGCCCGTCCATGACCGGCATTTGCATATCCATGAGTACCAAATCATAGCGACCGCCCTGGAATTTCCGCAGGGCGACGGCCCCATTTTCGGCCATGTCTACCTGATAGGGGGTGTCCTTCAGAAAGAGCGTGATCACGTCGCGATTATCCTCAAGGTCCTCCACCAATAAAATGCGACAGGGGACTGGTGCGGTCTGTTCTACAGGCGCTGCCTCTTCCTGGTGAGCCGGTCCGACCGGTTCAAGATTCAGCGCCACGGCCAGCGAGTCCATTAAGCGCCGTCGGCTGAGCGGCTTATAGAGGTAGTTGGTGATCCCCAATGATTGAGCGCGACGAATATCCTCTTCTTGAAGGTCCGAGACATGCATGATCAGGGGCATCGTCGCCCATTCCGGTCGGTCGCGAATGGCCTGGGCCAGGTCCAGCCCATTCATACCCGGCATGTGATAGTCCAACATGGCGAGGGTGATCGGCTTGTTCCGCCGATGGGCGTCGTCCAAGATCATCAAGGCCTGCGCGCCACTGCTCGCCTCCACGAGGTGGGCGCCGCTTCGCGAGAGGTGTGCACGGACGATCATCACATTGGTCTCGCTGTCGTCCACGATGAGCAGGCGCATCGCATGTAAATCGAGAGGCGGTCCCGGTTGGCTAGAGACCGTGTGAGGGGCTTCAGGCAGAGCAATGGTAAAGGAGAAAGTCGTGCCGACTCCCACTGTGCTGGTGACCTCAAGGCGCCCGCCCATGAGTTGCACAAGATGCTGGGAGATGCGTAACCCGAGTCCCGTTCCGCCGTATTTTCGCGTCGTGCTGGAATCGACTTGGGTGAACGGCTCGAAGATGGTCTGGAGTTTGTCCGGAGGGATGCCGATGCCGGTATCGGACACGGAAAAGCGGAAGGCGTGAGTGGTCGATCGATCGGGGGCCGGTTCGACGGTGATCAGGACATGCCCGGATTCTGTAAACTTGATGGCATTGCTGACGAGGTTCACGAGCACCTGATTCAAGCGGGTGGGATCTCCGACGACGCCCTGCGGGACATCCGGATGCACGAGGACCAAGAGTTCGAGTTTTTGGGCCGTAGCCTTCCCGGCCATGAGCTCTGCCGTTGTGTCGACAAGATGGGAAAGATCGAACGGCACGGTTTCCAAGGCCATGTAGCCGGCTTCGATCTTGGAGAGATCCAAAATGGCGTTGATCAGATCCATGAGTGACGCAGCCGCGCGGCTGAATCGGCCGACATAATTGGCCTGCTCAGATGTGAGCGGCGTTTCTTGGAGCAATTCCGCCATGCCGACGATCGCATTCATGGGCGTGCGGATCTCATGGCTCATCGTTGCCAAGAATTCACTCTTCGCGCGGGTGGCGGCCAGCGCGGCATGGTTCGCCTCCGCCAACGCGTGATTGCGGGCCTCCAAGTCGCGAGCTGCTTGCTCCAGCCTCGCCTCGGTCTGCTTGCGAGCTGTGATATCAACGATGGAGGCGAGGACCTGAAGGCCTTCAGGGGTCTTGATGGGGTTGAGCCCAATTTCGAGCGGGAACTCCGAGCCATCTTTGCGGCGGCCGAAGAGCTCGCGGTAGGTGCCCATGGCTCGGGCTGTGGGCTGGTGAAAGAAGCCGGTACGCTGTCCAGGATGCTGAGGACGGAATCGCTCGGGAATCAGTATTTCGACGGGTTGGCCGATGAGCTCCTGGCGGTCGTAGCCGAAGTACCGCTCGACCTGGGCATTGACCAGGGTTATGACGCCGTCCTGATTGGCGACAAGCATGCCGCTCGGGGCGGATTCAACGACCTGGTGGAACTGCACCTCGGCCTGCTTGCGCGCCGTGATATTGACGATAGAGGCGAGGATTTGGAGGCCTGCGGGTGTCTGTATGGGGTTGAGGCTGATCTCCAATGGGAACTCGGCGCCGTCTTTGTGGAGGCCAAAGAGCGTGCGGCTGACGCCCATCGCATGATGGGTTGTGGGCCGGTGGTAGAAGTCGGTGCGTTGCCCGGAGTGTCGCGCTCGAAACTGCTCGGGCATCAGCATCTCGACGGGCTGACCCACGAGCTCCTGGCGGTCGTAGCCGAAGTACCGCTCGATCTGGGCATTGACCAGGGTCATGATGCCGTTCTGATCGGCCAGAAGCATGCCGTTTGGGGCGGCTTCAAAGACATGGCGGAACTGCTCTTCGGCCTGCTTGCGTGTGGTCATGTCCCGGACGACCTTGGTGAAACCTTTCAGTTGTCCATCGTGGTCGACCAGGCTGGTGGTGGTGACGTTGGCCCAGAACCGTGAACCGTCTTTGCGTACGCGCCATCCCTCGTCTTCCGCATGGTGATGGGTTGTGGCTGTTCTCAATATCGCCATGGGTTTGCCGCTGGCTTGGCTTTCCTCCGTGTGAAAGCAGGAGAAGTGACGACCGATGATCTCGTCCGCAGTGTATCCCTTCAGACGCTGCGACCCCTGGTTCCATGACACAACATGTCCCTCGGGATCGAGTCGGATGATGGAGTAGTCGAGAATATTCTCGATCATCACGCGCGTGAACTCTTCCTTTTCTCGAATCGCTGCTTCCGCCTCCAATCTGGACCGTTCAGCTTTCTTCTGTGCTGAAATATCGGTGGCCATCCCCAGAAAGCCGGTGATCGTGCCGGTATGGTCGCGGATCGCGGTGACGGAGAGCAGCACGGGGATTCGAACGCCGTCTTTGCGGACGTAGATCCACTCGTGCTCATTGGGCAGGTTGCATCGGGATTTGGCAACGAAGACGTCGAACCCCGGCTCCAGCGCGATCCCCAGTTCGGCGCCGAAGATCTTTGCGCGCGCGGCGACTTCTTCTGCGTTGTGGAACACCGCCGGGGTCAACTTGCCGATCATCTCGTCGGCGGAATAGCCCAACAGCTTTTCGGCTGCCGGATTGAAATGCTGGATGATCCCCGCCGGCGAGGTTGCGATCACGGCATGGGGGGCATTGAACAGAATCGTTTGTTGAAAACTGGTGAGCGCGAAGAGAGCGCGTTCCGACTCCTTGCGCTCCGTGATGTCGTAATTGATGCCGGTCATTCGGACTACGTGACCGTGCTCATTCTTGATCGCAACGGCGCAGGCCTTGATATGGCGGATGCTCTGGTCTGGAAGGAGCAGACGAAATTCCGTGTCGAATTTCCCCTGCCCCTCGATTGCGGCTTGCATGGAGGCTTCGGTAGAGGATCGATCTTCCGGATGGAGCCGGTTGGTCCAGGCGTCATACGTCCCGGGAAAATCATCGATTGTGTAGCCATGGAGCGCGTACATCCGGTTGTCCCAGACTAGCTTGTTTTCGGAAATGTGATAGTCCCAGACGCCGATGCCGCCCGATGCCGTTGCCAGGTCCAACCGTTGAAGAGAATCGTGCAACGTCTGTTCATAAACCTGTTGCTCCGTAATATCCTGCACGGTGCCGGTCCTGCGTATCGAGCGGCCATCAGGGTTGCGTATCACGGTCCCGCGACAGAGCACGTGCCGCAATTCTCCGTGCGGGCGAAGAATTCTGCAGGTCACCTCATAGGGGTGATTCTGTTCGAGCGCGTTTTCAACGGACTTGAGCAGGCTGGCTCGGTCGTCGGGATGGATCGCCTGGCGGAAGGTGTCGCCGGTTGGCGTGATCGATCGAGGCGCATAGCCGCAGATTCGAAAGAGTTCGTCCGACCAGATTTCCGTTTCCGTGTCCTTGTCCCATTCCCAACTGCCGACATGGGCGATGGCCTGAGCCTGAGCCAGGCTTTTCCGATGGGTTTCCAGCTGACGCTGTGCGACGGCACGCGCCGTCACATTCCGGCAGGTGCACATGAGCCAGCGAGCGGGATCCTCCCCCTCCTGTGAAAGGACGAGGGAGAGTTCGGTGTAGATCTTCTGGCCCGATTTGGTGAGGCTTTGCACCTGGCCGGACCACCGACCGACATGCAAGAGGATCGGGAAATACTGTTGTTCAATCTTGGTCACCCACTCGGGAGTGTACAAGGTTTTCCATGAGCGGTTGATCAACTCCTCTGGCTTGTACCCATAGATGGCGGCATGGGCCGAGTTCTGATAGGTATAGCGGCCGTCCCGGTCCAAGAACGCCAAGCCCTCCAATCCGTGTTTGAGCGCTCGAATGATGTCCGCCTGTGACTGGTCATTCGGTTCTTGGCTGGCCCGGTTTCCTTCGAGCTCCTGTCGGCCTCTCCGCACCTCAAGTTGAGTGACGACTTGCCATCCTAAAATACGGAGGGCGTTCATTTGATTGCTCGTTAACTGTTTGGGTGCTCGATCGAGCACACAGAGGGTGCCCAGTGCATAGCCGGCCGACGTCACGAGGGGCATCCCGGCATAGAAGCGAATGTGTGGGTCTGCCGTAACCAGCGGGTTATCGGCAAAGCGGGTATCGTGGGCGGTATCGGGTACCACGATCAGATCGTTGCCATCGATTGCGTGGGCACAGAACCCGATGTCGCGGGAGATTTCTGTCGCTTCGATGCCCACCTTGGATTTGAACCATTGGCGATGCGCATCGACGAGGCTGATCAGCGCGATCGGTGTTCCGCAGATCTGGGCGGCCAGTACCGTCAACTCGTCGAAGGCCTCTTCCGGCGGCGTGTCGAGAATCTCGTATTGTTGGAGTGCGGCGAGACGAGAGGCTTCGTTCTCTGGCACAGGCGCGCTCTGCATGTCTCTCTCCCTTGACGTAAGGTGGGTCGCGTCTGTGTTGTTACCCCCGGTCGGTTGGCCGTCGGCTTCTGTCTTGGCGCGAGATCGGCCCTCACCTGCTGAACCGGTTCGTACGGCTGGCGCTGTGGGCTGTTCCGGTGTCCGGTGTTCTACGGTATACGTACAATGAGAGACACAAGATGGAAAGGTAAAAGCAATTTATCGCGGAAGCGGTGTGCGCATTCGGTTCCGGATCGGATGACGAAAGCCACGTCTCTGATCGGCATCACGCTTGAGTTTTGAGAGGACGCATTGTAAGGTCTTGCTGACCTCAGATTCACATCGACAAGGCTCCATTCACCATGCCGAACGATCGTCGTTTTATTGAAAGAAGAGAACAGCCACGCCGCCGCTGGCGTTGGTGGCAGGTTGTCCTGATTGGTCTGGTCGCCCTGAGTATCGTCGGAGCCACGACGGTTGTGGGAGTCATCTGGTATTTTGCGAAAGAGCTTCCCTCGCTCGACCTGCTCCAAAATTATCAACCGAGTTTGGTCACCACCGTCTATTCCGATGATCGCCAACCTATCGGCCAGTTTTTCATCGAGCGCCGCATTCTCACGCCGCTCCCGGAAATTCCAAAAACGCTGACGCAGGCGGTTATTGCGACGGAAGACGCGAGGTTTTTTGAGCATCCGGGTCTGGATTTTATCGGAATGCTGCGAGCGGCCTGGACGAATATTCGGCACGGAGGGAAGAAGGTCGAAGGAGCCAGCACCATCACGCAACAACTGGCTCGTGCGCTCTTTCTGTCGTCCGAACGGTCCTATGAGCGGAAAATTCGCGAGCTCATTTTGGCCTACAAAATGGAAGTCGTGTCCGGGAAAGAGCAAATTCTTGAAACCTATCTGAATCAAATTTATTTCGGGCAAGGCGCCTACGGCGTCGGCTCGGCGGCGCAATCGTATTTTGGGAAAGATATCAGAGGCCTGACCCTTGCTGAATCCGCGTTCTTAGGCGGTCTGCCGAAGTCGCCCAGCCGGTTTTCTCCGTTCAGCGCCTATGAATCGGCGAAGAAACGCCAAGAGCATGTTCTCGCCAGAATGGAAGAGGTTGGGTTTATTACCGCAGCGGAACGGGAAGCGGCTGCTCGCGAAAAACTGAATTTTCATCGGCCTGGGAGCGAGCATCTTGCGCCGTACTTTGTCGAATACGTCCGTCAACTGCTCATGGCGAAGTACGGGGAGTCGATGGTGTACAAGGGCGGGCTTCAAATTTACACGACCTTGAATGTGGAAATGCAAAAAGCGGCGGAGTCGGCGTTTTTGAACGGGGTTCGCGAGCTTGATAAACGAGAGGGGTGGCGAGGGCCTCGGCGAACCGTCGATGTAGCGACGTTCCAACCTTCGGAACTCG
>CXWL01004241.1_pt1 | contig 12698 bp, 10 predicted proteins | sample 590931 | NCBI WGS metagenome assembly CXWL01 (sample SAMEA3498368, study PRJEB10139) | groundwater metagenome | biome: water well; material: biofilm material | place: Germany | collected 2015-04-27
CCATCCGAGCCCCCGGCCCCTTGAGGTCATGCGCCAAGGTTTCGGCAAGATGCTCAAGCTGGCGAAGACGCGCAACCAGCCCCCGTTGTTGCTGCTGCGCGGCCTCATATAATTTTACATTCGAGATGGCCAATGCAGCCTCTTGAGCCAATCCCTTTGCAAGCCGTTGATTCCACGCCTCAACAGATCGTGGTTGTTCGCACACGAGGGCGAGGACCCCGAACGGCTCTCCTTGGGCCAAGAGCGGAACAGCTAGCATGCTGTCTCCGATCAAGTTTCGCCGCAACACTTGAGGCCGTTCGTCGGCACGAAACCCTTCACCGATAGCCACGTCACGCGTTTCATAAGCTTGAACGCTGACGGGAAGCTCGTCCCACAACATGACAGAATTGCCCAAGCGATCATTCCACTCGCCCGACGCAGCTTCGACAACCCAACAGCCCATCCGCTCGTTCCGGATAAGCACAAGACAGACATCTGCACGGACGAGTTCCACCGCCCGGTCAGAAATTCTGCGCAAGACCCCATCGAGTCCGTCCGGACCAATCGTATTGATGTCCTGCCCAATCGTATTGAGGACTTCGAGTTCTTGGATGTGGGTCTCAATGCGCCGAGCCATGGCCTGATAAGCCTCTGCCAGCTGACCAAGTTCGTCCCTGGAAGTACGCGCCGGGGCCAAGAGCCCCCCGATCTCTGCCGGATCGACATGCTCTCCTAACCGTGCCGTGGCTGATTGCAGCCGCGTGATTGGATCGGTCAGAGAGCGAGCCAGCATGCGCGAGCTGATCCATCCCAGAAATACGACACCTGCGAGCGCAACCCAAAGCCCGACAAACGTCTGATGCGACAGGGCTTCTGCCCTGGCGTTCAACAACTGCCGTTGTAGCTGCAAACGATCTTCGATGGCCCGAAGATCCTGACGGAGACGGTCGGACAGCCGAAGCCCTTCCCCTAGCCGGATATAGGACAATGCTTTGGCCGTGTCCCCCCGCTGAATATCGTCGATCAACTCGTGCTTCGACCGCAGAAGATCTTTCAATTGCCGCGCGATCGGCTCGAGACTGTCCGGAGAACCTGACTGCCCATCCATTAACCTCGCAACACTGGCCAGTGCTGGGTCAATCCTCGATTCCGCCTCCGTCAGCGGGGCAAGGAACGCAGGATGCTGGGTCAACACATAGCCACGAAAGCCGTCCTCAATGTCGATGGCGAGTCGACGCAACAACTCCACATGCTCGCGCGCAAGCACGAGTTCATGCCGTTGTTGCTGGGTTGAGAGAAGCTGTTGAACGATATAGAGGTGAGTCGCAAGCCCTCCCATGAGCGGGACACAAAGCAGCAGAAGCACCGTCCACACCTTGTGCTGGATGCGGAGGTGATCCCACCACTGTAAGGCCCATCGTGCCATCAGACGGAGTTCCTTCGTTCTCGTGAGCGTGCCTGGAGAGCTAAAGTTACCCGTGAATTTGGGCTTTAGGGGAAAGAAATGTCAAGGCCGCGCAATGTTTCCGTAAAGATCCGACTGTCCATAGTAGCCTCTGGACACAGGCACCCACTCACACAACTGACACTCGCGCTTGAGCTGTCCGAGCAAGGACTCAGGCACACGAGGATTGCTGCGCATCTGGGACGACACCGAGAGACCATCGGGCTCTGGCTAAAGGGCATTGCGATGCACCATGCTTCCGCTGGGTACGATAATGATTCCGTCTGCTAGCGTCCGCACAATGCGCGAGCTTGAAATGAGGAGCAACCTCGTAGAACTGACAGGTCCTGGGACAACAACTCCAGAGCCGACGGCCTTAGTGGGGGAATTCTGGATGATGGCCGGCTATCCAAGCAGCAGCCACAAGCCGACTACATAGCCAACAATCATCAACGCACTGTCGGGTTCGATGAGCATGAACCGTTTCTCTGCCCGATAAATGATGCCCATTAAACCGATATTCATGAGGACAATCGACCAGAGGCCGGTCATCGCATGGGTGGGACTGACAGAACTCAGCAACGGTCCCTGGCGATACGCCACGTCCGTGACGAAAAGTGCGGCCATGTTAAAGGCGTTGCTGCCAAAGAGATTGCCCACAGCCAGATCGAAGGCACCGGCTCGCACGGAAGCAAACGCGGTCACCAGTTCCGGCAACGAGGTCGTTATGGCGACCAATGTGGTTCCAACGACGGTCATGCCCAATCCCGTTCGATCGGCGATCTCCTTGGCGGACGAGGCTAAGAAGGGCGCGGCGATCAGGATGGCCAAGGTCGCCAAAGCAAAGCCAATGGATGCCGATCGCATGGCTCGGCGTCTCACCTCCGGTCCATCGGCGGATTCCACCACCAACTCGCGAGCTCGTTGTCGCCGCTTCAAGTCTTCCTGACGGTACACGACACGCATGCCCAGCACGTACATGATGAATACCAGCAGGGTATCGAACCCGACACCCGCATGAGCGCTATGGGAGTTGAACAGAATGAAGAACGAAGCCAGGCCAGTGAGCACAACCGCCAATGCAGCGATCAACGTCTGTTCATGCGCAACCTCGTGCCAGACTCGTCGTTGACGATGAGCCAGATCGATGAGGCCAAGAATCAGCATGTTCGCCATGTTGCTCCCGAACAGGTCACCAACGGCCAAATCCGGAGCATCAATCAAGACGGCACTGACATCCGTGAGCACTTCCGGCAGGGACGTCGCACCGGCCATCAGCACCACCCCGATCCACAATCGACCGAGGCCTGTGAGCTCCGCGATCCTGTCTCCGTAGTGGGAGAGCTTCGTCCCTGCTGCGACGATCACGGCCGCACTCAATACAAAGATGACCCAGACCATGTCGTTTCCCTGCTCTCCCGGGATGATGTACCTGTGGCGATCAGATGGGGGCTTGCTCCCAAACGATGACCCGAGCATTCGCGACTGAAGCATTCTTCGAACTTATGTGGTACGGCCTTGGGCAATGGGAGGGTTAATATCTTGACTGCTGCAATCCTAAGTTATCAAGGCCCATGTGTCTTGGGCTAGACGTGATCAACCCCATTCTTAATGCTCGCGCCGGTCCCCAGCACCCGATTGATCGTGAGTTCTTGGATGAAGATGAATAATACCACCAACGCATGGGTAACGGTGATAACCGCATCGGGCCAACCGACAGCGACAAGATCAATTCGAGTTCATGCGGCTGTTTCTGAACTCTGAGCAGTTGTCGAACGAAATACAGGTGAGGCATTGCCTCCGAGGAGCGACGAATGCAACCACACAACCATGCGAACCCATGGGCTAAACTCCTAACGCCCTCCATAGCCATGGAATCAGAGCACCGAAACAGATCGTCCGCCCAAAGTCTGAATGACATCGGGCATGAGCCGCTGAGATTCGTTAACCGCGGACCTTCCATCCGCCATTTCTTCCTTGCTTTCTTCTGTATCAGTCGTTAATCGAGCTAGGCAGCTCGCTGAAGTTGATCGCGTGGCTCCCCGCTCAGATGGGGTATACTGCCGCCTCAATATAAATAACTGCAAAAGCACGATTCCATCCCATTGCGAACAGGGAGAAGACCCCAATGGCAGGATGCAGACCTTATTTCTTTGTACTGCTCGCTTTCTTGATCGCGCCGGCATCGCCGTTCGCTGCAACTCAGACGCCCACTTCCGCGATCAGCCAAGTGCCTCCGCCACAGCCAGTCGGCGCGCCGGTGGTTTTTGCAGAGGAAACGCTGTTCATCATCTACGACCAACTCGGCCCCTTTACCCCGCAAGAACGGGCTCAAGCCGTCACGGATCGTTTAGCACGTCTGGTCAAAGATCCCTTCACCGAGATCCATCCCGTGACAGCCACGGATCAAGAACTGACGAGTGAACTCGTCTCTGGCGAGACGGTGGTGATGACCGTGACGGATCGCGACGCGCAACCCACCGGTAAGAGCCGACAGGAACTCGCGAAGGACTATGCACAAAAGATTCAGGCGGCGCTGATTAAGTCCCGCGAACAGGTCACGCTACGATCGCTCGTCATCGACGCCGCCTTAGCCCTGCTGGACACCGCCATCCTCATCGCCCTTCTGGTCCTATTTCACAAAACATTTCCGATGATCTACACAAAGATCGACGCCTGGCGCGGGACCGTCATCCGCCCGATCAAGATCCAGCGCGTCAAATTGCTGTCGGCCGATCAGATCGCCGGAGGCCTTGCCGGATTAGCCAGAGCCGTCCGCGTATTCGCCGCGCTCTTTCTGCTCTACATGTATCTGACGTCAGTGCTGGGAATTTTCCCTTGGACACGAGGCATTTCCACGGCGCTCCTCAACGCGGTCGTCTCAACGATCACAGCGATCGGCCTGGCCTTTTCTACGTATGTGCCGAACATCGTCTCGATTGCCGTCATCATCTTCGTCACCCGCTACATCATTAAGCTCATCTCGCTGCTGTTCGCCGGGATCGGGCGTGGCGCCATTACATTCGTCGGTTTCCATCGGGACTGGGCGGAGCCGACCTATAAGATCGTCCGGTTCTTGGTGATCGTCTTCGCCGCCATCGCCTGCTTCCCCTATATTCCCGGCTCCCAATCCGAGGGCTTTCGTGGCATTTCTGTGTTCCTGGGACTCCTCATCTCATTGGGATCGGCTGCCGCCATCGGCAATGTCATCGCCGGCGTGGTGCTCACCTATATGCGTCCGTTTCGCGTCGGCGATCGCGTCAAGATCGCTGATACCACGGGAGACGTGATGGAGAAAACGCTCCTGGTCACCCGGGTGCGCACCATCAAGAATGTGGACGTCACGATTCCCAATGCCATGGTCCTCAGCAGCCACCTCATCAACTACAGCTCCTGTGCGCGAAACCAGGGGCTGATCCTCCACACGAGCGTGACCATCGGCTATGACGCCCCGTGGCGTACCGTTCATGAGTTGCTGATCTCAGCCGCTCGGGCGACGACTCATATTTCAGCGAAGCCGGAGCCCTTTGTCCTGCAGACGGCGCTCAACGATTTCTACGTGACTTCGAGATCAATGCCTATACCGGCCACCCCAACAAGATGGCGACGATCTATGCGGAGTTGCACCAGCATATCCAAGACAAGTTCAACGAAGCCGGCGTCGAAATCATGTCCCCGCACTATGCCCAGATCCGGGACGGGAACCAGACCACGATTCCAGCCCAGTATCTTCCGAAGACCTACAAAGCCCCAGCGTTCCGGATTGGACCGCTGGGCAATCTTTTCGGTGGCTCGAAGGACTGACGGACGAGAGCTCGGTACTTATCCCAATACTTTCTCGCTCGCGCGATCCGAGCGTTCAATTGCGCAAGAGTGTGCGCCTTGATCTGTGACGACACATTCGACTCAATCAGCGCGAACTCCGTGGCGGTCATCAGCGCGCGGTCTTGGACTCGCATCAGTGCCGTACTCATTCCTCCTTATTCTTGTCGAATGCGTTTCAGGAACAGCCAGCCGATTGTCCCCGCCGTCGTCGATGCGACCAGAATGCCCACCTTAGCCGACATCAACGACGGCCCGTGGGTGAAAGCCAAGCCTGTGATAAAGAGCGACATCGTGAATCCAATCCCCGCAAGACACCCCACGGCCCAGAGGTGAGGCCAGGACACGCCGGAGGGCAAGGTGGCGAGTCCCCCTCGAATCACGAGCCAGGACGAGAGCACGATACCGACGGGTTTCCCCACGAGTAACCCGAGGATGACCCCCAGCGCCACCGGATTGATCAGCATAGTGCCGATGTTTGCATCGAGAGTGATCCCTGCATTGGCCAGGGCGAAGACCGGCATGACGACGACCGTCACCCAGGGATGCAGCGCGTGCTCCAATTGCTGCAGGGGGGTCTCCGCCTGCTGCACAGCCGTTTTCATACGATGGGTGATTTGCTGCCGTTCGCGATTGGCCAATTGGGGCTTCACGGGAGACATCGCCTGCTCAAACCGTTCGAGGAGCTCCTTGCCTCTCAAAATGAATTCGCGTCCGGTCAGCCGCGTTCGGGCGGGAATCGTCATTGCGGCAATCACGCCCGCGATGGTGGCATGCACACCTGACAAGAGGAACGCCAGCCACAAGCCGCCGATCCCCAGGACCGAGTACACCAGCGGGTGCCGTATGCCTGCCACATTGGCGGCAATCAACAGCACAAGGAACACTCCGCCGATGGCTAGATTCCCCCATGCAATCGTCGATGTGTAAAACAGCGCGATGACCAGCACAGCCATGAGATCGTCAGCGATGGCCAGCGCGGTCAAGAAGACTTTCAAGGCCAACGGGACCCGACTGCCGAGTAAAGCCAAGATCCCGAGCGCGAAGGCAATGTCGGTCGCCATCGGAATGCCCCATCCCGGCGCGCCCGGTCCGGGCGTATTCAGGGTCGAGTAGAGCGCTGCCGGCAGCATCGCCCCGCCCAACGCCGCCGTCAGCGGGAGGGCGGCTTGCCGGAACGACGCCAACTCTCCGACCAAGATTTCCCGTTTGATCTCCAATCCGATGACGAAAAAGAACATCGCCATCAGCCCGTCGTTGATCCACCCCAGCAACGTTTCCGTCAACGCGTGAGACCCCACCATCAGGCTGACGGGCGTGTTCCAAAACGTCTCATAGGATTCGGCCCAGGGCGAATTGGCCCAGATCATTGCCACGACGGTGGCGGCCAACAGCAGCACGCCGCCGGTGGACTGGGCATGAATGAACCGTTGAAAGGGCTCCATCATCGGCTGAATGAGCGGCTGGTTACGGGACCCCGGCTGTTCCATCATGGTCTCTGCCCTCGACTGAAGTTAACTCTGTCCTCCCCGTCTTCTCTGACAACCGCGCCAAGTTGTCGCTGCTCGAAATCACCCCGATATGGCTGAAGGCCTGGGGATAGTTGCCGAGGAACGCGCCGGTCGAGAGATCGATTTCCTCCGGCAGGAGCCCGAGCGTACCCGCTCTCGCGCAGAGTGAGTCGTACAACCCCAGCGCCTCATCCAGACGCCCCTGCTTGACCAGGTTATCCACGAGCCAGAAGTTGCACAACAGAAACGCCACCTCATGCCCGGCCAATCCAGCGGTCGACTCCTTCGACAAATACCGATGCAACGCCTTCCGGCCCTCAATCGTTCGGCGTCAAACGTGTACTGTCATTTGTCTTGCGTGCAGAGGATCTCTTCTTGCTCCAACTATCGCTCGTGCCCGTTCAACACTCAACATGCACTATTTTGATAGCCCGCTACTCACCCATTTCCCGTGTACGCCTTTCTATTCACGGTCCCGGGGCCGTTGCGAGAGCCGTCGGGCCTTTTCCTGCCGGGATTTCCATTTTCCCTTCACGCCCCGGCATTAGAGCCGAGAGACTTGTGACTGGCCCTTTCATGCCGTCGCTCGGCACTCGAATCGTCTGTCCCGTCTGCCGATCATGCACGAAAGTCTGCTTGGCTCCATCCACGATGCCCGGCAAAAGATTTGTTGCAAACGACTCGAATCTGACAAAGCGTCCGTCGGCGCTGATGGATGGATTCACACTCATGTTGTTCGCCTGCTTTCCGCCGCTCACGACCGAGACACGAGTCGTCCGTTTGGTCTGCCGGTCGTGCACAAATATATCGATTGCCCCATTCGTATCGCCCGAAACAAGGTTCGACGCCATAGACGCAAACACCACATAGCGACCGTCTTCGCTCAGGTGAGCCGATTGGCTGAAGTTGTCGGCTTGGCTTCCAGCGCTATCCACCGAAACGCGGGAGGTCTTTCCTGACTGCCGATCGTGGACGAAAATATCTTGCTGTCCATTCGTATCAACCGGCACAAGATTCGTCGCTAATGACTCAAAGATAACGACCCGTCCGTCACGACTCACCTCAGGGGCAAAACTACCCCCGTTGGCTTGCGCGTCGGCACTGCTGACCGACATCCTGATCGTTTGCTTCGCCTGGCGATCATACACGAACGCATCTGTCATCCGATTCGTATCGCCTTCGACGATGCTTGACTCCGCGGATTCAAACGCGACATAGCGCCCGCCACTTCCGGACTCGAAATGAGACCGGTCAACTGGCGTGCCAGAAGCCGCTCCGCTTCCCATCGCGCCCGCTTTAGCCAGTAACGTCTCCACCGTTTGCGACGAATGCTCTCCGTTTCCACAGGCTCCCAGAGCAAGGCAGGCACCACCGCCAATCACGCGCACGCTGGTCTGCCACCATACGATCAACCTGCGCCTGTAGGGTCTAGAGATCATGGGCTGGTGTTCTCATGTCATTCGTCCTCTCTGCCGCTTGCGGTGACCGGTCGACTCAATGAATGCGAAACCATCGACAGATGCCTCGCCAGTGACTAGCGCACCAACACATAACCAGATTGCTGAAGATGAGCGATGGCTGCTCGGTTCTGCCTCGTCAGCCTCATTCTCTTAGTTCCCTACGATCCATCCGATCTTCCGTATCGCATCAGCTGGTCATAGGCGAGGTCACAGCCTGGGCAATACGACTCCACGAGCACAAAGTCATCCACGATCGTCTGGCTACGGGCCATGTAATCGGAAATGAAGCACCAGCGCGGCGGCTTCGCCCGTTCGTCAAACACGGCTCGGCATCCGGTACAGCTGAGCAGCACCAGCTTGGATTTCATACGACCCGCTCCACCGCTCATGCCTGTACTTGCGTGCCCGTTGCGCCGGACTTCTCCGTGACATGGGTTTCCGGGGTTCGATCGATCCGATGGACGAGAAACCGCAGGACCTCTTCAATCTCCCCTTGATGCTTCAGATAGAACTGCGCCCGTGACCCGGCATGTCGCCCCACGCGCACTCCCATCGCGAGCCCTTCAGTCAATCCAAAGACATCCTCGTCCGTCTCATCATCCCCGATATAAAATAAACCTATCCGCCTGAGGTGCACCATCAAGGCCAATGTCGCCGGGCCCTTCCCGCCTCTCCCCGGAGGCAACAGATTCACGGAATTTTTCCCAAGGATCAGACACGGAGCCGGGCTGAGTGTCTCAAGCAGAGGGAGAAGAGCCGTGCGAGTTCCAACAAACTCAGCACCTCCTCGATAGTGCAGCGTGAGCGAATAGCGCTTCGCTTCCACTTCGACCCCAAGATCTTTCAAAGATTGGGCATATTGAGCCTCTAACTCCCGCTTCCACCCCGCACAGATCCCATCCGCCCACATCAGTGTCGGCAATGGCGTCAATACACTCTCGATCCCGTGATTCCCGATCAGATAAGGAACCGCCCCGTCGACCCGCGGCGCGAGGTCGGCAAGCGCCCGCCCGGAGACCACGGCGCAGGGGGCACGTTTGGCGAGCTCCTTCAACCACTCGCTCACGGAGTACGGAATTTTGACGGCATCACGATCAGGCGAGATCGGCGCAAGCGTCCCATCGAAGTCGAAGGCATAGAGGACTGGCTTTTCGGCCAATGCGCGCAGCGCCCGGCGCCCCTCCTCAGATAACACATACGTCATGCTTGCCCCCCGGTGGTCGTTCGCGCGTCTCGCGCGCCCATTTGGCGGGCGAGGCGGGCTCGTTGCCGCATGCGGGCCGCATCCATCAGCATGCGTCCGGCCCAGCGATAGACGTTAAACTCCTGCACGATCCCGCGCATGCTGCGCATCCGCGCCCGCTGCTCGGTCGGCGGCATCGTCAGCGCCAAGTGCAGGGCAGCCGCACACTGATCGATATTATAGGGATTGACGATCAGCGCTTCGGGCAACTCCGTGGCAGCGCCTGTAAATTGGCTGAGAATCAGCACCCCCTGCTCGTCGTCACGGGCGGCCACGAATTCTTTGGCGACGAGATTCATGCCGTCATGCAAACTGCTCACGATGCAGAAGTCCGCCCCCCGGTAGTATGTGATGACGTCTTTCGGCTCATGATGCTCGATCCGCAAGACGATTGGCCGATAGCCCTCTTGCCCGAACCGCTGGTTGATGCGTTCTGCCAGCGCGATCACGTGCTGGCTCAACTGCTGATACTCCTCGATCTTGGATCGGCTGGGTGCGGCGATTTGCAGGAACGAAAATCTGCCGATCCATTCCGGCTGCAACTCCAGCAGCCGCTCAACGGCCAGGAATCGCTCGAGAATGCCTTTCGTATAATCCAGCCGTTCGACCCCGACGCCCACACGATGCACGTGGGGGAGACCGTTGATGGCGCGGATGTGGGTCTTGCATTCGAGGTCGGACGGGAGTTGAGACTGCTCTCGGTTGGGCCAGGCGATCGAAATCGGGTAATGGTTCACCGCGGTAAGTTTCCCTTGATAGGAAATCATGGAACTATCCCAATCGATCCTGGTTTCAAGTGAACGATCCACCGTATTGATGAAATTGCTGCAGTGAAAGCGGGTATGGAATCCGAGAATGCTGCTGCCCAAAAGCCCTTCGAGGATCTCCCGATACCAGGGACAAATGGCATACCGCTCCGGATTGGGCCAGGGTATGTGCCAGAATGTGATGATCGTCGCATGCGGCAAATGATCGCGCACGATCTTGGGCACCAGGGCCAGATGGTAATCCTGCACGAGGACGACGGGATTATCCGTCTTGGCTTCCTCGATGACCGTCATGGCAAAGCGTTCATTGATCTCTTTATACCGTTGCCAATCTGAGGACCGAAAGACGGGACGGACGTGCGCCAGATGGCAGAGCGGCCACAACCCTTCGTTGGCAAAGCCGTAGTAGTAGCCGGCCTCTTCTTCCGGCGACATCCAGATGCGCCGGATCTCATACTCGGGATTGTCCGGCGGAACGCGGACATGCCCGCGTTCATCGACGCCCTCGCGATCGGCGCTGCCGCTCCCATGCGCGATCCACACACCTGAGCAGGCGCGCATGACCGGCTCCAGCGCCGTGACGACACCGCTGGCCGGCACTTGGACATCGATATGCTCCCCGTTCCAATTGTGGATATAGGGTTCACGGTTAGAAACGATCAGGACTTCGTCCCCGGCCAGATGATCGTGGAGAATCTTTTTCAGGGTGGCCGGTTTCCAACTCATCTGGCTCTCGTCCCTCATGCGTTTGTCCGCTTCGAGGTCATGAATGAGGGCGCGAAGATCCTGGGCCACCGGATGCAAATCGGCGCCAGACCGCGTGTCTCCGATCAACGCGACCAGTCCCTCGCCTCGGAGCATCGCCCGCACGCCCGCCACCCATCCGCGCCAGCTCAAATGTGCGACTAATACCGTCACCAGAGAAATCACCGCACCGATGACGGCAAAGAGATAGAAGAGATACCACTTCGTGTCGCTGCTGCGGCGTTGCGCCCAGCTCATGTCGTGGACGAGCATGAGGCGTCCCCATACGCGGCCGTTGCCTTCAACTCCTACCGCCGCGACATGCACGGCTCCTTGGGTGAGCTGCACGAGGGCGGTCTGGCCCACGTTGATCGTGCTGGTTCCCTCGCACGGAATAGAATTAGGGTAGGTCACCGTTTTGTATGCCAGCCGGCCCTCGCGGTCGCAAAACCCGATTGCGAAGAGCCGTTCGTCCTGAATGATCCGATTGAAGTAGTTCAGCAGCTTGGTCTTCGACTCCGCCGCCAGAAGATCCACCAGGGGGCTTTCAACCATGCGACCAATCAGTTCCGACCGGATTTCAAGATCCCGCACGAACCATTTCAGCGTCAGGGTATCGACGAGGGGAATGACCGCATAGGCCAGGCCGGCCAGCACCAACGCTAAGGGCAACAAGAATCGGAGCGATAAACGCATAGCTCACCTCTCGTTTACATCGGAGAGAAAATCGCCTATGGTACGGGCATGTATCCCTACGGTCTCGTCGGTAATTGCCAGACCTCGGCGTTGATCGGCACGAACGGCGCCGTCGACTGGATGTGCGCGCCGCGGCCCGACAGCCCGCCCGTCTTCGGCCGATTGCTCGATCCCGACGGCGGGCATTTCTATATCACCAGTCCGGTTCCTTCCACTGAACTCACAACACAGCAACGCTATCTGCCGAATACGAATATCCTGCTCACCACCGTCACCTTGCCCAACGGCGACGCCTTCCAAATCACCGATTTTTGTCCTCGGTTCGAACAATACGGACGCATCTATCGACCTGCCGCCCTTTTCAGGTTGGTCGAACCGCTCCAGGGCACACCTGCCATCCGCGTGAGCTGCCGGCCAGTGTCGGGGTGGGAGAAAACTCCGGCGACTCCCGTGCGAGGCAGCAACCACCTGCGCTACGAGATTCGTGGCGAACTGCTCCGCCTCCTGACCAACATGCCGCTGACCTACCTGTGTGAAGAAACCCCGGTCGCGCTGACCCAGAAATTCTATTTCGGTCTCACATGGGGCCTCGATATTGAAGATGACCTCGTCAAAGTCACGCACGACTTCCTGGAACAGACGACGCGCTATTGGCGCACCTGGGTGAAGAACTGCTCGGTGCCCCTGCTGCATCAACAGGAAGTCATCCGCTCGGCCTTGACCTTGAAGCTCCATTGTTTCGAAGACACGGGCGCGATCCTGGCCGCCGTGACGACAAGCCTCCCGGAACAACCGGGCGGCATGCGCAACTGGGACTATCGATATTGCTGGCTGCGCGATGCCTATTTTGCCCTCACGGCGTTTCATAACTTGGGCCACTTCGAAGAAATGGAAGCTTTCCTCAAATTCCTCTTGAACATTGCGCATACGCACGAACATTCCCGCGACCGTTTACGTCCGGTCTATACGCTGAGCCAGGGGCTTCCGCTTCCTGAAACCGAGCATTCGAATTGGGCCGGCTATCGGGGC
>CXWL01071650.1_pt1 | contig 12698 bp, 12 predicted proteins | sample 590931 | NCBI WGS metagenome assembly CXWL01 (sample SAMEA3498368, study PRJEB10139) | groundwater metagenome | biome: water well; material: biofilm material | place: Germany | collected 2015-04-27
GACTTGACCTCAACTTCTCGAACCGCCCGGTGCGGACCCGCATGCCGGGTGGTGTGGCAGGGGAGCGGCCCACTTGGGCCGCCCCCTATGCCGATTCCGCACTCTCGCACAAGCGTAGAACAGATTGAATGTAGCTACGTTGTAGCCACATAGCTCGAATTCTCGATATTGACCACTCGTAGGAGGTGAAATGTTGACCACAACTATTCGTTCGCGCGTCGAGCCGGAGTTGAAAAAAGAGGCGGTGGAAATATTGAACGCTTGTGGGTTGGATCTGTCTACTGCAATCAGGCTCTTCCTTCATCGAGTCGTTGCCACCAAAGGCCTGCCTTTTGAAGTAGTTCCAAATGAAGAGACGATCGCTGCAATGCAAGAAGCGCGAAAGTTGTCTGCTCGCTTCGGTTCCGCCGAGGAGCTATTCGGCGAGCTTGGGGGAACGAATGTCGGGAAGAAAGGCAGACAAGGGACAGCAACCGGACGCTGACAAGAATCATGCGTCTGCAAATCAGCGGCGTCTTCATCCGCTGGTGGTCGAGTTCAACACCAAAACGCTTGCACGAAGGTCCGACAGGTCAGCCCAATTCAAGAAAGATTGGCAGCGGCTTGCGCAAAGTGGTCGTTATGATCTGGCATTGCTAAAGACGGCCATGATGCATTTGATCGCCAACGACGGGCCGCTTCCGGCAGAATATGTGGATCACCCCTTGTCGGGTGCTTATAAAGACCATCGCGACTGCCACATCGGCGGTGACTGGTTGCTGATCTGCAGGCTTGACAAGGACGGGGTGATTTTCGCGCGCACCGGAACCCACAGCGAATTGTTCAATAAATAGCCCGACCGGCTCGCAGGGCGAGCGGGTCAGTTCGCGCATCGTGGCGCTGCGCATATTCGACCACTACCACTTCCGTGTGGTGGCGGCGGCCGCGGGCCAAGAAGCAAGAGCGGCTGGTGTTGGCCAAACCGCCGCGCACGCCGGATGCGTCGCCCTGGTGGCGCGAGCACTTCGTCGACTCGGCCAAGATTCGTGACCGCGAACTGTTTGCCTAGCCGCGCGGTACGCCAGACGCTCGCAAGCATCATGCCGGGGGGAGTTCTTTCCCTGTCCTCTCGGAAGTACAGCTCCTCGCGCGTGGCGGATGACGCCGCGCCGCAGCTTACTGGAATGGCTGGCCGTTGTAGAGGATGCTGGTGACGTTGGGATTGGCTTCGAGTCCGGCAGTTCGACCTTCTCGAAAACGGTATTGGCGTAGCTGCCGGTCGAGTAGCGATGCCTGAATTCCGCGAGCGGCCGGTCAGCCACCAGGCGCTGCGGTCCGAACACGTGCACGATCCCCCTGGCGGAGCGCGCCAGCCGCCAGGAAAGCTCCCACCAGACTTCCTCGACGTTCGACCACGGATGTCCCGCCGCAGTCAGCGAACGCCAGAGCGCGCGTCCCATCAGCGTGGATCGCAGCAGCTCATCGAGCCGGGTGTGGGCGGCGTTTTGGACGATGAACGCCGCTGCCAGTCTTGCGCCATCGTCATCCGCGTAAAATACTGCGCGATCCGCTGCGGGAAACAACGGCACCCATGAGGCGAGCTTCAACAGGTCGCGATCGGTGGTGAAATGCAAGCGGCTTTGCGCGTTTGCGGCCATGATGCAAGTCCTGATCGTTCAGAGGGGGGCCTCGGAAGGCTGTTCAATCGCCCGCGCCGCCGCCGGCACCACAATCGACACGCAGGTGCCGGCGCTGGTGCTGCGTCGTTCGACCAGCATGCTGCCGCCGAATGCTGCCACCCGCTCGCGAATGCCGCGCAGGCCGAAGCCGTAGCACTGACCCGCCTCCCGCTCGGCGGTGGCGACGCCGTCGTCGAGGAGCGTGATCGACAGCTGCTCGTTAGAAAAAACCAGCGCTACTTCCACCTGCATCGCCTCGGCGTGGCGGAGGATATCGAGCAGCGCTTCCTGGACGATGCGAAACAGGGCGGCGCTGCGGCGTGCATCGTGCGCGCCGCGGTCAGCGCCGCTGACGCTGATCGAAGTGGCGATGCCGCTGCGCGCTTCGAACTGCCCGACCAGCCATTCGAGCGCGGCGGCCAGGCCCAGTTCCAGCGTGCTTGGATGCAGTTCGTTGATGATCCCGCGCACCGCGCGGATGCTGGCGTCGAGCGTGCCCAGCACGTGCCCGACCTTGCGCCGCAGGTGCGGATGGCGCTCGCCGGCGCGCGTGTGCAACATCTCGATGTCGATCTTCAGCGCCAGCAGGTTCTGGCCGAGTTGGTCGTGGATCTCGGCCGCCAGGCGCCGGTGCGCCTCGTCCTTGGCTTCCTCCAGGTGCGCCATCAGCTGGCGCAATTGCAGGTGGGATTCCTGCAGCGCCTGCTCGGCGCGCTTGCGCTCGGTGACGTCGACGCTCATGCAAATCAGCAAGTCGGGCGCGCCGGTGACGGCGTCGAAGATCGGCTTCTTGAACGTCTGCAGCTGGCGGTCTTCGTTGCGCGTGTGGCTGTAGGCCAGGTCTTCCTGGATCACCAGCTGGCCGCGGGCGAACGCCGCCTTGTCGTTGGCGAGGAACACCGCCATCTGCTCGGGCGGGAACATGGCGTGGCCCTTGCTCCCCGACACGGCCGCAAAGTCGAAGCCGAACTGCTGTTCGGCGGCCTTGTTCATCAACAGGACGCGCGATTCGGGGTCTTTCAGGAACAGCGCGACGGGCATGGCGGCAATGATTTCACGCAGCTTCAATTCGCTCGCCGCCAGCGTGCGCTGCGCCTCGGCACGCTCGTCGGCCTCGCGCGCATGGGCTAGCTCGAATGCGTTGGCGGCCTGGTCGCGCAGGGCGCACAGGCTGCGGATCCGCAGCGCCGCCAGCGCGCCGCCGGCGGACAGGCCGAACAAAATGAGCAGCAAATGAACTGGCAGTGGCGTCATGCGCCACACCAGCAGCACGCCGGCGCCGCCGCCGGCCACGAATCCGATGNNTATGCCCGCTTTCAACGATTGTCTTGCTCTTTTGAAATCGTTGCGAATTCGCCACGCCGCGCAGCGGGCGTTACGCTTCTGCCCAATCTCGCTAGAATGAATAGGCAGGGAGATGAAAGGACTGCCATGGCGCATACACTCACCTATCTTCGCCTTTATTCCGACGACGCCGGTATCTCGCATTTCGCGCCGGTGGAGATCGAGGTGGCGCCGCGCGATTTCGCCCCGCCGGCCGAACCGTTCAGTGTTTCAGCGCTGGAACCGGCCTCGCACCACGGCTTCCTGTCGCTGCCGAGCGGGTGGATCGGCGATCTGCATCCTTCGCCGCTGCGCATGTGGATCGTCGTGCTCGCCGGCGAGATGGAATTCGAAGCCGGCGACGGGGCGAAACACCGGCTCGCCGCCGGCAGTACCTTGCTGCTCGAAGATACAGCGGGGATGGGGCATCGCAGCCATGTCGTCGGCGACCAGGCCGCGGTGCTGTCGGTGGTGCACGTTGAGCTGCCGGCGCAGCGTGCCGGCGTCAAATCTGCGTGATGTGCTGCAGCGCGATCTCGGCGCGGTGTTTCTTGGCCAGGTACATGGCGGTGTCGGCCTGTTTCAGCAATTGTGCGCTGGTGTTGCCGTGTTCCGGATAGGTGGCGATGCCGATGCTGATGGCCGCGTGAAGGCTGAGGCTGCCGAAGGTGACCGGCCGCTCCAGCGCGTCCTGGATTTTTTCGGCGACGCGCGCCGCATCCGATGCCAGCGCCATGTTCTCCAGCAGTACGACGAACTCGTCGCCGCCGAGCCGGGCGACCGTGTCGACCTCGCGCACGCATTGCTTGATGCGCTCGGCCACTTCATGCAGCAGCAGGTCGCCCGCCGCGTGGCCGTGCAGGTCGTTGACCTGCTTGAACTTGTCGAGGTCGAGGTAGAGCAGCGAAAAGCCGATGCCGCTGCGGCTGGCGCGCGCCAGCGCCGAGTCGAGCCGGTCGTGGAACAGCTGGCGGTTCGGCAGCCGCGTCAAGGCGTCGTACTGCGCCATGTAGCGTAACTGTTCGTGCAGGTGCATGCGTTCCATCGCCGTGGCCACTTGCGTGGCGACGAATTCGAGCAGCTCCTGGTCCTGCGCGGTGTAGGAACGCTCCGGCGAGCCGTTGACCGCCAGCACGCCGAGCGCGCCGCCGGGCGCGGACAGCGGCACGCCGAGCCAGTTCGGCACGGCGCCGGCCGCTGCCGCGCGCACCTCGGCGGGCAGCGCCGGCAGTGTCGCCGCCGTCAGCAACAGCGGCTGGCTGGCGCGGATCACGTGGCCGCACAGCGTGCCGGCGGGCGGCAGGCTCGCCGCCGCTGCGCCGGCGCACTGGTCGACATGGTAGGGATAGCTCAGCTGGTCGCGCTGGTCGTCGTACAGCGCGATCGAAAAGCCGGGCGCCGGCAGCAGTTCATCGACGATCCGGTGCACCAGCGCAAACAGCGAGAGCTGGTCCTTGGCCGCCTGGGTTGCTTCCGAAATGGCGTACATCGCCGCGCGCATCGCCTCGCCATGCTTGCGCTCGGTGACGTCGCGCGCCACCGCGATGCGCAGCTGGTCGGCTTCCGACCAGCGCGCCGACCACATGATGTGGACCCGCTGGCCATCCTTGCGCAGGTAGCGGTTCTCGAAATTCGGCTGGGCCGCGCCGGCCATCACGTCGGCCGCGGCGGCGATGGTGCGCGCGCGGTCCTCCGGCGCCACCATGTCGATCATGCGGGTGCCGACCATTTCCTGCGGCGTATAGCCGAAAATGCGCTCGCAGGCGGCGCTGACGTAGACGAAGCGGCCGTCCGCATCAACGGCGCAGACTGCGTCGTTCAATAAGTCGATCAGGCCGGCCGTGGGCGTAAAAATAGCTTTTCCCATGTTGTGTGGTTCGCGGTTCCATCATACCCGCTTCGCATCCGGACGCCGTTCCGACCGCTGGGGCCGTGTCCGAATGTCGGAACTGACCCCAGGGATGCTTAGCCGGTGTTGCGCAGGCCGGCGGCGACGCCGTTGATCGACAGGTGGATGCCGCGGTGCACCCGGTTGCCGACGTCGAGCGGCTCGCCGGCGTTGGCGCGGTGCCGCTGGATCAGCTCGACCTGCAGGTGGTTCAGCGGGTCGAGGTAGGCGAAGCGGTTCTGGATCGAGCGCGCCAGCAGCGGGTTGCCGGCCAGCCGTTCGTGCGCGCCGGTGATCGCTTCGAGGCAGCGCAGGGTGTTGCCATGCTCGCCGGCGATGCGCTTGAAGATGCGCTCGCGCAGGCCGGCGTCGGTCACCAGTTCGGCGTAGCGCGAGGCGATCGCCAGGTCGGTCTTGGCCAGCACCATGTCCATGTTCGACAGCAGGGTGGCGAAGAACGGCCACTCCTTGAACATCGCCTGCAGCGTGGCGATGCGCTCGTCGCGCGGGCCGTCGGCGAGCCAGCCGCCGATCGCCGAGCCGAAGCCGTACCAGCCGGGCAGCAGCAGGCGGCACTGGCCCCACGAAAAGCCCCACGGAATGGCGCGCAGGTCTTCGATGCGGCGGGTCGACTTGCGCGAGGCCGGGCGCGAGCCGAGATTGAGTTCGGCGATCTCGGCGATCGGCGTGGCGGCGAAGAAGTAGTCGGTGAAGCCGGGCGTCTCGTAGACCAGGTCGCGGTAGGCGCGGTAGGCGCGCTCGGACAGGTCGGCCATCACCGTTTCGAAGCCGTCCAGGCGCGCGCTGTGGGCGCCGGCGGCGGGATGCGGCATCAGGCTCGCTTCGAGCGTGGCGGCCACCAGCAGTTCGAGGTTGCGCCGCCCGATCTCGGCGTTGGAGAATTTGGAGGCGATGATTTCGCCCTGTTCGGTCAGGCGGATCTGGCCGTTGACGGTGCCCGGCGGCTGCGCCAGGATCGCTTCGTAGCTCGGCCCGCCGCCGCGCCCGACGGTGCCGCCGCGGCCATGGAACAGGCGCAGCTTGACCTTCGCTTCGGCAAACACCTTGACCAGGTCGATTTCGGCTTTGTAGAGCTCCCAGTTGGAGGTGAGGAAGCCGCCGTCCTTGTTGGAGTCGGAATAGCCGAGCATGACTTCCTGCAGCTGGCCCTGGCGCGCGATCAGTTGCGCCACCAGCGGCAGCGCCATCCACTCGGCCATGATGCCGGCGGCGCGCTGCAGGTCGGGGATGGTCTCGAACAGCGGGATCACCATCGCATCGAGCTCGCCGGCGGCGGGGCGCAGCAGGCCGGTTTCCTTTTGCAGCAGCAGCACTTCGAGCAGGTCGGAGACGGTCTCGGTGTGCGAGATGATGTAGTTGCGGATCGCCCGCACGCCATAGCGCTGGCGGATGTCCTTGGCGGCGCGCAGGATCGCCAGCTCGCCGTTGGTTTCGTCGGTGTAATCGGTGTACGGGGAAAACAGCAGGCGGGGTTGGGCCAGTTCGGCGAGCAGCAATTCGACCTTCCGCGCTTCGCTTGTCGAACCATATGATGGTTCGACTCCTGCGCGCGCGAATAGTTCGGCCAATACGCGTTCGTGGACGTCGGACGTCTGGCGCATGTCAAGCGAAGCCAAATGGAAGCCGAAGATGGCGGCGGCGCGCTGCAGCCGCGCCAGGCGCGGGTGCGCGAGGGTGGCGCCATGGTGGGCGGCCAGCGAATCGGCCAGCACCTGCAGGTCGGCGCCGAAGTCGAGCGCTTCGCGGTAAGGCGCGGCGTGGCCGACTTCCTTGCGCAGGATGTTGGTGGCGCCGAGCGCGCGCGCGGTGGCGGCCAGGCGCGCGTACATGCCGATCAGGGCGCGCCGGTACGGCTCGTCGCTGCGGTGTGGCGAGGTGTCGGTCGAGGCGTCGGCCAGCGCCTGCAGCGCCGGGCTGACGCTGACCATCAGGGTCGAGATCGACAGTTCGGCGCCGAGCGCGTGCACTTCGTCGAGGTAGAAGTCGAGGATGGTGGTGGCATGGCGCACCAGCGCCTGCTGCATGGTGCCGGCGTTGACGTTTGGGTTGCCGTCGCGGTCGCCGCCGATCCAGCTGCCCATCTGCACGTAGGCGCTGTCGGCCAGCGCCGCGGGCTCGGCCTGGTAGTGCGCCGCCAGTTCTTCGTCGATGTCGTCGTACAGGCCGGGCAGTTCGCGCAGGAAGGTGATGCGGTAGTAGGACAGGGCGTTGTCGATCTCGTCGGCCACCGTCAGCTTCGAGTAGCGCAGCATGCGCGTCTGCCACAGCGTGGCGATGCGCGACTGCAGCAGCTGCTGGTTGGCGCGCGCTTCCTTCGGCGTCAGCGGCAGGTCGCGTTCGGCCAGCAGGCGCGCGATGTCGTGCTCGGCGTCGAGGATGCTCTTGCGCTGCACTTCGGTCGGGTGGGCGGTCAGCACCGGCGCGATCAGGGCGTCGCGGAAGAAGGTCTGCACCGTCTCGCGGGCGACGCCGGCGGCCTTCAGCTTGGCGAGCGCGAAACCGACGCTGCCTTGCTGCGGCGCCGAGCCAGCGAGCAGGTGGGCGCGGCGGCGGCGGATGTGGTGCTGGTCCTCGGCGATGTTGGCCAGGTGGGAGAAATACGAGAACGCGCGCACCACCGAGATGGTCTGCTCCTGCGACAGTTTCGACAGCAGGGCGGTCAGTTCCGCGCCGGCGGCGGCGTCGTCTTCACGGCGAAAGCGCACCGCGGTCTGGCGGATCGTCTCGACGACGTCGAACACGGCCTCGCCTTCCTGGTCGCGCAGCACGTCGCCGAGCAGGCGGCCGAGCAGGCGGATGTCTTCCTTGAGGGGGGCGTCCTTGTCGGCGCCGGGGGTGTCGGGTGCTGCAGCTGAATTTACCATGGTGACCATCGCGAGAATTGTTGGTGCAAAAGGCTTATGGCCAGGGTCTGCAAGGGGGCCGCATGATAAAATTTGTGATCTTATCCATGAGCCGATGACTGGCATGCGCCGGTGTGGGGCTAACGACAGTGAAAGTATCCGTTTTGAAAGCAACTGAATTGACCGGTACCGCGTCGCGGCAGCAGCCTTCGACATTGATTATCGCATCGCGCGAGAGCCGGCTGGCCATGTGGCAAGCCGAACACGTGCGCGATCACTTGGCTTTATTATATCCGCAGTGCAGCATCCAGATCCTCGGCATGACCACGCGCGGCGACCAGATCCTCGACCGCGCGCTGTCGAAGGTGGGCGGCAAGGGCTTGTTCGTCAAGGAACTGGAAGTGGCGATGGCCGAAGGGCGCGCCGACCTGGCCGTCCATTCGCTGAAAGACGTGCCGATGGACTTGCCGGAAGGCTTCGAACTGGCCGCCGTGCTCGAGCGCGAAGACCCGCGCGACGCCTTCGTCTCCAATCAGTACGCCAGCCTGGCCGAGCTGCCGCCCGGCGCGGTGGTCGGCACCAGCAGCCTGCGGCGCCAGGCGCTGATCGCGGCGCGCTACCCGCAGCTGGTCATCAAGCCGCTGCGCGGCAACCTCGACACGCGCCTCGGTAAGCTCGACCGCGGCGACTACGCCGCCATCATCCTCGCCGCGGCCGGCCTCAAGCGGCTCGGCCTGCCCGAGCGCATCCGCGCGCTGCTCGACCCGGAACACAGCCTGCCGGCCGCCGGGCAGGGCGCGATGGCGATCGAAATCGTCTCGGGACGCACCGATATCGACCTGCGTGCCGTGCTGGCGCCGCTCGACCATACGGCCACCGCGCAGGCGGTGACGGCCGAGCGTACCGTCTCGAAAGTGTTCGGCGGCAGCTGCCAGATCCCGCTGGCGGCGTTCGCCACCGTCGACGGCGCCACCATGACCCTGCGCGCGATGGTCGCCACGCCGGACGGCCTGCGGGTTGCCACCGCCGAGGCCAGCGGCCCGGCCGACGCGCCCGAGCTGCTCGGCCGCCAGGTCGCCGACATGCTGCAGCTGCAGGACGCGCATGCGATCCTGGCCGAGTGCAAGGCACAGGCGGACGCTGCCGATGCCTGATCCGGTGGTGATCACCCGCCCGGCCGCGCAGGCCGGGGCGCTGGCGGACAGCGTGGCCGCGCTCGGCCGCGAGGCGGTGCTGCTGCCGCTGCTGGAAATCCTGCCGCTGCCCGATCAATCGGGGCTGCAGCGCGTGCTGGCCGACCTGGCCGATTACGCGCTGGTGGCATTCGTCTCGCCGAACGCGATCGACGCCGCCTTCGCCCACCTGCGCGGCTGGCCGGCCGGTGTCGCGCTGGCGGTGCTGGGCGAGAGCAGCAAGGCCACCCTGGCGCAGCATGGCGTCGATGACAGCAACGCCACCATCTTCAGCCCGCTCGACCCGGCGCGCAGCGATTCGGAACACCTGCTGCAAGCGCTCGACCTGGCCGCGCTGGCCGGGCGCCGCGTGCTGATCGTGCGCGGCGAAACCGGGCGCGAGCTGATGGGCGACGGCCTGCGCGCGGCCGGTGCGCTGGTCACGACCGTGGCGGCCTACCGGCGCCGCGTACCGGCGCTGACGCCGCAACTGGCCGACACCCTGCGCGGCCTGCTGGCGCGCCAGAACGACTGGATCGTCACCAGTTCCGAAGCCCTGCGCGGCTTGCTCGCCCTGGTGGCGCAGCTCGACGGCGGCGCCGCTGTCGCAAAAATGCAACAACAGCACCTGATCGTGCCGCACGCCCGAATCGCCGAAACGGCGGCCACCCTCGGCCTCACCCGCCTCACCCTCGCGGGATCAGGCGACGCCTCCCTGCTTGCCGCGTTACAATCACGAGCATGAACGAATTGCCTACCTTACCAGAACAAAATCCCGCGCCTGCCAATGCGGCGCCGCCTGCCGCCCGCACCGAAGAGAGCTTCGCCGAGATCCTCCAGCGGCCCTTGTCGAAAGTGGCGATCGTCTTCCTGGTGCTGCTCGCGCTGTTGGCCTGGTCGACCCACAACCGCTTCGCGCACCTGCGCCAGGATCTCGCGCGCAGCCTGCAAAAGGGCGAAGCGACCAACAACGAAACGATTGCCCTGGCGCGCCAGGTGCAGGAGCAGACCAAGGAACTGCAGGCCAAGGTCGGCGTGCTGGAGAGCCGCCAGTTGGAAGCCCAGAGCCAGCAGGTCGCGCTCGAACAGCTGTACCAGGACATGTCGAAGAACCGCGACGAATGGGCGCTGGCCGAAATCGAGCAGGTGCTGTCGACCGCCAGCCAGCAGCTGCAGCTGGCCGGCAACGTCCAGGGCGCCCTGATCGCGCTGGCCAACGCCGACCGCTCGCTGTCGCGCAGCGACAAGCCGCAGTTCATCACGATCCGCCGCGCCATCGCCAAGGACACCGAGAAGCTGAAGGCCTTGCCGGGCATCGACACGGCCGGCCTGGCGCTGCGCATCGATAACGTGATCGCCCAGGTCGACACGCTGCCGATGCTGTCGGACTACAAGCCGGTGGCGCCGTCGGAACTGGCCAAGACGCGCAAGCCGGCCAAGCCGGGCGCCGCGGCGCCGGCGCCGAACGCCTTCACCAGCCGCCTGCAGCAGGTCTGGACCGGCTGGACCGGCGAGATGTGGGACGAAATCCGCCAACTGATTCGGGTGCGCAGCGTCGACACGCCGGAAGCGCTGATGCTGTCGCCGAGCGAATCGTATTTCATGCGCGAGAACCTCAAGCTGCGCCTGCTGAACGCGCGCCTGGCCCTGTTGTCGCGCAACGAAGCGGCGTTCCGCAGCGACCTGGTGTCGGCGCAGGACACGCTGACCAAGTATTTCGATACGCGCGCCCGGTCGACCCAGTCGGCGCAGGCGGCATTGCGCACCGTCCAGGGCAACAACCTGGCGATCGACATGCCGACGCTGGCCGACAGCCTGAACGCCGTGCGCACCTATAAAGCGAAGCCTTAAGCCATGCGCCTCCTTCTCTGGTTAGTCGCGCTGATGGCCGCGGCCATCGGTATCGCCGTGACGGCGCGTTTCAATCCGGGCAACGTGGTGTTGTTCTACCCGCCGCACCGGATCGACCTGTCGCTCAATTTCTTCGTCGTGCTCGAAGTGCTGCTGTTTATCCTGCTGTACGCCTTGCTGCGCGCGTTCAACGCGACCGTTAGCATGCCGGCGCGGGTAGCCGCCTACCGCCAGCGCAAGCGCGAACGCGATGGCAACAAAGGCTTGCGCGACGCGCTCAAGGCACTGTTCGAAGGCCGTTTCGGGCACGCCGAAAAGGCCGCCGCGAAAGCTGCCGACCTGCCCGAAAACGCCGGCCTGGCCGCGCTGATCGGCGCCCGCGCGGCGCACCGCATGCGCGAGCCGGCGCGGCGCGACACCTGGCTGGCCGGCGTCGCCGGCGACAACAGCCTCAAGACCGCGCGCCTGATGACGGTGACCGAACTGCTGGTCGACGACCACCAGCCGGAAGCGGCGCTGCAGGCGGTGGCCGAACTGAACGCCAGCGGCACGCGCCACATCCACGCGCTGCAATGGTCGATGAAGGCCAACCAGCAGGCCAAGAACTGGCCCGAGGTGCTGCGCCTGGTGCGTTCGCTCGACAAGCACAAGGCGCTGCATCCGGCGCTGTCGTCGCGGCTGCGCGAACTGGCGTACGACGCGCTGCTGTCGGATAACTCGCATGACGCCGAATCGATCCAGCGCGTGTGGGCGACGGTGCCGTCGGCCGACCGCATCAAGCCTTATATCGCCGCGCACGCCGCCGCGGCGCTGAATGCGCGCGGGCTGCACGACGAAGCGCGCGCCACCGTCGAAGAGGCGCTGCGCGCCGAATGGGACGACCGCGTGGTGCGCGCGTACCGCGAAGCCGCCGCACCGGCCGGCACGCCGGCCTTGCTGGCGCAGATCGAAAACTGCGAACAGTGGCTCAAGCAGCGGCCGAACGACGCCGAACTGGCGCTCACGCTAGGCTCCCTGTGCCTGAAGCAGAAACTGTGGGGCAAAGCGCAGCGCTACCTGGAGCAGGCCCTGTCGGATGCGTCCGAGCCGCGCATGGTGCGCGAATCGCACCTGAAGCTGGCGCAGATGCACGAAGCGCTGGGGCAGCACGAGGAGGCCGCCGGCCATTTCCGCCAGTGCGCGCTGGCCAGCATTCTTTGATTTTTTGCGGCGGCGGGCCCCGCGCCCGCCTGCTGCGCTGCACAAGAAACAGTCAACTTCCGCTATAATTGACGCCATCAGACAATCAGTACAACGAAGGAAATCCCATGAGTTTGAATAAAGTCTCCGCCGGGCGCGACGTGCCTAACGATTTCAATGTGATCATTGAAATCCCGATGAATGCCGATCCGATCAAGTACGAAGTGGACAAAGAGTCCGGCGCGATTTTCGTCGACCGCTTCATGGGAACCGCGATGCACTATCCGTGCAACTACGGCTACGTGCCGAACACGATCGCCGACGACGGCGACCCGTGCGACGTGCTGGTGATCACGCCGTTCGCGCTGATCCCGGGCGTGGTGGTGCGCTGCCGCGCCATCGGCGTGCTGAAGATGACCGATGAAGCGGGCGGCGACGCCAAGGTGCTGGCGGTCCCGGTCGACAAGATCCTGCCGATCTACAAGCACTGGCAGAAGCCGGAAGACATCAACGACCTGCGCCTGCAGCAGATCCAGCACTTCTTCGAGCACTACAAGGATCTCGAGCCGGGCAAGTGGGTCAAGGTCGAAGGCTGGTTCGGTCCGGAAGATGCGAAAGCCGAGATCATGAACGGCATCGCGGCGTTCAACGCGGCAGCCAAGTAATACGCCAGCGTCTAGTTCCGCTCAGCATAGGTTCCCGCCTTCGCGGGAACGACAGGTTCGCGGCCGCTGGTGCCAACAAAGTCGTTCCCGCGGAGGCG
>CXWL01005686.1_pt1 | contig 12696 bp, 15 predicted proteins | sample 590931 | NCBI WGS metagenome assembly CXWL01 (sample SAMEA3498368, study PRJEB10139) | groundwater metagenome | biome: water well; material: biofilm material | place: Germany | collected 2015-04-27
CTTATTTTAATCAAATAATTAAGTTTTCTTTATGGAGTTTTTGAACTCCGAAACTTTAGTATTAATAAGCATAGCTTTTTGTGCGCCGCTCAATTTGCTAGCGAATTAATCGATGTTTCCCAAGTCACGTAAATTGCTGCATTGATAACCGCCAATATAAGTAATTATCGAGTTAAACATGCTGTTGGCTGACCTTGTACTGATTATCCACTTTCTTTATGTGTTGTTTGTCGTTGGCAGCTTGCCGGTTATCTGGCTGGGTGCATGGTTTAAGCTGGCGTTTGTAAGAAATCCCTGGTTTCGTTATTTACACCTTGCCGCCATTTTATTGGTCGTAGCCGAATCTTTAGTGGGGATTGTTTGCCCATTAACTGCATGGGAAAATTCGTTGCGCCAGATCGAAACGAATCATAGTTTTATTCAGCAGTGGCTCCATCAAATCATGTTTTATACCTTACCTGAGGGTGTGTTAACAACGGTTTATATACTATTTGCTGGTCTGGTTGCTGCCACTTTCAAATGGGTGCCGCCGGATTCTCGTAGAGATCTTTCCTGATTATCCAGAAACAAGGGGACTATCATCAGTTTCTTCTGAGGCGGATATCAGCATTTCTTCAATAGTTGGTTCAAATATTTCTTCATCAAATGCGGTGTCGCCATCTATCACAGGTTGACCCTGCGCTTTCAGGTTAAAAAAATCATAACGGGATGTATCGGCCAGATGAGATAGTTGAATATTTTGTATAGACCGGAACATGGTTTCCAATCTGCCAGGAAATTTTTTGTCCCATTGCTGCATCATTTCTTTGATGGCCTTGCGCTGCAAGTTTTTTTGTGATCCGCATAGATTGCAGGGAATAATAGGGAAATCTGCAATTTCAGCGTAGGCAGCTAAATCTTTTTCCTTGCAATAAGCCAGCGGCCGAATGACGATATGTTGTCCATCATCGCTGACCAGTTTAGGTGGCATGGCTTTAAGTTTTCCGCCATAAAACATATTAAGAAACAAGGTTTCAAGAATATCATCACGATGATGACCCAGTGCTATCTTGGTGGCTCCCAACTCACTGGCAACGCGATATAACACACCACGGCGTAAGCGTGAGCAAAGACTGCAGGTGGTTTTTCCCTCGGCAATGACACGTTTCACGACACTATAGGTATCTTGTTCAACAATACGAAAGGGCAAGCCGATTTTAGTCAGATATTCGGGTAAAATCTGTTCAGGAAAACCGGGTTGCTTTTGGTCCAGATTAACCGCTACCAATTCAAAATCTAAGGGTGCGTGAGCTTGTAAATTGCGTAGAATATCCAGCAGAGCATAACTATCCTTGCCACCGGACAAGCACACCATGATACGATCACCGGCTTCGATCATGTTAAAATCAGCAATAGCAGTACCAACTTGCCGTCTTAAGCGTTTATGTAGCTTATTGGTATTATACTGTTCTTTTTTTTGCATGATTTCTGCGAGTTGTTGATAGAGGGAGAATATTCATTTTTTAAATGGGTAGGTTTTACGGATCGTATGGCAGAATATTAGACAAATGAAATGGAACAATTTAGCATAGACAGATTCTAAATAATCGATGGATAAACGGGTTCGGGAATAATTTTTCGGGGGAATCCCATGAATAGATTCATTTTAATTATACCATTGGTAGCCTTGTTCTTGTTTTCAACCAATAGCTCTTCGAGTGCAAGCCAGTCCAATGGTGAAGTAAAAGTTGACATTAGCAGACCCGGTAATCCAGGTGAAGTGGTGCGTATCATCAAGTTGACTCAGGTAGATAATATGTTTTTGCCCTCTGAGCTTACTGTAAGTGAAGGCGAGACTATTCGGTTTGTAATAAAAAATGGCGGTAGCAACAAGCATGAAATGTTGATGGGTTCTATGGCAGAGCTAAAAAGGATTGCTGGTATGAGGCGTAAATTTCCTGAAATGAACTACCCTGAAGCACATTTAATACAACTGGAACCGGGTGAACAAAAGGAGTTAATCTGGCAGTTTACCGACGCGGGAACCGTTGATTTTGCTTGCCCACTGCCAGGGCATTTTAAGAAGATGCGTGGAAAAATCTATGTGGAGAAAAAATGAAAAAACGAATCAGTACCCTATTAGCTGGATCAATCCTGATGGTAAGTCTGTTAAATGCTGCCTCGCAAGCAGCCGCCACAGCCACAATTGACGTCTATAAAAGTCCAACGTGTGGATGCTGCGCTAAATGGGTTGATCATATGCGAGATCACGGTTTTACCGTAAATACGCATGATGTTGGCAATAAAGAAATAAGAAAAAAATCAGGTATTTCAAACACGCTTGGTTCGTGTCATACGGCTTTGGTCAACGGATATGCCATCGAAGGGCATGTGCCGGCGCCCGATATCATTCGTTTACTCAGAGAAAAACCTAAAGCGATTGGTTTGGCTGTGCCTGATATGCCTCATGGAACCCCTGGTATGGAAGGTGCTCGTAGCGATCCCTATAATGTTCTTTTGATCAAAGAACGTGATGAGGAGCGAAAGGATACGACCATTTATAACCGTTATGATCCACATGCCAAAAAAGCAATGCAATCACAACCAGTTAATGCAGAGCCGGATAAGAGTGGTTCAGTCATGCGATTACAGTAGTCTTGGGAGCTAACCGGATAAGCGGTCTTGTCTTTTATCCATGACAGATCATAATCTTCTGCTGTTTGGTATAGCTGCGCTGATGCTTGGTTGTGGTGATTCCATCCCGCCGGGAGTTCTATCAGGGCAGCATCAGATCAATAGTAAAACGGGTTTGGTAGAACGGAATCTTGATCCAGCACAAATAAAACGGGGTGAAAGTGTCTATGTTGCAAATTGCGTTGGTTGTCATGGACCCAATGGAGAAGCAACACCGGATTGGCGCAAACCTGGTCCAGATGGTAAATATCCACCACCGCCATTGGATGGTACAGCACATGCCTGGCATCATTCGACAGCCGTTTTAAAGAAAACAATACTTAAAGGCACTCCTCCTGAGATCGGATCCATGCCAGCTTGGGAAGGAAGGTTGTCTGAACAGCAGGTCGATGATGTGATTGTCTGGATAAAATCTTTATGGCCGGATGAAATTTATGATATCTGGTATAAGAATTTTGAGGATAAGTAATAAATATAGATAACAATTTACACCCATAACCCAACATGATATTAGGCAATGATTTTGATCAATCATCGATCTTTTTGCTTCACTCAGTGTAAAAATCATGTGATTTACCTGTTTTGCTTTTTCAAGTTAATCGTCGGGTTGATTTGTATCGACAGCTGACAGCTTTAACTTCAATCATGTTAACCCGAATATTTCATGAATTGCACACGCTCTCACTTGCCTCTTGATTCCACAAGGAATTTTTGCGAGCAGCCGCTTTGCGGCTTGCTTACTTACTCCGAATCCTCAGTCGAGTGTATGAATAACTACACCGCTTCTTCGAAAAATCCCTTGTGAAACCAATATCCTGCGCGATCATCGTGCGAATTCATGAAATATCCGGGTTAATTTGATTTAAATCACGTTAACATTTAAAATCTTGTTTATACTCAAACAATAAATATTTATGCCATGAAATACAATTAGACAGATTAAGTAAAGTTATTGTAATTTTGAAAAAGGACCTGAAATGACTGAACAAAAAAAGCTGCCTGATCCAGAAAAAGTTGCTTGTAAGGTATGCTTAAAAGAGATACCTGTATCCGAGGCGAAGAGTGAAGAAGCTACTGATTATGTAATCTATTACTGTAGTCTTGATTGTTATGACAAATGGAGGAAGCAAGAAAAGAAGTCGAGTTAAAAAGCTATTATAGAAAATTATTCTTCTGGTTTTTGTTCCAGGCGTTTAATTTGTTCAAAGATCTCTTGTTTCTCATTCCCCAGTTCTTCATAGCGTGTATAAAGTCGATCCAAATCAGCCGTATACTTTACAATCCGATCCTGTTTCTCCTGTTCTCGCTCAACTGCATCCTCATAGTTTGGGATGGGCACGCTTTTCCCTGAAAGGCTGGGCGGTATTAAAACGGGGGCTTCCAGCATTTCGTTACGGCGTAATTCTTGAATTATCAGAAACTCTTGATAAGTTGATTGAGATTCTTGTTGTATGCGAGCTAAAGTTTTCTCCAGTTGGCGTATTTGTGCATCAGCATCAGACCAGACGGGAGTTGATATAGCTAATAATATAAATAAAATAACTGTGCGCATCATTGGATTAAGACCCTATTGAAAAAGAATAACAATGTGCATACTTGGATGCATGCTGAAGTAGTCTATGCATTTCCTGCGGTTTTTGCAATGCGTAAACTTTTATCAAAGCCGTTCAAAAATAGCTGCAATGCCTTGACCACCGCCTATACACAGGGTTACCAGAGCATAACGTCCGCTACAACGATGTAGTTCGTAAATAGCCTTAATGGTCAGAATGCTGCCAGTTGCACCAATGGGATGACCTAATGCTACAGCACCACCGTTAGGATTGGTTTTTACTGGGTCAAAATGTAATTCTTTTGCAACTGCACAAGCCTGCACGGCAAAAGCTTCGTTGGACTCAATGACATCAAGATCGGTTACCTTAAGATTTGCACGCTGCAAAGCATTTTGAACGGCAGGTATTGGCCCGATACCCATAAATTTTGGATCAACACCGGCATGACCATAGGAAACCAGTCGCGCCATCGGTTTTAAGTTGCATTTCTCCGCTGTACTACTTTCCATGAGAACCAATGCAGCAGCGCTATCATTAATACCGGAGGCATTGCCAGCTGTCACAGTGCCCTCTTTCTGAAAAACAGGTCGTAATTTGGCCAGGCTTTCAACAGTGATATTCTCACGAGGATGTTCATCGGTATCAAAAATAGTTGTTTCTTTACGGGTTGTTATTTCAATAGGCAGTATCTGCTCTTTGAAGTAGCCATTTTTGATAGCATGTATCGCGCGCCGGTGGCTTTCCATCGCAAACTTATCTTGTTCTTCGCGATTGATTTGCCATTGGGCAGCAATATTTTCAGCCGTAATTCCCATGTGTACGTTATCAAAGGGATCGGTTAATGCTCCTATCATCATATCTACGGTACTACCGTCATTCATGCGTTGACCCCAACGTAAGGCAGGTAACAAATATCCGCCACGACTCATGGATTCTGCACCACCGGCGATAGCTACATCGGTGTCATTGAGCAAAATATTTTGACTGGCCGAAATGATGGCCTGTAAGCCGCTTCCACACAATCGATTGACTGTTAGCGCTGAAGCATGTTGTGGTAAGCCCCCATTGATACAGGCAATACGTGCTAAATACATGTCGCGGGATTCACCGTGTATTACATTGCCAAAAACCAGGTGTGCAACTTCATTTGGGTCAATTCTTGCGCGTAATACGGCTTCATGGACTACTTTTGCCGCTAAATCAGCCGGTGCAATATGTTTAAGTGCGCCACCGTAATCACCAATAGCTGTGCGCACACCACTCAAAATTACAACATCCCTCATGTATTTTCCTTTATTACTCCCGGTTGTAGGTAAAACAACATTAGGAATATGCAGAGCTGGATTTATTCAACACTCAGATCCCACGCAGTGTGTATGGCAGAATGATACTTAGCCCGGATATTGCATGAATTACACACGCCCTCACTTGTCTCTTGATTCCACAAGGGATTTATCTCAGTCGGGTGTATGAATAACTACACCGCTTCTTCGAAAAATCCCTTGTTAAACAAATATCCTGCGTGATCATCGTGCGAATTCATGCAATATCCGGGTTAGATTCTGATGCTGCCTAAGCGCTATGAAGAAATAACAATGCGACAAGATCATCTGCTCAGATGATCTTGGATTTATTATTTTTTCACAAAATCAACCAGTCTCTGATAGGTAAACAAGTAGTCCTGTCCCTGTAAAGGCGTGTGGCATTGTACGCAGTTCAGATCATTACTTTTCATGGTACCGTCAGGGTTGTAAACAGCAAATCCCCAATCACCGGTACGATTTTCCTTTGGAAAAGTGGCATCCCAATTATTTCTGTTTTCCATCACAGCGACTGCCGCCAGTGAGTCTATTTCAAAGATACCATCACTGCCTGGAACAGGCTTGCCATCCGCATCTTTTTTAGGAGTATATATTTCCATGATAACGACTGAACCGGAAGCACTTTTCTTGCCTTGTGTATAACTGGAGATCGTTGCATCATTGGCATACAGCTTGGCAACTTGTGTCTGATTAGCGCGATTCATGGTCGCATATTTTGTAAAGGTTTTTTCATAACCTTCAGGAAACTTAACGTGCTCAGGATCTCCGCCGGCATAAGCAAAGAGTGGGGTTATGGTAAGTACTGTGGCAATTGTTCTCAAAGTATATTTCACGTCTTTTCTCCTTCTTGGAATGTTTTAGAATAAAACAGGGTTTGGATTACTATCATACCGTATTAACCGATGAATATTGATGGGGTAGTTGATGTTCTTTTATTTTGCAAGATCAAGAACCAGTTGTACTGACAAATAAATCACTAACGCTGCAAGCGCTAAATGGATCGTAAAACGAACGGGATTTTGTCTAATTGCATCCATCAAGGTTTTGTTTTTTCCTTCCCGTTTCAAGCGAATATATTCTTCTCGTACCCTGATACCTCGTTCATTTTGATACGCATCAAGTAAGGATCGCGCTACCTGAAACTGATTGGCATCTCTAAGCCATATGGCCGGCATTGAAACCCCCCAGTTACCCTGTGATGTTTCATAAAAATCAATATTATTATGAGCTAATAATTCGCGCACATCATTAGCTTCATCATCTGAAACACCATTGAGTCTGAATAAAATCTTTGACATTGATAGTCTTTTCTTCTTTATTTTATATAACTGATGTTACGCACCCATTTTTTAAAATCAATGAGTTACGATTTTATGAATTCGCTACAGCCATTGATTCTTCTGAACGCCTGCGTAACATCAGTTATATAATTAATGGATGCTATCTTTGCAACTAATCCATTGTCAATCTGAAGTAATTGGAGTAACTGAGTGAAACCGGAAGCAGCATATAGGCTGAATAATGCTGGGAACGATCTACTTGGTCAAAGCAGCAATGGGGTGGATCTTATTGTCATCATGGATGATGCGGTCAATCAGCATTATTTGATATTTTTTTAGTAGAAGAATGCCCTGCCAGTAGCTTTATGGGGGCAAAGCTTTGCCGATGTATCTCGCTTACACCATGCCTGTGTAATGCGGCCAAATGTTTCTTGGTTGGGTATCCTTTATGCTGATCAAATCCATAAAGTGGAAAACACTGATGCAGTCTTTGCATTTCCGCATCACGCGATGTTTTCGCTAAAATAGAAGCGGCTGAGATTTCGGGTATTAGACTATCACCTTTGATGATTGTACGTATCGAACATTTCAAGCATGGGCTCTGATTTCCATCGACAAAAACCATATCAGGTGTGAAAGGTAAGCTTTCGACAGCTCGCTTCATGGCTAGTAAACTTGCCTGCAGAATGTTTAACTGATCTATTTCTAAAACCGAAGCAGAAGCGACCGCCCATGCTTTAGCATATTTCTTAATAGCAATTGCAAGCTCGTCACGTTTTTTTTCACTCAGTTTCTTGGAGTCAGCTAATCCGTCTATTCTATAGGCAGTATCCAGCACAACACACGCCGCAAAAACAGGCCCAGCTAGTGGTCCCCTGCCAGCCTCATCTACTCCACCAATCAATCCATTTGCACAAGAAGTGTCAATTCTTTTTTTTCTCCGCTATTTCTGATTCACGACACTAGCTGCAATTATATCAACAGGGTTGGTGCAAACTAATTTCTTAAATATTATACATTTCTTGCGGTACACATAAGCTTTGCTTCAGTTACAAGCTGTCCATCAACTTCAGCGCGGGCTGAAAATTTCCATAATCCTTTTATTTGTCGCGCTATGGCAACTTTGAGAATTAATTGATCACCGGCCATAACAGGTTTTTTAAAGCGAACGCCATCGATACCTACAAAGTAATAAACCGTATTTTCCTTATTGACCGTATCTTCTGTTCTTAGAGTCAGGATAGCTGCAGCCTGGGCTAAAGCTTCAACAATCAAAACTCCCGGCATTATAGGATAATGTGGAAAATGTCCTGAAAAGAATGGCTCATTGATTGAAACATTTTTTAACGCAACGATATCCTTACCCGCTTCATAAGAAATTACTTTGTCCACGAGTAAGAGTGGATAGCGATGAGGCAGGTATTTTAAAATCTCGTGGATATTCATGGTACTCATGTTATTTTCCTTTTAACTCAAAATTCATCTTAATTGTGAATCTTGAATAAATTCTGATAAATTGTAAGCTATTCATTATCTATTGCTTTGATAACTTTATCTGTAATATCGATACGCTGACTTCTATAAACAGAATCCTGGAGTTGCAGTATCAAATCATACCTTTCTGTTTCGGCAATTTTACTGATGACTCTATTGGTACGTTCCAAAATTACACTATATTCTTCATTATGACGTGCACTCAAATCTTCTCGCATCTGCCTTTGTGTACGCTGATATTCTCGACTCAGATTAGCAAGCTTCCTTTCTAAGCTACGCCGCTCTGTATCTTCCATGGTAATGCTGTCTCTCTCAAGCTTATCTTGTAATGTTTTGGCTTGTGCAGCCATTTTCTTGATAGCTGCATCACGCGGCACAAATTCTTGTTCTATTTCCTTTTGCGCTTGTACTGCTGGTAAAGATTCGCGCAAAATTTTCTCTGTATTCACAACACCAATTTTGAGATCACCTGCAAAAGCAACAAAGAACTCACTCATGGAAGCGATAGCTATACAAACGATAACTATAATGCGCCGCCGTAGATTTACTTGTTTCAATATACCCACCTGATAATCTCAACTGAGTTCAGAATTGTTGTCCAAACATAAACTGGAATTTTTGCAATCTATCAGCGGGCTCGTCATTTAACGGTTGTGCAAGACTGACTTTTAGCGGTCCCATCGGAGAAACCCAGGTGAGAGCAATTCCAGCCGAGTACCGCATTTCTTTCCAATCAATATCTTTCACAAATACAGTACCTCCATCCAGAAACGTACTGAAGCGAAATGCTCTGTCTTCTTTCATAAATGGAACTGGAAATAGTACTTCTATATTACCAACAACGCGCTTGCTGCCACCTAATGTAAGCCCTCTTTCATCACGAGGACCTAAAGAATTCAAGTCATAGCCTCTCACTGAATTATTACCCCCTGCAAAGAAGTTCTTGAAAAAAGGTAAAGAGCGCCCTGAATAACCATCACCGTATCCAACTTCTCCATTCAGCATGAGTGTAAATGTATCTGAAATGGGGTAGAACCATTTCTGATGATAACTTATCTTATAATAATCTAAATCCCCGCCTGGCACACTTGCTTCACCAAACAGCCGGTGTGTGGTTCCAGAAGTGGTCCAAATAGCACTATCACGCCGATCACGCGCCCAGCTGAGTGTTAGCGGAAAATTATTGGGCGAGTTTCCAAATTCGGTAATAAAATCTTTGTAGCGTTGCGGACTGTCATCAAAAACACCAATTTTTGTGTTCTCAGCAGCCAGACCCACAGACACTATATCAAACTCTGCAATGGGTATACCGAGTCGTAAACCCGCACCTACGGTATCGGTTGTGAATGTACCAACCCTGGATAAAGGCCGTGTATTTAATTCACGTTTGTATGCATCAACCCCAAGACTGATTCCGTCAACTGTAAAATAGGGATTGGTAAATGATGCCGCATAGGTTTTATTGATGGCTCCTGTATTGACATCGAGACTAAAATTATTTCCGGTACCAAAAATATTGTTCTGATTAATTGAGCCACTCAAAATCAAGCCCTGGCGATCAGAGTAACCCGCACCAAACATAATAGCTCCAGTTGGCTTTTCTTCTACTTTGACATTGACATCAATCTGATCAGGTTTGTTTGGAACAGCAGGTGTTTCTACATTAACACTATTAAAGTAAAATAATCTATCCACGCGTTGCCGGGAAAGGTTAATATTTTTAGTGGAGTGCCAGGCTCCTTCCATTTGACGAAATTCCCGGCGTATCACTTCATCGCGCGTACGATCATTACCCGTTATATTGATACGCCGTACGTATACACGACGGCCTGGGTCAATAAAAAATGTGAATGCTGCCTGACGATTTTCATGATCTAACTCTGGCGCTGCATTTACATTAGCAAATGCATAGCCATCATCCCCTAAACGATCTGTAATTAATTTAACTGACTCGGTTAATTTCTGGCGTGCAAATACTGCTCCAGTCTTAAGTAATATGAGTTTATGGATCTCTTCTTCCGGAAGCAGGATATCTCCAGCTACTTTGATATCAGAGACTGTATACTGAGCCCCCTCAGTAACATTGATCGTGATGTAGATATCACGCATATCTGGTGTTATGGATACTTGAGTGGATTCAATATTGAATTCGAGATAGCCTCGATCAAGATAATATGAGCGTAGTGTCTCTAGGTCGGCTGATAGTTTCTGTTTTGAATATTGATCATTTTTGGTGAACCAGGTTAATAAGCCGGGTGTGCTGAGGACAAGTGCACTGCGCAGATCTTTATCTTCAAAATTTTGGTTGCCTACAAAATTTATTCTTTTAATTCTAGCTGTTCGACCTTCATTAATATCAAAATTAATAGCAACACGATTACGCTCCAGTGGCGTTGTGGTTGTTGTGATTTTAACGGAGTATTTTCCACGACTGATATACTGGCGTTTTAATTCTTGCTCAGCTCTTTCCAAAAGTGAGCGACTAAAAATTCGAGATTCCGATATACCCGCTTGTTTTAAGCCTTCGATGAGTTTATCTTTCTCAAACTCTTTGGCACCATTAATACTAATTTGAGCAATGGCCGGACGTTCTTCAACTTGTACTATTAAAACACCGTTCTCAGATTGTAATTTTACATCTTTGAAGAAGCCGGTTGCATAGAGTGCTTTTATGGCTTCTGTTGCTTTTTCTTCATCAAGCGTATCACCCACTTTCACAGGAAGATAACTGAATACAGTGCCAGCTTCAGTACGTTGTATACCTTCAACACGAATATCTTTAACTATGAAAGAGTTACTAGCCCAGGATGATAAAGCGTAGAAAAGGCTGACAAGCGCTACAAGATGCCTGAATTTCATTTTCTAGCCAGTGATCAGCCGATTAATATCGTTATATATAGCAAAAGTCATAAGTGTGAACAACATAGTCAGGCCAATCTTCTGCCCAATCAACATGGCTTTTTCAGAGAGCGGGGTTCCTCTAATCATTTCAATGAGATAATACATTAAATGTCCGCCATCCAGAATTGGAATCGGCAGTAAATTAAGAACACCGATACTGACACTGATCAATGCAAGAAATGCCAGATAAGACACTAACCCCATCTGTGCAGATTGACCCGCATAGTCAGCAATTGAGATCGGACCACTTACATTCTTCCATGATACTTCGCCCATAATCATTTTGGATAACATTTGTAATGTCAGAATGGTAGTTTCCCAAGTCTTCTCGATGGCTTTTTGAATTGCTTTACCAGGGGGATAACTTACCGTGACAAGTAATTCTTCAAACTCGGCTTGATTGACGACAGGAGCTATACCAATCTTGCCTATTTGGCTACCGTTTTCTGTCGTTGTCTCCGGTGTAATGGCAAGTATGATAATTTGATTGTCACGTAAAATTTCCAATTCCAGAGAACGTCCAGGATTTGTGCGTATCTCATGAACAAAATCCATCCAGGTCTGAATTTCAGTATCATTGACAGCTAGAATTTCATCCCCTGCTAATAAGCCGGCATGATAACCAGCGCCATCAGCCATCACCTGCGAAATAACTGGTTTTATAATTGGTTGATAGCTATTTAACCCAATAATTCCCAGGAAATTTTCATTCAACTTATCCGGGTCAATATGACTTAAATCTAATTGTCGCCAATTGATTTCACCATTTTTGCTAATAGTTTGTACTTTTACGTTTGCCGATTGATCAATGGCATATCTTAATAAAGTCCAACGAGCATCCTGCCAGCTAGCAACAGATTCATTTTCGATACTGACAATGGTTTCGCCTGCTTCAAATTTTGCATACGCAGCAGGTGTGGCTGGCTCAACCGGGCCAAGCATTGGTTTCATTCCATGAACACCCAGTATAAAAAGTAACCAGTACAAAACTATTGCTAATAAGAAATTGGCAATGGGACCGGCCGCAACGATAGCAAAACGACGCGTCACCGATTGACGGCTAAATGAACGAGGTAAATCTTCCGGTGCGACTTTACCTTCATTCTCGTCCAACATCTTGACATAGCCGCCCAATGGGATAGCTGCTATCACCCATTCTGTTTGATCTTTGCCCCAACGCTTGCAAAAAACAGGTTGACCAAAACCAATGCAGAATCGTAATACTTTTACGCCATTCCAACGAGCTACCAGATAATGGCCAAATTCATGAAATGTAATCAGTATGCCTAACGCAATTATGAAAGAAATGATGGTATAAGTTATTGTCATATCAGGCCATTGTACAAGAAATAAGCATATAAGGAGATTTTAACTGCACAATGCTTAGTATTTCATTGCTTAATTAACCCGGATATTGCATGAATTGCACACGCCCTCACTTGTCTCTTGATTCCACAAGGGATTTATCTCAGT
>CXWL01118092.1_pt1 | contig 12693 bp, 14 predicted proteins | sample 590931 | NCBI WGS metagenome assembly CXWL01 (sample SAMEA3498368, study PRJEB10139) | groundwater metagenome | biome: water well; material: biofilm material | place: Germany | collected 2015-04-27
AGACCAGGACCCGGCGCTCAAGCAGAATTACGAGACGGCTTTTGAGCTGGATTGAGATTAATGCCTGTTGCGGCATAACCTCGCGAAAGGCCGCACGGAACAGGATCTCCGGCCTTCCCGGTACGCGCTTCACCGGGCTTCATTTCGCGTGGCGGGGAGATATTCGGCCATGAGCAGGCTTGGGACAGCGCGTTTGTTGCTTAGAAAAACCATTCCGGTTGGATTGGTTCTTGTGTCGATAGTAGTAACGGTGCTGTTCGGGGAGCTGCTGGTGAGATTCGTTGTGAATCCAGGGGATTTCCTGTTTGCCACTATGACAGAAGATCCTATACTGGGATTGCGAATCAAGCCATACACCACCGGGCACGACGCACTTGGCTTTCGGAATGCGGAAGCACCTGAACGTGCTAGTATTATTGCCATTGGAGACTCGCAGACCTACGGTGTCAGCGCGCCACGAGACGACAGTTGGCCGCATCAGCTTGGCGGTCTTCTCCATGAGCCAGTCTATAACATGGGGAATGGTGGTTTTGGGCCCTTGCAGTACCTCTACCTTGCAGGGCACGAAGCAAAGAAGCTGCATCCACGGCAATTGGTCGTGGGGTTTTATTTTGGCAATGACCTTATCGACGCTTATCGCCTCGCACACCATGTATCATACTGGAACAGTTGGCGCGAAGAGCTTTCAGCAGAAAATAGTGGATCGGAAGAGCAGCAATCAGTGGACGCCGAACCTAAAAAACATTTCGCCGACTTACGGGACTGGCTTTCAAGGCATAGCGTCCTCTATTCAATAACGCGGGCTGTTTTATTGGAACAGAGCCGTATCGCTACGCAAGTGACATCAGACAACCAACTGCTATGGATTGACCCTTCCAAGGACTCTGTCCGTACTATTTTTACGCCTCAAATGAGACTTACCGCATTGGATACCCGACGCCCAATAGTTCAAGAAGGATTGCGAATCACGAAACGGGCATTCACCTCCTTGCAGAAAGAGGCAGATGCTCAAGATATAAATCTGCTCATGGTTCTTATACCAACCAAGGAGCGTATCTACTGTCGTTATATTAAGGATTCCGGTGGGCGTATGCCAAATACATATGTCAGTCTGTGCGACGCTGAAGAGCGGATTAAACAGGAATTGGTACTTTTTTTTGCCGCTGAAAAAATCGCGTATATTGACGTGACCGAGGCAATGGAAAAGCAAACCTATCAGCACGTCCAGATATATCCGAAAGATTCCGACGGCCACCCGCTGGCGGCTGGGTATGGCGTCATTGCGAGCACGGTTTACGATACCATACGCCGCCAGCAGAACGGGAAATGACCTTGCTTGGGAAAGTTGCCCTGATGGATTCGAGAAGTGGCCTTGCCAATAGGCAGCCCAACAAGTGAGCCACCCAATCAAACGAAGCCACTTCTTATTAACTGGTCACCAATGATGGGAGATGTAAAAAATGAACCCTATTAATCTGGCACAATTGGCATTTAAACATATGCGCAATAGCCTCCTGGAGGATGCCTATTTACATACAGGAATAGACAAGACGAGACCCATAGTGGTTTATGGTGGAATCAATGAGATTTGTAACTATAAATGCCGCTATTGTGAGTTTTGGCGGCTGCCAAATTACATGGAGGAAATGTCAATTGAAGATTGGCAAAATGCATTAATCAGCCTGAAAGAATATATTGGCACTTACCATATCGAGTTTTCGGGGGGTGAGCCGTTTCTCAAAAAAGGCTTCGTTGATCTTCTGGAATTTTGTCATAAAAATGGGCTGAAATGGGGCGTGACGACTAACGGCTCCTCTTTAACAGATTCTATTATTAAAAGGGTTGTTGCGGCACAGCCGTTCAATCTTAATATTTCCATAGACTCACATATTGCCGAGGTTCACGATTATGCTCGTGGCATCCCTGGGTCATTTGAAAGAATTACCCGGCAATTAAAAGCATTAATTGCGGCCAGGGATGCCGCGGGGCTTTCATTCCCGGTAATCGTGAAACCTACAGTCCACTCCCAAAATCTGCATCTTCTTACCGAGCTTCCCCGGTGGGTGCAAGAATTGGGGGCTACCGCCGTGAATTTTCAACCCATAGACCGGTGGACCCAGGAAACTTATGACGAGCTTTGGATCAACGCAGACAGAATGGCAGAATTAGAAGCGGTTGTTGAAAATTTGATTAGTCAAAAACAAAGCGGAGCCCCTATTCTCAACAGCCTGCAAACCTTGAAATTGTGGCCATCTCATTTCCGGGAAGAAAAGGCGCCGGAATCTGTGGGAGCCTGTAGAGTTGGCCTGCGCAACTACTTTATCAGGCCTAATGGGGATGTTAGGGTCTGCTGGTATTTTCCGCCGATTGGCAATGTCAGAAAACAGAGTGCCCGCGAGATATGGAAAAGCGAAGTCGCGCAACTGAGACGACACGAAACAACCCACTGCGACCGGCTATGTTTATTTACATGCTTGTCGCAAAAAAATATTATGGACAAGGTGAAAATGGCGTTTATCCTGATGAGGAAATGATAGGTGCATCACCCGTTTGATCGCTCGGGTTTACCGGCCTGTTTGCTTCCGTACCATCTGTGCGTAGGCCACCCCCAATCCTGCAACGGACCAGTACACAATTGGAATGACCGAAATACTGCTCACCGTAAATATGATGGCCATAATGGACAACAGCGTTGCCAGCAATGCCCGGCCAAGCAGGTGTTCCTCGCTATCCTTGTCCTGGATTGAGCGCATTGCCCGATATATGCCCAAGAGCGTCAACGCAAAGAAGCCAACAAACAATCCAAGGCCCACGAATCCTTCTCTCAGAGTTAGCAAAAGATAGGTATTGACGATGTCTATGATGCCCTGGCCTTGGCGCATGGATTCCATCTCTGGTGTGTCGAGATAATTAATGGAGCCAAACCAGGGACTGCGCTGTATCACGATTATTGAATTGGTAATCAACTGCTCGCGATAGTCAATACTTTCTTTTTCCGACGACCCGATAATGGGCAACATATTGATCACCCTCTCGCCTCCCGGAAGTATGGTGATCAGGGGCAAGGCCAGCAATACCCCCATTGCAAATCTCATCAAGTGGCGTGCAGTGTTGCGTCCAGCAGCGATGAAAATAAGCAATAGCGCGACCACTCCTACCCAAGGGCCGCGTGACAAAGCGACGACCAGCCCAGCAGCCAGCAACATCATGCCGAGCCGCCGGATGAGACTTTGCTGAATGGAGCGTTGCAGAAACAAGTAAAAACCTATCCCTACAACCATCAGATAGCCCAATGCGATGGGATGGCCTGCCGAGGCAACAGCCCTGAGCATTCCTCCGCGCATAAGGTAGCTCTGCGTTGGGTCTTCCAGGCCAAGCACTCCAATTAGAGATAAATAGAGCGGCCAGTGCCAATAAGCCTCGAAAACTGCGATCAGCGCAAGCACCGTACTCGCCATCACAAAGCTCAGCAAGGTATCGCGAAATGCCTGCAAGTTTTTCAATGAGCGGCTAACCACAAAATAGGGTAAAAATACGTCGGTGAAAAAATAAAAAGCATGGCGCAAGGTGCTTGTCACGGTGGTTTCACGAAGGTAGAGCGCGATGGTTAGCAGGAGGTAGGCGGCTAATGCCTTGTCAGGTCCAATCTGACCGAAGGAGGGGGGGGCGCTTTGCCGAACCAGGGCAATAAATGCGGGAAGCAGGATGAGCAGTGCCAGTATCCTGGCGTGGGAAAGTGCGAAGAAATAGTTGATCAAACCCACCCCGGAAATATCTGCGGCGGCCAAGGGCAGAGCGAACAAGATAAAAAAGAACAGCGAGGGCGGATTGGTTTCGCGGCGGTTCGCATGGATCAGTAGCGGTAGTGCAATCAATGTGTACACCCAGAAGTTGTGCGCCAGAAAGGCGGCAAGCGTCAAAGCGAACCAAAGGTTTCTCCTTCGTGTAAAATCGTCTGCTTCAGATATGGAACTGGCGGAACGGTAAGCGAAAGCAAAAACAGCCGTTGCGAGGACAAGAATAACGGTTAATGCTCGGAGATGTTCTGGCATGTCAGGTTTGTTACGGTGTGGCGTTAGCCCGTGTGATGCCTCATTGTATTCCATGCAAAAAATGCTGATGAAATAATTTCTTGTGTTCGACTAACAGTTTTTTAGTCCGGGCCAAATACCATCAAAAAGCACCCTCACCCTCAATAATTCAGTTGCCGCATCGAAGTGTTACTTCGCGACAAGATTTAACACGGTGCGCCCAATAATCAACCGCAACACCTTGGAGAGGTTAAGGTGTTGGGATGGGAAAAGACGGTAACGGTTTTAACGGAACAATCTACTGGCCTGGCGAACGCATATTAACGCCGTCAATAAATTCCCGTATCGTCCCCACCAGTTCTTGCGAAGCATAGGGTTCGATGGTCTGGCGTCCGCGCAGGCTATCAATCTCTTCCAGCCGGGTGACCAACTCCTTCTCGTCCCATGCCACCGCCACTGAATCGAAGCGCTGGAATTGTTCTGAAGTCGCAACCTGGTGGTCGTTGCGGGTTTCGCGCAGGCTCGCACGCCGCGGCATAATCAGGATGGGTTTCCCCAACTGGAGAGCAGTGATAATTGACCCCGTGCCGGCATGGGCGATGACCACCTTGGCAGCTTCATACCGCCGTTTGAATTCCTCAGTGCTCATGAACGGTGTCCATTGGATATTTGACGGGCGGTAATCGGTCAGGCCGATCTGCGCAAACACGTCATTGCGCCCACGCTCGCCCGCCCATTGATCGACAGTTTTCACCAGCCGGTCGAAAGGCATTTGAGCGCCAACGGTCACGAAAATCATAATACCGTTCCACGATACACCGGCCCATCCGGTCGGGCCAGATGCGGCCACTGCGTCAACCACAAGTCAGCATGCTTGCCGATTTTTTGCCCTGACATGGACAGCTCTTCCACGTTGGCGATGCTGTCGAGCCAGATGGTTCTGGCACCGAACCACTTGGCGAGCCGCAGGGCAAAATACCCCGGCAATGCTCCCGTTGACACCACCACATCGGGCCTTTCACACAACAGTATCCAGAGCAGTTTTGCGAATGTCTGCACCCAGCGCCACTTGTTCCACCGGGTCACGTCCATGATAGTGTAGAACCGTGCGGCGCCTGCCCCGCTGCGGTAAGTTTCATCTACCGTGGCATACGCCACATCGTGCCCCTCGAAGGCCGGTGCAATGCGGATCAGTTCCACCCAGTGCCCGCCACCGCTGGAAACGGCCAGGATTTTTTTCTTCCTCGGTCGGGCGCCCACCTGCTTCTCCGCCTCAGTTTTGCTGTGCATCATTCCGGCTAAGGACCCAACAAGGCGTTGGCAGCACCCGCACTCTTTTGCTGTTGTGACTGGCGGATCCTTTGGTGGTACCGATCTACCGTACGGCGCTTGCCAAAAATGAGCGACTGCAACTCGAATCGCCGGAGAAACCGGCGGAGCTCGCGGTTCTCAAATCTGGGCGCCCCGGCAAACATGGCCTTCAGGTATCCCCACAGAATGCCCCAGCCACCGATGATGTAAGGTTTTTCAAACATCCGGTAGAAAGCCACAGCCGCCACATAATACAGGGCGGAGCCCATGAAGTATTTACCGAATCCCCACCGCAATCGGCCCACCCATATGCTGTGCTGGCTGCTACCCATCTGGCGCAGATGGATAAATCTGAGATCAGGGCGATCTTCGGACAGCGCAATCCAGCCCTTCATCCGGCACATGTGGCCGTCAATCCCATCCCAACTCACTTGACGGACAAACCCGCCGATCTCATTAAAGGCGGTTATCCGGTAAAGCTTTACTTGCCCGACAGCATTTTCGTCCCCCAAGCGTTCGGAAGTTAGGCGGCCATCCTTTTCCCGCAGATAGGGCTTCCCGGAAAAATTTGCCATGCGGGGATTGGACTCCATCTGTTCAATGACCCGCTCGAAATAGATTGGCGGAAGTTCGAGATCCAGATCCAGCTTGCAAAGATACTCGAAATCGCCCAGGTTAACGGCATCCATTCCCGCATAAAATGCGTCTATGACACCCGGCCCGACTGCACGCCGCCCCCGGTTGCTTCGGGTCACGATTTCAATCCAGTCATGCTGTTTCGCATATTCCGCCAATATTTGCGGCGTCTCGTCCGTCGAGCCATCGTCCACAATCACCCACCTCGCTGGGCGGAGCGACTGCGCAATCACGGAATCCAGCGTCTGCCGCATGTAGTCTGCTTCATCGCGGCAGGGAGAAATCAGCACATAGCCTTTACCGGCTTTCATAGTGGGAGCCTACGCATGACTTAATGATGATTTATCCTGGGAAAAGAGGCTGGCCGCAGATGGGCACGGATGAACACAAATAAGCTATAAGAATATTCAGAGCTTACGGGTTAGCTGAAAGGCGGGCAGCGCGATAAGGAAAATTCATGATAATTCGTAATACCCATGCAATCCGAGGTGTGAGATGCTTTTTGATTTATTGAGCCTGCAAGTAAGCATCGGCATCTAAGAGAATTCGTTTTCAAAAATGATTAGCAATTTCAGCTTTCACACAATCGGAATCTACCCCACAACCCATTGCGCGTCAACTTGGCGAATCATTCGCGGTTCGGTAACGCCCCAAATTCAGCCTTGTCACTCAATACTTCTTCAATCAAAACCAGGTCAATACACTCGGACTCGGTAGAGAATCCATAAACCAGTGCGGTATCGCACAGGATATTAATACTCCTCGGAATACCATGGCTGGCTTCGGCGATCCTGGCGCATGCATCGGGAGTAAAAATAGGGGTTTTCCGGCCTGCAATTGTCAGCCTGTGCTGGATGTAGTCCCGAACTTCAGATGCGGCTAGAGGCTTGATATGGAAATCCACCGCAACGCGTTGAGCGAACTGTTGCAACTCTGGCCGCATGAGCATGTCTTTCAGTTGCGGCTGCCCTACCAGAATGATTTGAAGCAACTGATGTTTGTCGGCATTGATGTTTGAGAGCATGCGCAAGGACTCGAGCGCATCGGGGTTGAGGTTTTGCGCTTCATCAACGATCAGCAGCACACGCCTCCCCAACGCATACTGCTGAATCAGAAAGCGCTGGAAGGCATCATAAAGCGCCACTTTGGACATGCCTTCATAGGGCAGGCCAAAAGAGAGCATGATCCACTCCAGCAAATCGGCTATCTCACGGGAAGTGTTGTTCACCATCCCAACCATGATACCGGGGGCTAAATTGTTGAGCAGGTGCCGGATCAGGGTAGTCTTGCCGCAACCGATCTCGCCGCTGATTACCGAAAATCCCGCCCCATTCTGGACTCCAAATTCCAGCATCGCATAGGCCAGGGTGTGCCGGCGACCGAAATACAGAAAATCGGGATCGGGTTGAATTGAGAAAGGCTTTTCCTTCAAGCCGTAGAAGGTTTCATACATGATCAGCCCCCAACAATTACAGCCGGAACCCCAACTGCTGTCTTCCCTGGGGGCACATCATGAAGCACCACGGCGTTCGCCCCGATACAGGCATGGTCGCCAACACGCACGTCACCCAGAATCTTTGCGCCTGCACCAATGTCAACATGGCCACCGATCACGGGTGCCATTTTTCCTGTGCGTGTGCCTATGGTCACCTGCTGGAAAATCAGGCAGTTCGGCCCGATACGTGCCGTGGGGTGGATGACAACGCCATTCGGGTGAGGCAACCGCAAGCCTCCCCCAATCCGGCAGTTAAGCGGAATATCCGCACCCGTCACCACACTCCAGAATAGGTGGCGCAATTTAGCCCATTTCTTCACAAGAATACGCAAGGGGTTGCGCGATTCCGCGTGGCGCTGATAAGACCGGATGCTGGCCAGCAACGCCCGTGATGGGCTCCACGAAAAAAAATGCTTCTTTTCTCGTGACCAATCTGGCACTTCGGCGGAGATTTCCACTGGCGATACCCCGAATGAGGTGCTAACTTACTTGTATTCGATCAGGCGTGCCGTCTTCCCGGCCAACCTGTTATAAAGAAACTTCAATTGCCCCATCGCCTCCGGAAACTTGGCCAGCACCAGAAACAAGGCACGCCACCAGTTTTCCATCGCGGATCGTGTGCCGCGCAAAGCAAGCCGGACAATCTGCGCCGGATAGACCAGCAGCATCGCCAGACCCCACGCCCCCAACCAGATGACCAGGATGATTGTAACCACAGGAATTACCAAGCCCCATTTCAAGGCGCTCCGCGACTCCCTCACCCAATGCCGCTCCGGTGGCGCACCGTGCAGATAAGCACCCTCGGCAAAGCCATAGCCGGTGCGCACAGTCCGTTTCCACCACTGGCCAAAACGTGTCATTGCGGCATCATGCAGCGCCATTTCAGCATCAAGCCGCCAAACCTGCCACCCACTTGCCCGCAGGCGGATACACAACTCCGGCTCCTCTCCTGCAATCAGGCCCGTGCGATAGCCCCCTTCAGCTATGAACGCTTCTTTCCTCGCCATGGCAATCCCGCCACAGGCCTTTGTCATTCCTATTGCTGTATTCCATTCAATATCGCAAAGCAGGTTGTAGATTGATTGCTCAGGATGCCGCTCCCTGAGCCGTCCGCACACCATTGCCGCTTTTTCATGCGCGTCCAGAAATGTTGCTGCTGTTTCCAGCCAGCCAGCCACTAACTCGCAATCCCCGTCCACAAACTGGATATATTCCAAACTGGGTGCAAGTTTGAGCAGCAGCTTGCTTCCTTCGTTTCGCGCCCGTGCCGCAGTAAAAGGTATGTGCAAATCCAGATCAACAACCCCCACCCCTATGCCGAGCGCCATGGCAACCGATCCATCTGTCGAGCCGGAATCAACATAGACCACCTGATCAGCGATTCCTGTAACTGATTCAAGGCACCGCCGCAACCGTTCGCCCTCATTGCGACCGATAACAACTACGCCGATGCTCATGTCTGTTGACCGGCATGAGGAATACTCCACACACGGCCCGTCAGAATTTCTTGCAGATCACCCCAAAGCAGGTCAAACATAAACCATTTAGGGTCGTTATTTTCATGTTTCCTGGCACCGAGGTGCAAGCTTCTGCGTATCAGATACGAGAAGCGCCCGATGGCCCAGAGCACATCCGCCGCAACAAGCCCGGTGACACCATGATATTTGACGAAATAACGTCGTCGCGAGTCATACCAATACCTCGCTCTTCTCTTCGCCGTGGCGCGTATACCGGTAGATGCCCCCTCTAAATGAACCACTCGCGAATCGGGCACATGCCAGCATTGCCATCCGGCCTGATGGGCGCGGCGGCAAAAATCCACTTCCTCGAAATACAGGAAATACCCCTCATCCATCAGACCGATATCCTCGATGACCTGTCGGCGAATGACCATGCTTGCTCCGGATACCCAATCACATGGATGCGCCATGCCTTGAGATGGGGGTGCGTCCACGTACCGGCGCAGCAAACGGCTGAGCACGCCCAAACGGGCTGCTCTATTCAATTCTCCCAACGGGGAAGGGAATGTGTGTGCGGAACATTCCACGCCCCCATTAGCGTTTTCCAACCGGTTACCTGCAATGCCGACCTCAGGATGGGCATCCATGAAATCTACCAGTGCCTTTATCGCNNATCCGAATACTTGCGTTGTTGCCGAAAGCGAAGCCCCCATTCCTGTCTAGCGGAATCACGTCGGCCCATGATGACCAGCCTTCACGTTTTATAGCGGCAGCCAGCTTCACGACCGAATCATCGCCCGAGTTATTGTCAACTACAACAATGCGGATGTTCGCCAGGCCAGCAACTTGCGCGGAAAGTGCGCGCATGCTGTCAATAGCCAAATCTGCCGTGCGGTAATTTACGATGATGATCCAGATTCTGCTTTGCATCCCCGGCATTCAATTTATCATCATATTGAACTAGACTCTGGTGAGACCGGGCCAAGCCAATACCACGATCAACACCGAAGCCGCAAGGAGTGCCAGGTCAAGCTTAGGTTGCCACAACCCGTTTCTGTACATCACAAACGCATTCGCAGGGTACACTACCCAACCGGCCGCAGCCACGCCTATAACCAAGCCTGCGCCGCCCCAATAATGATGCCCGATGAGCATCATACCAAACTGGCATACGATCTGGATTGCTGTCAGTGCCGTCATGGCGGTGACCTTGCCTATTGCCAGCAATACACCCAGGTAAGATCCCCATATACAAGCGACAAGTGAACCAGCTGCAAGCTGCTCAAGCATGACGCCCGATCCATGATAACGCTCATCGTATAGCGTTTCCATAACCGGGGAGCCAATAAAAATGAATAAAACTGCCAGGCTCCAACTGGGTAAAATAATTATCAAACGTGACTTAAGCAGGACTGCCATGAGATTTTTCGGGTTGCTGCGAAAAGTCTCGGAATAGGCAGGAAAAAATATTTTCCATGCCAACTGCAGCATGGCTTGCCAGAACATGAGGTTCATCGTGCTCGCCAATGTGAATAAAGCCAATTGGCGCATATCAAGCATGGCGCCGATCATCAGGCGCGCGCCTTCCACCGACAAAAAAGTAAGGCCTGAACTCAACAGTATCCAACGTCCAAACCCCAGCAAATGATCAAGCGCCCCCCGATCCCATGCAAACTGATTTTTTATGCCATGAAGCACCATGTGGCTGGCAACCATTTTCAGGCTGACTGAAATAAGCGATCCCCAAACCAGCGCCCAAACTGATTGCATAAGCCAGGCAAGATATACCATGCAGAACAGCCCGATCACAGAAGTGGCCACTTCGATCTGCGTCACACGCGCTGCTTCCAGATTACGTTGTGCCGTAAGCAATTTGGTGGAGTTAAAGCCGGAAATGATGGCACTTAATCCAACAACCGGAATCATGCTGGCGAGCAGCGGCTCACCGTAAAATGAAGCCATGGGTAGTGCCAAGGCACAAAGTACACCCCATGCCAGAATCCCCCGCACGATCTGGACGGTCCAGGCTGTGTTCAAGAAAACCGGATCATTTCCCTGGGCCTTCTGGATGATCGAAGGTCCTATCCCCACATCGGTAAGCATATGTATGCCAAAATTCACTGCATTAATAATTGCCATCAACCCGAATGCTTCGGGAAACAACAGCCGCGTGAGAATGAGATTTCCTCCCAAGCGCAAAGCCTGATTCACGCCGTATCCAGCCAAGGTCCACGAGCCGGATTGCAGAACACGCTGCCTGAGGGTGAGAGTGTTTTTTGATGGTATTGACATTTCGAGACACGTGATCGCAACTAACGGGCATGGCAAATATGCCGCCCCTGATGATGAAACCTTCCATACCAGCTTCCCTCACCCCTGCCTTCTCCCGCAGGAGCGGCGAAGAGGATTTGCTACATGAGTTTCACGTTAAGGAGGAAAGTGTTGGACGTGCATAAAAAATTATTTGTCCGCTTTTCTTGTAAGAAATACAATGAGGTGCCTGCCGCGCGGGTTAACGCCATACCGTAACAAACCTGACATGCCAGAACATCTCCGAGCATTAACCGTTATTCTTGTCCTCGCAACGGCTGTTTTTGCTTTCGCTTACCATTCCGCCAGTTCCATATCTGAAGCAGACGATTTTACACGAAGGAGAAGTCTTTGGTTCGCTTTGACGCTTGCCGCCTTTCTGGCGCACACCGGATCTGGGGCGGGCGCCTCAAGTGCTGCGCGCGCAACAGCAAGATGGGCGGTCTTGCGCGCCGGGCCGATCAGCCCGTAATGGCGGATGCGCTTGAAGCCGCCGGGCAGCGCATGTTGCATGAAGCGGTCGACAAACCCGCCCGCCTCCATGCGCATCACCTTCTTGCAGTTGCCGTTGGCCGAATCGCGCACCCGGAAACGAACAATGCTTCCCTCCATGCCCAAGATGCGCTCGTTGGAGATGGCCACTCGGTGCGTGTAGCGGCCCATGTGTCTCCGCCGCAACAAGCGCCCTTGGCGCGTGTTGTCACCGCGTTGCAGCTACAGCGGACCCTTCCGTCAAGACAATAATGCATCGAGTTTAAGAGGGTAACCTTTCACATGCAGCGGAACGGCGCTACCCCGGTTTTCGGTTTCTTTTTTTGGCTCTATTACTGGTTGCGTTTTTTCTGTCGCATTGTATTTGTCCACAATCCTTGCTCCGCCTCCGCTCGCCGTCCGGTAGACCTGATCCGGTGTGTCGTAGCCCAGTGATTGGTGCGGTCTTTCCGTGTTGTAAAGCACAAAATATTCTGTCAGCCCTATCAGTAATTCAGACATCGTCGTGTAACCTTTCAGGTACACGTCTTCGTGTTTGACGCTGCGCCAGAGCCGTTCCACAAAGATGTTATCCAGCGCCCGACCGCGCCCATCCATGCTGATGGCAATGCCTTCTTTCAACAGCGCGCCAGTAAATGCTTCGCCGGTGAACTGGCAGCCTTGATCGGTGTTGAATATCTCGGGCGTCCCATATGTCTGCAATGCCTGCTCCAGACAGCCCACACAGAATCTACTATCCAGCGTGTCCGATAATCGCCACGACAACACTTTGCGCGAGTACCAGTCGATCACTGCCACCAGATACACGAACCCGTGCGCCAGGCGGATGTACGTGATGTCCGTACTCCATACCTGATTGGGGCGGGCCACATTCACGCCTCTGAGCAAGTACGGATAAACCTTGTGCTGCGGGTGCGGGCGGCTGGTGTTCGGCCCAGGTGCCATTCCCGCAAGTCCC
>CXWL01021546.1_pt1 | contig 12692 bp, 16 predicted proteins | sample 590931 | NCBI WGS metagenome assembly CXWL01 (sample SAMEA3498368, study PRJEB10139) | groundwater metagenome | biome: water well; material: biofilm material | place: Germany | collected 2015-04-27
CGCGTCCGTGTTGCCCATCGGCACACCCGTCGCCGGATCTCCGACCTCTTTCAAAAAGTCCAGATGACCAAAGGCATGGCCAGTTTCAGCCTCCGAGGTGTCCCGGAAGAGCCCACCGACGTCCGGATAGCCTTCAATATCCGCCCTCCTCGCGAAATACAGATACCGGCGGTTGGCCTGTGATTCGCCGGCAAACGCATGTTTCAGATTGTCGTGACTCTTGGTCCCTTTTAAGCTGTTTCCCATAGCATCCTCCTCGTTGTTCGAAGGCCCACCCTTACCCCCGCCGAGATGTTCGTCGCAGTAAACCGGCAACTAAGATAGCGCAGCCGTCGTCAGAGGTTCAAGGGGCTTCATGCCATCCGGTCCAGTTAGTATTCGCACGGCTGGGGGTATGTTACACTCCCACAGAATAGATATACGAGGACTCGTATCCACCGAGGAACCATAATGAAGATTTCCGGTCACCATGTCTTCTACCGAACGGCAGGCGTCATCGCCTTGTTCGTATTGATAATGTCTGGTTGTGCCGCAGACCCGTATCAGCGGCGAGCGGATGTCATGAAGGACCACGTCGAGAATTTCTATACGCACCTCAAGGCCAATCGAGTGGCCGCAGCGGTTCACGAAAATGAGCAGATCGAAGCCATGGCCGATCAGATGGCGGACACCGTCAGGAAGCAAGGTCAGTTGCAGGGGACATCGCAGGTCGAACGGGAGTTCGCACTCATGAAAACGGCTCGCGGAACGACGGCTCAGAACTGGATCGCGTTGGGACAATATTTCGCGATCAAGCAGCAACCGGAGAAAGCTCGTGCCTCCTATCAACGTGTGGTCGATACCTACACGGACCCTACGGAACGTACTTATCGAGAACAGGCTGCTCGAGCGTTGAACGACTTGGACATCCTGTCAGGGCCCTCTCCCAGCTCGACTCACTAATCGCGCAGATCACAACACTGTGAGGAGTGTTCGAGGCTTATCCTTTGATTGCCGATGACCCACTCGAGACAGTTCACAATGCTCCTGCTCGCCCTCTGTGTCACAGGGGTGGGGTGTGTTCATCGGATCCAGGTGACGCCTCTCCCCATCAGCGTGTCGTCCATCACGATCCCTCGAACGCTTCAGGCCGTTATCAGTCCGATTGCAATGGAAGGCGCGGACCATCGGCCGGGTATCGCCTTGCTCGTATGGTCGCATCTTGACCTGAAGCAGGCGGTCTTAGGATACCTGCAACAACGAGGCACCTTCACGTCAGTCTCGCCTGACCCAGCCGACCTGACGCTTCGCGTGGCCACGAAATTGACGCTGACCTCCCGAAGCGGCCTCTATCAGTATCGAATCGTGTTGCAAGCAGAGATGAGCGAAGCCGCCGGGCTTATGAAGTCCTACCGTGCCGAGCACACCGCAGCGGGATCATCGGTGCGGTGGGTCACGGCATCGGATCGTGACCCCATCGAAACCGCGTTACAGGGAGCGTTGGAAGACATAATGAGACAGATCGAGGCGGACGGAGCACTCTACCTCAGCCGAACAGAGCAGCCGTTACAGAAGCTGCCCAGAATAAGCCATCAGCCGGTAGGTAGGCCTTGGGCCATGCTCACAGCTTCGTGGGAGTCGGTAGTATTGCTCGGATCTTTCGCGTGACCTTCAACGTACTCGGGACAATCAAGGCGAAATGCCTGATCTCCAAATGCCACATGGTAGAAGTCACAGTGGTGAGGCTGGTCCAATCCCGCATAGGCATGCGGACGGAAGTGCTCGCAGGAAACGCACATGCGCGCAACAGGAATTTCTCCTTGCAATTGAAGCGCACGAATCAGCTTCACGAGCGAGCCAAGAAGAGCGACCTGCTCCTGCATCGACAAATTCTCGGTCGCAGACGCCAGAATCTCCGGCCATCTGTTTTCTACATGACCTGCCTTAGCCCCAAGGGACGTGAGGTGAACCGTCACGACGCGGTTATCGATTTCTCGACGGCGCCGGCGGACCAATCGCTTACCCTCAAGCGTTCGGATGACTTCAGAAGCAGTCGGCAACTTCACCGAAAGTTCCCGGGCAATCGTCGAGACGGTAGCCGAATGAGTCGGTCGAGATCGGAGAAACGTCAGCACTTGGATTTGCAAGGGACCAATCCCTGCCCGTCCCTTTCGTCTCCAGGTACGGCTCTTCATCGCCAGCCCGATTTTTGAAAGCCCTATCACTAAACGATCGGGAAGCGACTCTTGATCGATCTTCAATAATACGGTCATACGTTTTCCTCTCTTGTTGATCCGAGAGGATGTCAGTCTATGGCGCCTTCTTCCTTTCCGTCAAGCCTGTTCCGCCAGCCATGGGCCACCCCCTACTTTTGATGTTCAGCGGACCACGAGCACTCCACAGTGGGCATGCTGCACCACACGGGTAGAGACGCTGCCGAGCAGCACTCGGCGGATTGCACCCAACCCTTTCGCTCCAGTCACGATGAGGTGGGCCTTCTCCTGTTTGGCCACTGTCAGAATCTCGTCAGCCGGTTTCCCCAGTCTCAAGACTTCACGTATCAGGAAGCCTGCTTCCGCAAGCTTGGCACCATAGCGCTCGACCAGCGCTTTCCCGGCTTCTTTCACTTCCGGATACTTAAAGTAGGGCACCGCGTGCACCACGGTCACCATGACCGGTTCGCGATCTGGACCATCGGGTGTCGGGTTGACGTTGCGGATCAGGAACTTAACCGCCTTATCCGAGGCTGACGAGCCATCGATTGCTAGAACCAGATGCCGTACAGGCCGAGGACTCTCTTTCACCACCAGTACAGAACAAGGTGCATGGTGAATAGCATGATTCGAGATACTGCCCAGCATAAAGCGGTCTAAGGCATCCAAGCCTCGGGACCCGATCGACAGGAGTCCGACCCCACGCTGCGCATGCTTCATGATCGTCACTGCCACCGCGCCCTGGTCGGTCGTCACAGTCCCGCTCAAGCCAAGCGTTGACAACAAACCCTCCGACTCTTTCTTAGTGGACTTGGCCACTGCCTCCATCCGCTTGACTTCGGACTGAATGTATCGTCCGGTCCCGACAATCGCCGGCTGGATCAGGAAAGGAGCCCGAATGCTCGCCACATCGATGACATGCAGCACACGAACGACCGGCTGCACCGCGAACGGCATCTCCGCTAACCACTCGATCGCCCACTTCCCATGTTTCGACCCATCAGCTGTCGCAAGAATCTTCATGTCGGATATCCTTTTGTTCGACGAGATGTATCCATGTTGTTCAAAGGACTAGTTCGAACCGTTCTCGGAACGCCTCAGGAGACAGGCCGGCCAAGGCGGCATAGCGGCCCAGCGCGTCCTGATTGTTCACATCGGCTTCCGTGAGCCGAATCATGTATTGCCGGGCGATCTGGTAGGACTGGGAATCGATATCCACCATCCTCACTTTGGTCCGTCCGGTGGAGGAATCCACCATCTGCTTGAATGGAATCGGGGTAAACCGGCCACTCTGAATCGAGACCATGGCCGATGTCCCGCCGTCAAATAAATATTGGGCGGCGCAGTAACCAAGATCTAGGGTATACTCGATATCGTAGGGAATCGGATCAGCGCAGCGGAGTTCATAGCCGACATTCTTCGCCACCAGTGTCGTAGGAAGGCCCAGTGAGCGAAGCTGCTTCGTGAGTTCACGCCGCAAGACTTCCCCCACATCGATCTCGCTCATTCGCAAGTGGCCATGTTCGTCTCGTTCAACATGTTCTAACCCGCCAAGATCGCGAGGATCGATGATTTCAATCAGTCCTTCGGCCAGCACCGCAACCCCATCGGATCGACCGTGGGCTAACCGCTTCACGATAGCCCCGATCAAGAGATCGATGATCCGTTGAAGTTTCACCGGGCGTTCCCGAAACTCCTCCGGAATAATCGTCAGCGTAGCCCCGGCGGCTTTCCCAATGCCCAATGCAAGATGGCCGGCCTTGCGCCCCATGGTCACCACTAAATACCAGCGTGTCGTGGTGCGGGCATCGACCATCAGACTCCTCACGATTTCGACCCCGCCATGCCGCGCTGTTTGAAACCCGAACGTTGGAACTCCGTATGGAAGATTCAGATCATTGTCGATCGTCTTGGGAACGTGGATGACTTGCAGTTGTCCACCTGCCCGTTCCTCCAGCTGCATCGCTGAAAACGCAGTGTCATCCCCGCCGATCGTAATCAACCGCGTAACACCCAGTCGCGACAAGGAGCACACCACGTTATCGAGATGCTCCTTCGTTTTTGTCGGGTTTGCGCGTGACGTCCCCAAATAGGACCCGCCGTGGAAATGGATCCGACTGACATCCTCAATCGAAAGCGGCCTGACCTGTCCTGTCGTCCCGTCCATGAGCCATCTGAACCCATCGATGATTCCAAGTACGTCCGAGCCCCCGAGAATACTGCGGATCGTGGCGGCGCTGATCACACTATTGATTCCGGGAGNNCCGACGGTTGGACGCTCTACTGTCATCGGCTTCTCCTTAGGCTATTCCCCATCGGCCATCATCCGCGGGATGGTTGTATACTCCATCATGTCAAGAGGCAAGGGGTGCGGCTCGAATTACTCCGGCAGTTCGTCCAAGCCCACATGAGCGCGAAGACGATTGTAATCGAACGCCGGTCGGCCACATCGTTGACGGCCTGGATCATGCTGGGCCATTTCATCGATGAGGGCGCCGACCTTGTCACGCATGGCGGCGGATGCGGCGGCATGGCGCGGCGTGTGCCTACCAAGCGCGAGGTGGGGCTGATCCGACCACTCCAGGTAGGCTTTTTCAAGAAACTGGTTGAGCAGCGTACGGTCTTCCTCCGGCGTCACGACCACCGGCGGCGGCTCATCGGACATGAGTTCGGCTATCGATAATTGCCGCGCGAGCGGCACGAGCGTCTCACCGCGGAAATGCAGTGAGAATCCAAATGAGGCCGCGAGTCGATGCTTGATCCGGTCAAGTCGCGCCGGACTATCGCATTCCACGATGAGCTGAGACGACGTCAGCGTCACCTTCGCGACAATCGCGTCGGTCCCACCGCTTCCGTCCCGCTGCACCCATGTGCGAGCCGGAGGAATCTCGTCGCTCTGGCCTTCCCTTCCAGACTGTGGCGCCATCTGCTCTGATGCAAACTCGCTCATCTCGGACAACCTATCGCCAAAGAACCGATACTCATGGTGATCGTAGAGGGCCACCGCATAGAGATAGGGCTGGCCATCGGGACGGCGATAGCGAATATGAACGACGGCGTCCACCAACGCGTCCATGCGGAGCTGCGCGAATGCCCAGAGGAACATATACCCGAAACGCTTCGTAAATTCCCTCCACTCCCCTAACGCAAAGGATCCGGTGGTCATCTCCATTTCTCGACGCCATTCCGCGGTCATCTCGATCAGCGCCTTGGCATCGGCCTGAGACAAGACGATTCCGCAGCCGGTCCACACCGCTTTGCCTGATTCGCCGCCATCCGGAGTGCCAACGAGGCGGGTCAGTACCACTTGGCCTGCCGCAAGATGGTTGATGGATTCATGACCAGGAACCACAAATTCGGTTCGATCTCCGAGCGACCGCACGGTGAGCTGTTCCCCGGGCCTCGGCGGAGAGGTCAGTTCCAGCACATCGAGATATGAATGTTTCAAGGGATCGAGCCACTGGCGTTCCTCTTCGGGAATATGTTCGGTGATGACGTCTCGCAACTGTTCGATCAGCGTCAATTGCCCGTCTTCAGGATAGTAGTCAGAAAAGAGGTACAGCTTCGCGAGTTCTACTTCCGGCTCCAGCGGCGCGACAATTCGCCCTGCCCCACCTTCCACATGCGACTTGAGCGCGCGTGCGAAGGCCACCTCGCGTTGCATTCGAAATTCAGGCTTGAGGGAGAGGCGTTCCAGGCGCGCGAGGAGCGCGTCAAGAGACGCAGGCCGTGGAGCCCAGAATCCCGTTGCTTGTTCACTTGCGAGATTCATGTATTTCTTCCATGACGATTTCCTCCGCATCAAGCCAGTCTCGAAACGCGCTCCCTTCCGGCCGGCCGCGCTGTTCCCACAATTCATACGCTTTCCGCGAGATCCGTTCCCACATGCCATCCGGTAATTCAATAGGCTTCTCGGCTCGGCTGATCTTGGGGGTGACTCGTTTCTTCGCTTTACCGGTTGTTGTTTTTCGCGTGCGCATGACTTGCTCCTGGGTTAAACAGCGGGCGGCATCGATGGTCCCGAGAGGACACGACGATGGTCTGGCGGTAGCTTCAGGCTCCGTACGGTAAGAACAGGGCAGGAGGATCTCCGTAGAACGGACTCCGCGACACTGCCGAACAACGCATGAGACACCCCCCGGCGTCCATGCGTCCCCATCACAATCACGTCAACCGATTGAGCTCGAGCCGCCTCAAGAATAGAATCGGCCTGCAGCCCGCCCGACATCAGGAATTCGGACGCAAGCCCAAGAGAAGTGACCACGGAGACGAGATCAGATAACCGCTTCATGATGGCCGCCTTGCTCGATTCCCGCTGGGTCACATGGGGCAGCGTAAAGTCTAATCCGTACGACACCGGCTCTAGTACGTGAAGAAGTTTCATGGAGACGTTTGCTCGTCGTGCGATCAACGCTCCATACTCCAGTGCGTCAAGGGAGCACTCCGAGAAATCGATCGGCACGAGCATGCTCGTGACTGTGGCCGTCCGGTGATCCCCTGCCCGCCGTTCCGCCGCCGGGACAGCCAACACGGGACAGGGTGCCGTCCGAATGATTCGCTCAGCGGTGCTTCCCAGTAAAACGTGCTCGAGACCGGTCTTCCCTCTCGTTCCAACCACGACGAGATCCGCGTCTTCAGCCCCTGCGACGGCTATGACTTCTTTACTCGGGATTCCGGTTGCGATGCGCGGCTGGACTGAGAGCCCGAGGCCGCCCGCCCGTGCTGTGACCTCCACCAGTCTGGCCGTTGTCTCCTGCATCAATTCATCGAGGTACAATCGATTCACCGCATAGTCCGGGTTCATCCCCGGAGGAAACTCCAGAACGCTCATCACGGTCAGCGAGGCCCCCCACGATTGGGCGAGCGCACAGGCATAGGCCTCTGCCCGCGCCGATCCCTGTGATCCGTCAGTGGCAAAGAGAATGCTCAATCCCCCTGCTGGTACACTCACACCGCCTCCGCACTCAAGAGAAGTAACTCTCCGCTCATCGTCGGGTGAATCGAGCATCGAAAGACGTGCCGACCTGGTCGCGTCATGTCAAATCGAATCGTGGCCTCCTGTTTCGGGTCAAGCAAGACGCCCCCCACCCCGCGTCCATACACGATCACGCCATCCCTTTCAATCTGCGTCGGAATCCCTTCAAACATGGTCGAGCTGAAATCATGCCGCTCCGCGTCTTCATTCCGTACCTTGATGACGGTGGGAAACCCCAAGCGCAACGAGCTTTGCTTTGTCACAAAACGAAACTCTTTGATCGTCACCTCCACCGTTTGTTCGGATTGCGCCAGGAGAACCGACCCATACATCCAGGCAAGACAGACCATGGAGAGAGCCATTCCCACCCTGCGCCACTGTACCAGACTTGCCCCAATCGACATAAGATCCTCCATACTACCGTTGAACGATTGATCCCCGCGTGGACTTCCGCTGTGGCGCGGATGCCTCAAGCGGCACGGTCAAGACGGGACATCCGGCCGTGCGAACGACTTTTTCCGCCGTGCTGCCGAAGAACATCTTGTCCACACTGCCGGACCGGCCGCCGTAGCTTCCAATCACGACCAAATCGATACCCCCCGTGCGCGCGATTTTGGCGATCTCGACGAACGGTGCCCCCTCCACGATCAGACGTGTAATGTTCACATCCATGGCTACTTTCGACTCCAACAACTGCCTTACTTTTAGACGGGCATGATGGCGTAGGCGGCGGCGCTGTGGCGTGGCATCGGACGGAACTGCCAGCAAGCCCAATCGATTGAATGCGGCAAGCGCGCTGGTGTCGATGACGTGCAGAACCAGCAGCGTCGCCCCACACAGCCGCGCGACCTGACAGGCAACCCGGAATGCTTCATCTGAACAGGAGGAGAAGTCCACCGGAACCAGGATGGCCTTGAAGAGATCTCTCTCATGTTCCATGACCGATCCTCCTGACCTACGATTTGAGCAAGGGCGATGCCACCCAGGAAGAGCTTCCGGAGATGGTGAAGAGGGTGGAAAACCCACGGATTTGCAGTTGGTTCCTTTCGTCATCAGCTACTGACCATAGGGCCGCCTCCGGAAGCCGGGGCTCTCTGCCACAGCAGTCATTCGCTCCCTGTAGCAGAACGCGACAAAAGACGTGAGAGGGTGAAGGGACGCCATGACAAAATGTCTTTGCTCTTCACGCCTTCCTCCTCACCTCTCACCTATGCCGGCTTCCTCTCAAGTGGCATTGGACTTGCTGAAGACCATCTTCAGTAGTGGGGGGAAAAATGACACGTGCACAGTGGTTCCTGTTCGGAGCAGTGGGCGTTGGTCTCGCGATTGTAATCTACGTCGTTTTCTTCTGTCCGGCAGATTGCCAATGAGGTTCTCATGAAGCTCTTACTTGCAGTGGATGGTTCAGACCATTCCTATGAAGCCGTGCGCGCTTTGAAATACCTGGCTCGTGCCGAGGAACTGCACCTCCTGTATGTGCTTGATGTTCCGAGTCCAGCCTATCCCATGATGATTCCGGAGGTAGCACAAGAACTGTACGAGACGGTCGAGCGCAACATGCGCGATGACGGGACTCGTTTGCTGGATCGCATCGTGGCCCTGCTGCCATTAGATGCCGGACCGGTCACGAAGCATCTGGTCGTCGGATCTCCAGTGGATCAGATCGTGGCCTTAGCTGAGCAGCAAAAGATAAATCTCATTCTGTTGGGTGCCCGAGGCCTTGGACCGGTCAAGGAACGGCTCGTTGGAAGTGTCTCCCACCGAGCACTGACATTCGGGCCCGGCGCGAAACTGATTCTTCCCGGTCCCCTAAAAGCACTTCATCATATCTTGCTTCCCCTGCAAGGGAGCTATGACGCAGACCATGCACTCTCCTTCCTCCAACAGAAACCCTTTCGTGAACCGCCCACGATCACCCTGTTCACCGTTCTCCCCCATACCAGGCCACCCTGGCCGGTGGATGCGGTCTCGGCTGAGCATATGGAAACCCATTCCCTCGGCAAAGCGAAGGACTTCCTCGACGAGATAGCCGCCAAGCTCAAAGCCTATGGCTATCAAACCCGCGTGGCGACTACGTTGGGTACTCCGGTTGAGGGAATTCTGCAGGAAGCCAAGGCCTTGAATCCAGACCTTATTCTCGCAGGATCCCGTGGACGCCGCGGCATCATCCGTATGGTGCTCGGCAGCGTGTCCCATGCGCTGTTGCACCAGGGAACCTATCCACTCATGATTTTCGGCTGATTGTCGAAAGGGTGTACACCATGCCGATGTACGACTATACGTGCCTCGATTGCGGGAAGGAATCGTTGATCGTGGTAACATTGAAAGAGCATGCAGCAGGCGAGGTGACATGCCCGGCCTGCGGAAGCAAGAAGCTGCAGCAGCTGTTCAGTCCGTTCATTGCTCACACCACAAAGAAGAGTTAACGCCATGCTCACAACTCCGCGGCGGTTCATCCAGCATCGACTACTAGCCGTAGGACTGTGCGGGATCTGTACTCTGAGCAGTACGGCCGTACCCGATCTCTATGCGCAGGACTATCCGCCGGACATCGCACGCGGGAAAGCGATCTATCAGAACCACTGTCAGGACTGCCACGGTCTTACCGGTCGAGGAGACGGCCCTGCCGCCGCTTCCTTGAACGTGCCACCGGCTGATTTTCAGCGATTCCGGTCGTTCCTGAAATCCGATGAAGAGTTACTGCGAACGATCGAGCACGGTGTGGTCTTCAGCCCGATGCATTCTTGGCGCGGCCAGCTCACCGACGGAGAAATGCAAGACGCCGTGGCGTACATTCGCCTTCTGTCGCAATAAGGACGATAATCGATCTACTAAGGTGATGCTGCGATTCTCTTGACCTTCGAGAACTATAGTCAACGGTTTCAGGCACGCAGTCGTCCCATTACCCTGACCACTATTTGCTGCCCCACCCTGCTTGATTATCAAACCTGGCCGAAGCGCGCAGGTGGAACGAGTTCCTGAATCCCTGTGAGCGCTTAAGCCTATGACACTCGGATTTCCATGGCGTTGCAACGCCTAGCCCAGACAGTGGACCGCAAGATCTAACATCGAAGGAGACACAAGATGAAGCGCTTCTCTATACCGACCGTCTTTGTGGGAATGATCATCCTCCTCGGACTCCCCGCCTCATGGGCCGGAGCGGCAGGCTCACCTGCTTCTAACACGACATCGCTCGCAGTTCCTCTCTGCAAGAGCGCTTACAAACAGAAGTCCGTCTCTGCCAAGACGTTGGAAGCCCTCGTGCGTTCGCATGAACGATGGGTAGAGTATCGAGGCAACCCTGATGCCAAAAGGATGGAGCTCTGCCAAGCGGATCTGAGCCGGGCAGCACTCGCGGGAGCGAATCTCGAACGGGCCGATCTGGAGGGTACGGTCCTGCGTCACGCGACGCTGTCTCAGGTCAACCTGGCTCAGGCTAGCCTTGCCGGGGCTGACCTCACCAAAGCCCTCCTAGAAGACAGTAATCTCTCCGGAGCCGATCTGCGCCGGGCCCGGCTCACTGGCGCGAATCTCTCCCGAGCCATCGGCGATGAAGCTGCGCTCTTCGACGCTGTCCTGGTCGGTGCCAAACTACGCGAAACCTCATTCGAACGGGCGCAATTGGAGGGCGCCGATCTCACCGCTGCCGACTTGACCGACGGCAACTTCGTCGAGGCGTATTTTTACGGAGCGACATTGAAAGGTGCCGTCCTGGTGAATGCTGATCTGACGGGCGCCGACCTGCGTCGCACCGTCCTGACCAACGCAAATCTCTCTCGTGCCAACCTTCAGGGCACACTGCTGGACCGTGCGCAATTGGAAGGGGCCCGCCTGATCGAAGCCGACATGGAAAGCGCCTATCTGGACGAAGCGATTTTGCACGGAGCGAATCTGAAGGGAGCGATTCTTCGCGGCACAGACCTCCGGTACGCCAACTTGCAGGGCGCAGACCTGCAGGACGCCGACTTGGAAGGAGCCAACCTAGAACAGGCCGCTCTGGTCAAGGCGGATTTGCACTCGGCGAAGCTCCGAATGGCTATTCTTTATCATGCCGTCTTTGATGAGGCCAATCTCATGGACGCGAACCTCAACCGCGCGGTCCTTATTGGGGCCACGGGATTACGCACCAACTTCATGAACGGCGATCTAGGCGAAATCTATGCTCCAAAATCCTCGTTCCGGCAGGGTCAGTTCAACCGAGCCAATCTGGACTCGGCTAATTTCGTCGGCGCGGATCTTCGGGAGTCCAATTTCAGCCATTCCAAGATGACCCATGCCAATCTTCAGGACACGAATCTGCAAGATGCCACATTTGTTTCCGTCAATTTGAGTGGTGCCCGATTGGATTCAGCCGATTTGCGTCGCGCGAACTTTAAAGGCGCCAACCTCTCGTCGGTCATCGGTCTCACGCAGGAACAACTCAATGTTGCCTGCGTCGACGATCAGACCAAATTGCCTCCTGGCCTTAATCGTCCCGCTCCCTGCAGCTCTATGAAGAAAGAGGTGCGATGACGCCGCAACATGAGCACGGCATTAAGATCAAAGAAGGAAGGATCACACTCGAAGGCATCCTCGGACTCCCTGTTGATCCGCGCGGCGCGGTTGTTTTTGCACATGGCAGCGGCAGCGGGCGATTCAGCCCCCGGAATATGTTCGTCGCCCGCCAGTTACAGCAAGACGGATTCGCGACGTTGTTGCTGGCGAAAGGCTGCTGGAAGCGGAACCACGAGCCAGGCAACTGAAGATCAGCTATTTTGGTGCCAGGACCGGCGCTGGAGCAGCCCTGCAAGCTGCCGCGCGTGGCGCCGGAGACGATGATCAACTTCTTTTCGCAGGTCAGCAAATCGTAGGCTGCCTGGTTCATCTCAATCACCGGTTCATCATGGCCACCGACGATCAATAGGGTATACCGCTACATGCTCTTGGCAATACGCATGAAAGTGTGGTGCATGATGCGAAGCCTGAACACTGATCACTATTTATGCACCCTTGCCTTTTAAAACCTGGACAACTAATCTTGCGCTCCACGGCAGATAGGAGCAAGTCCTAAAGAGCTTAGCAATGACCATCGAGGAAATCAGAGAGCTGGTTCGAGCAGGTCGTTATGAGGTCAGTATTCATGCCCAACAGGAACGGCTGGAAGATGATTTGGATATTAACGAGATTGAGACCGCTTTGCTGCAAGGGGGACTCATCGAAGACTATCCCGAAGACCCGCGAGGCCCAAGTTGTCTCGTCGGCGGTCTGGCTGGACCCAAACGGATACATGTTGTGATAGGATGGGCCCCTAGAAAACAGCAGGTTGAGAGAACTCTGAGGGTGATTACCGTATATATCCCAAGGCCGCCAAAATGGACAGATCTCCGCACCAGAGGAACAAAGCCATGACCACCTATGCGGATTGCACCTTCTGTGGCGGCGAGGTGGAAGAACGACACATCAACTACGACTATCGTCGCCGCGATCACTTGCTCATCCTGCGAAACGTTCCAGCGGGTGTTTGCAAACAGTGCGGAGAGAAATAT
>CXWL01111894.1_pt1 | contig 12691 bp, 15 predicted proteins | sample 590931 | NCBI WGS metagenome assembly CXWL01 (sample SAMEA3498368, study PRJEB10139) | groundwater metagenome | biome: water well; material: biofilm material | place: Germany | collected 2015-04-27
CTCCAGCGCGGTGAGGAAGGGGATCAGGTTGTGCTGCTGGAAGATGAAGCCGATCTTGCTGCGGCGGAAGGCGCGCACGTCGACGCCGGTGGGTCCGTTGTCGTAGAGCGTCTGGCCGGCGATGACGATGCGCCCCGTGGTCGGCGGCTGGATCAGGCTGATGGCCAGCAGCAGCGTGCTCTTGCCCGAGCCGCTGGGCCCGAGCAGCGCCACCAGTTCGCCGGCCTCGATGTCCAGGCTGGTGGGCTTGAGCGCCTGCACGGCCAGTTCGCCCTCGCCGAAGGTCTGCGAGACGTCGCGGATCTCGACGACAGCCACCTCAGCCTCCCAGCGCCAGCTGCGCCGGCGTGCGCAGCGCGTGCCACACCGCCATCAGGCTGGCGAGCACGCCGCCGACCAGCATCACGCTGAAGGTGATCGCCGTCTCCGGCGCGAAGAAGGCGAGCGTGCGCGGAAAGCCCGGCGCGATCAGCTCGCGCAGCGCGTAGGCCAACGCGAAGCTGGCCAGCGTGAGCAGCAGCGACTGCGTCATGATCAATCGCACGATCAGCCCGTTGGGCGCGCCGATGAGCTTGAGCGTGGCGATCGACTTGATCTTCTCGATCGTCAGCACGTAGACGATGAGCGCGATGATGACGATGGACACCAGGATCAGCAGCGTGCGGAACAGCCCCAGCACCGCAGACATGCGGCTCAGCCGGCCCTCGAGCATGAGCTCGCGTTCCTGCGCGCTGGTGTAGACGTTGAAGTACAGCCAGTCGCGGATGTGCTGCGCCACGGCCGTGCCGTCGGCGCCGGGAGCCAGCGTCACCAGCACGGCGTTGACGGTGCTGCTGCCGCCGGCCAGCAGGGGCACCAGCCGCGTCGCCTGTTCGGGCGTGTAGCCGGCACGGTCGAGCCGCTTCAGGTTGGCGGCCGCGGCGGCCTCGATGGCGCGCTTGTCCTGATCGAACTGCACCTTCTGCGCGTCGGCCAGCGCCATGTAGACGAGCGGGTTGCCACCCGCGTCGACGGCGCCCTGCGTGACACCGACGACGCTGTAGGCGTCGCTGCCCAGCGGCACGCGGTCGCCGAGCTGCAGGCCGAGCTTGCGGTCGACCACCATTTCGTAGTGCGGCGCGGCGATGGCACGGCCCTGCACGATGCGACCCGGGCCGCCCGCGCCGCCGAAGATGTCGTAGCCGACGNNGCGCCAGCGGGCTGGCGCGTGCCACGCCGGGTGTCGCGGCCACGCTCTTGTGGCTGTCCAGCGGCATGCGCGAGGGCTCGTTGAACGGGCCGCCGCGGCCGCGCTCGACCACCCACAGGTCGGTGCCGGTGTTCTCGATCAGCCACACGCCGTCCTGGATGTTGCCCTGGTAGATGCCGTTCATCACCAGCACGATGGCCAGCAGCATGGCCACGCCGGCGATGGTCGCCAGGAACTTGCCCAGGTGGCGTCGGATGTCCTTCAGCGCGAGTTCCATGGCCGCTCGATGCCGTGGTGCTGCCGTTCAGCGCGCGGCGCCGGCGGCCGGCCGCACACGCTGGCCGGCGTTCACGTCGGCCGCCGCCGCCACGACCGTCTCGCCGCCCGCCAGGCCCTTGCGCAGCAGCACCGAGGTGGCGTCGGCTGCGCCGGTCTCCACCGGCTGGAAACGGGTGCGTTCGCCCTCGATCACCAGCACGCCCTGGCGCCCGCTGCGGTCACGCGTCAGCGCGGCCAGCGGCACGAGGATGCCGCGGTCTTCGCCGACGGCGATGCTGACCTCGGCCTCCTGGTCGATGGCGAACCGCTGCGGCACGCTGTCGAAGGCGACATGCACGTCGAGCTCGCGCGTGGCCGCGTCGGACTGGCGGGCGATGCGCGCCACCTTGCCGGGCAGCAGCTCGCCGCCGCGCAGCCGGATGCTCGCCGCCTGGCCGGGCTGCACGCGGCCCACCACCGATTCGTCGACGCGCGTGGCGACCCAGACCGTGCGCGGGTCCACCAGTTTCAGCAGCGGCGTGCCCGGCACCACCGTGTTGCCCACTTCGCCCAGGCGTTGCACGACCACGGCGTCCATCGGCGCCGGGATGCGGGTGTGCGACAGCGTGACGTCGGCGTAGCGCGCTTCCTGCACGAGCGTGCGGGCATCGGCTTCGCGTGCCGCCAGCGTGGCCCGGGCAGCGTCGACACCGGCGGCGGCGGCGTCGAGGGCGGCTGTCGACGCGTCGACCACCGCCTGCGNNGACCACCGCCTGCGAGACGAAGCCTTGCGCCAGCAGGTCCTTGTCGCGGCGCAGCTTGCTGCGCGCCAGTTCGAGATCGGCCTGCGCCTTGGCCAGCGCGGCACGCGCACCGTCGGTGTTGCGCAGCAGCGCTTCGCTCTGGCCTGCGACGACGCCGCGGCGCGCGCTCAGGTCGCGGTCGTCCAGCGTCACCAGCACCTGCCCCTGCCGCACCGCGTCGCCGACATCGACCATCACCTGCGTCACGGTGGCGTTGATGCGGGAGCTCAGCGTGACCGGCACGCGCGCCTGCACCGAGCCGGGCCCGACCACGCGCGCCACGATGGCGCCCTGCCTCGCGACGGCGACCGGCAAGTCCAGTGCGTGCCCGAAGCGCCACCAGGCGGCGCCGGCGACGACCAGCACCAGCAGGCCGACGAGGGCGATGGTGATCTTGCGTGCCCGGCTCATGTTCGAAGACTCATGTCGATGATTGGCGATCTGGTTCATGGCGCACGACAGCCGGGAGACGGGTGCCGACCCGGATCGCCATTGACGCATGCGGCAGGAAAACGCGCATGACGTCGATCAAGGCCGTGCCCGGGAAGGCCACGGCTGGCAGCCTCTACACTCGCCAGCCCATCCACCGACCCGTGCGCCGCCGCTTCGAACCCGTCATGCTGAAGAATGCCCTGATCTACCGCATCGAACACTGGAAGCAGCCCAGCCTGACCGAGATCGCGCAGCGCCTGTCGGGCTCGCCTTTCGTCGAGTGCGGCCTCACGCAGCCCGAATCCGCCGGCTGGGTGGCGCCGCGGGGCGACAAGCACGCCGCGCTGGCCGAGAGCGTCGGCGGCCAGTGGGTCCTCAAGCTGTGCGCCGAGACGCGGGCCGTGCCGGGCAGCGTGGTGAAGCAGCAGTTGCAGGCGCAGCTCGACACCATCGAGCAGCAGACGGGCCGCCGCCCCAAGGGCAAGCAGGCCAGGGAGCTGAAGGAGTCCGTGGTGCATGCGCTGCTGCCGCGCGCCTTCCCCAAGCGCACCGACACGCTGGTGTGGCTGGACCTGGCCGCACGCATGGTGTGGGTCGGCGCGGGCAGCAGCAAACGCGCCGACACCGTGGTCACCCGGCTGATCGAATGCCTGGGCGGCGGGCTCAAGCTGTCGCTGCTGCAGACCGAGCTGTCGCCGGCCACGGCGATGTCGCTCTGGCTGGCGGAGAAAGAGGCGCCGTCGGGCTTCAGCATCGACCGCGATTGCGAACTCAAGCAGCCCGACAGCGAGAAGGCCAGCGTGCGCTACGCGCGCCACACGCTGGACATCGACGAGGTCGGCGAGCACATCCGCCAGGGCAAGCTGCCCACGCAACTGGCGATGACCTGGGCCGGCCGCGTGTCCTTCGTGCTCACCGAGGCGCTGACGCTGAAGAAGATCCAGCTGCTCGACGTCGTGCTCGAAGGTGCGGGTGTCGACGCCGCCAACGCGGGCAAGGACGACGACGGCTTCGATGCCGACGTGGCCATCTCCACCGGCGAACTGCGCCTCATGCTGCCGGCGCTGATCGAGGCCCTGGGCGGTCTGCACGAGCGGCAGGCGGCGCCCTCGGCCCCGGCGCCGACCTCGGCGACGACCTCGTCGGACACGGCGCCCTGGGAGACCGCTGCGGCCTGAGCCGGCGAAGCGAGGCGCCTGTGGAACTGCGCAGCGCAGCCGGCTCACCTCAGGCCGACGCTGGCCAGCTTCGCAGGGCCTTCGCTCTGGCCTGAGCCGGCGAAGCGAGGCACCTGTGCAACTGCGCAGCGCAGCCGGCTCACCTCAGGCCGACGCTGGCCAGCTTCGCAGGGCCAACGCTCTGGCCTGAGCTCAGCGCGCGCGGCGCTGCTCACGCAGCATGAACAGGTACAGGCCCTCGACCTTCTCGCGCGCCCACGGCGTCTTGCGCAGGAACTTCAGGCTGGACGCCACGCTGGGCTCGCTGGTGAAGCAGCGCAGCGGAATGCGCTCACCGAGCCCGGGCCAGCCGTAGTGTTCGGCCAGGCGGACGACGATCTGTTCGAGGGTGACACCGTGCAAGGGATTGCGCGGCTGGGCCGGTGTCGGGGTGAGGTCGGACATGCCGTCATTCTCGGCGAGAGCCGTCGGCAGGCCTGCCGCTCGATGTGAGCGACCGCACACATTCGGATCCTTGTCGCCGTCAGCACTCTCGGGGTGCGAGTGCTAATATGGGGGAACAAAAGGAGATTCAGCGTGTCTGATGCTTCCATGAAGATGACCCCGACCACTGCACTGAGCGTTCGCGATCCCTGGGCGATGGTGCCTTCGCTGGGCAACCTCGACGCCTACATCAGCGCTGCCAACCGCCTGCCCCTGCTCACGCAGGAGCAGGAGGTGTCGCTGGCGCGCCGCCTGCAGGCCAGCGGCGACCTCGACGCGGCCGGGCAGCTGGTGCTGTCGCACCTGCGCCTGGTGGTGTCGATCTCGCGCCAGTACCTCGGCTACGGCCTGCCGCACGGCGACCTGATCCAGGAAGGCAACGTCGGCCTGATGAAGGCCGTCAAGCGCTTCGACCCCGAGCAGGGCGTGCGCCTGGTGAGCTACGCGATGCACTGGATCAAGGCCGAGATCCACGAGTACATCCTGAAGAACTGGCGCATGGTCAAGGTCNNTGGTGAAGGTCGCCACCACCAAGGCGCAGCGCAAGCTGTTCTTCAACCTGCGCTCGATGAAGCAGAGCCTGAAGGACGAAGCCGCCGACGTCGACACGCACCGCTCCACGCTCACGCAAGGCGAGGTCGACACCGTCGCCCGCACGCTGAACGTCAAGCGCGAGGAAGTGCTGGAGATGGAGACGCGCCTGTCCGGGGGCGACGTCGCGCTCGAGCCGCAGTCCGACGACGGCGAGGAGAGCTTCGCGCCGATCGCCTACCTGGCCGATGATTCGCACGAGCCGACGCGCGTGCTCGAGGCGCGCAGCCGCGACTGGCTGGCCGGCGACGGCATCGCCCATGCACTGGATGCGCTGGACGCACGCAGCCGCCGCATCGTCGAGGAGCGCTGGCTGAAGGTGAACGACGACAGCAGCGGCGGCATGACGCTGCACGAGCTGGCCGCGGAATACGGCGTCAGCGCCGAGCGCATCCGCCAGATCGAGGTGGCAGCGATGAAGAAGATGCGCAAGGCGCTGGCCGAAGCGGCCTGAGCCTTCGCAGCAACGGAAAACGGCCCCGCGAGGGGCCGTTCTTCATGGGGCCGCATCAGCCGGCGGCGAGCAGGGCCTTGATGTCGGCCGCCAGCGCGTCAGCTCCGCCGCCATAGCGCACGAACAGGCGCAGCTTGCCGGACGGGTCGAACACGTAGGAGCCCGCGGTGTGGTCCATCGTGTAGCTGCCTTCGGTCTTGCCCGGCACCTTGGCGTAGAAGACCTTGAACTCCTTGGCCGTGGCCGCGACCTGGTCGGCCGTGCCGCGCAGCGCGACGAAGCTCGGGTCGAAGCTGCCCATGTAGGCCTTCAGCAGCTCGGGCGTGTCGCGCTCCGGGTCGACGCTGATGAACACGCCTTGCACCCGCTCGCCATCGGCACCGAGCGACTTCTTGACCTGCGCCAGCTCGGCCATGGTGGTCGGGCAGACGTCCGGGCACTGCGTGTAGCCGAAGAAGACGATGGTGACCTTGCCCTTGAAATCGGCCAGCGTGCGCGTCTTACCGTCGGGGTCGGGCAGCGAGAACGTGCGGGCGTACTCGGCGCCGGTGACGTCGACACCGCGGAACGACGCGGTAGCCGCGCCGGGCGACGAGCCGGGCTTGTCGCAGCCGGCGAGCAGTGCCATGAGGGCGAGGACACACAATCTTCGATGGGCGTTCACAGCAGCAGTCCCAGGTAGTGGTCGATCAGCAGCGCCGCGAACAGCAGCGAGAGGTGCCAGATCGAGAAGCGGAAGGTCTTCCGCGCCAGTTGGTCGGAATAGTCGCGCCAGAGTCTCCAGGCGTAGGCGATGAAACCGGCGCCGAGCAGCACCGCCGACACCAGGTAGAACCAGCCGCTCATGCCGGAGATGAACGGCAGCAGCGTGGCGGCGAACAGCACCAGCGTGTAGAGGAACACATGCAGCCGCGTGAACTCGGCGCCGTGCGTGATCGGCAGCATCGGCAGGCCCGAGCGGCGGTAGTCCTCGGCGCGGTACAGCGCCAGCGCCCAGAAGTGTGGTGGCGTCCACAGGAAGATGATCAGGCACAGGATCAGCGCCTCGGGGCCGACCTCGCCGCGCATGGCCGCCCAGCCGAGCACCGGCGGCATGGCGCCGGAGGCACCGCCGATGACGATGTTCTGCGGCGTCATCGGCTTGAGCACCACGGTGTAGATCACCGCGTAGCCGACGAAGGTGGCCAGCGTGAGCCACATCGTCAGCGGGTTGACCCAGAAGTACAGCAGCGCCCCGCCGGCTGCGCACAGCAGCGCGGAGAAGATCAAGGTCTGCGTCAGCGTGAGCTCGCCGCGCGCCGTCGGGCGCCAGGCGGTGCGCGCCATGCGCGAATCGATCTGCTGCTCGATCAGGCAGTTGAACGCCGCGGCCGCAGCGGCGACCAGCCAGATGCCGGCCGTGGCGGCCAGCGCCACGCGCCAGTCGGGTCGTCCCGGCGTGGCCAGCAGCATGCCGATGACGGCGCAGAAGACGATCAGCTGCACCACGCGCGGCTTGGTCAGCACGTAGAACTGGCGCACGCGCGACGGCAGCGAGGTCGCGACGGCGGGGTGGGTGGCGAGGGAGTCGGACATGGTCTTGCGGGCGTCTCAGCCTACCGCATCGCGGNNCGTTTCAGCCTACCGCATCGCGGGGCTGCGCCCGGCAGGCTGGCGGCCATCGCCGCGTTCGGGGAGCTTGGCCAGCGCGCCGCGAACCGCCAGCACGACCAGCAGCGTGACGAGCACCGCGGCGCCGGCCGTGTGGGCCAGGGCGGCCACCAGCGGCCAGCCGAGCACCACGTTGCCCAGCCCCGAAGCCAGTTGCCACAGCGCGAGGCCGAGCAGCGCGACGACAGCGCGGCGTGCTGCCACCTGCTCGCGATGCAGCCGCCAGGCCAGCCACAGCAGCGCCGCGAACACCGCGTAGGCCATCAGGCGGTGCGTGTAGTGGATGGCCGTGAGCGCGGCAAACGGCAGGAAGTCGCCGCTGCGCGTCGCCCCCAGGTCGCGCAGCAGCGTGAAGCCGTGGCGGAAGTCCATCTCGGGCCACCACGAGCCCTGGCAGGAGGGAAAGTCGCTGCAGGCCAGCACGGCATAGTTGGTGCTGACCCAGCCACCGAGCGCGACCTGCAGCAAGGTCAGTGCGGCCACGGCGTAGAGCAGCCGGCGCGTGCCGGCCGGCAAGGCCAGCGGCCGCGGCGTGGCCAGCTCGCTCTGCAGCGCCAGCAAGGCGAGCAGGCCGATGCCGCCGAGCAGGTGCAGCGTGACGATCGCCGGGTAGAGCTTGAGCGTGACGGTGAGCGCGCCGAAGGCGCCCTGGGCGCAGACCCAGACGAGCGTCGCCGTGGCCCACCAGGGCGACACCGAGGCGCGGCCGCGGCGTGCCTCGAGCCAGCTGGCCAGGGTGATCACCACGATCAGCACGCCCACCGACGTGGCGAGGTAGCGGTGCACCATCTCGACCCAGGCCTTGCCGTGCGTGACCGGGCCGCTGGGGCGCGCCGTCTGCTCGGCATGGATTTCGGCACTCGCACCGAGCGGGCTGGCATTGCCGTAGCAGCCCGGCCAGTCGGGGCAGCCCAGGCCGGAATCCGACAGCCGGGTGAAGGCGCCGAACACGACGAGGTCGAAGGTGAGGAACATCGTGAGCAGCGTCAGCGCGCGCAGCCGGGCGGCGGGCGTGGCGCCGCGATGGCGCAGCCACACCCAGGCGAGCGGGCCGAGCGCCAGCACCACGCCCAGCCCGGCCATGCGCACGAGCGGAGTGAGGTCGTAGAGCGACTGCGTGTCCATGTGAGGCTCTTCTGAGATCAGGGGCGGCCGGCACGGTCCCAGCCGGCCGAGGCGCGCAGCAACCGCTCGATGTCGCGCTTCAAACGCGCCGGCTCCGGATCCCCCGGGGCGCGCAGCATCCAGTTTCCGATCGGATCGACGATGTAGAAATGCGGGTCGAGCGAGTGCCCGGCGGCCGGCACCAGCCATTGCGCGAGTGCCTCGCGCGGCACGCGCAGCACGGTGACGGGCTCGCCCTGGGTGACGGCCTGCAGCGTCTCGGGGCGCAGCGCCTGGGCGTCGTCGACGAGCCAGACCTTGTCGACGCGGTCCTTCTCGCGCCCGAGTGCCTCGCGCAGCTGGCGCTGCAGCCACAGGCGCTTCTCGCAGGCGGCGTCGCAGGCGCCGCCGGCCACCACCACCAGCAGCCACTGACCGTGCAGGGAGGCTGCCTCGACCGCGCGGCCCTGCAGGTCGGTCAGCGGCAGCGCGGCGGGCATCGGGCGCAACGGCTCGATCAGCTCGCCGTAGTTGTTGCGGCCCTCGGGGCGGAACACGAAGTAGGCCAGGTAGGACGCGATCACCGGCGCGGCGCACACCGCCAGGATCAGCAGCATCTTCAGCCGCCCGCTGGCCGTGCGGCGCGCCTCGTCGCCGAGGCCGGGCGAAGGCATCGCATGCACCGTGAAGCTCAGCGGCGACGCCGCGTCAAGCGGGGCGTCGGAGCCGGGGACGGACGAGTTGGAACCAGACATACAGACCCATGATCAAGGCCGCGAGCGCGAACCACTGGAAGGCATAACCGTAGTGCTTGTGGACGTCGAACGCCGGGGCCGCCCACTGGCGCAGCAAGCCGTCGGCCGGCGCGGTGGAGCTTTCGGCCTGCAGCACCGAAAACGGCCGCAGCCGCAACCCGGTCTCGCGTGCGAAACCGTCGAGATCGAGATTCTGCCGGATCGGCCCGCGTCCCTCGGCGCCGAGCTCGTAGAGCCGCGACGGCGGCGGGGCGATGCGTCCCTCGATGACCACCACGCCCTCGGGCGCGGGCAGCGCCGGCACGCGCGTGCGGTCGCTGGCGTCGCGCGGCGCCCAGCCGCGCTGCACCAGCACCGCGTCGCCGCCCTCGCCGATCAGCAGCGGCGTCACGACATGGAATCCGGTGCGGCCGCCCATCGTGCGGTTGTCGAGGAACACCGTGCGGCCGTCGACCCAGCGGCCGCGCAGCACGACGCGGCGAAAGTGCTGCGCCGCGGCCGCCGGCTCATCGGTGGCGAGCTCGGCCTGCACCAGCGGCGGGGCCGACTCTCGCGAATCGAGCGCTGCCTGCGCACGCTCCTTCTCGGCCGCGCGCGAGAGCTGCCACGTCCCCAGACGGGCCGTCAGCGCCGCCGCGAGCAGTGCAGCGGCGAGCACCAGCCAGGCGCGGCGCGGCGTCGCGCTCATCGGCGGCGCGCTCCGGCGGGGCCAGGCGGATAATCGGCTCGCATGAAGATCCTGCTTGCGGTCGCGTTCGTCGGCATTCTCGGGGCGCTGTTGTCGGCGGGCGTGTTCATGGTGCGCGATGGCCGCGACGGCAAGCCCAAGACCGGCAACATGATGCGCGCGCTGGCCTTGCGCGTGGCGCTGTCGGTGCTGCTGTTCGCCTGCGTCATGCTGGCCTGGTGGATGGGCTGGATCCAGCCCAAGGGCCTGCCCATCGGTCGCTGAATCGGGTGCCGCTCGATCGGCAAAGAAAAACGCCGCTGACGCGGCGTTCTCCGTGGGGGCCGGGCCGCTTCGTCAGGCCCAGTACACCACGATGTACAGGCCGAGCCAGACCACGTCGACGAAGTGCCAGTACCACGCGGCGCCCTCGAAGCCGAAGTGGCGCTGCGGCGTGAAGTGGCCCTTCATCAGGCGCAGCGTGATGAACAGCAGCATCAGCATGCCCACGAGCACGTGGAAACCGTGGAAGCCGGTGAGCATGAAGAAGGTCGAGCCGTAGGCGCCGGAGCTGAGCTTGAGGTTCAGGTCACGGTAGGCATGCATGTACTCGTAGGCCTGCACGCAGAGGAAGGTCGCGCCCAGCAGCACGGTGATCCACATCCACAGGATCGTCTTGCCGCGCTGGCCGGCGATGAGCGCATGGTGGGCGATCGTCAGCGTCACACCCGAGCTCAGCAGCAGCAGGGTGTTGATGGTGGGCAGCGGCCACGGGCCCATGGTCGTGAAGGGCTCGACGATGCCCGCCGGCGAGCCGGTGGCACCCGCGCCGGCGCTCGGCCAGACCGCCTTGAAGTCGGGCCACAGCAGCGCGTTCTCGAGGCTGCCCAGGTTGGGCAGCGAGTGCAGGCGCGTCCAGTACAGCGCGCCGAAGAAGGCGCCGAAGAACATCACCTCCGAGAAGATGAACCAGCTCATGCTCCAGCGGAACGAGACGTCGATGCGGTTGCCGTACAGGCCGCCCTCGCTCTCGCCGATGGCCTGGCGGAACCAGCCCTGCAGGATGAACGCCCACAGCAGGAAGCCGAACAGCGTGACCCAGGCGCCCCAGCCGTGGCCGTTGACCCACTGGCCGGCGCCCAGGATGACGAAGAACAGTCCCGTGGCAGTGAGCACCGGGAAGTGCGAAGGCGCCGGAACAAAGTAGTAGGGCTGCTGGCCCGGTTGTGTCGCTGCCGACATGGTTTCTCCTCAGGGTCCTGTTCGATTCTCTATGTCGCCACACCGCTGGCGATGATCCAGTTCACCAGCAGCGCCAAGGCCGCGATGAACAACAACGCACCAATCACGCCGGCAATCACCACGTGCACGGGGTTGAGCTTGCCGACGTCGTGCTCGTAGCCGCTGGACTTGCGGATGCCGAAGAACGACCAGGCGACCGCCCGCATCGTCTGCAGGAACGAGCCCTTGCGCTGCACCGCTTCCTTCAGGCCGCCGCTCATGTGCGCGGCTCCTGCGCCGGGGCGCGCACGGTCGCTTCCGGTTCGGCCGGCGTCTTGCCACCGACTTCGAAGAAGGTGTACGACAGCGTGATCGTGCGCACGTCCTTGGGCAGCTTCGGGTCGACGATGAACACCACCGGCCACTGCTTGCTCTCGCCCGGCTTCAGCGTGTATTCGTTGAAGCAGAAGCACTCGATCTTGTTGAAGTGCGCCATGGCCTGGCGCGGCGCGTAGCTCGGGATGGCCTGTGCGGCCATGGTGCGGTTCTGTTTGTTGCGGAACTCGTACATCACCGTGGCCATCTCGCCCGGATGCACGTCGATCGAGCGCTTGGCCGGCTTGAAATCCCAGGGCCCGCGGGCGTTGGCGTCGAACTCCACCGTGACGACACGGCTGGTGTCCACCTGCGTGTTGCGCTCGGCCGGCGCGTTGCCGGGCACCTGGCGTTCCGCCACCGACAGCACGTTGATGCCCAGCGCCGAGCAGATGGCGCGGTACATGGGCACCAGTGCGTAGCCGAAGCCGAACATCAGCGCGGCCACGACGACCAGCTTGCCGACCATGCGCAGGTTGTCGCTGCGCAGCGTCGGATCGGGGCCGAGCGGTGGGTTCGACATGCCGGACTCAGACGCCGAGGAACGCGCTCTTCACCATGAAGCCGACGAACAGCGCCACCGCCACCGACGCCAGGATCAGGCCCAGGCGCAGGTTGCTCTTCTTCTGCTCGGGGGTCAGCGCCATGGTGTCAGCCCAGCACCTTGGTGGCCGACGGATTCAGCAGCGGCGGCGTCTCGAAGGTGTGGAACGGCGCCGGCGACGGCACTTCCCACTCCAGGCCCTCGGCACCGTCCCAGGGCTGCTGGGGCGCCTTCGCACCCTGGCCGCGCATCGTCGGCAGCACGATGAAGAAGAAGAAGTAGACCTGCATCAGCCCGAAGCCGAAGGCGCCCACCGACGCGAGCATGTTGAAGTCGGCGAACTGCATCGGGTAGTCGGCATAACGACGCGGCATGCCGGCCAGCCCGAGGAAGTGCATCGGGAAGAAGGTCACGTTGAAGAAGACCAGCGAGCCCCAGAAGTGGATCTTGCCGCGCGCCTCGTTGTACATGACGCCTGTCCACTTCGGGCTCCAGTAGTAGTAGCCCGCGAACAGTGCATACAGCGAGCCGGCCACCAGCACGTAGTGGAAGTGCGCCACCACATAGTAGGTATCCTGGATCTGGATGTCGACCGGCGCCATCGCGCAGATCAGACCGGTGAAGCCACCCATCGTGAACACGAACAGGAAGCCGACGGCGAACAGCATCGGCGTCTCGAAGCTCATCGAGCCACGCCACATGGTGGCGATCCAGTTGAACACCTTCACGCCGGTGGGCACCGCGATCAGCATGGTCGCGTACATGAAGAACAGCTGGCCCGTCACCGGCATGCCGGTGGTGAACATGTGGTGCGCCCACACGATGAACGACAGGATGGCGATCGACGAGGTCGCGTAGACCATCGAGGTGTAGCCGAACAGCTTCTTGCGCGCGAACGCCGGGATGATGGCGCTGACGATGCCGAAGGCCGGCAGGATCATGATGTAGACCTCGGGGTGGCCGAAGAACCAGAAGATGTGCTGGTAC
>CXWL01010629.1_pt1 | contig 12688 bp, 11 predicted proteins | sample 590931 | NCBI WGS metagenome assembly CXWL01 (sample SAMEA3498368, study PRJEB10139) | groundwater metagenome | biome: water well; material: biofilm material | place: Germany | collected 2015-04-27
CGGAGAGTCAGTACCTCCAAGATAGGTGGAGTATTCCATCGCTGCGCCATCTACACCACCATTAAACTTAGTCAAAAACGCATCGCCAGATCCTTTTAGAGCGGCTTGAAACGGGGCAACCGTTGGAAAGTCAATGGCAAATGTGTCTCCAGAAACGTAAATGTCAGTGAACTGATCAATTGCAACAGAAGTAGCCTGATCATCGAGCGTGCCACCCCATCGTTGGGTCATAGCAGTACCAGTTCCTGTATCGTTTAACACAACTAGCCAAGCGTCGAAGTCACCGCCTGGTCCGATTGGCGCTGAAGGCCAATTGGGTGAATCAGAGATTCCAACCACGTAAGCCTTTCCTGCAGCATCAAGAGCGACACTATATGCGGCTTCGTCGCCATTTCCGCCAAGGACGGTGCTGTAAACGACGTCGCTGCCATCATTTGCAAATTTCGAACAATAACCGTCTACTCCAACAACGAATTCGTCGTATGCCCCGATTGAAGTAGGGAAGTTTGTCGAGTCGGTCTGACCCACAACGTATGCGTGAATTCCAGCATCAACTTTAACGTCATAGCCGACATCTACGCCGCCAACTCCACCATAAAGCGTGCTGTATACAACCGGGTCAATGATAAGTGCTTTTGAAGGGTCATACGTGCCAATTTCAAATCGAACAATTCCATCAGTCGCCACACGAAAACTAGCGGGAACGGAAATGCGGCCATTTGTGCCTTGCTGATAGGCATATAGCCCGCCCATATTGATTGGACCAATGGATGTCTGTAATCTGAGATCGGTTCCACTAGAAGAGGTAACTTCATCGGCGCCGTTGAACTTCATTTGAATTTGCCGTGGGTCCGAACCAGGATTTACGATAAGGTCATAACGCGGACGGTTTCCATCAACGTAGGCCTTAACGTCAATACCGGGATAAATTCCGACGATTCGTGATTGATCGAATACGGAAGCTGAAATAGCTCGGTTACCTGTACGAAGGTAATTCTGCTTTGCTTCCAAAACATTGGAACCGACCGCTTTGGACTTCGAGTTGGCACCGATGAAATCCATCGCGATGACATGTCCCCTTTGTGCAGATCGTTTCAAGGTTTTGACCTTTACCAAACTGTCATCAGACGGGAGGTTTCGTCGCACATAAGCATCGAACAGGATGCCTGAATCAGTAATCCAAGTGTCCATTCCTGGAGAGCGGACGGCAAAACGGGCGCGAGGGTCCCATTGGCCCTTGTTTTCAATAAAATGTTCTTGATTTCCAAGCCCTGAACTTAAAGCCGACTTAGCGACAGTTGTCTTCGCACTCTTTGAGCCCGATACACTCTTGCTGCCAATAGCGAGGGTTAATCCTCCGATTGCAACAATTCCAGCTAGCGCAGAGACGGACCATGCCCAACGGCGCAGATTCGTTCGATTTCTGATGATCACAGACATATACCTCTTTATAACCTCTAAGCCGGAGGCAAGCCTCAAACTGGTAGGTTTAGCAATTCCCTTCGATTCACGCAACTTTGCCGATTATAATCAGCTTTCTTATGTTAGCCCATTCTTAAGGCAATTGAAGTCACAAAAGACACAGAATTGCAAAAAAACTCTAATCCTGTGGCAAAAATGCGCGATTCGTTCCATTTCTGAGACGGAAAATGACCAGAGAGTGGTTCGAATTAGTTTGCTTTAGTTGGCATTAGCTCGGGTTGGTTCTGGTTTACACCTGGGCAAAGGTCTTTTGTGTTCTACGAGCCCTACAATTGTAAATCAACCGGAGCTACGAACTTTGAGCCCAAGCTAAAGGAACTTGCGGCCTAAATGAAATTGTTTGCTTGGCGATGTTTTCTTCGATACGTTTGATTCGCTTATCAATATCTGGGTGGGTGCTCAAAAACTCTGGAGGCTTGGAGCCCTTTCGTCCTTCTGCCAAGATCTTAAAGGCATCTGCCATTCCCTGCGGATTATAGCCAGCCTTAATCATGGCCTCAAGACCGATCATGTCAGATTCGCTTTCGTGTCTTCTGGAAAAGGGAAGAGTAAGCAAAAGATCGTTTGATATGCTCGCGATGTCGGTAGCTGTTCGGTTTGCCCTTAGAAGGACGAGCACAATTGTTATTCCCAATGACCTCTTCACTTGATCAGCATAAGATGAAGCCCAATGCTCCTTGCGAATGTGAATCATTTCATGTGCAAGAACTCCTGCGATCTGATCTTCCGTCAAAAACTTGTCGTAGAGGGCTGAATGAAAAAAAATCGGTCCGCCAGGAAGGGCGAATGCATTGAGCGATTTGTCTGTAACAATGTCAAATGAGAACTCCCAAGGTTCATCTTTTGTCAATGGAGTTGCTTCTATGAGTTTCTTCGCGATTTCGCGAAGTTTGACTACCTTTGGGTCTGAATCGGAAACAATTCTCTCTTTTTTCCTAATATCGGTCGCTACTCGTTTGCCCAAAGATAGCTGGTCCTTCTTGCTGGGCTTAAGTGAATCTGCATTAGTTGAACCTGGAAACGCGAGCAAAATTCCAGCTGCAATCAAATGGGTGGCGAACCTTCGCATAGATTTTTTGACGATACCTGGAACAGGTAGTTTCGAATGGAACGAGGAAAATCGAAAAAAGACACATATTATAAGGAATGCACGGAGAACTTGACCTCTATATTCGATTTGCACCTTCATTCAATACCGACAACTCAAGAAATCAGCACAATCCTGGAATTGTTCTTTATGAGGGATCGGACAGGTGCTGATTGCAAAAGTTGGCGAAAAAACCTAAGCTGCGAAAAGATTCGTTCCGAGAATACTGGTGAGAACACCTGCTCTTAGCCGAAGCCGAAGTGGAACGGACTGAGTAACGGGGGAACTACCCGGAAAACCCATGGGAGGACATACGTCTAATATGAAACGAACTAGAAAAACTAAAGGCTTTACCCTTGTCGAAATTATGATCGTCGTGCTGATCATTGGCATTCTGCTTGCCATTGCAGTCCCGAACTTCTTGAAAGCTCGAGAAACCAGCCGTACCAAGACCTGCGTTGCTAATATGCGACAGATCGAAGGTGCGAAAGAGCAATGGGCTATGGAGACCAATCAGGGTGCAGGAGCGACCCCAACCGCTGCTAATCTTGCTCCAGGCTACATCAAAGGCTCGATGCCAGGTTGCCCTAGCGGTGCAGCAGCTTACGTAATCAACGACATGAGTACGAATCCTGTATGTGGGCAGGTAGGAGCCAACCCGACGCATGTCTTGCCGTAGTCGTCGGTAATATCGTCACAATTCAGACTGGTCGAGCCAGAGCAAAAAGTGCTCAGGCTCGACTAGTTTGGTTTTGTTATGGACCAACAGCTAGGCTTACAGTACTTATCGACTCAGTACCATCGCCTCGTGTTACTTTATAGGTGAATGAGTCCTTACCGTAGAACCATGGATCATTCTGATAGCTAAAGGAGCCATTTGAATTTACGGTAACGGATCCATGCGCTGCATTTGTAACTAGGGTTGCCGTTGCAGTGCCGATTCGTTTGTCGTTCCTGAGAACACCAGGTGCAGAAACTGAGGCGGGCTGGTGTGGTGCGGGATGTACAGAGAAGTAGTCTTCAACTGCTACAGGGTCTCCAAAGTAACCCACAAATGCACGTTGGACAGTAGGAGTTAGATCTGTAAAATAGCCTACAACTGTGAGTCCATCAGACGAAACATCTGTAACAAGAATTCGCGACTCGGTTTCGTAACCATTAGGGAATTCGCTACCCGGAAACGGATTCGGAAACATTGCCTTGAACTCTGATTTCGTATCCATAGTGTCGTCAAAATACCATGAGACGTTCTGTCCAGATACAGCTTCAATCCCCACATAATATTTTCCGTCATTTGAGCACGCCTGTAAAGTCATTTCATTTCCGGGTTGGTACTTTGGAATTATCTTAAAAGAACTCGAATGTGTCCAAATCACAGCTTCATGTGGAGTTGACCTGCCTGAATAAAAGGCCTTGACCAAATACCTGTAGTTTTCTCCTATGCCTCCGACTGCATATCCATGACTTGCAGGGTATTGAAACAAGCCCTGACCGTTTCCCCGAAAGTCTACTGGTATTCCAAATGATGAGCCGTCCCAGCCCCAATAGCAGCCAATTGCACCATTGTTGCCAAAAGATGGTGCGCTAGTTCCAGTAATTCTTGAACCACCGGGCGATATACCATAAGCAGCATGAGTCGTAGCTCCTGAAAATCCAAAAAGTTCATTTGCAGTCGTTGGGATTCCAATTCCGTTTCTCCAGTAAAACCCCTTGGTCCCTGCCGTGCCGCTGCCAGTAAACGAAATTGCGTCGCCCAAATCAGAGCATCGAACTCGATCAATTGTAGTAATACCAGTTATAGAATCTAATAGCAGATTCGTACCTGTTACAAAGTCATATCGAAAGACTTGTTCTTGACTCGGATTTGTTGCGTACTTTCCTACAATGATGTCTCCACTTGTACTTGTGTTCATTGCAATTGATCCATTGGGAAACGGAATCAGGTACGTTTTGCCAGCGCACCATCGGAATGGAAACACTCCTCCAACCCCTGTATCGCCAACAATAACTGTTCCATCGGCAGATACGCCCCAAGCGCGAGACGTCTCGCCTCCTGGAATCGTAACGATGAGCTCAAAGTAATTTGCGCCGAAGCTGCTAGAGGCAGCCAACACAGATAGACAAACTAGCGTTAATTTCATGGTTTTCTCCTTTCACCAGCCCGCAATTGAAAAGACTCGGTAGGGTCACTGTTTCGTTCACATCGGCATGTCTCTTTTTCACAGATTAATCCGAAATCGAGCAAAGGAAGCGACACGTGACAATGACAGTTCCGATCTCTTCATCTTGATCGCGATCGTGAAAAGACCGAGTGCCTCGAACCGTTTGGTTCGAGGCAACTTCATTGAATCGTCACCCCTGGTTCCCCAAAAGACCGCGGGGTGTGTGAGCGGGCTGCAAACTAGACTGGCGCAACTCTTGTGGCAGGGTCGCTCCATTGCTCGGTATTCGGCCCGCGCACGGGGCGGACATGCATCCAGTACTGCGTTCCGGGCACGAGCCCAGAAATGATGTAGTCCGAAGTTGAAGCCGACATTGCAGAGCCGATAATAACCGCAAAATTCGAGGTCGTTGACCATTGAATTTCATAGGAAGCACCGGTAATGCTTTCCCAATCCGCCTTCAGTGAACCGGCAACCGGGCCGTCACTGAACACGATTTCGATCAGTTTATGAAGCGGCGGCAGCGGTGCGCCTTCGGGAGTTAGGCCGAAGTTGTTCTTTTCCGCTCCGCCCGCGCCGTAGAGCAAAGTCGTGGCCTCGTCCACTTTTTGCATGATCGGAATGCCCGTTGCGACCCTTGTGCCCTTGAGCTGCGCGGCAACTTGCCATGCACCTTGTTTGGCGTCGGTGTCGGTGATCGAGGCGGAAAGGTTGTCTCTGGCGGTCGTCATTGCGGCGACGGTCGGTGCATTCACCGGCCAGCCAAGGCCTAACGCAAATGCGCCCGCAATGGCTTGGCTGAGCTGGTCGCGAAGCGGGGTTGCTTCTCTTCGAATTCTTTCTGGCATCTTTTTGATCCCTCCGAAGCCGAATCGTACCAGAAGGATTGTGAGATTTTGTCAATATAGGTTCAAACGAGGTTCTTGGGGGCATAAACAGAGTCTGGGCGGGCACAATCAGAGTATGGGTGGGCATCCCCGAGGTTCGTGGGGGAATAAACAGGGTATGGACGGGCACGATCAAAGTATGTGAGGGGAGTTCCGAAGTTCGTGCAAGCACTTGCGACATTCAAGAAACCGCCAACTGACAACTGACAACGACTGAAAAAGCCTGTAATTTTCCTATGTTGCGACGGAAATCGGATGGGGAATAGGATTACTGTTGACCAGTACAAGATTTAGTTTGGCTCCTTCAATGCCTGTACTGTTTGGACGGCAATCAGCCGAAAATAAACCTTTGAGCGCACAAATGGGGAACTTATGAATCGAAGTCAACGAATGAGAAAAAAGATGGGCAGCACGCTTATCGAAGCACTATTGGCGGTATTCATTTTCGCCATGTCAGCGGTGATTCTCACTTCTGCCATGCCAATGGCAACGAAGACCCGCATCAAGGCCGATAACATGAACAAGGCCGCTGGAATGGCCCAGAAAATGATCGAAGCGGTTCGTGGATCAGGCTACGCAAACGTAACAGCTAATCAGCTTTACGGGCTAGGACTGATCGACAGTACGACGCCAATTAGCACAAATCGGTATGCAACTACAAACGTTGACACGGCATCGCTGGACAACGTCGGTCGAATTTTGCCAGGTGGATATTCTCACATGATCGTGGAGCAAGTTGACATTGACCTACGACGGGTCACAGTTCATATCCATTGGGTGGATCGCGGAGTCGCAAAGCGTTACGTTTTGGGAACCCTAATCGCAAATCTATAAGATCAGGGAGATGAAAAAAGTGAAACTAGTATCTATTTTGAAAAATTCTCTAAAGGCAAGTCCACGAACTCCCAAAGCACCTCGAAAAAACAGGGGCGTCTCCCTTCTGGAAGTAATGGTGAGCAGTACAGTAAGCCTTCTCGCTATTACTGGTGCTGTTGCGCTTATGATCCAGGGAAGCACAGTTTGGTATAAGGGCGAGGGCAAGATGCTTGCTGAAACCCAGTCGCAGCGCGCTGTTCGAATGATTTCAGGCGAACTTAGAGAAGCGATGTCGGTTACTGTTGACGGCAACGGTTTGGGCGTCAGTTACCGGTTGCCTGTTATTGATTCAAACACTGGCAACTACACAACACCAGCAATTTGGGACAACGTAACGAGGCGAATCGAATACCTAGAAGGGAATCTCCGCGTGGTCACTGGTGGATCAGCCAGGGTCATCTCGCACAACGTGATTTTGACCGACCCTCAATCAACCGGTGGGGCTTCAAGCTACGTGATTTTCGCGCCAGGAACTGGGCTTATCATACGTAAACTTTCAGTCATGGTTGCGACACAAACTTCAACAACGCGAGGCTCCTATACAAAGAGCAGATCGCGGGAAACAATTTATCTGAGAAACATCCCAGAGCTTTCAAGAGGTTAATGAAAATGGAACGAACAAATCGAAGGCGGCAATTACGATCCAAGCGCGGTTACGCCTTACTATCTGTGTTTGGCGTAATGATGCTGTTGTCAGTTGGGGCAGCGACTTACATAAGTCGTTCGACCCAAACTATTCGACTTTCAAATAATCAAAAGTCCGACATTCAAGCAACTCATTTGTGCGAATCCGGTGTCCAAACTGTGTTGCGAAGCTTCTGGAGACCGTTCAAAGTTTCTCAGAACTTCGAGTCAATGGACTCCACTGTTGGCACTCCAAGTCCATCAAATCCAACGGGCTCCCTTAGCGGAGAAATTCCGACTGTTGGTAGGTTCGCAGCTGGAATTATCGGCTACACGCAACCTGATAGTTATACGCGGTTGGTTACAGTTCGGGCAGTCGGCTGGATAGATCGAGACGATGATGCTGTGATGGATTCTGATGAGCCTCGTAAGACTGTTGATGTAACGGGCCAATTTCAGTTGACAAGAAGCCAAGTGTTTGACTATACGTACTTTGTCAACAACTATGGCTGGATGGACGGATTTAGCGAGTCTCAGCTCATTGTCAACGGCGATATGCGAGCCAACGGTAATTTTGCGTTTCTGAATGGCTCACCGACCATCAACGGATCGGTTATTGCATCAATGAACGAAAAACTCGATCCCCCTGCCGCCGGCCTTGTTAACACTCAGCCCGTGAAGTGGACAAACTCGACATACAATACAAATTGGAACAATGCCGGTACAGCCTACAAGGAGCGTTGGAGACAGCCATACAGCACAGCGAGCCATGGCGCAAAGGGAACTACCGACTACGAAAATTGGAGAGATTTTATTTTCGAATCCACGGGGTCAATTGTTGGGAATCGAACCGATGGAGCGGTTTCCGCTGATGCCGGCGGATATCGAAGTTGGGAAAGAACAAGCACTGGCATGGCTCCTACTACCCAGTTGTTAGATAGTCAATCTACTGAAGAAGTCATCATGCCGGATCTCTCGAATCTTGCGTACTACCAAAATTTGAGTTCAACCTACGTAGATAGTAAAGCTACTTTTGGGGACGGCACAGCAAATCCAGGATATGGCCAAGGTGCTTACGTTGATGTTTGGAATCAATCGCTCAATAGCGGCGCTGGCGCCTATCAGAGAATTTCGACGAATGGGCAAGTTACAGGAACAGCCGTTCTTGTTGGTACTTCAGCAAAGCCAATTCGTATTCATGGACCTGTGACGTTTTCGGAAGATTGCGTCATCAAGGGCTACGTTGCAGGACAGGGGACTGTTTACACGGGTCGTAACACGCACATAGTTGGTTCGGTTCGATATTCAGACCAGAACATAGCAGGTGACATCGTGGGTACAGCCGACTTCAGAGGATCGGATCCACAGGCGATTGACAACGCCAATGAAAAACGAACTTTAATTGGATTGGCTGCAAGAGGCTCAGTAATTATGGGCAATACGACAACCTTTACAAATAGCTATCCGCTCAACTACATGCGGCCGCCGTTCACACATGGCCGATACGACGATCTAGGAAACTACATTCCAGCTTACGATGCGTTGCAGACTGATTACACTGGTCGCAAAAAGTATCAAAGCACAATTTCGGACACGACTATGAACTCAGTTTCAGAAAGCGTAAACGTGCTGGATTGCATCTTGTACACCAACTTTGTCGGTGGTGGAAACATTGGGACGGGTGGAGGAGGAGTGACGTTCAACGGAACCATCATTTCCAAGGACGAGGCAATGGTCGTCTATTCGTTGCCGATGCGCATGAACTATGACCATAGGATTCGCGAACGACGATTGTCGCAGGCTCCGCTCATTGATATCATGTTGCCACGAAGTCCAACATTGCTTCGAAGCACATGGCAAGACAGAGGCTTTGCGATGGACGGCGAAGGAAACTAAGGGAGATTATAAAGTGAAACGACTACTATTCATCGTTACATTGGTTTCATTGGCAGGGCTGTGTTTTGCCCCACACAAGGACATGCGTAAAGGTGTGAAGCTCGACCCAGAACGTAGTGAGGCTCAACGAGCCTTCGATCAACAGAACTATCAGTCTGTCCAAGGTGAATTAGTTTCGCCCCCAAGCGATACTGAAACCGTTGTAGTAGACGCTGATTTGTCTGAATCTGAGAGTGCTTCCGCTGTCGCATCGGCTGGTAATAGCATTGATGGGCTTTCAAGCGAAGAGACCGCAAAACGAGCGCTCAAAGAAGCTGATCGTGTGCTCGCTGCAAAGCGAGGATCAGGATGGAGCTGGGTTTGGTCGTTTGTGATTGGCGGGGTAGGTGTAGGTAGCATTTTCGCTGTTCGACAATATGCCAACAAGACGATTCCAGAAATGCCATCGGATGTTTCCACGAGAAAGTGGTAACGGAAACCACAACTCAAAGCGAACATACAGGGTCAAATTGTCCTGCATGTTCCTTTTTTTTGATGTCACATTCATATGAAGTTTGCTTGCATCGCCCGGTAGACTTTATAAATGGCGTTTCGAACCGAAACTGACTCGATGGGTGAAGTCCAAGTAGCCTCAGATCGCTATTGGGGGGCACAAACTCAGCGGTCTATTCTTAATTTTCCGATAGGCCGAGACCGGTTTATTTGGGGACGACCAATGATCCGAGCCCTTGGAGTGCTCAAAAAATCAGCCGCACGAGCCAATGCTGAACTGGGAGAATTAGATCCCGAAATCGCCAAATTGACGATTGCTTCCGCGAACGAAGTGATTGTTGGAAAACTCGACGATCATTTTCCGCTAGTCGTTTGGCAAACGGGTTCAGGCACTCAAAGCAACATGAATGCAAACGAAGTCATATCAAACCGAGCAATTGAGATGGCAGGCGGGCAAATGGGTTCGAAATCACCAGTACATCCAAACGATCATGTAAATCGAGGACAGAGTTCGAATGACACATTTCCGACTGCAATGCACATTGCAGTCGTGGAGCAAATTGCGAATCAGTTGATTCCTTCAGTTGAAGTTCTAAAACAAACATTGGCGAAAAAATCAAAGGATTTTGAACGCATTGTAAAAGTGGGCAGAACACACTTGCAAGATGCAACCCCAATTACGCTCGGACAGGAAGTTGGAGGTTGGGTCGCTCAAATTGACTATGCAATCTCCGAAGTTCGACATGCTATGGTTGGCCTATTTGAACTGGCGATTGGTGGAACGGCGGTAGGAACCGGACTAAACGCACATCCAAAATTCGGCGACCTTGCGGCCACATATATTGCCGAAGAAACTGGGCATCCATTTGTTTCAGCTGCAAACAAGTTTGCAGCCCTTTCGGCACACGATGCATTGGTTCAAACAAGCGCATCGTTGCGAACCTTGGGTGGAGTGCTTATGAAAACGGCCAACGATGTTCGCTGGCTGGCAAGTGGACCACGAAACGGTATCGGCGAAATCACAATCCCTGAGAACGAGCCAGGTTCATCTATCATGCCTGGGAAGGTGAACCCAACACAATGTGAGGCGCTTACCATGGTTTGCGTTCAGGTTTTCGGCAACGATGCGGCCGTAGCCTTTGGCGGTTCGCAGGGAAATTTCCAGCTAAATGTCTACAAGCCTGTTATGGTACACAACGTACTCGAATCAATCCAACTCATTTCTGAATCGTGCGTGAGTTTCAATGATAATTGTGCGGTTGGAATTGAGCCAAATCTGGAACGAATACACGAAAACCTTGATAAGAACCTAATGCAGGTCACGGCATTGAATCGGCACATCGGATATGACAAGGCTGCGAAGATTGCAAAAACTGCCCATAAGAATGGGTCAACCCTTAAAAAAGCAGCCCTCGAATTGGGATACGTTACCGAAGCTGAATATGACGCATGGGTTGTTCCTATTGAGATGACTAGGCCTGGGTAATTGGGTCATTGGCTTACAGTGTAAATACCCAATCACACAGTAAGCCGGACACCTGATTTACCAGTTTCCACTCCCCCATAGGCTTGCTAGGTTTTTAAGAGTGACCTAGACTGTGGTGTGTGAACCTCCGAAAATTGAAATAACCTAACGAAATCGGCGAAGTCCGGTTTTGAGGGTTTACGAGGAGTGTCATGGCGAAAGGGAACTCAAATTCTGCGGAGGAACTGAATATTGCACCGGACCTTGAGGTGCTTCAGGGCGAAGCAGAAGCCAGCGTTAGCACGGTCGTAAGTCAAGACGAGATCACTGCGTTGCTAGCAGAAATGTCGCATCAAAACGAAGATGCAGCTGCTCCACTCGAGTCTACTGACAACGCCCCTGATGTCAATGATGATGAATTGTCGCCCGAAGAAGCCGCAATAGTCGAAGAATCGTTGAAAAACGCTCCTGACATGGCCCCTGAAATCGAAGTTGTGCCAGAGGAACCCATTGAAGACCTCATAGCCGTTGCTCCGCGCGCGGTCGAAGGTGGTCCATCGTTTACAATGGATCAAGTCCTCCAAGCAGCGTCATCTTCGACAAGTTTTTCAGTTGATGAAATCAAGAATTTTGAGACTGAAGAACTTTCTGAAGATGACGCTGAAATATCTGAATTAGAACCCGAAGAGATTTCAGAAGTCACCGAAATTGAAGCGAGCGCAGAACAGGTGGCAGAGCCCATGGTCGAAGGTTCAGAAGAGCAGTTGGCCAGCCCTTTAAGTGATTCAATAAAGCCGAAAACGAGAATCTCGTTGATAAAGAATTCTGTAAGGACTGCAGCGAATTCTAGTCCATCTCGTCCAAGAATTCCAGAATGGGTGATGGTAGCGGCAGGTGTTTTCGTTTCGATTATCTGTGGTTATTTCCTCACAAACATGCAATCACATACTTTGGAACGAAAGATATCTGGCAAGGTATCAAAGCTCGATAATTCCCTATCAGAACTGACCGAACTGGTCGAAGGAACGAATACCAGACTCGCGAATATGGACAGAGCTTTGTTCAAGAGTGAGCCATATCCGCCAAGAGTGGTAAAAGAGAATCCTGCTCCTAATGCACACGAGCCTGCTTTTAATGAGTCACATGAGAAATCCAGTGGACGCAGTGAAACTAGCCAAAATCCGAAAGACGTAGACCATGACCCAGTTCGAAATGAATCTGATCACTCGGCTTCAAAGGAACCTACTGAGCATAAAGAGAAGCCACAAGTAGAACCAACAGAACCAGCTGACAAAGGCGACAACTTCAATCGTGAAGCGTTAACAGAAGGATTTCAATCTGGCAAGATATTGATTGCTGGTAAGCAGCATGCCTCGGACAATCATGTCGGCGTACGCTATGCGAAAAGAAAACACGCTGGCAAGAGGCACATCAGTAATGCCAACACCACAAGTGTTCGTTCAAAGGCCGGCAAAATCAAAGGAAACTCAATACGTGTCTTTTTGAACGGAAAGGTCGTTTCGCTTGGCACGGGTACCACTACAGCAAAAGATTCAAGATCCCATTCCACTTCCGCAAAGGGCCATTAAACGTCGGCTATCGAGCGAAACTTCCGCTTTTTAGTCGAGGGAACTGCCGAACACACTTTTGGGTTCAGGCTCAAACAGGGGCACTGAAGTACTCCAGCATCCTGCCATGTGAATCAAGACAGCAAACG
>CXWL01002646.1_pt1 | contig 12684 bp, 8 predicted proteins | sample 590931 | NCBI WGS metagenome assembly CXWL01 (sample SAMEA3498368, study PRJEB10139) | groundwater metagenome | biome: water well; material: biofilm material | place: Germany | collected 2015-04-27
CAACGCCCAGCGATGGAGTTCATCCGATGGTCCGATTGTCTCCCACCATCCGGCGGCATTGGCCGCAGTCGTGACCCCCACCTGCTTCACGTTGGACCAGATCTGCCTGGCGGCAGGATTGGCCAGGAGCGGCTTGCCCGATGGATCGGTAAACCAGATACCCACGGGAAGCGCATCCAGCACCGTGCGGAGCTGGCGTTCGCTCTGTGCCAGGGCCTCTTGGGTCTGCTTCTGTTCCGTGATGTCGATATGAGCGCCGGCCATGCGATACGGCCTTCCTTCGCCATCGCAAATTGAAACCCCCCGAGCAAGGATCCAGCGATAACCTCCATCCTTGTGACGTAGGCGGTGCTCGAGCTCATACTGCGGAATATCTCCCTTCAAGTAGGCTTGAACGGTGGCAAGGGCCCGCTCCAGGTCGTCGGGATGGAGACGCTCCTCCCATTCTGAGAACTCATTGAGGAGTTCGTGGTCTTCATATCCCAACATGCTTTTCCAGAGAGGTGAGAAATAGCTCTTATTGGTCCGCAGATCCCAGTCCCAAATCCCTGTGTTCAAACCGCGGACGGCGAGTTCGAAACGCTCCTCGCTCGCGCACAATGCCTCCTCGGTACGCTTCCGCTCCGTAATGTTGCGCACAAAGGCGCAATGCATCTCTTGTCCTTCGTAGGAGAGGTAATTGATGCTGACTTCGACAGGGATGAGCTTGCCCCCCTTGGACCGATGAACTGTTTCGAACGCCATGGCTCCGCGCTGTTGGGTTTCCGCCCAAAAACTGGGCCACATATCGGACTGGAAGTCGGGATTCAAGTCGTGGACCGTCATCGCGCACAACTCGTCTTTCGAGTATCCCAGCATCAGACTGGCCGCCTCGTTCACAACAAAAATCTGAGCCTGTCGATTGACCCAATAAATCGCGTCCACTGCGTGATCGATCGTGAATTGTGTGAGCCGTAATTTGCGCTCCGCCTGCTTTCGCTCAGTGATGACTTCCGTGAATATGATAATTCCGCCGACCGAACCGAATTCATCAGCCCAGGAGCGAATTTCCCAACGAAGCCAGTCTTCCTTTCCATCTTCTCGGCACAATCGGTCCTCGTCATTTCGCATGATCTCGCCCGCCAAACACCGACGATAGATAGCCTGCCACTGTTCCATCTTTCGGATTTCGGGGAACACGTCGTAATGGTGGAGACCGATGATGTCGCGGGCGCTCAGCCGGTAATCCTGGTACCACCGCTTGCTCACCACAATATACGTAAGGTCCCTATCGAGCATGGCGACCGCTGCGGGGGTATGTTCGACGAACGATTGCAGAAGCGCCCGATTCTGACGGAGCGCCGCCTCCGCCCGTTTGCGCTCGATCGCGATGCATGAGATTTGCGCGACCCGCTCGATGAGTTGTAAATCGGCGTGGGTCGGCTGCTGTGGTTCGTGGTAATACACCGCGAATGTGCCCAAGACGCTGCCGTCGGAGGAGATCACGGGCGTGGACCAGCACGCCAGGAGGCCGTGGCGAAGGGCCAGGTCGCGGTAATCAGTCCAGAGAGGATCGTCGGCGATGTTCGACACGATGACCTGGCGTCGCGTGAAGGCCGCGGTCCCGCAGGAGCCGACGGTCGGACCGATAGCCACGCCATCGATCGCATCGACATACGCCTCAGGGAGGCTGGGCGCGGCGCCATGGCGCAAGTGAAGTCCGTCACGATCGAGGAGCAGAATGGAACAACGCGCTCTGGTTGAAAGCGCCTCAATCACTTGACACATCAGTGCCAGAACCTCTTGCAGGGGAGCATCTGTAGCGATCATCTCCAGGACGCGCTTCTCGGCGGCCAAGAGCTGTTCATTGGCCTTGCGGTCGGTGATGTCTTGGCATGAGCCGGACATGCGACAGATCTCTCCCTGCTCATCCCACATCGCCTGCCCGCGCCCGCGAATCCAGCGGTACCCATCTCGATTGGTACGCAACCGGTATTCGGCGTCGTACGAAACGCGATGTTCGACATGCGCAGCCAGCTGTCCGAAGACCCGATCCTTGTCCTCGGGATGGAGTCTGGCTGCCCATTGCTCTAGCGTCTCAAACGATTCGGCCTCTTCCAACCCGAGCAATTCACGGACCCGCGGCGACCACCAGATCAACGTCTGCGGCGCATACCATGGTTCGCCGGGAAGCGGGTGGGCATCCCAGAGGATATCGCTCGATCCCTCTACGGCCAGCATGAAACGTTGTTCGCTCTCTCGCAGAGCGTCCTGGGTGCGCTTACGCTCGGTGATGTCGTGAGTGATCGCCAAATGCTCCACGCGATTATCGATCGGATTCCACAAGGGCACCGCATGCGTTTCCATCCACCGTCGCATGCCCTTCAGCCCGACGATCTGAAACTCAAGTTGTTGCGATGCTCCCTGGATCACAGCCTCGTGCATATTGCGGAACGGTTCCCGGAATTCAGGGGCGATGAGATCGTACACCGGCCGACCAGCCACTTGCTCGAAGGAATCGGTTTCGATGAAACAGAGCCCAGCCTCGTTCATCTGCAAGAGTGTGCCGTCTGCGGCCACACGCTTGACGCATTCCGGCTCAGCATCGAGAATCGAGCGAAGAAGTAATTCCTGTTGCGCCAGGTGCGACTGGGCCTGTTTGCGTTCGGTAATGTCACACTCCGATCCAACCATCCGGAGAGGCGTCCCATCGTCAGCCCAGAGGGCGGCACCTCGATCCAGGATCCACATGTAGGACCCGTCTTTTCGCTGGACTCGATATTCCTCGCAGAACTCTGGAGCCTGTTTGGCCAGGTAGGCGTCTATATTTTGGAGTACCCGGTCGAGGTCGTCGGGATGGATGCGGCTTCGCCACTCATCGAGATGGTTTGAAATTTCATGGTCCTCGAACCCGCGCATCGCCTTCCATCGCAGGAAAAAAAAGACCTCGCCTGTCGGGATGTTCCAATCCCAGATGCCGTCGTTACTTCCTTGCACAACCAGGTGCCACCGTTCTTCGCTGGCGTGGAGAGCCCGTTCAACCTGCTTCCGTTCGGTGATGTCGAGGATAGTGCCGGCCATGCTGATCGGGTGCCCGGTCTCATCTCGATGGATATCCCCGCGGGCATGGATGGACCGGACTTCGCCGTTAGGACGGACGACGCGATATTCGAGGTCGTAGGGGTGCGTTCCCATGAGCGCATCGTTGATCGCCGCTAAGACACGATCGTGATCGCCGGGGTGCAGCGAGGCTAAGAACATATCGAATTTGACCGCGAAGGGTCCTGGCGCGTGGCCAAAGATTCTGAATTGCTCATCTGAACCGTGCACGTCCCCACTGTCGATGTCCCAATCCCAGCTCCCCAGATTGGCGAGGGCTTGGGCCTGAGCCAGGCGCTGGGTTTGTTCTTGGAGCGCGGTCTCAGTGTGCTTGCGCTGGAGTTCCGCAGCAACGCGTGGGGCAAATACGTGGAGGAGCGCCTGCAGCCGCTCCTGATTCGTAATCGGCTTGTTGTCCATGACGACGATCAAGCCCACCGCGTCTCCCTGCTTGTTCCGGATGGAGACGCCCGAGTGGCTGTCCACTCCTAGCGTGGCCAACGGCGGGAAGTGAGGGAAAAGGGCCTGGACGCCTTGTTCGTAGCACCAGAAGGATTCGGTGAGCGCTGTGCCACAGGGGGCCTGTGTCAGGTCATACTCGAAATTGTCGAGCAGCGCTTCCCCGGAGGCAACCGCCAAGGTGCGAACGGTCACCGGTGTGCCGTCTGCAATTTCCCCGATTACTGCGTATTGCATGTGCAAGGAAGCTGTGAGGTGCGTGGCGAGTGAGGCAAAGAATTCATCGCCAGTGTCGGCGGCGGTGCCTTCCATGATGGCCTTCAAGAGGTCCGACTGTGCGCGAAGGTCCTGCATCACATGTTCGAGGCTTTGCTGTTGGTCCTGCAGCGCGTGCTCTCGCTCGGCAACTGTCCGTGACAACTCGCCGACCTGCGCCCGCAGGGATTCGAGTTCTGCCAGATGATCGGTACTACTCATGGTGCGACTCCTTGCAGCAGGCAATGACCACGCGGGATGGCTGAGTGTGGATGGGGATGGCGAGATCGAGGATGCGCCATCCTATGATCTGTTGAGCGATCGTTCTCGTACTGGTTCGAGAGAGGGGTCCGAGTCAAGAAGCCGGAAGATTCGAGGAAGAGTTCCACGGCGCGAAACTGCTGCGGAACGGTCGCGTGCAGATCGGGTTGCAAGAACCGCATGTGGCCCACCCTACTCAGTTGGTTCTGCACAGTCGTTTCGGAGGGTGTCAGTGTCCTATGGACGGCCGTAAAAAGTCTAGATGCAAATGGGTCTACGAGCCGTCTAGAACCGAAGGGCGAGGGGCTGAAGAACGGTGCGGACCCCAAAGGATCATTTCCGCATGAGGGGAGATGAGGCTGTGCTGGAGAGGAGAGAAACGGATCACAGGCTCTGTTGGTGCCGAAGGCGGGACTTGAACCCGCACGGCTTGCGCCACACGCCCCTCAAACGTGCGTGTCTGCCATTTCACCACTTCGGCACTCAGCAGGAGATTGAAACATCCCCACAACTGCGTTCTCGCGTCGCTCAACCCCTCAACGTACTCAGCGGTACGCCTCGGGCTTTCGCTTGCTGCGGCCTTGTTGCAGGGATGTTTGAAGCTCCTGCAACTCGAGATCCTGCAACAGACTGTCGCGTTGTTTCGTGTGCACGTTTCACGCTTCACGAACGACGAGTGACAGTCGAGGGAGGCGCATTATAAGAGTGGGCCAAAATCCTTGTCAATCCATAGTCGCTCCGGTAGAATCGGGCGGCTCATACTCACCGGGTCCCCCAACGTTGTGCAGAGTCACCAGATCCTCACCTCCACGCTCGATAATGCCGCTGAACGGCAGGTCGACATGCCTGTCGCTGCGCTGTTCGACGTCGACAACACTCTGCTGCCGGGAGTCGCCAGTGAAGTACGATTCTTTCAGTATTTGTGGCGCCGCGGCCTGGTGGGATGGGGTGAGTTGAGCCGGAGCGCGGCCTGGCTGGCGCAGCATGTGCCCCCGTTCTCGCTGCACTCGCTCCGGGAACGAAAACTCTATCTGGCAGGGAAGCGCCCTGCAGACATCGAATCCTATGCGAGGGAGTTCTGCCAGAGCGAGATGATCGGCAAGGTATCCCGAGAGGGCCGCACAAGGCTGGACGCCCATCGCCAGGCCGGTCACCAGCTGATTCTTGTGACTGGCGCGCCCGAGTTTTTGATTGAGCCTCTTGCAGATTTCTTGGACGTACCGACGGTCTTCGCGGCGAAACCGGAGCAACGGGATTCCCTCTATACCGGCGCCTTGACTCCCCCGCTGCCCTATGGCCAGGGCAAACGTGAGCTGATTCTCGCTTATGCGCAGGATCGAGGCCTCGATTTAGCCGGATCCTACGCCTATGGCGACAGTCCAGGCGATTACGACCTTCTTGAACTGGTCGGGTATCCCTTGGTGGTCAACCCGATCAGGGGCATGGCTCTCCTGGCGAGTCGGCGAGGGTGGCCGGTCGTACATTGGAAATGATCGGAATCTATTGATCCGATGATCTGTTGAATGAGCTCAATACTCATCAGATCGTCAGATCAACATATCAACAGATGGTTATGCGCATCACCGAAATCTTTCATAGCATTCAAGGTGAATCGAGCTACGCCGGACAACCCTGCGTGTTTGTACGGTTGACCGGCTGCCCGCTTCGCTGCACCTGGTGCGATACCGACTACTCATTTTATGGAGGGCAGGAATCCTCCCTCGACGCCGTCTTGGAGAAGGTAACACGTTACGGATGCCGCCTGGTGGAGGTGACCGGAGGAGAGCCGCTCGCCCAGCCCGAAAGTCTCCCCCTCATGACCAGGCTCTGCGATGCCGGCTATACGGTGCTGCTTGAAACCAGCGGCGCCATCGATATTGCTCCCGTCGATCCACGTGTCCATGTCATCCTGGATGTGAAGTGCCCTGGGAGCGGCATGGTGGATCGAATGCATTGGCCGAATGTTTCCAGGCTGACCGCCAAGGATGAGGCGAAGTTTGTCTTGGCCGACCGAGCCGATTACGACTGGGCCCGTGAAGTGCTTGTCGAGCATGACTTGGCCGGTCGTTGTCCGGTGCATTTCAGCCCTGTTTTTGCGTCGCTCGATCTGCGGCAGCTGGCTGAGTGGATCCTGGCCGATCGTCTGCCGGTCCGTTTTCAATTGCAGATGCACAAATACATTTGGGCGCCGGACATGCGCGGGGTGTGAAGAATAGCTCTCAGCTTTCAGCCAAAACTGAGAGCTGACGGCTGACTGCTTCAACAAGGAGATGTGAATGAAAATCATGCGGGTCACGGTACAGGTCGGGAAAGTAGAAACCGCTGCCACAGAGGTATTGGTCCTCACGCACTGCGACGGAGAGGGATTGGGCACACAGGATGCGGCTCTGCTCGATCGAGCCCTCGGGGGTTCGTTGCGCAAGCTGCTACAATCCAAGGAGTTCGACGGCAAGGCCAACGAAGTCTTGCTCTACCACACACAGGGCTCAGTGCCTGCCAAACGGCTGGTACTCGTCGGCTTGGGCAAGAAAAATGACGTCACGCTAGAGACGATCCGGCAAGCGATGGGCACGGCGGCGAAACGTGTCCGCCAGGCGAAGGCCGGGTCCTTTACGGTGGTGCTTCCAACCGTGATCCCTACTGGGATGTCATCGGTTGAAGTGGCCCAAGCGATAGTGGAGGGAGCGATCCTCGGCAGTTATCAGTTCACCGTCTATCGAACCGCGGCTGCAGAACATGCCGTCGAAGGGATGAAGATTCTCATCCCGCAGAAGGGTCAGCTGAAACAGGTAACAGAGGGGATTCGGCGCGGCGTCGCCACGGCAGAGGCCACTGTGTTCGTTCGCGACCTCTGCAATCACCCCTCCAATGTCCTGACCCCCACCAAAGTCGCCGAGGAAGCGAAAGCGATTGCGAAGGCCGAAAAGATTTCGATCAAAATTCTTGAGCAGAAAGACATGGAACGCTTGGGGATGGGAGCGCTGCTGGGCGTCGCGCGCGGGAGCCAGGAGCCGCCTAAGTTCATCATCCTGGAATACAACGGGGCCAAGAAAAAAGACGAGCGTCCGATTGTGTTGGTCGGGAAGACCATCACCTTCGATACGGGTGGAATCTCGTTGAAGCCTGCTGAAAACATGGAACACATGAAGGCCGATATGACCGGGGGAGCCGAAGTGCTCGCCTCGCTCCGTGCGGCGGCCAGACTCAAACTCCCGCTGCGTCTCATTAGTATTCTGCCTGTGGCGGAGAACATGCCGGGCGGCCGGGCGATGAAGCCCGGCGATGTCGTGACCACGCTCTCAGGAAAAACGGTTGAAGTGCAGAACACGGATGCGGAAGGGCGGCTCATCCTGGCCGACGGCCTTGCCTATGCGATGCGGTACAAGCCGGCGGCTCTGATCGACATTGCGACCCTCACGGGAGCCTGTGTCGTGGCGCTCGGCCAATTTGCGATCGGCATGTTCGGCACCGACCAAGCACTCAAGGAACAGGTCCGAAAGTCGGGGCAGAAGGCGGGCGAGCGTGTCTGGGAGATGCCGCTGTGGGAGGAATATTTCGAACAGCTCAAAAGCGACGTGGCCGACATGCGCAACATCGGCGGCCGGGGCGGCGGCATGATCACCGCAGCGCTCTTTCTGAGCAAATTCGTAGGAGACTGCCCCTGGGTGCACCTCGATATTGCCAGCACCGACTGGAGCGAACGGGAGCGCGCCTACGTGCCAAAGGGGCCCACCGCGATCGGGACCAGGCTGTTGCTGCAGTACCTGATTGATCGGAGCCTGTAGCAGCCTGTCAGCAAGGGAGCACTATCGCATGACGACGCGTGATAAAATCGGACAGCTCTTTATGGTCGGGTTTCTCGGCACCTCGGTGACCCGCGATCTGGCCTCGTTCATCAAAGAATACAAGCCTGGCGGTGTCATTCTGTTCTCGCGAAACCTCGAGTCCGTCGAACAGATGGTTGACCTGACCAACGATCTCCAGGCCTGTAGTCCCCATTCGCCGCTGTTGATCTCCATCGATCAAGAGGGAGGTCGGGTCTCCCGTCTTCCCAAGGGCTTTACAATTTTCCCGCCCTGCGACCTGCTCGGCCGCTGCAATTCCACTGAACTGGCCTACGCAGCTGCGGCAACCATTGCCAAAGAGCTGCGGGCAGTGGGCGTGAACATGAATATGGCGCCGGTGCTCGACGTGAACAGCAATCCGGATAATCCGGTTATTGGCGACCGCGCGTTCGGCACGACGCCCAATGTGGTCTGCGAATTGGGATTGGCGACAGCGGCGGGGCTGCAAGACAACAAAGTTGTAGCCTGCGGGAAACATTTTCCCGGTCACGGCGATACGAATGCCGATTCCCACAAAGAGCTGCCGGTGGTCGGCGCCTCGCGCGAGCGATTGGAGGCGGTCGAATTCCCCCCCTTCCGCCGTGCCGTCACGCAAGGCATCGCGTCGATGATGACGGCCCACGTGCTCTACCGAACCCTCGATCCTGAACTGCCCGCCACACTCTCACCGACCATCATCAATGGTTTTTTGCGCCAGGAGCTGCGATACGATGGTGTGGTCTTGACGGACGACTTAGAGATGCACGCGATCATCGACCACTATGGCATGGAAGACGCGGCGGTTCGTGCGGTGTTGGCAGGCTGCGATGTCTTGTTAATTTGCAAAGATCGGGATCGGGAAATCGCTGCCTTCGGAGCAGTTGAACAGGCGGTCGCATCGGGCACGATTTCGATGGAACGGCTGAGCCTTTCAGCCACTCGGATTGCCCGCCTGAAAGACCGGTTTGTGGCGCCTTATAGACCGGTAACAATCTCCGACGCGAAACTCGTAGCCGGGTGCCGATCTCATCAAATGTTATTGCGCACGATCGATCAAGTTCGCGAGCGGTTATCGAAAGTCGCGACGCTATAAACGAGGGAGATTTGACTGTAGCAGGCTGCGGAAAATGTGTACGTACGTAGGAGCTTCGCTGGTCCGTACGTGTGGCATACAAGGTGACTACTTCCGCTGGCTGCTCAAACAGGCCGTCTAGCAAGGCCGCAGCCGATGAACGCACCGGAGGCGTAGCTTCAGTGCTTGGTGAGGATGCTTTCAAAGCGACCTGCCTGCGCGAAGCCGCTTCGGCTCAGGCAGGGAACGACGCTGGCGGACTGTTTCAGCAGCAGGCTAGGCATGGGGGAAATATGGCTCTGAAGAAAGGCGATATCCTCGACGAGTTCAAACGGTATCAACATGCCTGTGGATTGATCGTCAAAGTCATGGGCGGCGGCGAGGGATTTGAAAAGATCGTCTGTTGCGGTCATGATCTGACGGAGGAGGATCTGGTCCCCGATGTTGCGATTGTGCGTGGACGGGAAAAGGGGAACTTGCCTCCCGCTGTCGTGCTGGATGAAAAGAAGCTGCACCCGAACTCTTGCGGGTTGCGCGTCATGATCATCGATGGTGGAGCCGGATTTGCAGAAATTCGTTGCTGTGGCCATTCCTTGACGGCCAGCTCAATGAAAGAGCTGACATACGGCCAGTTACGAGGGCCAGAGCCGGGGCAGAACGCGCCTCCCGGCACTGCGTAATTCGAACAGACTGGAGGGCTTCGTGCAGAACCGAAAAGAGCTGATGAAGCGGTGGTGCGGGGCCATGGAATGGCTCGACCGGCTCGGATACATGACTGCGGGGTTCAGCCTCCTCATCCTCGGCATGCTCATCTTCACACATGCCTGGTATACCTTCATCATGAAAGCCAATCAGGCCGGTCTTCTGCCTTCGGGCCTCAAACTGTTGAACGACCTGCTGCTTGTCATTATTCTGCTGGAACTGTTCCGCACCGTCATCCGGTTTCTCCAGACCGAAGTCCTCGATCTTGAACCCTATCTTGCGGTCGGCATCATCGCCTGCACGAGACGCGTCCTGACCGCCAGTGCGGAGCTTTCCCATTTAACCGCGATGACTGACACGCAGTTTTATCAGTACCTCATGGATGTGGGCTTGAACGTCACGGTCATCATGGTGCTCATCATCGGGGTCTTCCTCGTCCGCAAACGCCCGGCACAACCTACGACCACGTTGTCGTAGCCTTCCGCTTTTTCTGCTCCCCTATTATTAAAAGGCAGGGAGGCGGGCTCCCTAACTGCGCGCGTCCAACGAGGCCCTTCCAAGGACGCGCGTTGCGCGAGCAAAAGGGAGCCCACCTCCTTGCCCTCGACGCACCTCTTATGGCATCATGCCTCCCTCTTGGAGACGGGCATGGCACATTTGCTCGAATACGCTGGTTCCGTGCATATCTATCTTGGACCCTATCGCGGGAATCCGATCGCCTTGTATTTGAAGCGGACGGAAACCGGGTGCCAGATCGGCCCAAGGGCCTACCCGTGGAATGACGTCGTCGGGAGTGGCGACACCCCGAATAAAGCGGCCGCAGATTTTGAAGAGAAATGGAAGACGAAGGGTCTCTCGACGGATATGTACTCCGGTCCCTCATGGGAAGGCGGCATCAAGCCGGAACGACCTGCCCCACCCAAGCCGCCCGCCCCTCCGAAGCCGGCGGTAACCGCGACACCATCAGCTGCTGCCCAGCCTGTCGCACCAACAACCACTCCGACTGCTCCAGCTTCCATTGCACCGGCTCCTGCTCCGGCAGCTCAGCCAGCGAACGAGTCGAACTAATCCAGTCTATTTAGAATGTACCCGTTGGGGAGTGGCCTTGAGGGAAGGGCCGGCCAGCTTGCTATGCTTCAGGCCATATCCCAGGTAGACCACAATGCCAATGGCGGTCCAAACGACGAACCTGATCCAGGTCACCCAGGGAAGAAAACTCATAAGGCCAAAACAAGCCAGCATGCCTAGAATGGGAACAAGTGGCATGAAGGGAAGACGGAATGGACGGGGCTGGTTGGGTTTCGTGTAGCGCAGAATGACGACTCCAATACAAACGAGAACAAACGCGAAGAGCGTGCCGATATTCGTCATATCCGCCGCGTCGCCGATAGGAATTAGCGCAGCGAGCGTGGCCACGCCGATGCCCGTGAGAATAGTGGCGTAGTGTGGCGTGCCATAACGCGGATGCACGGTTGAGAGCCAGGGGCTCAAGAGGTGATCGCGCGACATGGCGAAGAAAACCCGAATCTGGCCCAGCATCATCACCACAAGCACACTGGTAATCCCGGCGACAGCTCCAATCGCCACAATCGCCGAGCCCCACTTGAAACCCACCATACTCAACGCTTCAGCCACCGGCGCATGGACGTCGATCTGCAAAGAGGGTATCAAGCCGGTCAACACAGCAGCTACGGCAATGTAGAGGACCGTGCAGATGCTCAGTGAGGCGATAATGGCGATCGGGAGATCCCGCTGAGGGTTTTTCGCTTCCTCGGCAGTCGTTGAGATCGCGTCGAATCCGATATAGGCGAAGAACACAATTGCCGCAGCGGCACCAACGCCGGCGAATCCCTGCGGCATGAAGGGTGTCCAGTTGTCTACGTTCACGGCGGGCGTTCCCACCGCGATGAAAAAGAGGATGACCGCGAGCTTCAAACAGACAATGATGCCTGTGGCGCGAGCGCTTTCCTTGATTCCAATGACGAGGATGATGGTGACGAGTAACACGATAATCGCNNACACAGGCCACTCCATATTCGAGAATCAAATTCCAGCCGGTAATCCAAGCCAGAAATTCTCCCAATGTGGCATATGAATAGGTATAGGCCGAACCGGCCACGGGAATCATGGTGGAGAACTCTGCATAGCAGAGGGCCGCGAGAGCGCAGGTTAGGCCGGAGAGCACGAACGANNAGAGTCTTTTTCAACCGATGGTCGGGATGGTCTGCGTCTGCGAGGATCTGCTCGATAGATTTCGTTTGAAATAGACGGCGAATCATTGCCCCTCCCCTACGGATAGGAGGAAAGGCTGCCGGCTGGTCAAACGATTCTCGTTCCATATCCAGTGAAGTATAGCAGGCGACGGTGCACGGCTCACCGTCCGGTCCGAAGCGAACGCCTCTGTGCTCATGATGCAGAGCGGCGGGCGGCGCGCAAAAATGCCTCGAACAGGCGCCGGTGGTGGAGATGCTGCTCGAAAAGAAATTCAGGGTGCCACTGGATACCGAGGAAAAAACGCTGAGTCGGCGATTCGATCGCTTCCACGATGCCATCGGGAGCCACAGCGCTGGCGATCAACGACGGTGCGACGGCCTTGACCGATTGATGGTGGGAGCTATTCACCCGCATCGAAACCGACCGGATGATACGGCGTAATAGGCTGCCTGGTGCCACGGTCACGGTGTGGCTGAGATTCGTTGCAGAAGTCCGTTGCCGATGCTGAAGCGGTTTCGCGACCTGAGACGCGATGTCCTGAAACAAACTGCCGCCACAGGCCACGTTCATCGTCTGCATGCCTCCGCAGATGCCGAGCAGCGGGAGGTCGGCCTTCCTTGCCAGGTGCACGACGTCCAGTTCGAAGTTTGCGCGACGCGCACTGACGATGCCGAACGGAAAACGTTGGCGCTCACCGTACAATGTCGGGGGCAAGTCCGGCCCGCTTCCGGTGAGGAGGAGTCCGTCAAGCTGTCCTAGAAGACGCCGTCTCGTGGCTCGATCTGCAAGGAGGGGAAGGACGAGCGGGATGCCTCCCAG
>CXWL01033139.1_pt1 | contig 12682 bp, 12 predicted proteins | sample 590931 | NCBI WGS metagenome assembly CXWL01 (sample SAMEA3498368, study PRJEB10139) | groundwater metagenome | biome: water well; material: biofilm material | place: Germany | collected 2015-04-27
AGGGCTTATGCCTCGACATCGACCGACGGCTTCGTGGAATCGGGCGCCGGCGCCTTCGACTTGCTGGTTGCCGACTCCGACGCCGACAGCCTGGCGACCACGTTGGGCTTGCGTCTTTCCGGCGCTTGGCAGGCGGGCGGCGTTCGCCTCTTGCCGGTGGCCGAAATCGCCTGGCGTCACGAGTTCTTGGACGACAATCAAGCCTTCTCAGCCGCGTTCCTCGAAGACCCGGCGACGCAGTTCCAGATCATCTCGGCTGAACAGGCACGCGACACGATTGTTGCGAACTTAGGGCTAGGCGCACAGGTCTCGAAGAGCGTCACTGTCTTCCTCGACTACAACGGCCTGTTCTCAAGCAGCATGAATACGCACGCAGCTTCCGCGGGCCTCCGCGCCACCTGGTAGCGCACGCAAGTCTTCAAATTGAAAGGGCGGCCCATCGGCCGCCCTTTGTTGTTACTCCGGCCCGCCCTGACCGTCTTTGTCGAGTGAGGGGATCGACGGCAGCGCCTGCGCAAGCTTTACCAACTGCACGAACTCGGAGCGGTAGCCAAACGTATCGCGCCCCTTCGCGCCATTCGCCAACTCGGCCACGTCCTTGTAACCGAAGTTTTTCATGTAAGGATCGTTGCGGAGCAACTGCCCGAACCCTGCCACTGCCGCCGCGAACCGCAAGTCTTCGCCCGCACCGCGGACATCTTCGATTTTGTCGCGATCAGTCACGGGCCGCTCGATCAAGCGGCTCTGACTTTCGGCCGGAAGCTTGTAGCGCATGCGCAGGAAAGCGATTTCACCGGTTGCACTCGCGGGCACTGCCGGGGCCTTCGACCGATACCGCAGCGGATCCATCAAATGCCCGTTCGATCCCGCCGGCACGATCTCATAGAGCGCGGTCACCGTGTGCCCGGCCCCGATATCACCCGCATCGACTTTGTCGTTGTTGAAGTCTTCCCTGTTGAGCAGCCGGGTTTCATAGCCGACCAGCCGATACTCGCTCACTCGCGAGGGATTGAACTCGACTTGGAATTTCACATCCTTGGCGATCGTGAACAACGTACTGCCGACCTGCTCGACCAGCACTTTGCGCGCCTCGTTGATCGTGTCGATATAGGCCGCGTTCCCGTTGCCCTTCTGCGCCAATTTCTGCATCAGCGCGTCGTTGTAGTTGCCCATCCCGAAACCCAGGCAGGTGAGCGTGACGCCGCTCTCGCGTTCCCGCGTCACGAAATCCTCAAGTTGGTTCGGATCGGTGATGCCGACGTTGAAGTCGCCGTCCGTCGCCAGGATCACACGGTTGACGCCGTCTTTGACGAAGCCAGATCGCGCCAGCTGATAGGCCTGGCGAATGCCTTCGGCCCCGGCGGTTGATCCACCCGGCGTCAGATCGTCGATCGCAGCCAGGATCTTGCCCTTCTCCGACCCCGGTGTCGGCTCCAACACGGTCCCCGCCGCACCTGCATAGACGACGATCGAAACCCGATCCTTCGCATCGAGTTCGTTCACCAGCATCCGCATCGCCTTCTTCACGAGCGGCAGCTTGTTCGGCTCATCCATCGATCCGGACACGTCGAGAAGAAACACAAGATTGGCCGTCGGGCGCTCGTTTCGCTGAATGTCGAAGCCCTTGATGCCGATATGCACGATCTGCGTGTCCGGATTCCACGGTGTTTGATAGACGGCAACAGAGGGCCGGAACGGCTGCGCGCGATTGTCGGGCAGGGGATAGCTGTAGTCGAAATAGTTCACCATCTCCTCGATGCGCACCGCATCGGCAGGCGGCAGGGCACCGTCGTTCAGGAACTTCCGCACAACGGTGTAGGACGCCGTGTCGACGTCGGCAGAAAACGTCGACACCGGCTCTTCGCTGACGAGCTTCACCGGATTGGGCTTCGCGTCCGGAAACTTGTCCGTCACCACCGGCTTCGGCAGCATCATCGGTGGCGGAGGAGGTGCATAGGCGTAACCGGTGACGCTCGGCTCCGGCGCCGCCGCATCGTTCGCCGTAAGAGCATCTGTTTCTTTCTCCCCGGCGACACGGCCGACCTTACTTTTCTCGGGCTGCTTCCTGTCATTGTCTGCGCTCTGTTGCTGGTCGCAACCGGCGAGCAGTAGCGCGCCGACGAGCAGCGCCGCGATGGCGGCGGATGTGGTCAATGATTGGCGGAATGAAACGCGTGGAATACTGGTCACAGGGCTTTCTCCTTCGGGGTCTCTCGAGGGAGAAGCTCATGCCCAAATGCGCCCCACGCAGGGCGCGCGTGTGGCAATCTTGCGGCGAGTGAACTCAGGCCTGGCGGCTTTCCGCCGCAGTCAAGCCCTACGCGCGCGGTATTGCGCTTACTGCGGCTTCGGCGTCGTAGCTGTTGCAGGCGTCGCTGGTTTTACCGGCACGGGCTTTGCTGCAGCGGGCTTTACCGTTGTCCCGGGTTTCTGCTCCCCCGCCTTCACGATCATCTTGCCGTCTTTGCAATCCGCGTCCGCGATTTTATGCGCAGCGTTGTACTCGCACACCGCGTTGTTGAAGGCGTTGCCAACCGCTTCCTTCTCGTCTTGGCTGACTTCCAGCGCCCTCTTAAGCAACCGTTTGTCCGGATCAGTCAACACCGCCGCGTGTGTCTCGACGAGTTTGTAAATGCAATCCTGATAGACGTCGGCTTGCGTGATGAAGCTGGTAACCTGAAACTTCGCCTCTTCAAGTTCGTCCTTCGACATGACCTTGCCGTTCAGATCGACGAGACCATAGGGGGCAGAGCCGCACTTCTCGCCAATCTCCTTTTTGATGTTGACGGCCTTCGGCGGCTTGCCAGGCGTTGGCGCCGCGAAAACGACACCTGCGACCAACACGGAAACCGCTGCGACGAAGGCAACCCGCATGACACGACCTCAAACAACCCAGGAACGATGAAGGAGGGGTCTATACCCCAAAACAGCGTCACAAATCCACGGCCGAATGTTCGATCTTAAGTCCATGGTTTCCGTGGGCCCACCCCGTCAAACCCGCCAGCGCGAACGAGGCATTAGTGTTGCGCGCGCAACGCCGCCGCCCAGCTCGGAACCGCCACGCCCGCTTCATAGCGCGTGACGCATTCGATCAAGCTCGCGACGTTGAAGCCGTGCGTTTCGGCGAGGCCGCGCAAATACGTCTCGCTGTGCCGGTAGCGGCGCTTCTCCCCCAAGCCGAAGCCTTCCGTCTCGCCCTTCTCCGTCGTAAAGAGCCACAACCCGTCCGGCTTCAACCGCCCACGTGCAACGGCGAACACCTTCGTCAGATCGCCAAGGTACACAAGCACATCCGCGGCAACGACGATGTCGAACGTCGACATAATGTTGAGCGTCTCGACGTCACCTTCGAGAAGTGTGTCGTAGATCTTCAACGCCCGCGCCTGCATCAGCATCTTCGGTGAAAGGTCGACACCCACCAACGACTTTGCCAACGGTTTGAAAGCAACGCCGCTCAATCCCGTTCCGCATCCCAGATCCAGAATATCGAACCGCGCCGCAGGATCGACGAGCAGTCCCGCCAGATCGCGCAAAATACCGGGCGCCGCATACCCGAGCCGCCCGCGCATGCGCGTGTCGTAGTCGGCCGCGAATTGATCGAACAGATGCCGCACATACCCCGGATTGGCACGGTCCGCGATCCGCATGCGCGCCGCCGCCGCGCGAAGCTCCGCAATCTGGTCCTCGCTGACGCTGCGAAGCGCCAGCGCGGTTTCCGCCGCTGCCTCTGCCTTGTCCGGTTCACCGGCCTCAAGCCACAACTGCGCGATCTGCCAGTGCGGCCGCCCATCATATGGCGACAAGCGTACAGCGCGCTGGAACTCCGCGATCGCTGTCGGCAACGCACCGGCGGCCGCAAGCGCTTCGCCGAACGCGAGCACCACCTCCGTTGTGTTCGGCGAAAGCAGATCTGCCTCGCGCAACGCGTCTACTGCTTCCGGAGCCTTGCCTGCGGCGACAAGAGCCCGACCCAGTGCCACGCGCGTCAGCGCGCCGCCGCGCCCCTGCGCCAGCATCGCACGGGCGTGTACGACCACCTCGTCCGCACGGCCCGCGGAAATAAACTCGAACACGACGCCGAGCGGATCTCTGGCGAGATCGTCGATCGCTAGGTCTTGAGTGTGCATTTGCCGTTGTTGATCACGACGATGTCGCGTTCCTTCACCTTCGAGCGGAACGAAACGATGTTTCCGTCCTTCCACATGTCGGTGACGATGGTCTCGCCCGGAAATACGGGCGCCGAGAAACGTACGTCGAACCCTGCGATCATCGTGTGGTCGTACTTGCAGATCGTCTGCAAGAGGCCCCGGCACACTGTCCCATACGTGCAAAGCCCATGCAGGATTGGCCGCGGGAAGCCGGCCATCTTGGCGATCTTCGGATCCGAATGCAGTGGATTGCGATCCCCCGACAGCCGGTAGAGCAGCGCCTGATCGACCCGTGTATCCGTCTCGCATGAAACGTCTGCCTTGCGCTCGGGGATCGGATGCGGCTCAGGCCCGCCAGCGGACGGTCCACCGAACCCGCCGTCACCGCGCGCGAAAATCGTGCCGCCCAGCGTGCAGAGCTTCTCGTTCGTATCCTTCAGTCGGATGACTTTCTCGGTATAGATCAGCGCGCCCTTGCCGGCGCCCTTGTCGACAGCGGCAACCACGCGTTCATCCGCGATGATGGTTGCCGAAGCTGGCAATGGCTTGTGCACGGTCAAGCGCTGCTCGCCATGCACGACCATCAGGTAGTTGATCCCGGCCTGGCCGATCGTCCGCTGCCCCCAGGCGATGACGGTTGCCAAAGTTGGCACGGTCTTCAGCCCGTTCTCGTACACGAACGGCAGTTCCGCCTCGTTCATCGGATCGCGCCCCATGCCGACGCCCAGCGCGTAGAGCATCGTCTCTCTGTCGCCGTAACTAAAAACGTCGCCCTCCGACTTCAACGACATCAAGCCGTCATATGTCACAGGCATGGGAATCCCTCCGAGTGTTAACGCGTGCAGGCAAATCAACCTCAGAAACAGTGTGCGCTGCAATAGAGATATTGCTTGTGGACCCGTGCACGCGCGTTATGCTGTCACCCGTATGGTCAAGTTAGAGCCGTCACTACGCGAGTCCCCCCAGTCGACTGCCACGATCGATCGCATCTTGGCCGCAGCGGAAGAATTGTTCGCCGACTTCGGGATCGCCGGCACCTCCGTTCGCAACATCACGGAAAAGGCGAAGGTCAACGTCGCGGCGGTGAATTATCACTTCGAGACGAAGGAAAACCTGGTCCGCAAGGTGCTTGAGCGTCGCGCTGCCGACCTCGAACAGCTGCGCACGATCGCACTCGACGCTGCCGAAGCGAAAGCGTCGCGCGAGGGCCGCGAACCGACAGCGATCGAACTCGTCGAGGCGATGATCTTCCCGATCGTCGACAAGGCGCTGGCCGAAACGGACGGTTGGCAGCACTTCATTCGCTTCCTTTCGCGCCTCACCTGGGAACCGGGTTTCGAAGAGTTGGGGCGACCACCGGATAGTCAGATCCGCATCTTCGAACGGTTCGAAGCTGCGTTGACGCGCGCCGTGCCGCATCTCGCAGATGATCTGATGCAGCGCAAATGGCGCCTCGCTTTCATGCGCTCGGCAACGCAACAGTCGCTGATGATGATCACGACACTGAAATCGGGCAAATACCCGAAAGACCTGCCCATCGCGGCAGCCGCTGCCGCAACGCCGATCGACACGATCAAGCGCGAACTCGCGGCGTTTATCGCCTCGGGTCTCGCCGCGCCGAAAGTCTAGCGCAGAATCTCACCCTCGATCGGCACAGGCTGGCCCTTCAGCCAAGCCTCGATCATCGCGTTCACGGTCTCGGGCGCTTCCTGCTGCACCCAATGCGAGACACCGGGCAGATAGCGCAATGTCAAATCGCTCACGTACTTGTCGGTGCCGAGGGTCGTCGCCTTGCCCAGCGCCGTATCCTCTTCGCCCCAAATCATGAGTGTCGGCACGTCGACCGTGCCCGGCTCCGGGTTCATGGCCTTCTCGCCCGCGCGCACGCCGGCACGGTAATAGTTGATCATTGCGGTCAACGCGCCGGGCTCCAGCGCATTGCGCCGGTACTCGTCGGTGATAGCGACGGGAAAGCGGCTCTTGTCGATCGCCATGTCGCTGAACGCGCGACCGATCGCCCGCGCACCGCGCGACGCCATCATGCGCTCCGGCAGCCAGGGAATTTGAAAGAAGAATATGTACCAGGACTTGCGCCGCTGCGCCCACGTTCCCAGCTCGCGCACCATGCAGGCCGGATGCGGCACGTTCATGATCACAAGCCGCTGAAGCGGCCGGACCTTGCGGATCGCAAAGTTCCACGCAATGACGGCACCCCAATCGTGCGCCATCAGCAGCGTGTCCTTCGCCCCCGCCGCGTCGATCAGCGCCGCGGCGTCCGCGACCAGATGATCGATGTGATAGTCGCCGACAGCTGGCGGCTTCGACGACTTCCCGTAGCCGCGCATATTCGGCGCCCAAACCGTGTAGCCAAGCTCGGCCAGCAAAGGCATCTGATGGCGCCACGAAAACTTCGATTCCGGAAACCCGTGCAGCAGCAGTGCGAATTTGTCGCCCGATCCGCACTGATCGACCTCGAACGTCAACCCGTTCGCCTTCACGAACACCGTGCGAACCTCGGGCCGCATCACTCGCGCCTCAAGATCGTGTCGACCAACACGTTGCCCCACCAGCCGGCGCGGAACTCGGCCTTCAGCTTCAAGGGGTCGTAGTCGCGCTCCATCCACTCCAGCAGCGGCAAGCCCTTTGGCGCACCGAGCGCCAAATACTGCTCGAAGAAATGGTCGATGATCCCCGTCATCCCGGCCCGTACGTGCCCATATCGCAAGCCCAGCATCCGCATCGCCTTGTCGATTGGCTCGCCTTTGCGGAAGTGCAGATAGAGCACGCTCATCAGCCCAGCCCGGTCCGCGCCGGACTTGCAATGCATAAGGGCAGGGTAAGCTATACGCTGAAAGAGGTCCCTCGCCCCGCGCACCTGCTCCAGCGTCGGCGCGCCGCGCGATGTGACGGTCCAGTTCTCAAGCGCAATTCCTGCCCGCTCGCAGGCATCGCGCTCCAGTTGATGAAAGCTCGTGCCGATCCCCCCGCGCAGGTTGACGATCGTCTTGATGCCCGCCCGTGCCCGCGCCCGAATCTGAAACGGCCACGGCTGGTTCGTCCGCATCATCTCGTCCGAGATCCAGTGCGCGTTCTGCCACCACAAGCGCAAGAACGCGTGGTCGCGAAACGTCATGTCGGCAACTGCCGCCAGCCGTCCCGTTGTCTTGCTGAGGTCGTACGCGGTCATGGGGGCGCTCAGATAGCGGCTCAAGCCCCAAAACGCAAAGGCCGCCGGCGTGTGGTCCGGCGGCCCTTGGCACGGATGCCCCCTACCCGGGGGTTCGAAGAGTTAGAAGAGTTAAAGGTGGAACTGAACGCCCAGATCGATGCTCTGCTGCGTCAGGTCGGTTTTGAACACTTCGCCTGTGTTACCCGTGCGGTCGAAGTCTTCCGTCTGGAAATAGTGATAGCTCGCCGTCACCGACACGCCGTCGCTAACCGGAACCGTAATGCCGGCCATCAGCTGCCAGGCGAAGATCCACGCGTCGTCGTTACCGTCGAAAACGCCAAGCGGATCGGTGACCTCGTACTCGACGTGCGCCGCGCCGGCGCCCGCGCCGACCCACGGAACGAACGCGCCGTCGAAAATGTCCGCGTCATAGTAGAAGTTGCCCATCACGGTTGCCGCCTGCACGTCGGCGCCGACATCGACCGTATCGCCGGGGAGATAGACGAGGAGGGCGTCGCCCGTGACGACGCGTACCTTGTCGATGTCCGCGCTGCGGAACCCGCCTTCGGCCTCAAAGCGGATGCCATCGGTTAGTGTCCAGCCGAGATAGGCTGCGGTCGCATAGCCGGAGTCGTAGGACTGGGTGTAGCTAAAGCCGGACGTGCCGGTGGTGGAGCCGTCGTCCGTTATGACGTACGACCCGCGCAAGCCGATATACGCCGTGCCGTATACGCTTGCCGCCGCTGCGGTCCCGATGACGGCTATGCTGCCAAGTGCAAGCGCCGCCGGTGCCAGTGCAAAACGCATAACTCGAATTCCCCTAAAAAGGCGGACGAACGCGTCCGATTAACGTCCTCTTCACTTTGGAAGGGCGTGCTTAAGACCGGGTTAAGCAGGGGGCGCGGCATCGTGTGAGGCGGGGCACACGTGCATCGATGCAACGCTAAGCCGGCCTCCGAAGGCGCCGCCGTTGGCGAAGCGGCCTTTTCCGGCGAAACTTGCAATCGAAAGGCTCGGCGACTAGGTTCCGCACCCGCTCGAAACGAGCGTCGAACGGCCCTCGCGTGGAGCCCCCGCGTGCAGTTGTAGCTCAGTTGGTTAGAGCGCCGGATTGTGGATCCGGAGGTCGGTGGTTCGAGCCCACCCAACTGTACCACTCATGGTCCCACGATGGATTGTCAGGCCCGAGCATGACCGACCTCGCCCAGCGCCGCATTGAAACCGTACGCCGGCACATGGCGCTCGAATGCGTGCACGATTGGGACGCCGTCATCGCGACGTTCGAACACCCGCGCTACGAAATGTACGGCACGGGCACGGTCTTCGACGGCGAGCAACAGGTGCGCGGTTACTTCCACGCCTCGCGCATTCCGTTCCCCGATCAGGGCAACGAAGTCATCGCAATCGCCCACGTGGAAAACACCGTGTTCGTCGAGTTTTGGTTGACCGGCACACACCTGGGGCCGCTCAACCTCGGCGGCCGGACCGTCGAACCCACCGGAAAGACGTTTCGCGCGCGCATGGCTGCGACGTTCGAGTTCCCGCCCGGCGGTGACAAGATCATCTGCGAGCGCCCGTACTTCGACCCGGCACAGATTGCGAAGATCCTCGCTCTCGCCTGACTCCGGTAACGGAAGGCGAGTGGCCGTTGCCTCGGCCCCCGATCTGCGCGACAAATCGAGGAAAGCCGACAAACCGAGGAACAGGACCATGGGCGAAGCTTACATCATCGACGCATGCCGTACGCCGCGCGGCGTTGGCAAGATTGGCAAGGGCGCTCTCGCCGACATCCACCCGCAACAACTCGCCGCGACCGTGCTGAAAGCCCTCGCCAAGCGCAACGACCTGAACACCGCCGAAGTCGACGACATCATCTGGGGCACGTCCACCCAGCGCGGCAAGCAAGCGATGGACATGGGCCGCATGGCCGCCCTCGACGCGGGCTATGACACGAAGGCATCCGGCGTCACGCTCGATCGCTTCTGCGGCTCAGGCATCACAAGCGTCAACATGGCGGCCGCCTCGATCATCGCGGGCTTCGAAGACCTGGTCATCGCGGGCGGAACCGAGATGATGTCCTACACGTCAAGCCTGCGCGACCCGAGCGGCACTCCGACACTGATGGATGCGGGCAACATGCGCTTGCGGGCGCGTCATCCGCAGTCGCATCAAGGCATATGCGGCGACGCGGTTGCGACGCTTGAGAACATTTCGCGCGAAGCGCTTGACGATCTTGCACTTGTCAGCCAGCAACGCGCCGACGCCGCGATCAAAGGCGGCCACTTCAAGAAGAGTCTCGTGCCTGTCTTCAAAGAGGACGGCACGCTTGCGCTGGACAAGGAAGAATTCCCGCGCCCGCAGACGACGCGCGAAGTGCTCGCGTCGCTAAAGCCGTCCTTCGAAGCGATTGCCGAAGTCCCGCTCGACGACAAGGGCACGACGCTTGGTGGGCTGATCCGCCAAGTCTATCCCGACCTTAAGATCAAGCATTCTCACCACGCCGGCAACTCGTCGGGCGTCGTCGACGGCGCGGCGGCTGTCCTGCTCGCCTCGCCCGCTTACGCGAGGAAGAACGGCTTGAAGCCGCGTGCACGCGTTGTCGCCGTCGCCAACATGGGTGACTGTCCGACCTTGATGTTGAACGCCCCGGTTCCGGCCGCCCGTAAAGTGCTCGCAAAAGCCGGCCTCAAGATCGAAGACATCGACCTCTTTGAAATCAACGAGGCCTTCGCCGTCGTCGCGGAGAAGTTCATCCGCGACCTGAAACTCGATCGCAACAAGGTGAACGTGAACGGCGGCGCTATGGCATTGGGGCATCCGATCGGCGCGACCGGCTCGATATTGATCGGCACGCTCCTTGACGAACTTGAACGGCGCGACCTGAAGCGCGGCCTGGTCACCATGTGCGCGGCCGGCGGCATGGCGCCTGCGATTATTATTGAACGCGTCTAAGGCGCGCTCACCAAAATTGACCTGAGTCAGGGCGCATGTTTCCTGGCTCAGGTTAGCCTGATTGCAGGCAAATCGACGAATTGAGCCTGATCAGCGGTGTCCCCGCCTTCGGTATTGATGCCGCGGGCTGGGCGCTTCAAAATGCGGCTGATAAGCAAGAGCGGCGATTTCCTGGGCGCACCATGCCGCAGGACGGGAATCTGCGAACCGAATTACACCAAGGGCCGCGAGAGGGCGAAATGGACTACGAGAACTTCTTCAAAACGCAACTCGATGGCCTGAAAGAAGAAGGCCGCTACCGCGTATTCGCGGAACTTGAGCGGCGCGCCGGTTCCTTCCCCGCGGCCACGCGTTACGCCGGCGATCAAACCGGCGACGTCACCGTATGGTGCTCGAACGACTATCTCGGCATGGGCCAAAGCCCGGTCGTCCTTCAGGCGATGCACGAAACGCTCGACCGCTGCGGCGCTGGCGCCGGCGGCACGCGCAACATCTCCGGCACGACCCACGCGCACGTGCTGCTGGAGCGCGAACTCGCTGATCTTCACGGCAAGGAAGCGGCGCTGCTTTTCACGTCTGGCTATGTCGCCAATTGGGCGACGCTGGCGACGCTTGCGTCCCGCATGCCGAACTGCGTCGTCCTCTCCGACGCCGGCAATCACGCTTCGATGATCGAAGGCATCCGCCACAGCCGCGCCGAATGCATCGTCTTCAAACATAACGACCCTGAAGACCTTGAAAGCAAACTGGCCGCCATCGCGCCGGATCGCCCCAAGCTGGTCGCCTTCGAATCCGTCTATTCGATGGACGGCGATATCGCGCCGATCAAGGAGATTTGCGATGTGGCTGAGCGCTACGGCGCAATGACCTATCTCGATGAAGTACACGCCGTCGGCCTCTACGGCCCGCGCGGCGGTGGGGTCGCCGAGCGTGACGGGTTGATGAACCGGATCACTTTGATCGAAGGTACGCTGGGCAAGGCGTTCGGCGTCGTCGGCGGCTATATCGCAGCCTCCGCCGCCCTTTGCGACTTCGTGCGCAGTTTCGCTTCGGGCTTCATCTTCACGACCGCACTGCCGCCGGCAATTGCTGCCGGCGCTTGTGCAAGCGTAAAGCATCTTAAGGCGAGCGAAGTCGAACGTGAACGCCAGCGCGAACGCGTGGCAAAGGTGCGCCGACGCCTGCAGGCGATCGGCATCCCGATGATCGAAAACCAAAGCCACATTATCCCGGTGATGGTCGGCAACGCCAAGAAGTGCAAATTCATCAGTGACTGGCTGCTCGACAATCACGGCATCTATGTGCAGCCGATCAACTACCCGACGGTGCCAAAGGGAACGGAGCGCCTGCGCTTCACACCGTCCCCGCTGCATTCGGATGCCGATATCGAAAAGCTGGTGTCGGCCCTTTCCGAGATCTGGTCGCAATGCGCACTGGCGCGCGTCTCGAACGCCGCCTAGCGGAAACCGTTTCACTTCTTGCCGCACCTTGACGTGATCGATGGCGTCAGTTACTAAACTGTATGCAGTATACAATCATCGACCGCCCGAACCTCGCCGACACCGTGGCAGATGCCATCCGCACGATGATCGTCGACGGGCGCTTGGCCGACGGCGACCGCATCAACGAGGTTCAGATTTCGGCGCTCCTGGGCGTCAGCCGCACGCCCTTGCGTGAGGCGCTAAACCGCCTGAGCGCGGACGGTTCGTTGAACCCCAAGCCGCGCCACGGCTATTTTGTGGCGCCGCTCACCGAGGACGAGTTCGTGCAACTCTACGAACTGCGCCCCATCCTCGATCCCGCGGCGTTGAAGCTGGCGGGCATTCCCTCGCGCGCGCAGCTGGACAGGCTGGAAGCGCTCAACAAGAAGCTCGCCGCCCTGAAAAAGCCCGAACACGCCGTCGAATGCGACGACGATTGGCATCGCGAGCTCCTCGCGCATTGCCCGAACCGCGTGTTGCTCGAAACGATCGAAAGCGTCATCCGGCGCACACGCCGCTACGAGCTGGCGCTCATGCGCGAACAGAAGCACATCGCCGACGCCGCCAAGGCGCACGCGCTGATTCTGACGGCCTTGCGCAAGGGCGACCTTGGGCGCGCCTGCGCGGCGCTTGAGCAAAACATGCGCGAGGGGCGCGAGCCGGTTCTGGCCTGGTTGAGAGCACGCGCGAAACGTGGGGGAATGAAGAAAGATGCTGTCGCGTAAAGTACTTGCCGTCGCGTTGTTGGCGGCCCTGCTGATCGGTGCGGCGAGCGCGAGCGATCAGGCCGATGAACTGCAAGGCGTTTGGGTCACTAACACGCCGTTCGAGCGCCCGTCCGGTGAACTGGTTGTGCGCAGCAGCGAAGGTGGCTGGACGGCCGTGCTCGCCACCCGTGAAACGCGCTTCGAAGCGAGCAAGAGCGACATCCG
>CXWL01002158.1_pt1 | contig 12676 bp, 9 predicted proteins | sample 590931 | NCBI WGS metagenome assembly CXWL01 (sample SAMEA3498368, study PRJEB10139) | groundwater metagenome | biome: water well; material: biofilm material | place: Germany | collected 2015-04-27
CCTCCACACCTCCTGGAGGCAAGGTGTCCCCGAGCTCGGATCCGCCTCCGCGAAAGATAGAAAGGTGCGTTATGCGCCTCGCTCTTGGGCGCGGGCTACGCCTTCGTGGTTTTGGGCGCTGGTCTTATGCGTCGCGGCGGGCGTTGAGCGCGCGGGCCAGGGTGGCTTGGTCCGCGTATTCGAGGTCGCCTCCCATCGGTATGCCTTGGGCCAGCCGCGTGATTTTGAGGCCCATCGGTTTGAGCAGCCGCATCAGGTAGAGCGCGGTCGCTTCGCCTTCGACGTCGGGGTTGGTGGCGAGAATGACTTCTTCGACCGCCGTGTCTTGCAAGCGGACCAGGAGCTCGCGAATGCGCAGTTGGTCGGGGCCGATGCCTTCTAGCGGCGAGAGCACTCCGTGGAGCACGTGGTAACGGCCCTTGAATTCGCGGGTGCGCTCGAGCGCCAGCTCGTCTGCGATGCCTTCCACTACGCAGAGGAGCTTGTCGTCGCGGCGGGCGTCAGTGCAGAAACCGCATTGAGGGTGCGCTTTGTCGCAGAGGCTGTAGCAGCGGGGGCACAGAACGACGTGGTCCACGACTTCGAGCAATGAGGCTGAGAGGGCTCGTGCGTAGTCGGCGGGTGCGCGCAGAATATGAAAAGCGAGGCGCTGAGCCGTTTTTTCGCCAATGCCCGGCAGCTTGGCCAGGTTTGCGACCAGTCGGTTGAGTGCGTCGGGTGTCACGGGTTGAGGCTCGCGCCTTCGACGGGCTTTAAGAGGGAGAAGGAGGCGTTAGCGGGTGACCCCGGGTATCGGTATGCCTTGTGAGATTTTGCCCAGCTCTTTTTGCATGTGCTCCCGGCTCGCCGTCAGCGCCGCATTCACTGCCGCGGTGACCAGGTCTTCCAACATCGCCGTGTCGGTGGGGTCGATGGCCTTGGGGTCGATTTTGATGCCTTTGAGCTCTTGCACGCCGTTGGCCGTCGCTACCACCAGGCCGTCGCCCGCTTTGCCCTCGACCGTTTCGTCGGCGAGGGTTGTTTTGCGCTTCTCGATTTGGGCGGTGAGCTTGTTGGCTTGCTTGATGAAATGGTTCAGGTCGACACCGGGCATGTGGGGTTTCCTCTTGTGCGGTTACGTCTCTTCCTCGGGCACTACGGAACTGCTGTCAAGCGGCAAGGCGCTCGCCGGTTCGAGCACTTGAATGTGCTCCAAAGAGCCCCCCAGTAACCTTAAGACCGAGCGCACCGCGGGGTGCTCTTTGACCTTGGCCTCGATGTCTTTTTCGCGCACCAGCCGATCGCCTGCTTCGATTTCGGCCACGCTTTTGGGTGCCTGGGTGATGAGCGAGCTTGAGCTCTCTTCGACCAACTTGATGGGGCGGCCGAAGTGGGTCGAGAGGGTTTGTTCGAGCGTGGGCCGCGAGTTGCCGAAGATCGCCGCCCGGTGAAAGCCCGCGTCTGCTGGGTAACCGAGCCGAATCTCGCTGCCGGTCATCGAGATGATTCGGCCGAAGCTCAGTGACTTTCCGTGCCGGGGCGAAGTGGCTTTGACCGCCTCGATGGCTTCTTTCCATCGCGTCGCGTCGTCGACGACCGGAGTGAGCAGGGGCGCGGTGTCGGGTAGACGTTCGCCCGACGCACCACCTTCGGGCGCGAAGAGCCGAAGCTCGGGCTCGGGCACTTCAGGCGCGAAAGGACGACGAAGGGGAGCGACCTCCAGCCGCTCCCACACTGGGCCGCGGTGGTTCCGCTTGCCCAGTCATCATTCGTTCGACGCGTGCCACCAATTCTGGAATCGACGCCCCCGGCGCCAGCTCGACCGCTTTGAGCAACGTCATTTCGAAAGCCAGACGGGGCTGCGCCGCCCGCCCAATGTCCCACCCCGCCGTGTGCACCACGTCGAACATGCGCGCCAGCTGCGCCGCGTCGGCCTCGCGTGACAGGGCGAGTACTGCCTCGCGATCGGTTTCAGCAAGCTCGGCGGGTGCCGCGCCCAACGACTTGGCGACGAAGAGGTGCCGCAATTGGAACGCCAGTTCCTCGGCCACCCGGCGCAAATCGAGCCCCCGGTTCCACACTTCTTCGGTGCGGTTCAAAATCGCTTTGGCGTCGCGCCGTACCAGGGCCTCGGCGAAGGCGTGCACCAACGTTCGGTCGATGGCCCCCAACGCTTCGGCCACCGCCTCGTCGGTCGGTTTGTCACCGCACGCCGAAAGAATTTGGTCGACCAGCGACAGTGCGTCACGCATGCCGCCTTCTGATTGGCGCACCACCAATGAAAGCGCACTGTCAGAGAGCGCGACTTTCTCTTCGGCGCAGATGTCTTTGAGCCGCTTCAACATCGCCGCCGCCGAAATGCGTCGGAAATTGTGGCGCTGACAGCGCGAGAGAATGGTGTCGGGCAGCTTTTGGGGTTCGGTGGTGGCGAAGATGAATTTGACGTGGCCGGGTGGCTCTTCGAGGGTCTTCAAGAGCGCGTTGAAGGCCGCCCCCGACAGCATGTGCACCTCGTCGATGATGTAAATCTTGTGCCGATCGCGCTGCGGCAGGTACTTGGCGTTCTCGCGAATTTCGCGCACGTTCTCGACACCGTTGTTCGAGGCACCGTCGATTTCCGCCACGTCGACGCTGACCCCATCGCGAATTTCAGTGCATGCCTTGCACACCCCGCAAGGCTTCGCGGTCGGCCCTTTTTCACAGTTGAGCGCCCGGGCAAGCAGCCGCGCTGCGGTGGTCTTGCCCACGCCTCGAGGTCCACAGAACAGGTAGGCATGGGCGACCCGACCCAGCTTGATCGCGTTTTCGAGCGTACGCACCACGTGCTCTTGCCCGGTGACGTCGTCGAAAGTCTGCGGCCGGTATTTTCGCGCCAGTACCGTGTAGCTCATGGTCAAAACACTTGTAGCACGCTCTAAATAGCCACGGGGCGCTACTTGAAGGCCTGCGCGTGGTCTTCGGCGCAACGGTTGGCGCAGCGGCGGCATCTGAGGCATATCGGCTCGATGCTCAAGCGCCTGACAGGAGTGCTCGGTTTTTTCGCGGTCACCGTCGTGTCGCTCGTGGGGTGGATTACGCAACCTTGGGTCGGTGCCGAGCGCTTCGGCCCCCCGCTCACAGTCGCGCCCGCGCAGCTGGAAGCACACGTGCGCAAGCTCGCCGAAGAATTTCACCCCCGCGGCTACAAGCAGCCCGAGAATCTCGATCGCGCCGCCGAGTACATCAAAGAGCAGTGGGTCAGTTTCGGTCTTAAGCCCACCGAGCAGACCTGGGACGTCGAGGGGAAAACGTACCGCAACGTCGTCGCCCGATTGGGGCCCGTCTCCAAGACCCTGCTCGTGGTGGGCGCGCATTACGACACCGCGGGAGGCGAGCCTGGTGCCGATGACAACGCCAGCGGGGTGGCGGCGCTTGTGGAACTCGCCCGCGCTTTGGGTAAGACGCCTCCACCGTTCAGCGTGGAACTGGTGGCGTACTCACTCGAAGAGCCTCCCTTTTTTCGCAAGCCGCAGATGGGCAGCGCCCACCATGCCGACGCGCTCAAGCAAGAAGGCGTCACCGTCATCGGCATGTTCTCGCTCGAGACCATGGGCTATTACCAAGACGCGCCGGGCTCTCAGCACTTTCAGCCACAATTTCTGGAATGGCTCTATTCAGATGTCGGCAACTACATCGCCATCGTCGGCAAGATTGATCAACCGCTCTTCGTTCGCCTCATCAAGCGTGCGATGCGGGGAGCGAGCGAGTTGCCGGCGTACTCGGCGAACGCTCCCACCTCGTTGCCGGGAATCGATTACTCCGACCATCTGCACTACTGGCGGCACGGTTGGCCGGCGGTGATGATTACCGACACCGCGTTCAACCGAAACAAGCACTACCACGAGGCTTCAGACTTACCTGACACCCTCGATTACCGGCGTCTCGCCTTGGCGGCGCAGGGTGTCTATTCCGCCGTGTACGCGGTGGGCGAAGCTCCTTAAGGTTCGCTTTCGTCAAGGTGAACAACCCCGGCTACGTGAGAATCGAAGGCGCCGACCTCCCTGCCTACGTGCAGCGCGCCCAGGCCTTGCTCGAGGCGTCGCGGCTGTCGCAGGCTTTTCCTGATGTGCGCGGCGTCAGCCGGTTGTTGGGTGAGATGGCTCGCGACGGCGAAGCGGTGATGGTTTCCACCCACTCGGGCTGGCCGTTGCTTGAAGAATGCACCCGCATTCGCGGCTATCCCCCCGCGGCGCAGGCCGAGCTCAAAAGGGGCCGGCGCATGCTGCCTGCCAGACGGGCTGAGCTGGAACGGTTGGCTGCGCTGGTGCTGCCTCCGGTTTCTTCCACACGCGTTGTGTTGGTGGAGGAGCTCAAGGGCTCGCGCCGCTACCAGGTGTGGCGCGACGCGTACGACTTGGAGCGCGACAAGTTCATGCGCTTGGGTGTGCACTTCAGCACCTCCGACACGCGCTGCGTGGTGCTGCCGCGTTCGGGAGTGCCGAAACTGACTGGGGCCTTCGAGAGCACCGTCGAGCGGTTGTCCGGCTATGGGTGCCGTGCGGTGTGGGGCCGCCTTACGAAGACGACGGCGTTGCAGCTCGAAGAGGTATCGGTGGCGACGCTGGGCCCCCTTCAACAACCGATGACGCGGAATTTCCACGGGCTGGCACCGCTCTTCGAAGGTTTTCCGCAAGAGGGCATTCTGCAGTGCGGGTTGGAGCGCGCTTCGCTCGAGCTCGACGGCCACCGGGGTGAGGACCCTTTCGCCGACGCCAGCGCGATGACCGGTTTCGAAGTGGGCACCTACCGCGAACGGCGGTGGACGAGCACGGCCGGCATCGCGCCGGCGCTCACGCAATGGCTTTTGGAACGCAACGTTAAGTCGCACGTAAAGGTGGCCTGATGGCGCAAGGGAAGACGCAAGGCTTGCTCGATGAGCTCGTTCACCAATTCGCCGACCCGTTCGCGTTCTATCGGGAGCTGATTCAGAACAGCCTCGACGCCGGTTCAACCCGCATCGAAGTCTCGCTCCAATACCGGGCCGGCCCCGATTCGGGCCGCCTCATCGCCCAGGTGCGCGACTGGGGCGAAGGCATGAACCGCGACATCATCGAGAACTACCTGCTCACCAAGTTTCGTTCTCGCAAAGAGAATGACCTCACCAAGATTGGTAAGTTCGGCATCGGTTTCTTGAGCGTGTTCTCGCCCCAGCCCGAATGCGTGGCCGTCGACACCGGCCGTGAAGGCGAGTCGTGGCGAGTGCTGTTTCACGCCGACAAGAGCTACGAGCTCTTGAAGCGCGACGAGCCGCATGAAGGCACCGCGGTCTCGCTCCACAAGACGGTGACCGCCGCGCAGTATCGCGACTTCGTCGACCGCTCGTTCGAGGCGCTGCGGCGCTGGTGCCGCTACGCCTCGGCCGACATCACCTTCGCCGCCGCTGATTCGTCGGGGGTGATGAGCTCGCGGCGAACAGTGAGCGAGCCGTTCACAGTGAACGCTCCCTATGTGGTGGAGCACAGCGAAGAGGGTCTGCACATCGTGGCGGGGCCCGCGCGCAAAGGCATCGGCAGCCAGGGTTTTTACAACCGTGGGTTGACGTTGTTCGAGTCGTTGGAGCCGCTCTTCGAAAAGGTCGATGTCCGCATCGAGTCACCGCGACTCGAGCACACGCTGGCGCGCGACAACGTGCGGCGCGATGAGACCTATGAGTGGGCGTTGAAAAAGGCCGACTCACTGGTCAATCAAGGCTTACGTTCCAAGCTCTCCGACGAGCTGGCGAAGGCCGCGGTCGCGTCTGCACCCTTCGAAGACTACCTGTGTCTGCTCAAGTTCGCGGTGGGCCGTCTTGCTCCGGCCAAGCTGACGCTGCGAGGGCTGGCAGGAAAGACGTGGTCAGGGCCGCAGGTGCGCAGCGCGGCGAAGCGCTCGGGGGGCACCCTCTGGGCGCCACATGACAACCTCTTCACTGCGGCGCTGACGCGCGAAGGGGTGCCGCTGCTCATCGAGCAAGGCGACCATCAGAGCATCGCCTCCGTGGCGCTCGATGAAGCACGCTCGCACAGCGTCACCGACGCGTTGGCGATGACATGGCCCGCGGCTCCCGAAGCCGGGAGCATCGTGTTGCTCAAGGCGCTGGAGCGGTTGAAGGACGCGTGTGGGCTTCGCTGCAAGCGACTGGCCTGGGCGACGGTGCAAGGCTTTGGAGAAGACCGACCGGCGATCTGTGTCGATGAAGTCGGGCGCTCAGTGTTGGCGAAGCGCGCTTCACTGTCTCCATTCGGCCGTGGCGTTCCCGACGTGCTGGTCATCAACGCCAAGAATCTGCACGTCGGCAATGCGGCGAAATTGGCGCAGACCTCGCCGCGGTTGGCGGCGCTGTTGGTGTGGCGCCTGCTCCTCTCACTCGAGAGTGAATTGAGCGAATCGGTGGACGCCAAGCTCACCCAAGAGGTGCTCTCGGCATGAGTAAGCGCCCGCTCGAGAACGAGCTTCGCGCGGGGGCGCAGAAGGTCGACGAGGGCCACTTGCGGGTCGACGCGGCCAAGGCGTTGGCCAAGCTGCGCGACTATCGCTTGGCGGACCCCTCGCACTATGTGCTCGACATCTTGCGTGCGGCGGTGGCGTTCAAGGCGACCAGAGTCAAAGTCGATGTCGATGCTGATGACGTCTCCATCGTGTTCAACGGCGCGCCGCTGCCCGAGAAGCTGATGCGCAATTTGTTGGACCATGCGCTCACGGGGGCGACGGGGGCCGATGGTCCGCGCGCGCGGCTGTTGGCCTTGGGGGTGGCGGGCGCGCTGGCGCTCAAGCCGAGCAGCGTCATCGTCTCTTCGGGTACTTGCGCGCTTTCCATCGTCGGTGACCACGTTGAAGTCGCCAGCCAGCGCGCGTCGAACACCACTTCGTTCGTGATGAAGGAGCGATTGAATTGGCGGGTGCTCGCGGAAGCCATTCGCGGCCCGGCTGAGGTGAGGGCGATCGCCAAGCACTGCCGGCAATACCCGATAAAGCTCGAGCTCAACGGCAAGGAGATGCCCAGGTATGCGGACTGGGTAATCGCCGGGTGGGCCGCGGGCACGGCCGAGGCGACAGCGACTACCGAGTGCCACGTCGCGCTCCGCCATGAACCGCTTGGCGAATCGAAGTTTTTCTTGAGCACTTTTGGTGTGTTGGTGGGGGCGCGCACGCTGACAATGCCGCGGCTGCAGGCGTATGCCTGGGTTCGCGATGACGACTTTCAGCGCAGCATCACCGGGTCGGAAATCGTCCGCGAAGGAACGTTTCTCGATGATGCCGAAGCGCGCGTTCGAGCGTTGGCGACCGACGTGCTCATCAAACGGGCCGCTGAGGTTACCCGCGACGCCAGTGGTCGATCACGCGAGTCAATTGCGAGCTACTTGCTCTTCTTCCACAAGACCGGGGGCCTGGGTTCGCTGCCCGCCGCGCTGAAGAAAGCGATGGAGACGGCGCCGCTATTCGCAGGCCCAGCGGGTGAGTGGTACTCGCTCGAGGAACTGCAAAAGGCGATCAAGAAGCAGCGATCTCTCAATGTCGCTCGAGACGAATCGTTGCAGCCCGACAGCTACCCGCGACCCGCGTTGTTGCTCGGCCGGTACAGTAACCCGCTGCATTCGGTGTTGGGCACGGTGCCGCACAACGACATCGCTCCTCTGGCGAAGAAGCGCGCCAGAGCCGCGGCACGGTGGCGGGATATGCGCGCGTTTCCCGTCGAGCGGCTGCAGCTTCCTGTTCCCGAAATGACGCTGAATGCCCAGGCGCCCGATGCGAGCTCGGTTCACAGCTTCGACGACGACAATATCGAGGGCGTGCTCGCTCTCGGTGCGCGCGGCGGAATACGCGTGCTCTGTCAGGGGCGCTTCTTGGCCCGCCACCACAGCAGCCCGAAGTTCTTGCCCATCGCGGCGGTGGTGAACATCAAGGGTGAGCTGCCAATGGAGGCGTATGCCGAACCGCTCGTCGACTACGGGTGGGGCATGGTGGAACACGCGTTGATTCGGGCCACCCAAGAGGCGCTGCGCCTAGGGCTCAGGGCCGGTCGCCTCGACAGCTTGCGCAGCTACGTGCGCCAGTATGTGAAGTACGTGCTCCATTCGGGTGAAAACGTGTCGGCCTTGCCGCGCGAAATGCTCACCGCCGAGATTTACCCCGACGTTCGTGAAGGGGTCTGGCGCTCGCTCGAAGACTTCAGACGCGAGAAGGTGCTTCGCACCGTGCCCGATGGGGACTGGCCCGAGCCGTTGCGCCCAGTGGCTATCGTCAAGCTCGAGTATTCAGAGTTGGCGGTGCTGATGAAGCACTTCGCCTGGCAGAACATGGGCGCGCAGCTCGACCGCGAGCGAGAAATTCGCAAGGTGATGGCGTCGCAGGGCAACCGCAAAATCAAGCTGCGTGGTGATGTGAAGACGAAGATCAGCTTCGTAGAATCAGAGTTCTCGGGGGAATTGGGAGTCTCTGATGAAACCGACCTGCGCATCGCGCTCACTCTGGTGTGGAAGGGTTACCCGCTGGAGCGCACCCACATCACCGCCCGCTGGGCTCCCCTGGCGGCGGTGGTTCACGACGAGCGTCTGACACCGAACGACAACTGGACCGCGGCGAATCGCGACGACGCGTGGACCAACGTCGTCACCCAGCTGCGCAGCGCCGAGCGTGATTTGGTGCATTGGCTCGCCAAGCAGCCCCAACCCCAAACCGAGGCGTTGGTAATGTTGCGCAGCTTCGCGAGCGACGAGCTCACCGCGGACAAGCGCCGGCGTGGGCTCGATGAGGTGGCGAAGGCGGTACTGAACTACCCGCTGTACGAGGCGACGACGGGCTGGGTGTCGCTCCAGCGTGTGCTCGATTCGATGGAGAAGTACCCGCTCTTGCGCGCGAGCCACGCTCAACTGGTCGAGAGCTACGCCATTCCAGATGACCTGGTGGTGATTGTGGGTAGTACGAGCAAAGAGCGCACCGAGGTCGAGCTCTTGGTCGAACAGACCTCGACTGATGCTGGGGAATGGCTGTGGTTGCGCGGCCAGCTCGAAGCGCTTAACGCTCAACCCGAACGGGCGCTCGAGCTTCCCGCGGGTCAGTGGGTACAGGTGAACGTCAACGCTGAAGGGCTGGTGGGAGTGGCCGGTGTGTCCACCTCACCGAGGCAAGAAGCGAACATGGTCGAAGTGCTGCTTAACGGCCGAGCTTTTCACACGGTGCGAAAGGAAACGCCGCTCGCGCTGCACGCGGTGGTGGCGCTCCAAGGAGATGTAGCGAAATGGCTTGGGCCTTCGTCACGCGAAAAAATGGAACGGAACGTCGACAAGTGGCTCGTGGCTGCGGAGAGCGCGCTGCTGCTGCAGTGTGTCGCTAATGTCGACCGGCCAGCTGACCGGCGCATACTCTGCGAAGCCATCGGACAGCGCCGAGATGCCAGTCTGAGTCATTTGGCGGGCCGGAGCGTGCTGGCCGCTCCCATTGTCCCCACCACTGACGGGAGAATGTTGGGCTCCAATGCGTTCACTGCGAAGAAAGTCATTCAGTACGTCACTGAGCCCCTCGTGCTCAAGATCGCAGGTGATGCGGTGCCGGTCATCGCCACGGCTGAAATGCGGGCTTGGCTCGAGCGGTGGTCGCCCGCGAAGCGAGACGATGCGACGCTGACCTTCAGAGCGCGTTTGAGCAAGGGCGGTGAACGAGAGGCCTACGCGAAAATCAGCCACGGCCGTGACGACGCTCTTGCCACGGTGGCGATTGCGCAACCTGGCTTTGAGGGCGAAGTGAGCTTGGTGGCATCGGGCGGTAGATGCTTGCGCCCATTCGTGGATCGCCACCCATATCCACCCGTTTCCAACGCGCGGTTGCCCGAGTTCTTGGTGGCGGCGCTGAACAGCACTGAGTTCTCGTTGACCAGCGGCCTGGAAAATGTGGCACCCGACGAGGCCTTTGAAAAGGGAGTTGGAATCACCCTCAAAGCCGCGCCTGAGCTGACGAAACAAATTGTGCCGCTGTTGGGAAAAGACGAGCTCACGCCATTGCTCGCGCGCTTCGTGCTTTGGGTTCACGGACAAAAGACGGTTGAAAAGCGGCTGACCGATGCTCCGCTCTTCTTGACCTGCGATGGCCGCACCGTCTCACTGCAAGACTTGCTCGTTGCTTCGGGCCGGGAACGGAAACTGAAATATTCAACCGAGAGCGGTGAGTTGCCGAAAGAAACGCTCGTTTGGAAACCGCGGCCCACAGAGCTCGCGCTGGCGAAAGAAGAGTTTCAGCTCGTCGATATGACCGACGAGGTTCGCGCCGCCAAGGCCCGNNGTTGGCCCGGCGTCGGCTGCCTGAATTTAAAGCCCCGATCGCGCGGCGGCCTTTCTCGGTGGCGGAAGGTGAGCTCAAGCTCGAAGGCGAAGTGGTGCTTCTGCCCGGCCCCCCCACGCGTTCCCTGCAGCTGTGGTTTCACCACCAGAGAGACGTGTTCGACGAACACACGATGAAGCACCCCGTCGGCGGGCAGGTGCTCATCAGCGGACCTTCGGCGGCGTTGATGGCGCGCACCTTGAGAGGTGCGACCGTGCAGCGAATGATGAAGGAAGTCGAGTTGGCGCTGGAACAATGCGTGCTCGATGTGCTGCTCCAATCAGACGACTGGCTCGAAGCGGCGATCAGCTGGAGAGCCAAGCACGACGGGCCCCTGGGCCGGGGCCTGCCCGCGCGACCGATTCTAAAGACGGCCGGGGGAACGCCCGTCTCACTTGGAAAGCTGTGGGAGCTGACGCAAGCCGATCCGCTCCCAGTCGTCGCTTGGGGCCTTGGGGAACCCGAGGTCGAAAACGTGCTCAGCGTCACCTCGTTGGAGAGAAAGTTACTCAAGCGGCTCAAGATTCCGCTCAAGGACGTCACCGAAGAGCTGCAAGCCAAAGCCAAGATTCAAACCGACCGCCTCAAGCGCAAGCTCTCATCGCTCACAGTCGTGTACGCGGCTCCCATTCGCCGGCAAGTCGGCAGCGACGGTTTCAGTGGAGAGTTGGTGCTCCTGGCGAGCCCGACGGACCTCCCCAAAATCAGGCTCGCCAAGGAACAGATCGCCATCAGTGACTGGGTTCACCTGCCGCTGGGCGTGCACGGCGTGCTGAACCATGACGAGCTGGCAGTGGACGAGACGTGGACAAAATTCAATCTCACTGAATCGCTGCGCCGAAAAATGCTGGCCGAAGTCGAAGGTCTTTACGAGCTGTTGCTGACAAAGATTCCCAAGCTCTCGACACGCGAGCGCGTCTGGGCCTCGCATCATGCGCTCAACCAGTGGAGGCATCACGGCATCACCAGTCCAAGTCACTTGGCGACTTTGACCGGGCCCGCGCGTGGTCTGGCCGATGCGCCGCTCTTCGAGACCGCCCGCGGAGAATGGGTGCCGCTCTCAGCCTTGGCATCGCAGTACGAAAAGAGTGGCGCGATACCGGTGATGAACGATGGCGCCGACGATGAGGCCTTTGCTGACCTGCTCATTCTGCGCGACGGCGAACGGTATGGGTGGCACGTCGTCAACGAGCTCGCGTCAGTTTTCGGGCAACGGCTGTTCAAGCGCTATGGGTCAGCGGAGGACTTGAAGCGTGTGCTCGAAGAAGCCGACCCGCTCGATGGCACCGAGCAGAAGCGAAGCCTGGTGCGCTTGCGGCGCCTGGCGAAGATGTTGGCGGGGCCACTCTTCGGCCGCCTTGGCGCAGAAGAGCTTAAGGAAATACGCGTGCACCGCGGCAAGAAGTCGGTGCCTGTCGACTACGACGCCCAACGGGGAACCGCGCTGCTCAATCTCTCGACTCCTTGCGTTGCCAAGGCGCTCGAGACCGCCAGCGCTCACCCTGAGCGGCTCTACGTATTGCTGCTCTCGCTCTACGGCGCAGTCAACCGCGAACTCGAGCACATCACCGATGAAGATGAAGCCCGCTTGAGCACCGCGCTGCTGGCGCACCTGGCGCAGAACGAGAACGCGCTCAAGGCAGCGGAATGAGCGCGAACGCTCGTTCTTCTTGCCCGGGCCGCCGCCGTGAGGTGCAACTGACCGCCTCGCGCAGTGCCAAGGAATGATACAAGGCCCCCGATGAACCGCCTTCGCTTCTGCCTCAACGGGCAATGGCTCGAAGACTCGGCTGTCGCTCCCACCACGACGGTTTTGCGCTATTTGCGCGACAAGAAGGGCCTCACCGGCACCAAGGAAGGTTGCGCCGAAGGGGACTGCGGCGCTTGCACGGTGGCGGTCGTCGAGAACGGCCCTGACGGGAAGCCGGTCTATCGCGCGGTGAATTCGTGCCTGCTGCTGCTGCCCATGGTGCAAGGCAAACATGTGGTGACCGTGGAGGCCCTAAAGCCCACGGCCACCGCGCTGCCGCACCCGTGCCAGACCGCGATGGCGAGCGCGTTGGGCAGCCAATGCGGTTACTGCACCCCCGGCATCGTGATGTCGCTCTTCGAAGCCACGTACCGCGGCGACATGAAAGAGACGTGGAAGCTCGACGACCAACTGTGCGGCAATCTGTGCCGCTGCACCGGCTACCGGCCCATTCGCACCGCCGCCGAGACCGTGGCGGGCACTTGCCCCGCAGATGAGTTTTCAACTGCGCTCGAGAAGTCCGCCCCTGAATCGATGGCGCTCGAGTACCAGACCGACACCCAGCGCTTTTTTACTCCCGCCTCTCTGGGCGAGCTGTTCACAATTCTCGCGCAC
>CXWL01039319.1_pt1 | contig 12676 bp, 10 predicted proteins | sample 590931 | NCBI WGS metagenome assembly CXWL01 (sample SAMEA3498368, study PRJEB10139) | groundwater metagenome | biome: water well; material: biofilm material | place: Germany | collected 2015-04-27
CCCTATATGCTGACGGCTGTCGTGAAAGCGGATGGCTGCCTGAATATAGGATTTAAATAGCGGATGACCTTGTCGTGGTGTGGAAGTAAATTCCGGATGAAATTGACAACCAAGAAACCATGGATGTTCTGTCTCCGGAAGTTCTATCATTTCACATAGGCTTTCTTCTTTGGATAAGCCACCGATGCAAAGCCCTGCTTTTTCTAATTTGGGGATATAAAGGTTATTGACTTCATAGCGATGGCGGTGACGTTCAGTAATTTTATCCGCGCCATAAGTTTTCCAGGCTAATGAATTCTTTTTTAAAATACATTCCTGCCCTCCTAGGCGCATACTGCCGCCGATGTCAGAATTTTCATCGCGTATTTCAATTTGCCCATCCCGGGTACGCCATTCCGTAATCAATCCGATGACTGGGTACGGGGTGTCCGGATTAAATTCAGTACTGTGCGCGCCTTTCATCCCGGTCATGTTACGCGCATATTCAACGACGGCCAGTTGCATCCCCAGACAAATACCCAGATACGGAATACGGTTGGTACGGGCAAAGTGAATGGCCATGATCTTGCCTTCCACGCCACGTTTGCCAAAACCGCCGGGAACCAGAATCGCATCCATATTAATGAGACTGTCTGTACCTTCTTTCTCGATAGTCTCAGAATCTATGTAGTTGATATTAATCCGGCTGTTAGTATGAATGCCTGCATGAATCAAGGCTTCAGATAGCGATTTATAGGATTCGGTTAAATCAACGTACTTGCCGACCAGTGCAATGGTAACGGTACATTTCGGATGTTCCAGAGCAAAAACTAACTTCTTCCAGATACTTAAGTCGGCTGGTTTGGCCAGGATATTCAATTTATGGCAGATGATTTCATCGAGCATTTGTTCGTGCAGCAAGCCTGGGATTTTATAAATGCTATCAACATCGATGGCGGATATTACCGCTTCTTCCTGGACATTGGTGAATAGTGCTATTTTGCGGCGCTCTTCCTTGGGTACTTCGCGATCTGAACGGCATAACAATACATCCGGTTGGATCCCAATTTCCCGCAATTCCTTGACAGAATGTTGCGTGGGTTTGGTTTTTAGCTCGCCGGCTGAACCGATATAAGGCAATAAAGTAAGATGGATAAAACAAGTATCAGTGCGTGGATTTTGCACAGCCATTTGCCGGATCGCTTCCAGAAAAGGGAGCGATTCGATATCACCGACCGTGCCGCCGATCTCGATAATTGCGACTTGTGCATCACCAACGCCTGCTTGAATATAGCGCTTTATTTCATCCGTGATATGGGGGATAACTTGTACCGTGCCACCGAGATAATCGCCACGCCGCTCTTTGCGGATAACACTTTCGTAGATTTGACCGGTGGTGAAGTTGTTATGCCGGGTCATACGGGTGCTGATAAAACGTTCATAATGACCCAAGTCAAGATCCGTTTCGGCGCCGTCTTCCGTGACAAACACTTCGCCATGCTGAAAAGGACTCATCGTGCCGGGATCTACATTGATATACGGATCCAGTTTGAGCATAGTGACTTTAATCCCGCGCGTTTCAAGAAGTGCAGCCAGGGATGCAGCGGCAATACCTTTACCCAAAGAAGAAACAACGCCGCCGGTCACGAAGACATACTTGGTCATGGATGGTTATAGTAACTAGAATAATCGAGGGGAATTGTGAGAGTGTTTTTGCATGGTTTTTGAGCAGACACAACTTTATCCAGTATTTATTAGCGAATTTCAGCAAGTAATCTATCCATCATTTGTTCAGCTTGGTGGCAGTAACTACCGCCAAAAAGGTTCAAATGATTAAGAATATGATAGAGGTTATACACAACTTTACGAACATTATACCCGGAATCCAACGGATAATCATATCGGTAAGCAGAATAAAAATCGGCTGGAAAGCCGCCAAAAAGCTCAGTCATGGCAATATCCGCTTCACGATCACCGTAATATACGGCAGGGTCAAACAGTACCGGATTTCCTATTTCATCAAAGGCATAATTGCCGCTCCAGAGATCGCCATGTAAAAGCGAAGGGGATGGTGTGACACCCGAAAAGAACTCATCCAGATCAATCAATAAGTGTTCCCCAAATTTTTGCAGTTTTCCGTTAAATCCATTGGTTTTGGCCAGATCTAATTGATAGCCCAAGCGATGCATTTTCCAGAAGTCTATCCAATCGGAAGAAACGGTATTTATTTGCGGGGTTTGTCCGATGGTATTGTCCCGGATCCAGCCAAATTGTTTGGCAGCAGTGCGGTGCATAGCGGCAAGCTGTATGCCAAGATCGGATGCTTTGCCACGGACTCCAGTATTAATTTCAAGATATTCCAGAACCAGCCAGGCAGCGTGATCAGCATGTCCATAACAGACCGGTAGCGGAACGCGTACGGTGTGTGATTGATGGATTTCCATTAAGCCGGAAGCTTCCGCTTCAAACATAGCAAGACTGCCGGGAGAATTTAATTTAACAAAATAGCGTTGTGCGCCATTAGCAATACAATAGGTTTGATTAATACAACCGCCGCTAATTGTATGGGTGTCTTTTATTTTGAAGTGACTACCAATGGTTGTGGAAATTTGTTCGCCGATTTGATCCCAGGCATGCATGTTGTGTGTTCCGTCAAAAGCAGCCTGAGCGCATAATCAGGATAACCACTGTCTGGCCTGGTTAATCGCTCTTTGTACTTGCTCGGGCGCTGTTCCGCCAGAGTGTTTGCGGCTTTGCATAGAACCTTCCAGCGTCAAGACAGCAAAAATATCGGATTCGATCTGCTGAGAAAATTTTTGTAACATATTCAGATCAAGATCGCTGAGATCGCAACCTTTTTGTTCCGCGAACTGTACCGCTTTTGCCACAATCTCGTGTGCATCGCGGAAAGGAATGCCTTTTTTAGTCAAATAATCGGCCAGGTCAGTGGCCGTAGCGTAGCCACGCAGAGCCGAACGGCGCATGGCATCTTGATTAACGCGGACACCTGTGAGCATATCGGCATAGATCCGTAGAGTATCGGTCAATGTATCGACGGTATCAAAAAGCGGTTCTTTGTCTTCCTGATTGTCCTTGTTATAGGCGAGCGGCTGGGCTTTCATCAATGTCAGCAGGGCAACCAGATGGCCATTGATACGGCCGGTTTTGCCACGTACCAGTTCAGGCACATCCGGATTCTTTTTTTGCGGCATGATCGAAGAACCGGTGCAAAACCGGTCGGCCAATTGGATAAAACCGAATGATGGATTCATCCATAGAATAAACTCTTCCGACATGCGGGATAAATGGGTCATGATCAGGGCTGCACAGCCAGTAAATTCGATGGCGAAATCCCGGTCTGAAACAGCATCCAATGAGTTTTCGCAAATCCCATCAAAACCCAGTATTTCTGCAACTCGTTCCCGATTGATCGGATAACTGGTGCCAGCCAGAGCTGCTGCTCCCAGCGGTAATTGATTCACGCGTTTTCTGCAGTCGGTTAATCGTCCGATGTCGCGTTTCAACATTTCGAAATAAGCCATCAGATGATGACCGAAGGAAACAGGCTGAGCTACTTGGAGATGTGTAAAGCCTGGCATAACGGTATGGATATGCTGCTCCGCCAGATTTAACAAAGCGTGCTGCATGGCTTGGATCAGCTCGGTAATTTCATCAATCGCAGTGCGCAAAAATAATCGAATATCGGTAGCGACTTGGTCGTTACGCGACCGGCCGGTATGTAATCGTTTGCCCGCATCTCCGACAAGAGCTGTCAAACGTTTCTCAATATTTAAATGCACATCCTCCAGTTCCAGCAACCAGGTAAATTGCTGATTACGGATTTCATCACGTATTTGATTTAAACCTTGTTGGATATCTCCCAAATCTTCTTTGCTGATAATTCCTTGCTCTGCAAGCATCTGTGCATGAGCCAGCGATCCCTGAATGTCATATTCGGCAAGCCGCTGATCAAAACCAACAGAAGCGGTATAACGCGCCACAAGCGCCGAGACCGGTTCATTAAACCGTCCAGACCAGGTTTTTTTATTATTTTCTTGCTCTAATGCTGAGTTATTATCCATTGTGTTGCTATAATCCCTTATTTCCTGCCCTGAGAAGCATCGATTATAAAACATAAATGCACACTGCCGTTCATTTTGCGGTACTGCAATTTTTTGCATTGTGACTGTTATCTGCCAAGTTTGTAATTATTAAATCATAAGAACAATGATCAACAATCATGATAGCTGCGGCCGCCAGTAAATTTAATTGATGTACGCCACTTTTCCTTCCCAAAGGATTAGTGGATAATTCGAGCTTTCCCCTACTACCCATAAATACACAAGGAGTTATCCATGACGGATCGGAACAAGCAAAACCAGAATGAACAATCCGCAGTTAATACTTTTTTTTCAATGTTAAGCGCCAAATTCGAGATCTTGGCTAAAATTCCTACCATGCAGTTTCCGGCTAAGTATGCTGTGATGCTCGTTGGCGTCATAGTGGTAATTTTTGTTTGGAAAACCATTGCTGTGAGTAAAGTGGAATCTGACATGGCCAAGAAACTTGAGGGCGAACGCGTATTGATTACACAGCAAGCCCGCGAATACGCTGATCAGCAATATACTAAGGAAGAAGAGCGCTTTGGCCAGGTTCTGTCCTGGGCGGTGCGTGGCGAGTTGATTCGTCACAATATTGATCAAATTGATCAGTATTTAAGTGAAATCGTCAAAATGAAAGATACTGAAAGAGTTGTGTTGATTGGTGAAGATGGCCAGTTGCTGGTTTCAACAGATAAAAGACTGGAAGAAACAAAAGGCGTGGAATTATTTCCGAAGGAAATTCTCAATCTCCAGAAGGTAACTGTTAAATCCGATGTCGATGGCAAAAAAATTCTGGTTGTTCCGGTAATGGGATTAAATAAGAAAATTGCTACCGTTGTTGTCAGCTACAAGCAACCGAAATTTTAATGGAATTTGATCAATCGGCGCGATTGATGATTTAACGCTGTCAACTTATTAAAAGGTCTTTGTTAGCTACAAAGGCCTTTTTGATTTTCTAGCTTGTGCGGCAGATTTGCGCACCCAGTGCAGATAACTTCCCTTCAATATTTTCATAACCGCGATCCAGGTGGTAGATACGATCAATTACGGTTTCACCTTGAGCGATCAATCCTGCAATCACCAGACTGGCCGACGCCCGTAAATCGGTGGCCATAACATGTGCGCCATCCAGTTGGGAAATACCGTAAACAATGGCAGCATTGCCTTCCACTTCGATATTGGCATTCATGCGTTTTAATTCCTGTACATGCATCAACCGGTTCTCAAAAATAGTTTCAGTGATGATGGCAGTTCCGCTGGCAATACAATTCAAGGACATGAATTGCGCCTGCATGTCGGTTGGAAAGGCCGGGTAGGGGGCTGTACGTAAATTAACCGATTTGGGTTTTGCGGACATTTTAAGGTGAATCCAATTTTCACCGGAATCAATCTGGGCGCCAGCTTCGGTCAGTTTGTCCAGAACAGCATCAAGTAAGTGAGAATGGGTGTACTTTAAATGAATTTCGCCCCCGGTAGCTGTGGCCGCAACTAAAAAAGTTCCCGTTTCGATTCGGTCTGGCATTACAGTATGTTCTGCACCATGGAGCGAAGGCACGCCTTCAATCGTTATAATGTCACTGCCAGCGCCATGAATTTTTGCGCCCATTGCCGTCAAGCAATTGGCAAGATCAACGATTTCCGGTTCGCGTGCGGCATTCTCCAGTATGGTTGTGCCATCCGCTAATGTGGCCGCCATCATTAAATTTTCTGTTCCAGTGACGGTGACAATATCAAATACAATGCGTGCACCATGCAGTTTCTTTGCCACGGCATGAATGTATCCATGTTTGATGCTGATTTCCGCGCCCATAGCTTGCAGCCCTTTGATATGCTGATCAACCGGACGTAGCCCGATGGCACAACCGCCTGGTAAAGAAATATTGGCTTCTCCGGCGCGGGCAAGGAGTGGACCAAGCACCAGAATTGCTGCACGCATGGTTTTAACCATCTCATACGGAGCGATCAGATTGGTCAGTTTATCTGCTGACAACACGACTTCCGATGAATCGTGCGCTGTGATGCTTGTTCCCATTTGTTTGAGCAATGACAACATGGTGGTAATGTCTTGCAGAGCCGGGACATTACTCACTTTTAAAGATTCTCGGGTTAGAAGTGCAGCACACAAAACAGGAAGCGCAGCATTTTTCGCACCCGAGATGGTAATTTCACCCTGTAATGGTTTGCCACCCTGGATAATCAGTTTTTGCATTGCATCAAAGATTCAATTAAAAGTTTTATAAAAATGCTTGTCCGAGTGGATGCAAAGCAGACAAACAGGAATTAACCGGTTGAAATGCGCTCAAGTTCACTGCATCATAGCGTAATAAAGCGTTGAAGGTTTTGTTCAGAAGAACCTACTATAACAAAAAAAGTATTCAATAAATTCATCAGGAGAAAAAATGAGTAAGCAAATCATCCAAACCGCAGATGCTCCGCAGGCAATCGGTACCTATTCACAGGCAGTTCGGGTCAGTGGCGGCGATACGGTTTATTTATCCGGTCAGATTGGGTTGGATGCGGTAAGCATGCAGATGGTCAATGGGATTGATGCACAAATTCAGCAGGTATTTTTAAACCTGAAGGCTGTGGCAACGGCCAGTGGCGGTAGCTTAAATGACATTGTGAAATTGAATATCTTCCTGATGGACCTGGATAATTTTGCGCTGGTGAATGAAATTATGGCTGGTTATTTTACTCAGCCTTATCCCGCACGCGCTGCGGTCGGTGTTAAAGCGCTGCCACGCGGTGCTTTGGTGGAAATGGATGCGGTGATGGTTTTGCAGGGTTAGATCTTGAACCAATCTGCGGATACCGCATGACCCGATATCGCAATGATTGTTAGTGCCAATGTGCAGGAAAAATTATCCCGTCTAGGTATTCGCAATGAACTGGACTTGATTCTACACCTGCCAATTCGTTATGAAGATGAGACACATCTGTTTCCAATCAGTGACGCGCCGCCAGGGCAGGTGGTGCAGGTCGAAGGTGTGATTATTCATAACGAAGTGGTTATCCGTCCCAGGCGACAATTGGTTTGCCAGATTGAAGACAGCAGCGGCATCTTGGTCATGCGTTTTCTGAATTTCTATGGCAGTCAGATAAAAACCTACGCAGTGGGAAAGCGTGTGCGATTATTGGGCGAGATTCGCAGCGGTTTTTTCGGTGCGGAAATGGTGCATCCCAAATGCCGTATTATTCGTGAGAGCGAATCATTAGCCGAATCGATGACACCCATTTATCCCACCACTGCGGGTCTGACACAGAAGGTTTTAGGTAAACTGATCGGGCAAGTTTTGCAAGATGCACAAAAGACGCAGGCTTTGACTGAGACTCTGCCAGAGAAAATCATCCAAAAATACCGGCTGGCAGGTTTGCAGGAGAGTGTGATGTGCTTACATAATCCGCCTCCCGATGTATCGATAGAAGCCTTGCAAGTGCGCACGCATCCGGCATGGCGGCGTATTAAGTTTGATGAGTTGCTGGCGCAGCAATTATCCATGCGTTTACACTACCGGCAGCGGCGCAGCCACTCCGCTCCGGTGCTAATGAAAAAGCATAAGCTGGAAAAATTGCTTCTCAAGCAGCTTGCCTTCGAACTGACGGCTGCACAAATCAAAGTATCCGCTGAAATCAGCCGAGATCTGGCTGCCGCCCATCCCATGCAGCGCTTGTTACAAGGCGACGTTGGCAGCGGCAAAACAATCGTGGCGGCGTTNNGCTTGCGGAACAGCATTTCCAGAAATTATCTTCTTGGTTCGATCCATTAGGTATAAGAGTTGTCTGGTTATCCGGCAGCCAGAAGAAGAAACAAAAGCAAGCGGCGCTGGATGATATCGCGCTGGGTACCGCGCAACTTGCGGTGGGGACGCATGCCTTGTTTCAGGATCAGGTAGTATTTCATCAATTGGGATTGGCGATTGTCGATGAGCAGCACCGGTTTGGTGTGCACCAACGCCTGGCATTGCGCATGAAAGGCTCGCTATCCAATATGGTGCCGCACCAATTAATGATGAGCGCCACGCCGATTCCGCGTACGCTGTCGATGAGTTATTTTGCCGATCTGGATGTGTCGATCATTGATGAGCTGCCACCGGGTAGGGCGCCGATCGTGACCAAATTAATCGCAGACAATCGCCGTGACGAAATCATCGCACGCATCCAGCATGCTTGCCAGCAGGGCAAACAAGTATATTGGGTGTGTCCGTTGATCGAAGAATCAGAAACCCTGCAACTGCAAACGGCGATGGAAACGCATGAAAGCTTAAGTAAGGAATTTCCCGACTTAAGCGCCGGTTTGGTACATGGGCGTTTATCGACACAGGAAAAAAACGCAGTAATGGCGTCGTTTAAGCAAGGAGAAATTCAATTATTGGTCGCCACGACAGTAATCGAGGTGGGTGTGGATGTGCCGAATGCATCGCTGATGGTGATTGAAAATGCCGAGCGCATGGGATTATCGCAATTGCACCAGTTGCGTGGTCGTGTCGGGCGCGGATCGGAGGCCAGTATTTGTATTCTATTATTTCAGCAGCCTTTATCGGAAATTGCTCGCAAGCGTCTCAAAATCATTTTTGAACACACGGATGGATTTGAAATTGCCCGCCAAGATTTACAATTGAGAGGACCTGGTGAATTTCTTGGTGCACGTCAGAGTGGAGTGCCGATGTTGCGCTTTGCCGATTTAGAGCAAGACGGCGAATTACTATTGGCGGCACAAGCCACGGCTGATGAAATGTTAAATGATTATGCGGAATTAGCGCAACAGCATATCGGGCGCTGGTTGGGTGATAAGGCAGAGTATTTGCGTGTATGATCAAGTGCGCTGGTTTGTTATCAAACCTTTGGCGCGGTTTATAAAGCGCCAAAGGTTGAGTTTGTACAGCTTACTTACGATTCCCCGCAGCGGTTTTACCACGGGACTCTAAATTGTTTACAGAATTACATCAAGAGAAGGTGAAAATAGCGCTTGTACACCTGGCATATTTATTAAGAGATCTGCTCCACCAGTAACATCCGCATATAATGTTTCAGCAACACTGTCAAATGTTATTTGAGCAAGCGTAAATGCTTGATTCCCGGCCACAGTAAGATTCGCATCAATGCTTGAAAGATCAATTTTGTCGCCTTCACCCCACTTGAAATTACTGACCGTATCCGGCGTTGCTACTGGGCTCTCAAGCACTGAGTTGAAATCGAATGTATCTGCGCCCAATCCACCGGTTAGAGTATCTTGACCTGCTCCACCAATGATGAGGTCATTGCCGTCTTCACCATTAATGAAATCGTTACCGGTACCACCGTTCAGGGTGTCAGCGCCGCCACCTCCTTTGATTGTGTTATTAGCGGAATTGCCGGTAACGGTGTCATTGCCATTGCCCATGATGACGTTCTCGAAGCCTTTATAGCTTTCGCCAGCAAAGTTTGTTAGGCCAGTTCCCATATTGAACACATAGTCAAAATTAAAGGCAGTATGGTTAATGGTATCAATCCCGGTTCCGCCAATCATAGTTTCAGGGCCAAGACCTGAATGCATGGTGTCATTACCGGCCCCCCCATTATAGGTTCCGCCATCGCCATCGGAGGTGATCGTGTCGTCTCCATCGTCGCCATTGATTGTGTCAACACCGGCACCACCGGTCAGCGTATCATTGCCTCCCCCGCCGAAGATCGTGTTGTCAGCCGCATTGCCGGTAACGGTGTCATCACCATTGCCCATGCGGACTTTCTCAAAATTAGTGTACAGTTCACTACCAAAGTTTGTCAGCCCGGTTGCCATATCGAAAACATAGACACCATTAAATATGCGGTGATCTATGGTATCAACTCCAGTTCCACCATCCATGGTTTCACCGCCGATACCTGAAAACATGGTGTCATTGCCCGCATCTCCGTTATAAGTTCCACTGTCTCCATCGGAGTACACATTGTCGTTTCCGTCACCACCCGATAATTGATCAGTGCCTGCCCCCCCGCGCAGAGTATCGATGCCGAATCCTCCGAATACTATGTCATTGCCATTGCCACCGTTCAGAGTGTCATTGCCGCCATCACCATTGATGAGATCATCGCCATCAGCGCCGTTGATGGCGTCATTACCTGCACCACCATTGAGAGTGTCAATGCCCGCACCACCATTGATATCATCATTGTCGTTGCCACCGAATACTAAATCATTGCCGCCACCACTATTAATAGTATCATCACCAGCAAAACCGTTAATCGTGTCGTTAACGAAGGTTGGTAAACCACCGACAACGCCTGGTGAAACAAAACCTGGAATGATTGTGTCAGCTCCAACTGTCCCATTGATATTTGCCATTTTAAATCTCCTTAAATTTTAAAAAAGGGATGAATTTATTTTCATATTCCATTAGATATTAGCAATATTCGTAAATAATATTTGCATCAGTCTAATTCTCAATGTGTTTCCATGAAAATAAGTAAACTTACGAAAAATTGACTTGGCCAGAATCAGTTTTAATTATTTTTAGTTTAAGAACTATGAACATGAATTGTCATACATTGTATTTAAATACAAACCTCAGAATTCACTTTTCAGTATTAATAATATCCTGATTATTCTTTTAAACTACACAGTAACGCTATTGCGGTGCTACATTAATATAATCACTGACATTCTAACAGTGATATATTTACTTAATTCTATAGTGCATTCGTACTATTGACAAAGTTGACATTATCTGAAATTTTATTTCTATGCTATAAATATTAAATGCAACCTATCAAAAATTCCACTACCTGAATAAATAACCTCATGAATAATGGGCTAGCGCTTTAGGTCCTGCGTTTTCAGTGGGATTCCTGACAGCCTGGGTGATGCGACACGATGAATCAGATAAGGAATTATTACTGCTGTGATTGTTAAGAATAAAGTTTCATGGGTGCGCTTACTGTTTCATTTCAGAGGCAGTAGTTTTATGGAAACGTGGCCGCGGATTCTCACGGTGACGGTTGTCGCGATTGTTGTTACTTACGTTGAGCTCTACTACCACATCCAAGAATATACGCTCACAACAACGCCGTTTACTTTGGTTGGCGTTGCATTAGGAATTTTCCTCGGTTTTCGCAACAGCGCCTCATACGATAAATTCTGGGAAGGTCGCAAACTTTGGGGGGCATTAGTTAACACGTCACGCAGCCTGACACGCCAAGCTTGCTTTGTGATTGATTCTTCCCATGATGCCGAGGAAGTGCAGCATTTCCGGGAAGTTTTTGTCAAACGCTTGATTGCGTATGCGCATGCATTGCGCTGTCACTTGCGTAATGAAGATCCCGCAGAGGAAATAAAAAAATTTCTACCGCCCGAAGATTGGGCCAGCGTTGTTGAATCCAAGCACCGGCCGCTTGCGATTCTGCAGCAATTGGGGCGTGATCTGGCCTTCGCTCGCAATCAACGTTGGTTGAATGAACGTAGTTTTCCATTTATGGACGCTCAGCTCAATGAACTGACCAATATCCTCGGTGCCTGCGAACGCATTAAAAATACCCCGATACCGTTCAGTTATTCTGTGTTGATCCACCGCATCGTGGCTTCCTACTGCCTGTCTCTGCCATTTGGGTTGGTTGAAACAACCGGCGTGCTGACACCGATTGTTGTACTGCTGATTTCCTATGCGTTTTTTGAGTTGGATGCCATCGGAGATGAAATCGAAGACCCCTTTGGTTTACAACCCAATGACCTGCCGCTGAATACAATTTCGAGAAATATTGAAATTAACTTGCTTGAATTGATCAACAACCCGGATCGTCCGGAGGCGCTTAAGCCTGAGAATGATATTTTGTTGTGATGCCATAAATTGATATTATTTTTATGTAATATATTGATATATTTCGTAAAATAACTTTAGTTAGGTTTCTTAATGAACACTGCCGAACACATAGTAGAGTCTTATTTCCGTTTGTGTCGTAAATGTTTCACAATAGTTGATCTAAAGGTTCCCCATGGCAATATCGACAATTTGATATCCTCGCCTACAATATCAAGGAACAGTTGCAGTATCACATTGAGGTCGGAGTTACTCACCGGCAGAACTGGTGTTCTACATTCGAAGAACTGAGTCCACAGTTTGAAAAGAAGTTTTTCGGTGTATCCCCAGAAAGAAAAGGAAAAGCAGGTGGAACTACTGATTCCGAAAAAAGAAAATCCTACTTTACACAAATCGAGAATGCCTACACGACCATTGGTTTTTCTCAATCAGATGTAAGGCGAGTTTGGGTCTGCTGGATTGTCAAAGAAAACGACGATGGCAAACCGTTCATATTTGATTTCCACTCCAAGCACCTTGAAAAGGGCTTCGAAATTGAAATCTTGAGTCTTCGTGATTTCATTCTGCCAGAACTAACCATCGCCATCGGCACCGCCAACTACGACGATGAAATCCTTCGTGCGCTCGGATTCGTTAAACAGCGTGAATTGCAGACTTCTAAGGACTAGTTCGTTACTCCGTGAAAATACCGAGAAGTATCCGTTCTCGCTTTCTAAAGATTGTAAAACTGACCTTGTCAGCTAAATAGAGCGTACTCAAAAAGTATAACTAACTGTTTTAATTGAATAGTATTTCATATTTTGGTAA
>CXWL01004185.1_pt1 | contig 12672 bp, 14 predicted proteins | sample 590931 | NCBI WGS metagenome assembly CXWL01 (sample SAMEA3498368, study PRJEB10139) | groundwater metagenome | biome: water well; material: biofilm material | place: Germany | collected 2015-04-27
GTCGATGATGCGACGCGTGAGGAGGCGGCGAAGGCCCTGGCCGAACTCGGCGATCCCAAAACCCTCGATCCTCTGGTGAGCGCCTGCAGTGACGATTTCTGGTCCGTGCGGGCCTATGCCGGTTGCGCCGTGGCGAAGATCGGCGGGCCGAAGGCGCTGGAAGCGCTGGTCGGGCTGTTCAACGATACCATCATGGAAGTGCGCAATCAGGCCGTCGACGCGACGGCCAAGATGGGCGCGGCGGTTGTTGAGCGTATGATCGCGGCGTTGAAAGATGAACGGTGGCGGGTTCGGGAGCATGCGGCAAAGACCTGCGGAGAGATTCGAGATAAGGCGGCGGTCGATGCGCTCATCGCGGTCTGTCGTGATCGTGATGGCGCGGTGAAAAGCGCTGCGGCCGAAGCCCTGGGGAAGATTCGCGACGCGAAGGCTGTCCCGGCCTTGATCAAGCTGTTTCGGGATTCGTCCAAGATTGTGCGTGAAACCGCCGGGACGGCGCTGATCTGTATCGGACAGCCGTCGGTCAACCCGCTGGTCGAGGCGCTCAAAGACAAGGATTTCGTGGTGCGGTGCCATGCGGCCCGGGCGCTGGGCGGGATGACCACCGACTATCAAATCGGCCGGACCTGGGTTCGCGATGCCAACGTCGTCGATGCGTTGATTGCCACGTTGAAAGATCCGGATCGAGCCGTTCGTGAGGATGCCACGATTGCCTTAGGAATGATCGGTGACTCACGAGCCATCGATGCCCTGTTGGAAGCCATGAAAGACGGTGTCGTCAAGCGTCATGCGATCGCGTCTCTCGGCATGATCGGCGATCCGCGGGCATTGCCGGCCGTTCTGGATGCCTTGAAGGGAAAGGGCATTAAGCAAGAGGGCACTCCGACGCCGGGCTGTATTGTGAGCGAAGATGCCTTCATCAAGGAAGCGGCGGCCACGGCCCTCGGGCAGTTCCGCGACCCCTCGGTCATTCCCGATCTCATTATGTTGTTGAAGGACGGGGTGTTGCGTGAGAAGGCCGCTCAAGCCCTCACGGTGATCGGGGACACGGCCATTGAACCGCTGATCGCGTTCCTCTATGACCCGAAAGCGTCCGAAGTGGAGGCCGAGGGCGAGCGGGTGTTGTCGTATGCTTCCGTTCGGTTGACGGCCAAAGATGCCCTCCGGTTGATCGTCCTTGAAACATTGGAAACGCTGGGATGGTCACCTCCTGCCGAAGAAGTGCAGATCAGCTCCAGTAAGGCGGACAATCTCCGGGTCGATCGCCCCTTGGGTGATACAGGACGGTTTGGGCCGTCAGGCGATGTGGCCAAGTCCAGTTAGGCATTCCGGAGCTGCTGTTGTCCTTCCCCATTACCTCGCCAGGCGTGTTCCGGTTCCGTTGACCCTGTAAAAAACCGTGTGCTAGGGTTGTCGGCTCGATTCAGGAGGTCCAGAGTGGGGGATCCCGTGGCAGAGCAGATTGCAGCCCTCAAAGACGAGGATTGGGCGATTCGAGAGGAAGCCGCCGGCTTGCTCGGGACCTTCAAGGATCCGCGCGCGGTTCAGCCGTTAGTCGCAATCCTTCGCGATGCTGATCGCGCGGTGCGGGAAGCGGCGATTGGGGCGCTGACATCGATCGGCGCGCCTTCAGTAGAGGCCCTTGGCGCCTGCCTCGCCGACCGCGAATTATCGGTGCAGGAAGCGGCATCGGGAATCCTGGCGTCTATCGCCGATGAACGCGTCTATGGGCCATTGGTGGCTGCGTTGCGGAGCGCGGATTGGATCGTGCGCATGCATGCGGCGAAGGCCTTAGGGCATGTGAAAAATATGGCGGCGGTTGAGCCGCTGATTCCGCTGCTGCAAGATAAAGTCAAAGCCGTGCGGGAAGAAGTCGCGACCGCCCTGGCCTCGATTGGGGAAGCGGCGATTCCTTCGTTGCTGGAAGCCCTGCAGCACACCGAGTGGCTGGTTCGACTCCATGCGGTGGAATCGCTCGGCAAAACGAAATCCCCGCGCGCGGTCGAGCCGCTCCTTGCACTATTGTTCAACGACCAGGATTCTGCGGTTCGTGAAGATACCGTGCGGGCGTTGGGTGAAATCGGAGATCCGCACGCAGTCGAATTTTTGTTCACGGCGATGCGGGAGCCGGGATTGCGCACCTTGGCGGTTGAAGCCCTCGGACGCATCGGCGACCGGCGGGCGGTGCCGGTGTTGATCGAGGTGGTTGCAGGTACCTGCCCACCGGATGTGACGCGTGCGGTTGCCGGCTGCGGCGATCAATGGAGCGAAGAAGTCATCACCCAGGCCGCGGCCGCCAGGGCNNGTTCCGTTCCTCATCCCACTGTTGACCGGTCATCCCGATGAAAATATGCGGTATCACGTGAAAGAAACCTTGGCGCTGGCGGGATGGCGAGCTGGGCGAGTGTAGACGGATGCTGAAAAAGTCCGCCAGCGGCGTTCCCTGCCTTCGCCGAAGCGCTTCGCGCAGGCAGGTCGCGTCGCCCCGAGACTCAACGTACTAAGGAGTACGCCTCGTCCCGTTGCTCGCTGCGGCCTTGTTGGACGGTCTTTTTGAGCATCCTAGTAGCATAAATAGAGCGCATCAGTATTCATTGTGTGTCCAGTGGTTCTATTGAAAGTATAAATGTCCAAGGAAACGATTGAAACGCTGGTCTCGGAGCTGGTCCATGAAGAAGACTGGCGGCGCATGCGGGCGACGGCGGCTTGTGTCGCCGGCGGACCTCGCGCCGTTCAAGCGCTGGTCGAAGCGCTTCGGACCGGGACGCCCGAGCTGAAGAAAGAAGTGGCGGCGATGTTGTCGCGTATCAAAGATCCGCAGGCCGGCGTGGCGCTGGTCGGCCTTCTGGAAGACGAAGATGAAGTGGTGCGGAAGGCGGGCGCCAATGCGTTAGAGCAGATGGCCGGGGTGCTCGATACGGAGACCGCTGCGGCTCTGGTGGCGTTGCTTCCCAAGTATCAGGAAGGCGAGGCGCGCCAGCTGATGACGCATCTGGTCGGGGCCATCCCGACGGCGGTCATTCCGCTGTGCGACATGTTGAAGCACCCGGATCCATCGGCGCAGGTGACGGCTGCGCTGATGCTCGATCAGCTGCTGGATCCCCGCTCCATCGATGCGTTCATTGATGCGATGGGCCAACCGGCGGTTCAGGATATTGCGGTCAGCACCTTGAAGAAGCTGAGCGCGATTCGTGAGCGGATCGATGAGACCTTCAATGCGCTTCGGGATGTGGAAGGGGCGAGCGAACGCGAAGAAGCGCGGATGTCGACGGTAATCTATCTCTTGGGCATCGGGCGGCCGAGCGTAGAGATTTTAATCGAATATCTTGAAGACGACGATTGGCTGGTGCGTGAAGCGGCGGCCGATCTGCTGGGAAAGATTGCGGATGTGCGGGCGGTCGAACCGTTGATGAGGCGGCTGGAGCGCGACAAGGATACCGGGGTGAAGGAGTTGGCGATCAAGGCGCTGGGGTTGATCGGTGATGCCCGTCCGACGCAGCTCTATCTTGAAGCGATTCCGATCCGGCCACTCCGGGTGTATGCGATGGAGGCGCTGGCTAAGATCAAGGATGTAGAAGTGTTGCGCCCCCATAAGGAGCTCTTTGATCGGCTGCGGACGGACCGCGATGGGCTGGTGGCTTATAATGCGGGGTTGATCGCTGATAAACTCGAAGCCTTGGGCGGCACGGATGTCACAGGTCAGGAAGGGAATCACGAGGATGAGTAACGAGACAGAATCTGATCGGATTGATCTCCTCATTTCGGCATTGCGCGATGAGAATGAAGCGTTGCGTGATCACGCGATTGCGAGTCTCGGGCAGATGGGGTCGGACGCGGTGCCGCGTCTGATCGGGTTGATGGCCGATGAAGATGTGGTCATTCGAGAGGCGGCGACGACGGCGGTGGTNNGCGGTCGAGCCGTTGGTCAAGTCTCTCAAAGACAAAGATGGAGCCGTGCGGACGGCGGCGGTCTGGGCGTTGGAGCGGATCGGCGATGCGCGTGCGGTCCCCGGGCTGGTCGATGTGCTGAGCGACAACACCCTTCGGGAGGATGTCGCCCGTGTCTTGAAGAAAATCGGCGACGCGCGCGCGGTGGATGCGTTGATCGATGGACTCTTGGGCAATAATTGGATGGTGCGGCGGCATGCCGCAGAGGCATTGGGGAAGATCGGGGATCACCGCGGGGTCGGCCCGTTGATTGAATCATTGCAAGACGAAGATTGGCTGGTCAGGCGGAATGCGGCGGAATCGTTGGCGCGGCTCGGGGCGAAGGAGGCGATTCAGCCGCTCTTGCCTCTGTTGGAAGATGAAAATACGATGGTGCAAGAAACCGTTGAAGGCGTACTCGCGAGCTTGGGTTGGACCGCGAAACAGTAATCGCTCCTCTTACCTTATAGACAAGAAGGACACATGTTATGGCTGATGAAGCACCGGTGAAATTGATTCAGATCGGTCCGAAGGGCGGGGAAAAGAAAGACGGCTTCAACCTGGTGACTGAGCGGGTGGTGGCTATCAACCCCGAAGCCAAACAGCTCGAGGTGGAGTTGCTCGCATACGACGGTAAGACGGTGGTGCTCGAGGTCGCCGAAGAGGCGCTTGAAGACCTCAAGAAGCTCAAAGTCGGGGACGGGGCGACCATCCGGGTCGTCGAAGAGGGTGGCAAGCGCGTCGCGAAGAGTTTCCGGATTCGTTCGAAAGATCCGAATGCTGCCAAAGCCGATGCCATGTTGCTGGATCTCAAGGATCCGCACTGGCTCAATCGGAAGTATGCGGCGGAAGTCTTGGGCGAGCTCAAGGATAGCCGCGCGGTGACGCCGTTGGTGGAGGCCTTGGTGGATGAGGTCGGCGATGTGCGGCAGCGTGCCTATGATTCGCTGATCAAGCTCGGCGGGATTTCTGTTTCCTCATTGGTGCCGTTGCTGGTGTCTGAAGAGGATGAAATCAGGCAATCGGCGACGGAGATTATCCGGAAGATCGGCAAGCCTGCCGTGGAGCCATTGGCGACGGCGTTGACTGATGCCGATGACCGGTTGAAGACCCGGATCATGAAAGTGCTGGATCGGATGGGCTATAAGCCGAAGGCCAAGCAGGAGACCGGTGCTGAATTGCCCCGCCTGACCTAAGCCGCCACCGGCCGCGGCCTAGACCGGCCGCGGTTCTCTGGTGGGCCGACCGACTGATATGTGGCGGAAGCCATGCCCCGTCACCCGGTCGGAGTCGTAGACATTGCGCAGATCAAGCAGCAGCCTCTGCCGCATGGACTGTTTGAGCCGCTCGAAATCAAGATTCCGGAACTGGTTCCACTCGGTCATGATGATGAGTCCGTCGGCATTTTCAGCCACATCGTAGGCTTCTTTGCATGGAATCATTCCCGGGATGAGCTTCGTGGCTTCCTCCATTGACACCGGGTCGTAGGCACGCACGGTGGCGCCTTCCTTCATGAGTTCTTTCAGGATCGTCAGAGACGGGGCCTCCCGCATATCATTCGTATTCGGCTTGAACGACAGTCCGAGCACCCCGAGGGTTTTCCCGGCGAGCCCGCCGCAAGCTTCGCGGATTTTCGCAACCATTCGGAGGTGCTGCTCGTAGTTCACTTTGGCGGCTGCACCCGCAATTTGGAATGGATAGCCCACGCGCTCACCGGTCTGGACCAGCGCCGCGAGGTCCTTGGGGAAGCAGGACCCGCCGAATCCCGGCCCTGCGTGGAGAAACTTGCCGCCGATTCGATGGTCCAGCCCCATGCCTTTGGAAACCAGTTGCACGTCCGCGCCGACACGTTCACAGACCGTTGCCATCTCGTTGATGAACGAAATCTTGACGGCGAGGAAGGCGTTTGACGCGTACTTGATCATTTCCGCTGTGGGGACGTCGGTGACGACAAAGGGCGTTTCAAGCAGGTAGAGCGGCCGATAGAGGTCTTTCATGATGGCGGCGGCTTGATCGCTATCGGCGCCGAGCACCACGCGGTTAGGGCGCATGAAATCTTCAATCGCGGATCCTTCACGCAAGAATTCAGGGTTGGAGACGATGTCAAAATTAATCGGTTTCGTCTGGTGTTTTCGGATGACTTCCCGGAGCCGCTCGCCGGTTCCGACGGGGACGGTCGACTTGGTGACGATCACTTTATAGCCCGTCATGTGTGTGGCGATGCCACGGCCGACTTCCTCCACGAACGACAGATCAGCAGATCCATCGCTCTTTGGGGGAGTGCCCACGGCGATGAAGATGACGAGAGCTTTATCAACGGCTTTGACGACATCTGTCGTGAAGCTCAACCGGCCTTCTTTGATTCCTTTGGCGACCAATTCAGTGATGCCCGGTTCAAAAAATGGTACTTCTCCTTTTTCGAGCTTTTCAACCCGACGGGCGTCGTTATCCATGCAGGTGACGTTGACGCCGAATTCTGCAAAACAGGCACCTGTGACAAGGCCGACGTAACCGGTTCCGATGACGCTGATATGCATGGGATTGTTTCTCCTTGGTAGCTAGGGTATTGGCGGAGCAAAGTATAGCAACGGATCAAACCGTGGGCAATGAAATGACTGAAATCGGCTGCTTAATATTCCAGGAGGATTCCACGGCGTTGACTCTAGGAAAATTGGTTGAGTAGAATCCGATACTTCCACGAGATGGAGTACTGTTGCCGTGAACTCCTTAGGGATGCAGCGTCCGCTTGCAGTCATGATGCGGTCGGCAGCGCAGACGATTTCTCCGGATGCGACAGCCTGCGATGCCGCGCGGCAAATGCGTTCGGCGAAAGTCGGAGCGCTGCTGGTTCGTGAAGGTGCCGGCTACCTTGGCATTATCAGCGAAGCGGATTTGGTTCGGAAGGTATTGGCGGAATCCCTGGTTCCTGCTCACACTCTTGTGCGGTCGATCATGAGNNTGCTGCGTTATTTCAAGAATTGGGGACCTCAATGATCCTCGTGGCCTTTTGCCCCCTCCATCTTGGTCGATACCTGTTTGTGCTGCCTCTCGCATGACTGCTGAAGGAACCCCTCCAATCTCGCGCGCGTTCCTGCTCTCCACGGCGCTGATTACCGGCGCGGTTGTGATGGCGCTGGAAATTCTCGGCAGTCGTTTGCTCGCGCCCGTTTTTGGGAACTCCTTGTTTGTATGGGGTGCGCTGATTGGAGTTATCCTTGCTGCGATGAGCAGCGGCTATGCCTTCGGCGGATGGGCGTCAGATCGGTATGCAGGGGGGAGCGTGCTTGCGGGGCTGCTGCTCTTTTCAGGGTCCTGGACATTTCTCGTTGCCTGGGCTAGCCAGCCGATCCTGTTTCAAGTGGATGTCTGGATACAAGATCCACGGTGGGGCCCTTGCCTCGCTGCCACAATTCTCCTGGCACCCCCTGCGTTTGGTTTGAGCGGGGTCTTGCCTGCGATGTTACGGTTGGCCGTCTCTGACATGGGGCATTTGGGGCGCCACACAGGCCGTATGATCGCCTTGTCGACCGTAGGAAGTTTGATCGGGACCTGGGGAACTGCGTTCTTTCTACTTTCGTGGATCGGGAGCCAGGCACTGGTGGCTTGGCTGGGAACCATTCAAGTAGTACTGGGATTGTTGTGGCTTTGGCGCAGGGCGAAGGTTGGACTGGTCGGGAAATTGTTCGGGGTGGCTTGTAGCGGACTGTTTGTCGCATTGGCGCTCCATCCTATTCAGAAATTGAATCCGCCGGTTCATCAGGAGGATAGTCCCTATCAGCAAGTGCGGGTGCGGGATGACCAGCTGTTCCGTTATCTCGTGCTCGATCGTACTTTTCATGCGGTGATGTGGAAGGCTGATCCGCTTCCGCTGTTTCTGCCCTACAGCCAGCTCATGGTCGCCTCATTGGCATTAGTGGATCAGCCGCAACGCGGGTTGATTCTCGGGCATGGCGGTGGCTCGCTGGCCAAGTGGTTGGCGCACTATTGGCCCGATCTGGAAATGGATATCATCGAGTTCGATCCGGTGGTGGTGCGGATGGCAGAGGAGTATTTTGAATATCGTCCTCCAGCCAATCACCATGTGCGGGTCAAGGATGGGCGGGCGTTCCTGAACACCACCGACCACCTGTATGATGTGATTTGGATTGATGCCTTTGCCCGGCACATGATTCCATTTCATCTGACCACAAAAGAATTCTATGCTGCGGTGCGAACGCATCTGAAACCGGATGGAGTTGTGGCGTTGAATCTGGCTTCATCCGGGGAAGAGCTTGATAACACACGGGCGGCAGCTGTCGTACAGACCATGCGCGGTGAGTTCCCTGTGATTGAAACATTTGCGGTCAAAGGGCCATGGAAGAGTGGCCAGACCAAAGCGGAGAATTTGATTTTTTTTGCAGGACCCCCGGTAACGGAACACGGACATGAAGCCTTCATCGCAAAAGTGACAGCGATGGCCATGAATCAACAATTGCCAAGCGAAGCGGTCGCGCTGCTCGGTTCTCATCGGACTGATCCGTGGCCAAGGGGATTTGAACTGACTGACGATTTTGCTCCCTATGATGTTCTGATAGGGAGAGATGCGTCTGATGTACGTTAGATAGAATAATGTTATGCAAGGCATTGAATGTATTGCTGTATTGTTCAGTTTTCAAGCGGGTCATGAATCAAGCCATCATCGATTTCTACCCGGAGAAGCTGCTTGCTTCCATTTTGAGCCCTATGCTATAAGTTGCGCCTCGTGATGTAGCAAATGTTGGCACAGGGTGTATGTGTGAGTGTCGGTCGGCATCGGATCAGTCAAGGCTATCAGAGCTTGGCGGAAGTTATTTACCAACCTAATCACATCTCTTCTTCTTTCTTAAGGAGGTAGGTCATGGGCAAGACGATGTTATCGGTCCTCTTTGGCCTCGGGTTGAGCGTCGCTGGAGCCTCGGCTGCATTTGCGCTCCAAGCCGGCGGCGTTGAGGTCGGCGATCTCGAAACCGGATCAGTTGTGGGCCAGTCGTTCAAGGAACTGGATGTGGACGCGTCATTTTACGCCATTGAAATCGGCGCCATGAAGACCTGGTATCCGCCGACGACCGTGATTGACTTCAAGACCCGTCCCGGCGCCCCGGTGCTGCTGAAGGTGACCAATAACTCGACCGCTGAGCACGGGTTCCAGCTCACCGCTGCTGTGAATCAATCGGCCCCGACGGTGTTGAACACCAAGCTGGTGCTCAAGCCAGGCGAGACCAAGTACATCGGTGTGCCGACCAGCGACTTGTTCTATGCCGCTGGCAACGTGTTGGAATACCGCTGCCATCTCCATCCAGCGCACGTCGGTGGTAAGTTGGTGATGCTGAAGTAGTTTTTCGTCATTCGAGTCGGACGCAAGTTAAGATAAAAGGCCCCGGGGAAGCAATTCCCCGGGGCCTTTGTCTTTCATCTAGGATTTGCGAGCTGGATGGGATTTGCTAGGTCTCTTCCGGTTGGCAGCCTGGTCCATTCTCCACCGGGACTCGTTGCACAGCCGTCAGTTTCCCTGCCACGATCAAGAGCAGGTATCTACTTTCTTGCGTGGCGGGCAGCTGTTTCTCGATGACGTAGGTATAGAGATCGACGACCATCTCGTCCCCATCCCATTGAGTGTCATTCACGACCCACATATGACTGGTGGCATCAGGGAAATGACGAGTAACGAAGCCTTCAATGATCACCCCCAGTTCGCTTGGACTGGCGTGGGCCCATCCGGGGACCATGAGGCTGAAGAGCAGGAGGGTACTAAGGAGCCACGGGCGTGGACGCATGATGGCACCTCCAAGGTAGAAGGAGAGGCTCAATCGGAGCGCGGCAGTCTATGAATGATCGACTGCGACGATAAAATCCTACAGCTGATTGAATCGTAATTCTAGTGGAATGTTGCGGTCGGCGAGGTCAGGAGAAAAGGAGAGGGCCTTGCGTTTTGATCGACGCAAGGCCCTCTGTTACATCACGAAGCCCTGAGGAGGGTGCTAGTTCCGGACGCCGCTCCAGATCTTGCTCTCGTCGATGGCCTTGTCAGGGTTCAAAGTTTTGGCCTTTGTCATTAACACGTCCGTTGTTTCCGGATAGGCCGGATCGGAGATGCAGCAATTGTCGACAGGGCAGACGGCCGCACACTGCGGTTCATCAAAGTGCCCGACGCATTCCGTGCAGCGATCATGAGTGATGATGTAGATATTGTCGCCCACGCCCTGACCGTCGCCCACGTGATGGCCCTTGCCCTCAGCATCGCTCCGGGTTTCGAAGATTGCCTCGTTGGGACATTCAGGCAGGCAAGCCCCACAGGAAATGCATTCGTCGGTAATCAGCAGTGCCATGACCCACGCCTCCTTCTCACTTCTAAGACACAAACAATATTGACAAGATCGCGCCGCCCCGACCATAGTGCGTGCGCTGTGTGGGGGCCATTCTATTCTGTGATTCTTTTCCAAGTCAACAGAACGGCTCCCGGTCAGAAGGCCTAGAATTCACGGGAATATGGCCCATGAGACCCAGCCAGGCAAGCTAATCTTTATTGACACCGAAGGCGAATGTTATGGGTTTGACGCAGGCTCAGGGGAGTGATCGAGAGCAGAAAAAAAAGCGGATCATCATGATGATCCTGCTGGCGATCCTCTTAATGAGCGTATCCATGTTTCTGGTGCCGCAGAAGGACACCGACATCATTGTGGTGACCTTTCCTCATGGTGAGACGATCGAGGCGGAAGTTGCAGAGACGCCGGAGAAGCTGCTGTTCGGACTCGCGTTTCGTGATGAGTTGCCGCCCAACACGGGGATGCTTTATATCTTTGAGTCTAATGGGCTTCATCGGGTCCGGACCAAGGAATTTCGATTCCCAGTGGATATGATCTGGGTGGATGAGAGCCATCATGTGGTTCATACCGTTGAGGGAGCGAGCCCCTGCGAAAAGGACCCCTGTCCGTTCTTCGGTCCGCCGCCGGAGCCGGCGCGATACGTGTTGCAAACGGAACCTGGGTTGATCCGGCGGCTCGGGGTTGCGAATGGGGACGAGTTGAAGTATTTCCTGCGGATGTAGCGCGAAGCATGGCGTTCCAAGAAGGTCGTGAGGCGGTTTCTCGGGAGTGAAATTAGGAGAGATGGTCATGGAGGGGTTTCAGCGAGTCGCTGGTTTGAACGAAGTGGCCCCTGGGCAATCGAAAGTGGTGAAGGTCAATGACAAGGCCATTGCCCTGTTCAATATCGACGGTAAGTTCTATGCGATTCACAATCTGTGTCCGCATGAAGGTGGACCGCTGAACGAAGGTCGATTGAAAGGGTATGTGGTGGCTTGTCCCTGGCACGATCTGGCTTTCGACATTCGAAGCGGGCAGGGAACCGACGGCGGCGGTTATTGCATCGGGAGTTATGAGGTTCGTGTCGAGGATGCCGATATTCTTATCGGTCCCCGTCGAAAGGCGTAGTGGTGGATTGGGGGGGGATTGTGGTCTATGGAGCTGATGGGCAGTCATGAATAGTGCCGGACAGAATATGTCGGGTCCCTCGGAAGGCCAAGAGAGGCGTGCCATTGAGGCCGTCCTCGGGCGAGCGTTTACCATTCATCTGTGGGAAGACCGTACCCGCGGGGAGCAATGGATTCCGAGCTACAACACCAAAGCGTTGACCCTTGTGGACGATCAGTTTCTCCGAGTCGCCAGTAATAACGCGGTCGAGAATGGTCAGCGCACGTTCGAGTTTCAGGGGATGCTGCCTGGGACCCACGAATTAGTGTTCGAAAAGCGCATGGGGTGGAAGTTCACAGCGGAAGATCGTCGAATATTTCTCATCCAGGTCACACCGACCGGGAAAGGTTGATCGTCGTGCCGGATATTGCATTTATCAACGGGCGATTCCTTCCCTGGCATGAGGCCACCGTACCGATCGAAGATCGTGGTTTTCAGTTCGGCGACGGCGTGTACGAAGTCATCAGGACCTATCATGGCCGTCCCTTTGAACTGGATGGGCATCTCAATCGGCTTGACCGCAGTGCGCATGAACTGAGCCTGATTCAGCCCTATACGAGAGCCCAGTGGACCGAATGGATTCAGCAAGGCGTTCGGGCGGCTGGATATGCCGAGGCGAAGGTCTATCTCCAGATTACCCGCGGGGTCGCGGCGAGAGATCACGTGTTTCCGTCAAACGTGGCTCCAACGGTGGTGATGACGATTCGGGAGTTGGCGCCGTTTCCGGCGAAGACCAGGGAAACAGGGGTCATTGCCAAAACTTGTGAGGATTTGCGCTGGGGGCGGTGTGACATTAAGAGCTTGAATTTGTTAGCGAATGTGTTGGCTCGTGAAGAGGCGAAGCGGGCCGGCGTGTTTGAGACAATTCTGGTGAAAGATGGTCTGGTTACGGAAGGGTCAGTGAGCAATGTGATGGCGATTCAATCGGGAACCGTGGTGACCGCTCCTGAAGGCCCGCGCATTCTCTCGGGGGTGACCCGCACGGTGGTCTTGGAGCTGGCAAGGGTTGCTGGGATTCCGGTACGCGAAGAGTTCCTGCCGGTTGAGTCGCTCTATACCGCCGATGAAGTGTTTCTCACCGGGACGACCGTGGAAGTCCTCGCGGTGGTTCAGGTGGATGGGCGGATGATCGGAGCAGGTCGACCTGGTCCGGTTGTGAGGGCTCTGGCCTCTCGCTGGGCGGCATTGACGGGGGAGTCCCCCTTGCTTTGAGGGGGGGGCCATGTTAAGGTGCCGTCGCTGGAAGTGGGCTCAGGCC
>CXWL01001904.1_pt1 | contig 12671 bp, 10 predicted proteins | sample 590931 | NCBI WGS metagenome assembly CXWL01 (sample SAMEA3498368, study PRJEB10139) | groundwater metagenome | biome: water well; material: biofilm material | place: Germany | collected 2015-04-27
GACCGCTGCGTAGTCAGCAACCCGCCAGGCGCCACTTATGAACTGGCAGAAACTGTCCAAACACGCGGAGCCACCTCTCACGGCCCGTGCACCGACCTGCTCTTGGGCGAAGAGCGCGATCTCACCCTGACGACCGATGACCGTCCGCACCACAATCCCATCTTTGAGGATGAGAAAGTTTGTGGGAACAGCGGGGATTCGTGGCCCCGGCAACACAATCCCCGCAAGGTTCAGCGGATCGCAGGCTGAAATCTTCACCTCCACCCCGGCACTCAGATAGCCGCTCTTGCGCAATGCACGCAACCCTTCCACCGCCTCCGGCAATGCAAACTGCTCGCCGGTAAATCCCGTCACGAATCGACCGCCACGGACTTCTCCGGCCATCTCCATCCGCCGATACTGCACCAACAGATCCCGCCAGGATAGAGCTATCGATTCCCGTGCCAGCACATCACGAAACACAACCCCATAGCGACGAAGCAGTTGGTGGGCGGTGCGTTCGCATAAGCGAACAGCCGTCAGATGACCGCTCTCAGCTGACCGCAACAGCGACCACCGTCCGGCTGCATGCCGAGGCCGACGAGCCCGTTCCCGTCCCTCGGCGCGACGCCGATGCGGGTCCATGAGGGCACGGAGGTTATCGAACCCATCAGCCGTCACCAGACCGGCTGTCACCAGCTCCCACAATCCCTGCTCGACTTCAGAGGGAAGATGTTTGGTGATCCGCACCAGGTCGGTAAAAAAACTGGCGCCCTGTTGCTGCAACGCACGACGAAGATCTTGGGCTACCGAACGCAGCAGTGTGAACGGATCGGGGCCTACTGCCGCCACATCACGATGGAGTGCGGCGAGCAACCAGTCACACTCCTCCCGCGGAAAGATACTGATGGGCGCAATGCTCGTCGGGGTGATGCACCGCCCCTCCGTCTCACTACCCGATGCCAGTTTCGGATGGGGCGAGAGGCGCCCCCAACTGACTGCGCCGCTCAGACAGAGCCGATCTAAGAGTTCCGGCTCATACTTGGCCATCCTCGTACGTAACAGCTGGGGTTCCCACGCAGAGGCCGCGGCCTCGAACCCGGCGAGTTGTTTGATGACCTCCATGAGCCCCGCGTCGCCATGGTGACGCGACCCTGGCACAACATGCTGCCATTGCATCGAAAATCGCATGAAGTCCGACGCCGTCACCGGTTCCACTTCCTTGCGCAAGATCCCGATCGTCAACCGATGAATCCGAGCGAGCAAGCGGCGGTGACACCACTGCCGTCCAGATGCGCCCGATAGTGCTGAGTGCTCGCCTCGTTGGGCAGGCGAAGCAGGCTGAGGACTGAATGCTGAGATTGGATGGAATTGGCCGCGGAGGACCTGGCCTTGCCCTTCGAGTCGGACCATCGCGGCGTCGATAGCAGGAACCGGAAGATGCAGCCGCTCGGCCAGCTCTGCCGTCGTCGTCGGACCAATACTTTCCATCCACCCAAGCACAACGGCGTCACAGGTCGAGTCCTCACCGCCGGTTAACAACTGTCGGACTCGCTCACAATTTTCGGTGGCAACCCATCCCTGTAAATCTTGAACGGCAAGGACTATCACGCGACCAGTCTCGACTAGGGATGGAAAGAATGGCCTCCATGTGCTCGCGGCAGGCGCTGGCACCCACACCAGCGTTAAGAGCGCGTCATGTAATTCGTCGGCATCGCGCACCACCGGCCAGGATTCACGCTGAACTTCTTCAATCGCAGCTGGATCCAAGGCCCCCACCTGCCCCAGCAGGTCCGGCGGCAGCGTCCGGCGCATCTCCACGGCTCGCGCTCGCCGCTCCTCCAACGGAGCATCATCCAGGAAGGCATAGGGATTGGCGTTCAAGATTTCGTGTGAGTACACAGAGGGCGCTGGCGTCTCCACCGCCACACAACGAATGTGGCCGGCCTCGATCCGTTGCAGCACCGCCGTCAGCCCCTCAAGATCCATCGCCTCAGTCAGACAGTCACGCATCGTCTCCGTCACCAGCGGATGGTCGGGGATCTGCCGAGCAGCCCGCTCCCCTGTTAGATTCTCCTGGCAGGCAATGGCGTCGGGAAACACGGCGGCCAAGAGATCTTCGGCCTTCATACGCTGAATCTGGGGCGGCACCTTTTTGCCGTTCGAAAAGCGCAGCAACGCCAGCGCGCGCGACGCATTCCAACGCCAGCGCGTGGCGAACATCGGCGCCAGCAAGATCGCTTGAATCAAGACCTCTCGCACCGTATTGGAATGGAGATAGCCGAACACAGACTCCAGCGGAAAACTGTGCTTCTCGCCCAGCGAGATCACGAGGCCGTTATCCGTCGCCGCCGCCTGTAGCTCAAAATCGAACGTCACACAGAATCGCTTCCGCAAGGCCAAGCCCCAGGCCTTGTTGATGCGTCCGCCGAACGGCGAGTGGATGACTAGCTGCATCCCGCCGCTTTCGTCGAAGAACCGTTCAGCGACGACCATCTCCTGCGTTGGCACTACACCCAACACCGCTTTTCCCATCAAGACATATTCGATGGCCTGCTGAGCCCCCCGTTGATCGAGCGCGCACTCCTGCTTCAGCCATTGCAGTGCTGAGTAATGAGGACTGGGGACTACGTGTTCTGAATCGGCAGGAGAAGACGCGTGCGTGGCGATATCGTGACGGAACGTTGCGACTTCGGTGGAGAGTTCCGCTGTACGCGATGGCGCTTCTCCTCGCCAGAACGGAATGCTGGGCGGCGCCCCCTGCGCATCTTCTACCCGCATCTTACCGGCCTCGACGCCCTTGATGCGCCATGAGGTATTGCCGAGCAGCATAATGTCGCCCGCGAGACTTTCCACCGCGAAGTCTTCATCGACGGACCCAACCACCGTGCCGTCCGGTTCCGCCACGACCGCGTAGTTGGCCGTATCCGGAATCGCGCCGCCGGAAGTGATGGCTGCCAGCCGCGCCCCACGTCGGCCTTTGACTCGGTGATTGATCCGGTCGTGATAGAGATAGGCCAGTCCGCGCCCTCGCTGCGTCGCAATGCCATCAGCCAACATCCTCACCACAGCATCGAAATCGTCCCGTGACAGGGTGCGATAGGGAAAAGCTCGCCGACAGAGTGCGAACAAGTCCTCCTCCGCCCAGGTTTGGCTGGCTGAAGCAGCCACGACCTGTTGGGCCAGGATATCGAGTGGAGCCGACGGCACGGTGATCCGGTCTAACGTGCCGCGGTTAATTGCCCGCACCAAGGCGGCACATTCCAGCAATTCATCCCTGGTCATCGCGAACAGGCGGCCTTTGGGAATCGCTTTAACCCAGTGGCCCGCGCGGCCGATCCGTTGCAGCCCGGTGGCGATGGCTCTCGGCGACCCGATCTGACAAACAAGATCGACGGTGCCGACATCGATACCCAACTCCAGCGAGGCTGTGGCAATGACGACACGCGTCTTGCCCATTTTTAATCGCTCTTCCGCTGACAGGCGAATCTGCCGTGAGAGGCTCCCATGATGGGCCGCCACGACATCGGGGCCCAAGTCTTTCAGACGCTCTTCCAGATAATGCGACACCCGTTCTGCCAACCGGCGGGTGTTCACAAAGACCAAGGTCGAGCGGTGCTGACGGACGAGTTCAGCCACACGATCATAGACATCGGACCAGATCGCATTGGTCGCTACGGCGCTCAGCTCGTCCTTCGGCACTTCCACCGCGAGGTCCAGTTCACGGCGATGCCCTACGTCGATGATCGTCGGTCGAGGCCGATCCCCGACTAAAAAATCGGCGACCAGTTCGATGGGTCGTTGCGTCGCCGAGAGGCCAATTCGCTGTGGTTTCATGAAAGTGAGCGCTTCCAGTCGTTCCAACGACAGCGCCAGATGAGCGCCGCGCTTGTTGGGGGCCAGCGCATGAATTTCGTCCACAATCACCGTGCGCACGGTCTGCAAGAGCTTTCGGCTCTTCTCAGCCGTCAATAAGATGAAGAGCGATTCTGGCGTCGTCACGAGAATATGCGGCGGCCGCTTGAGCATCTGCTGCCGATCCGCCATCGGGGTGTCACCGGTGCGGACCAACACACGCAGCTCCGGCATCAGCAAGCCAGCTTGCAGTGCCCTCTGCCCGATCTCCGCCAGCGGCTTCTGAAGATTTTTCTGGATGTCGTTACTCAAGGCTTTGAGCGGCGAGACGTAGAGCACATGAGTGTGGTCGTCCAGTTCACGAGCCAGGGCCTGCTTGAAGAGCTGATCGATGCAGGAGAGAAAGGCCGCAAGAGTCTTTCCGGATCCGGTCGGCGAGGCGATCAGCGCATCGGCTCCGGATTGGATCGCGGGCCACGCTCGGACTTGAACGTCGGTCGGCTGGCCAACCTGCGAGGTAAACCATTCCGAGATGACCGGATGGAATCGAGTGAGTGACATCGGCGGCATTTTATCACGCATAAAAGATGTCCGCAGGCTGCGCCTTAGCCTTCACGGTCTTCAACATCATTCACAATTGACAGCCCATTTCGCATCCTATGGCAAATGTGGCATCATGGACATCTCATGCACCTCTCTATCGTCATCCCGGCATTCAACGAAGCCCGTCTGATCGAAGGTTCTCTGCAATCCGTCGCTGCCGCGATCACTGCGAATCAGAAATCCGGTTTCACATCCGAGATCATCGTCGTGGATAACAATTCCACTGATAACACGGCCGAGCTGGCTCGACAGGCCGGCGCACGCGTGGTCTTTGAACCGATCAATCAAATCGGCCGGGCCCGCAACGCTGGTGCCGCTCACGCCACGGGAGACTGGCTCCTGTTCTTGGATGCCGATAGCCTACTGAGCCCTGGTCTGCTAGCCGATATTCTGCAGCTAATTGAGTCAGGACAATACGTTGGATGCGGCAGCACACTGCGCATGGATGGGCTACCCTGGTGGGCGAACTTGACCCTACAGTTCTGGACATCGGTCTCGGTACTCTGTCGTTGGGCTGCCGGGGCGCTCGTGGTCTGTCGGCGTGATGCGTTTCAGGATGTCGGCGGGTTCGACCAGGAGCTCTACGCACTGGACGAAATCAGACTGAGTAAGCAGCTTAAACAATGGGGACGGCAGCGCAGCCTTCAGTTCACAATTTTAACGGGACACCCTCTCGACACCTCGTCGCGTAAAGTGTCGCTCTATTCGAGCCGAGAGATTGCCGTGCTGATCTTCCGCATCTTTTTCCTTCGGAAACAAACACTACAAGATAAGAAACACCTCTCGGTGTGGTACGACGGACGGCGCTGACCGTCACCCTTCAGCCAACAAGGCTTGGATCTGCCGCTCGGTCTCGCCGTAACCCCCTTCACCGATTTTGACATAGCGTATGATGCCGCGCTTGTCGATCAGGTACATCGCCGGCCAGTAACGATTCCCGTACCGGTTCCAGGTCGAGAACTCGTTGTCGATCGGTACAGGGAAACGGATATCGTGCTCCTTCATATATCTTTTCACATTCTCGATCTCGCGCTCGTGTGAGAACTCCGGTGAATGGACGCCGATCACGAGAAAGCCTTGATCCGCATAGTGCCGGTACCACTCCTTCACGTAGGCCTCGACGTTTCGGCAGTTGTAACACCCGAACGTCCAGAACTCGACCATGACCACCTTCCCACGGAGATCAGCCATCCGCAACGGCGCGCTGTTCAACCACGTCGGGTTCGCAATATCAGGAGCCGGTTTGCCAATCATCGCGTCGGCCGGACGAAGAGTGAGCCATCCTACCAATAGAACGACAACCACAATTCCCAACCAACGAAGCCAAACGCAAGTCTGTCTCAGCATCCTAAATTCCTGCATACCATTCATACCCCTGATCCTCCCAATATCCCCCCTTCCCACCACCGATGCCGGCAAGGGACTCGACCAACTCGATCTTCATGACATACTTCGCCTGCTTATATCCGAGCTGTCGCTCGAAGCGGAGCCGGAGCGGAGCGCCATGTGGAACATCCAGTGGCGCACTATTGAGCTCGTACGCCAAAATCGTCTGGGGGTGATAGCAATCGGCCACGGCTATGCTCTCGTAGTACGCGATCCCTTCGTCATCCACGTCGGCACAGTGGAACACAGCATAGCGGGCATTCGGCAACGGTTCGACTTGGCGCATCAAATCACCGACTGGGATACCAGTCCATTTTCCAATGGCACTCCAACCCTCCACACAATCGTGACGGGTAATTTGCGTCCGAGCGGGCAACTCTTTCAATGCAGCCAGCGACCAACTTCTCGGCGTCTGGACCAAGCCGACTACTTCCAGCATCCATCCAGAAAAGTTCTGTGCGACATGCTCGGCATATTGTTCCGTACCGGGATCAGTGTTGCCGTTCACCGGAAAGATCTTCGAGATATCGGCCACACCATATTCTTTTGCCAATGCGTCTTTCGGAGTGACCGCCCGCTGTACAGCTTCCGTCAATCGCTCCGCCTTATTGAGAATGGACGGGAACCAACTGCTCTGCGTGAGATTGTCGCACCCAGAGAGCGCAACCAGGCTTGCTGCGCCCAACGTTCCCTTGAGAAATCGGCGTCGTTCCATTGCACGTTCAGACTTCATGACGCACTCCTTTATGTTGAACGAGAAACCACCCCGTGACCATCGAACGGATGTTGTTGAAGAACCCTGTGAGAATCACCTGGAGAACATGAATGACGATGAATCCGACGAAGGACAAACAGGCAACAAAGTGAATCGTCCTTGCGGCTTGGCGTCCTCCGAAGATGGTCAAAAGCCAGGGGAACGCAGTATCGATCGTCGGTGACATCGCCAGACCAGTCAACACAATCAGCGGCGCCACAATGAACAAGACCGTGGCATAGGCCAGCTTCTGAAGGACGTTGTACCGCTTGGCTTCCTTTCCGGTGGGATGTCGAAGGATCAGATGATCTTTGACCAACTTGCTAATACTACGGAGATCTTTGCCGGTTGGAGCCAGGTCGCGAGTGGCATGTCGGCTCGCGAAAGCATAGGCTGTGAACACGAGGCCATTGATCACAAAGAACCATGCGAAGAACAGGTGCCATTGCCGTCCCATCGCCAGCCACTTGGCGCTGGGAATGGTCGCCCAGGCCGGAAAGGCGCGTCGCATGCCATCGGAGTAGCCGAGCACGCCGGTCGTATCGAACTGATGGTCGAGGATTGTCGTGATGCCCTTCACCTCACCACTCTCACTCTGCACTGGTCTGATGGCCAGCAAGGCCTGGTTGCGATCAGAGCGGTCCCCCCAATAGAGAGCCGGATGGGCGTTAAAGATCTGCAGGCCGCTCATGATGAGAATAATCAAGAACGGGACGTTGAGCCAATGACTGATCCGCACCGGAAGCCGATGGCGATACACCCGTTCAATCACAGGGGGAGACGAAACCATGGGGGTGCTCACTGTCGATAACGTTTCCCATGCCGACGGCTCTACCATCGGTCCCTGATCCATTTCCTGACTGACACCTGCTTCCGACTGAATGAGTAGCGCCATGATTTCACCTCCACCTCCCGCAGATAGATAACCTAGCGCTTTGTCGGAAGCACGGATGATTTCTTACAGCAGCATGATACCTACTGGAAAGCAACACGGCCTGCGCTCGGCAAGCCGAACGCAGGCCGTGACGGGAGAGGCCGGTACGTTTATTGACCCATGGCCCCTTTCATCTCGCTTTTCATGTCATCCTTTTTCATCTTCATCTCGCCTTTCGTTTCATCGGTCTTCATTTTCATTTCACTCTTCATTTCGTCTTTCTTGGCTTTCATCTCGTCATGCTTCGCTTTCATTTCGCCCTTCATCATCTCACCCTTCATTTCACCTTTCATCTTTCCCATCTCCTCGGCAAAGGAAAGGGCACCGAATCCCGTGAAGCACACAGCCGTCACGACCATCAATAGAATCTTCCTCATCACAAACCTCCTGGTTAGCAGCAATAGGTTAAATGTACTGATCCACACCCTGTACCGCCTGGTACCTGAAGCCAAACCACCTTACTCATGAACTTTGGCAACCTTCCTCACGTCCGGCCAGTTCGCATCCGCCTTTCTGATATAGCCGGGAATATTTGATAGCCACTGAGACCGAACCATTTCACTATAATTGAAGTACAGCTTGTCACCCACAACCGTAACGACAGCTGGATCAATCTTGGCTTTGTACCCTTTGGCCATCCCATAGGCGCAGAACCCACCGTACTGGAGAACGAACTGCTCCGGATTAGCGGCAAAGGTATCCCGATGGGCGGCTGACGCGAACTGGAAGGTCGAGCCTTCAAACTCAATACGAAACTCCGGCGATCCCTTCACCGGCTTCTGCTCCGTAAAATAGGCGACCGGATCATGGCCGTCGATTGCCAGGCCGTTTCCTTCAAAGAATTGGCTGGCGTGGATTGATCCCGCACACCCAACCACAAACAGTCCGACGAACACTCGCAAACCAATCATAAAAACCTTCTCATCAGCCGACATTAGCGACTAGCCGGTAAGCGTCGTCTCCGCGCAACAAAGGCCTGTCGTAATCGCTGAAAAGCGGCGGGTTGTTCAACAGCCTTCGGCAGTCGCCCCACCACGTCCCGAACCGTGGCAATCTGTTTCATATAGGTCTCACAGCTGGCACAGATGGCCAAATGCAGGGCTATGTGACGCTTCCGCTCGTCCACGACATGTTCGTCGAGATAGGCCGAGGCCCACTGTGCGATCTCTTGGCAGGTGATCTCTGAGAGAATCGGCTGCCCCTCTTCCTGTGCCATCGTGAAGACCTCTCCTTGAGTGCCTATGACTGGGTCGGTCCTTCCGGCATTTTCTTACACGGCAGAGGGTCGCCCCGCCAGATACGTATCCACCGCCTGGCGTACCCGCTCTCTAGCTCGATGCAGCCTGACATAGAGGTTGGTTTCGGTAATCTTCAAGATGTCACACACTTCCTTTGCCTCGACTCCCTCGACATCGCGCAGAATCAAGACATCTTTCAAGTTCTTCGGCAACGCCTCGATCGCCCGATTCATGGCAGTGACTGCCTGCTGTGATGCCAGGAGTTTTTCCGGTGTCTGATCATCCCAAGGCTGAGGCGGGAAGGCCCAATGGCCGGCCCATTCACCGGACTGGTGAAACCGAGATGGATCGATCGCTTCATCGCCTTCATCGTCGGCAGACTCAAATGAAGAGAAAGTCGTGTGTCGTTTCTCTCGCACCCCACGGTCCTTGGCCTTATGGATCATGATTCCAAGAATCCAGGTTCGCAGCGAGGATCGGCCTTCGAATCGACCTAACCCATCGATCACTGCCATCCAGGTATCCTGGACGACCTCTTCCGCCACTTCACGATCCGCCACATAACCCATCGCCATCCTGATCAGAGCACTGTGGTGTCGAGTGACCACGTCATCAAATGCCCCTTCATCTCCCTGCCTGAGGCGCGCCAGAAGATCGGCCTCACCGTTTACCACTGTGGCTGATTGCCTTAGCTGCTGTTTTGGCCCCGCAACCATCTGATGACTCATAGACTCGGTGACGGTAAAAGTATCAACGTTCATGACCGGCCTCCAATCTTGAGCAATTCCGTCACAAGGACCGGAGCGCTCATGAGGGTGACCTGTGCATGGGGAAACGCATTGAGCACCTCGACTCCCCGTCCATCGATATACTCGACACGCGAGCAGTCCAAATACACGGCTTTGTTCTTCCGAAGGTAGGCGCGGCATTCCCCATCAAGCAGAGCCGCCCATTGCTCCGTGATCTTGCCTTCCAGCTTGAGCAGGACATCCCGCCTGTTTTTCTGTATCGTCGTGATCTTCAACATCGCTGCCTCTCCTTCTGCCTCAACGTGATGCTAGGCTAGTGAGCAATGGCGATGCCACAGCACAAATCCAGCAACCGTGACGACACAAGGTATCGATTTGATTGAGCGAATAAACGTGCTGTTATCGAGTGTCAGAGAAAGAAACGATGTGGACTTTTCCTGAAATATTGGGAATGTCCCAATTAGTTGGGAGACGTACATGGGAACGAGTGGTTATGAAATGGGATGAATGGGAAAACCAGTGAGTCTTCGACTATCAGTTCAGCAATGCCGCCAAGGCAGCGTAATCAATTGACTCCTTGACTCGGTCGAGCCAAGCCTTGCGCGCTGCCTGTTCAGGGCGTTGCAGAATATCTTCTTCGGCCAAGGTCACTGTCGACAGGACAATGACCTGGATCTTTCCCGGCTGACTCAGGCTCGGAAAGGTCGGATCCATCTTATAGGTAAGCGCGTGCTCTGCTAGGCCCGGTTTCAGGTTGGTCAATTCATACGCACCTCGCAAGGCTTCTTCCTCCAATGCGGCACGTTCCCCATGGTCCTTGCTAACTTGGTCGGCATCCTGCAACAAGTCCATGGCTTGGGTGCGCAACCGGAGCGCGACCGCTTGATTGTCGCTCGCCATCGCCTCTCTCTCCAGGCTTCTGCTGTGCTCCCGTATTTCACCCACTCTTTCCTGCTCATCTACACTGAGGGTTTGCAGCTCATCAATCTGAGCCTCCATCGCCTTGCGGACGGAGCCGTCAGTATCCGCCCATACTGCCGGCATGGCGAGTTGCTGAGCCGTAAACGACGCCCGATAGGCATGATAGTCGTTGAGCAGTTTGGTGAGCTGTGCGCCTCGTGCTACATCTTTGGTTTGCCCTGCTTGAAGGTCTGCCGTCAGTCGCCTCATGTTCTCCACATATTGGTCGGCGCCGGCTGGATCGGTCTTTCTCCGTAAGGCCGCAGTCCGGTCGATCATGGTCTGATCGGGAGCTTTGCGTAACGCCCTGGCGTTGTTCCAATCAGCCAAGGCCCGTTCACGGATAGCACCCACGCGATCCAGCTGATCGCCAAGGGTTTGAGGAATCCATGGCAGCCGCCCATTCTTCGAAATCACCACCCACCCGTTGTACTCAGGATACCCACCGATCATGCCGGTCAACTCCGGAATCTCATCCTGGCCCATGAACATGGATTTTGAAAGGTGGTTGAAAAAGATACTGATCTTTCCGATTGATCCGCCTACGCGATCTGCATCGGGACTAATCCCGCATGTTCCTTGCCAGACCGCGATACCGAGTGATGTCTGTTCGGGATAGGCCTGCACGATCAACCGCGAATCATTCGGTTTATACCGGTTGGTCGCCATCGTGGTCCGCAAGCGGACAGGAACCGGCGAATTCAGGAACTCTTGTGACTGTTTGAGAATGGTTTCCGCAGCGCTCATGACCTTGAGATGGCGCACCCATCGTTTATCGGTGACAGGCCCCTCATTCTGACGAGGCACCCAACACTTGACCTGGGCATCGGCTATTCCAACGTGACCGATCAGCATCAAGGCGAGAAGGCCGACGCCGAGCAGAGGCGTGGCAACCATCCGAATAGGCATTGGGCCTCCTCCCGGTAGAGGTGAGAAGATTATCCTGTTGGTGAGCTTGGCCTGGAGATGCCGAGTTTTTTCATGCGCGCTTCGAGCGTGGTCGGATTAAGGCCGAGGATTTTCGCTGCGCCCTTCTCACCGCTGACACGCCAGTTGGTCTGTTCCAAGATATCACGGATGTGCTGCCGTTCCATATCTTCGAGTGTCAACGTCTTTGCACTCTCCACCTTGTTGTCGGACGGCGAAAGCCAGTCGATCGGTTCCAGCTCAGGCCCTTCACTCAGAATCACAGCACGTTCAATCACATGTTCGAGCTCGCGAATGTTACCGGGCCACTGATACCGCTGAAGGGTCGTGATCATTCGCTCCGGAATCCGATCGATCTTCTTGCCAAGATTCGCGGCAAACTTACGGACAAAATACTGCACCAACAAGGGAATATCCCCTTCTCGCTCACGTAAGGAAGGCAGGTGAATCGGGAACACATTGAGGCGGTAATAGAGGTCAGGCCGATACTGGCCTGTCTTGGACAACTGCTCGAGCTCTCGGTTCGTCGCAGCAATCACGCGCACGTTTACCTTAAACGTCTGAGTACCTCCAACTCGTTCAAACTCACTCTCCTGCAAGACACGCAAGAGCTTGGATTGCAGATCCAGCGGGAGCTCTCCGATTTCGTCAAGGAAGATTGTTCCCTTATCAGCCACCTCGAAGCGGCCCATTTTTCTCGTCAACGCACCGGTGAAGGCACCTTTTTCATGGCCAAAGAGTTCACTTTCGATGAGGCCAGCCGGAATCGCCGCGCAATTCACCTTCACGAGCGGCTTATCCTTGCGGGGACTCAAATTGTGAATCGCCCGTGCAATCAGCTCCTTACCAGTACCGGTTTCGCCCGTGATCAAAACGGTTGAATCGGTTGGAGCCACACGCTCGACGTTCTTCAAGACCTTCTTGAGGGACGAGGACGAGCCGATCAACTCCTCAAAGTTGTGCGTGCCCTTGATTTCCTCCTGCAGGTATAAGGCCTGGGCTTCGAGACGGGCTTTCTCCTGCTCCATCAACACCTGTTCAGTGATGTCAAGGAACATTGTCCGTGTGTAGGCACCGCTCGGGTCAGGTCGTGACCACCATCGAATCCACAGCGGCTTGCCGTTGTCCTTTCGGCGCAGCTCGAGGACCACGCCTTTGGTATCGATCCCCTTCCCGATAGAGTCGAAGGCCTCTTTGAGTCGACGTTGTGCATCCGGCGTATTGGGGATAAATGTCTTCCCATACGTCCCTTCCACTTGCTCCGGCGTCAGACCAAGAGTGTCGAG
>CXWL01020680.1_pt1 | contig 12671 bp, 10 predicted proteins | sample 590931 | NCBI WGS metagenome assembly CXWL01 (sample SAMEA3498368, study PRJEB10139) | groundwater metagenome | biome: water well; material: biofilm material | place: Germany | collected 2015-04-27
AACCATGATTGCTTTCGTTTCAAATGCTGAAGTTGGCCAGCAGGTTGGATTGGCGATGTCGGCAGCGTTTCAAAATTCCAACCACGAAGCCGTGGCCGGTTTATGCAAGATCGACGACCAAGGCTCTTTTTTGTCATTCCGAGCGCAGCCGAGGAATCCCTCACCCCAAGTACTTCAATATCATTCCACACGTTCACCATCTCAGCGCATTTCCCTCTCTCAAGCCGTTCTCGAAGGGCTTGCGCCCGACGGCGGTCTCTACGTGCCGGAAACTATCCCTCAACTGAGCCTGGAGCTCTTGCACAGTTGGAAGGATTTGAGTTACCAAGACCTGTGCCTTGAGCTCGCCAAACTTTGGTTCAGCGACGTGGTACCAGAGACCGATCTTCGCCAGATGATTCATGATGCCTATACTGATCTAGAACCTCGACTCGTCCCCATCCGTCAATTGTCAAAGGTCCCAGCATCGCGGGGTCAACTGTTCTGCCTCGAGCTCTTCCATGGCCCCACCCTCTCCTTCAAAGATTTTGGGGCTCGCTTCTTGGCCCAGTTGATGAGCTATTTCGCAAGTCGTGAGAGTAAGAAGCTGACGATTCTCGCAGCCACGTCAGGTGATACGGGGGTCGCCGTTGCCGCTGCTTTCGCCGGAGTACCGAATATTGACGTCGTCATTCTCTATCCCGAAGGGAAAGTTTCACCGTTTCAAGAGAGTCAAATGTTGGCCCTGAAAGGCAATGTCAAAGTCTTCGCGGTCGATGGCACCTTCGATGATTGTCAGGCCAATGTGAAGCGAGCTTTTCTTGACCCGGAATTGAAAGCCGCTCATCTCACTTCAGCCAACTCCATCAATATCGGTCGCCTGATTCCCCAATCCTGGTACTACGTCTGGGCATATCTCCAATTGTCAAATGTCACAGGTCACATTTCACCTGTATTCTCTATTCCCTCCGGCAACTTCGGCAATCTCTGTGCCTGTCTCTACGCGAAGCTTATGGGGCTCCCCATATCGCGGATCATTGCTGCCACCAATATCAACGATATCGTGCCAAAATTTCTCGAGACCGGGATTTTCGAAACTCGCCCATCGGTGCTCACCCTGGCGAATTCCATGGATATCGGGAACCCCAGCAATTGGGAACGAATTCGGTATTATTTGGGTGAAGATTATCGCCAGGTCGGGCAGACGCTTTGGGGCAGTACCAAAACCGATGCTGATATTCGAGCTACCATTGCCAAAGTTCACCAACAATTCGGCTATGCCATGGACCCTCACGGTGCGGTGGCTTGGTCGGCCCTGGAGGAATATCAAGCCTTGCAGGTCGAAAAAATTCCGGGTATCGCGGTCATGACCGGCAGTCCTTACAAATATCGTGAACTTCTTCGAGAAGTGATGAATGGAGCGACTGACGATTCCTTTTCCATTCCGACTGAAATGGAGGAATCCCTTTCTGTATTAAAAGTGGTGATTCCGAATGATTATGAAACTTTGAAGCAGCGCCTTCTCTAAAATCATTAATTTCCCTCTATGAAGTCTATCCTCCCCACCCTCATCCAGCTCGGCATGGAATACGAGCTCTTCGAGCATCCTCCCCTCTTCACCACCGCCGATGCTCACCTGGCGCCGGATATGCCGGGAGTGAAAAATAAGAATTTGTTTTTGCGAGATAGCAAGGGTGAGCGCTACTACCTGATCAGCCTCACCCAAGACAAGCAGGCGGATCTGAAGAACATCAGCGCCATGCTTGGCGTCAAAGGCCTCAGCTTCGCTTCACCAGAGCGACTGATGAAGGTCCTGGGCATTCTGCCGGGTTGTGTGGGCATCCTGTCGCTGCTCCACGACACGGAGAAACTCACCACGGTCTACATCGACCAGGATTTGCTGGCGGCTGAATGGTTCCAGTCCCATCCTGACGTCAATACGGCCACCGTGGTCTTCAGGACGGCGGACCTGGAACGGTATTTACAACACACGGGGCATGGGTTTCGGCCCATGATGTTGACGAAATAGGACGACAGGAAGCTATGGCTGATACTTGACAAATATGTTGACAATTTTATAAATACATATATACTCTGGCCAAATACACCTCCTTTAGCTGCAGAAATCTGTGAATTCGTTCAAGCGTTTTATCGCCGCATTCTGCCTTCCAGCCCACATTCTCTGTGTGGTCATGGTTCGTGCTCGGTAGGAGGTAGGAACGAATATTCTCTCTCTCACTCCTCCTCCAGCACGACCAAGAGGAGTTTTTTGTTTACTATTCATGTCTCAATCTTACCAAGATCAATCGAAATCGTTCCCTGATGCGGCGCAAGTCGACACCTTGTCGTCCTCGTCTTCGGAAGTTTCCGAAGGATATGTGATCATCCAAGAATTTATTGCGGATACCAAGAGTGCTTTGGACGATCTTGTCCGTGGTATAGCTCAGGAGTCTTCATCCCGAGCTGGATCCGCCTCTGAACGGCTTGCTGAAGCAAAGAGACGTCATGCGATCCTTCTTAAAGTACAGGAAACAAGGGATCACATCGCGTACATTCGAGGATGGCATGATGAAACCGTAAAAACAGATGGTCCTGACCCAGTGAGCAGTGCTATGTTACTCGATGTTGAGGAGCAATTGGAGGGAGTTGTGAGTCAATCGAGAGCATGGTCTGAACAAGAGAAAAATTTAGCAGACTTGGCTGAATTATCCACAGTCTATGAGGGTTTAATGAGCCGATTGGAGTCTGTCGTCCGAGAATTATCCTCACTCGAGCAGAGGGTGGCCGCTGCCTCGCCCAGACTGGAACTGACTCAGGAAAAAATCGACATCTCGAGAAAGTTCCAGCATTTGGCGCAACTCTTCGACAAGCTTCTTTCCGAGATCACTAATTTTGTCTTGGGGCTTCGTGATAGAGGTGTATTTCTTGGTTCTTTCTCAGAGCTGGAGACGCAGCAAGCCTGGAGAGCTTTCTCAGATCTGAAGGAGGTCATTGAACCATGGTCGCAGTCCAGTAAAAAAATTGAAAAGCTCCAGCGTGGTGATCAGTCATTGGACGGGGTTATCGGTGGGGTCAGGAGGCAATTGGGGAACGCTGTCGCAAACGAGTTAGATCGGAAATATATCGGCGCAAGGGAGTTTCGAAAGTTGATCGCCAAACTGAAGGGGCTTGTGAGTGCCTATTTTTCCCAAAAACCATCGGCACCGGTCAAAACACCATCTACAAAAAGGCCACCGTCAGGACGACAGAGAAAATCTGGCCGTCTTCAATCCCAGGCCACTGAATTGACCTTCGCCGAAAAGCTCGACCACCTTGATGGTTCTGAAGAAGGGCCGCGTTTAGGAGCGCTCTATCGTACTCTTGAGAATTTGAGGAGTCGGTTTAATCCGAAACATAAAGCGAAACATAAAGCGAGACATAAAGGGCCAGCCAAAAAATCCTCACCAGTTCTGGCAGCCGCTCCGGCGAAGAACAGGAAGAAAAGGTAGGTCTTTTGCGCTAAACTTTGCCTATGAAAAAATACTATCCTGTCTTGGTTTTTGTTGTGGCCTTGATGAGTGCGATACTTTTGAATCGTAGTATTTCCCTTATGAATACCATCGCATCATCTTCAACACTGCGCACCATCGCCCTCGGCGACTCCTACACCATTGGCCAAGGGGTGAAAACCTCTGAGCGTTGGCCGAATCAGTTGGTAAAGGATTTACGTGCTGATGGCATCCCAGTTCGACTGGTGGCCAATCCCTCCCGCACGGGCTGGACGACGAAGCAGTTGATCGAGAAAGAATTACCGTTGGTTAAAAAACATCCTGCTCAGTTCGCGACGGTTTTGATCGGCGTGAATGATTGGGTGCAGGGAGTATCCGAGGAAGTTTTTCGACAGCGATTTGCTAGGATACTCGACGAACTTCCGAAGCTCATGTCCGCTCCCGCCAAGATTCTGGTGATCACCATTCCTGACTATTCACGAACCCCACAAGGGGGTCTGTACGGTCCTCCAGAAGTCAACGAAGCCGGTATTCGCCGCTTCAATGAAATTATTCGTCAAGAATCAGAAAAACGTTCGCTCCCGGTCGTCGACATCTTCTCGCTGAGCCAGAAGGAATCCGCGAAATCGGAGGGCATTGCTGAAGACGGTCTGCATCCTTCCGGGAAGCAGTACAAGGCCTGGGAAGAGCTGATCTTCCCCGTGGCTCGGAAATTACTCTCTGGTAGCCGGAGGAATGAAGGGGGCACGTGATCACGGATTATTTCTCCCATTCTTCTTCGAAGAGCTTCATAGCCTCTTCAGTCGAAAGTTTTTCAGAATCAGGGGGGGGGTGACTCTGAACTTCTGCAACACTTACTTCGAGGTGAGCTCCCATGTTTTGGGAAAATTTCGATAGTAGTTCAGTAATAAGCCGATCTCGCTCTCCTGCCAATTCACTAACCGCAACACGCTCTGCACCCAACTTCTCCAGACGCCCAGCAAACTCCGCGATCTGCTGATCTGAAAGTCTTTGCATTATTTTAGGATCGGCGAAATAATCCAGGATTTGCGTTTCAGCACCTGATTGCCTCATCGCCTGGCATAGTTGGTCTACGAGTTCATTCCGGTTTGACGGATATTCTGGGGGCATAAATTGAAAGGTTAGAGGGTAACATTTTCAGCTTCCGATGGGCTAATTTTTACGGCTGTTTTTGTGACATCGATGTTGAGCAGAGAGGGGTCTACAGTTTTTTCAGCGGCAATATAGCCTAATGTCATATGCGGCGTCCAGATATCCGGAAGACCAAATTTAAAGTTTTCGCTGCCCTTCCTAAAAGCTTCCGGATCCTTTACTCCTAATACTCGTAAAAAGTAATCAACCTGTTGATCGAGCTTTTTCAAAATATTTTCGAAAGGAGCCTTATCAAATTTTAAAGCGATCGCTCCCATATCCAGCTGAACAATTTTTTCTGATTTTAAGGTCATTGTCTTCTCGACGATATCATGAGATTGCCTGACTAGAACACTCATGGCTTCCAAAAGCTTGAACATCTCAATATCTGGAACGAGTTTTTGTAACTCTGCGAAAATATCCTGAGGTTTCCCAAAATGATTCAGGGTGAAGTGAAACTTCTCAGGAGCTACCGGCTTAAGGTCCGGAATGGCAACAGTCAGTTTTTGCTGAAGATCTTTAAGCCCTGCTATACTTCCAGAATCAACACTAGACTCGATCGAAATCCTTTTTGGTTCACCATTTTTTGTAGTGAACTCGACGGGTTCCTTCAGCCCATTAACTTCATTGAGCTTATCCATTAATTTGACATTCTTCATGAAGAGTCCATCCATGCCATTGCTAATCGACTCCTGCATATCGTCTCTCATTGAGCCAATCCGATCGGCAATATCCTGAGACTTCAATTTTCCATCTTTGGGCTCGAGTTTCGCCAGGTCTTCCTTGACGCCCTTGAGGATGTTGCGATATTTATCCCGCTCACTGATCTGATCGGATCCATCCAAAAAAGTCATGGCGCGATCTATTTGAGACAACATATTCTCTCTACTCAGCTTTGTCCCATTTTTGAGAGCGTCGGCGAGCATTCCGATCCGATCTTCTATCTGAGTCAGTCTGGCAAATTGTGATTGCAAGACGTCCGAGAGTTCTACCGCTAGCGATAGATTCCCCTCCACTTTCAGTAGGTTCCACATTCGCTTTGCAACTTTGGTAAACTTCCCTTCTTTACCGTACTTCATCATATCTTTCTTTAAAAACGCCCGATAGGTGTAGAGCACTTTGGGATCTCGGCTGTGTTCGAGCAGTCCGATCACGCTGGGATTGTCATAATAGACTTCCTGGTACAAAACGTCTTTCATAGGGTGGCCGGAGATCTCTACTCCAGAGGCACTACGAACGGTGGTATTTATCACTTTTGTAATTTCAGTAATTTCCTTGTTATCGGCATATCCTCGCCAGTCAATTTTTATCATCCCTGGATCGAGAACGGCATCCTTGAGAGTGATTTTCCTGGTTGATCCATCCGCCATTGGAATGATCTGGAACATTCCATCAGTATCTCTTTGAATCGTTTTGGAAGTCCATTTCAGTGATTTCCCAGCCTCTTCCTGAGCTCCAGCCGGATAAACACCCAATTTCATTTCAATAAATTCCAGCTCGTGGTCACTTCCCAATCTGGCCAGGTTTTCTTCAAGCTTTGGGAGCAGGAGGAGCGCTGCCTCCTGTTTCGATTCGGCGATAATGACGACGTGTTCCGCCATATCAGCATCCGCTGGAAATAAATTGATCTCTTTCTGAGTGCCACTACCACTCAAAACCACTCGAGCTTTGACCTTGTCATCAGAAACGAGGCCGATCTTTTTGGAGAGCGCACGGATATTGTCCACAGAAAGATTTGTGTCGACGAGAGAATACAATGATCCATAAATATCGGCACCTTTGAGCTTGTAAACCCCCCTGTCAATATCAACGACTTCTAGATCGGGGTTAATGGCTTGGAAGTATTCAAATATGGAGGCATTTCTGTCGGTTTCCAACTTGTTCATTTTTTCGAGAATCTGCTGTTCAGTGAGGCCGATGCGTTCTTGAAAAGCCTTTTTTTCTTTATCGAGAATTTCACCGAAGAGCTTCTTCTGCCCCGCCACCAGAGTCACTAATTGGTCTTTGGAAATACCTGCCTTGGATTTTGTCAATGCCTCGACGGCTTTCTTGGTGGATTTCTTGCACTCTGCCTCCAAATCAAGATACCTGGCGAGTTCATCAAACGCCTCAGACATACCACCAAGCTTTGCTTCTTCTTCTTTGTTAAAGCCAGAAAATTCCGGACCAAGTCCGGCAATGGCCGCGCGAATACCACTCATCCTATCTTGCCGCTGTTCATCTCGCTCCTGATCTTCTCGACTTTCAACCGGTCTTGACGGCTGCTCTTCGAATGTATCCGCTACTGCTGTGGTACCTCCCAGTTCTTTATCGTTTGCAGGCATATTGAGTTTTTGTAATGTTCATAACAATATACCATATTTTTTTAAATAACTCAACTCTTTGTAAAAGATCCTCGTCAACGCGGGTCTTTTTGCGTATGATGTCCATGTTCAGCCATCAAATAATTCCCATGAAATCCGAAAAAGCTACCACCCTATATAACATCCGCCATTCTCTGGCTCACATGCTGGCGCAGGCGGTCTTGGACATGTTCCCCGATGCGAAGCTGGGCACGGGGCCGGTCACCGAGCACGGTTTCTATTACGACTTTCAATTGCCACGCACCCTCATTCCAGAAGATTTACCACTCTTGCAGAAACGGATGATGAAGTATGTGAATCAGGGACAAAACTTCGTTCGTCGTGATGAGCCGATTCAAGCCTCCATTGCATTTTTGAAGACCATTCAGCAGCCCTTCAAGGTCGAGTTGGTGAACAAGTTCGTCGAGCAGCAGGGCATTACCTCCGTGAGCTTTTACGAGAACTTCATCAGTGGGGTCAAGGACGGTAAACCCGTCTTCGTCGATCTCTGCGAAGGCGGACATGTGGAGAGTACCAAAGAAATCGATGCCAAATCGTTTAAGTTGAACCAAATTTCCTCAGCCTACTGGCAGGCCGACGAGAAGAACGCTTCGATGCAGCGCATCTATGGTATTGCCTTTGAGACCGCCGCGGAACTCCAAGAATTTGAGCGCCTTCAAGAAGAAGCCAAGAAGCGCGATCACCGCAAACTGGGCAAAGAGCTCGATCTTTATCTCACTTCGGCTATCGTCGGTGCCGGCCTTCCTCTCTTGTCACCCCATGGTACCATCATCCGATATGAGTTGGAGCAATTCGGACGGGAGATGCAGATGAAGTATGGCTATCAATATGTGACGAGCCCTCACATTGCTCACCTTGATCTCTACAAGACTTCCGGTCACTACCCTTACTACGCTGACAGCCAATTTCCTCCGATTCACGTTGATGAGAATGAGCAGTACATGCTGAAGCCCATGAATTGCCCTCATCATCAGCAGATCTTCGCGGCCAAGAGTCGGAGCTACAAAGAACTTCCCATTCGTTATGCCGAAAATGCCACCATCTACCGACTAGAAAGGACTGGGGAATTGAACGGTCTCACTCGTGTTCGATCTATCACTCAGGACGATTCCCATATTTTTTGCACTCCGGATCAGATGGAAGCGGAAATCAATAAGGTCCTCGACCTCGCCAAAGAAATGTATGACACCCTGGGGCTGAAAGACGTGGCCTATACCCTGAGCCTCCGAGATCCAGAAAACAAAGAGAAATATATTGGGAGTGATGAGAATTGGGAAAAAGCCGAGAGCGCACTGCGTGATGCTTTGAAAAAGCGAAAAGTGGAGTTCACCGAACACCTCGGAGAAGCGGCTTTTTACGGACCCAAGATCGACGTCAAAGTCCGTGATGTTTTGGGTCGTGAATGGCAGATCGCCACCATTCCCCAGATCGATTACAATCAACCATCTCGATTCGGTCTGACCTATATCGATGAGAAGGGTGACAAACAGACTCCGATTATGCTGCACAGGGCAATTTATGGCTCCTATGAACGTTTCATAGGGGTCATCATCGAACACTTCGCCGGTGCTTTCCCGACTTGGCTGGCTCCTGTTCAGGTGCATGTCCTCCCTCTCGCTGAAGCGCACCGAGATTATTCATTGGGGGTAACAGAAATGTTGCATGCCAAAGGGGTGCGAGTTGAGCTCGCCGAGCCGGATGACAGCCTCGGTAAGCGTATCCGTAATGCTGAAAAACTGAAGATTCCCTATATGCTCGTCATCGGGGACAAGGAGCTTGAGGCGAATTCCGTCAACGTCCGATCACACAAAACCGGCAAGCAAAAGGACTACAAGATCGAAGCCTTTGCCAAGAAGCTGGTGAAGGAGATTCAGGAACGGAGTCTCTAATGTCCGTGATTGGTTCGGGTGTCACTGCCTCGTATACTATTTATTATCAATTTTTATGGTTATCGATCTTCGCAGTGATACCGTAACGAAGCCCACTCCGGCCATGCTAGAAGCCATGATGAAGGCCCCTATAGGGGATGACGTTTTCGAAGAAGACCCGTCAGTGCAGTCTCTCGAGCAAAAAGCGGCGGAAATGTTCGGTAAGGAAGCAGGTCTGTATTGCCCTTCAGGGACCATGACGAATCAGATCGCCATCAAGATGCATACTCAGCCTCTGGATGAAGTGATCTGTCACGAGCTGGCCCATATTTATCAGTATGAAGTTGGTGGGATTGCCTTCCACTCAGGAGCTTCTGTCCGTCTGGTGCCTGGTGATCGAGGGCTCATGACAGCAGATGATGTTCGGAAGCGCCTCCTTCCTGAGAATGTCCATTTCCCCATCACGAGGTTGGTGGCTATTGAGAATACTACCAATAAGGGAGGTGGAGCTTGCTACGACCTTGAAGATATCAAAGCCATCGCAGCGGTTTGCAAAGAACATGGTTTGGCATTTCATATCGATGGTGCTCGCATTTTCAATGCACTTGTGGCTAAAAATGAAACACCAGTTCAGCATGGCCAATATTTTGACAGCATATCGGTCTGTCTATCGAAGGGTCTCGGAGCGCCAGTGGGATCGGTACTTTTAGGTACCAAAAGCTTTATAAAGTCTGCACGACGTATCAGAAAGGTCATGGGAGGAGGCATGCGGCAGGCTGGAATTTTGGCAGCGGCGGGAAGCTATGCCCTGGATCATCATGTGGATCGTTTGGCTGATGATCATCGCAGGGCCAAGGCTCTGGAGCAGGCACTCGAGAAAAACACTTCCGTTGAAAAAATTCTTCCTGTTGAAACAAACATTGTTATTTTTCAACTCTTGGAAGGTGTCAGCACTGCTGGATATCTCGAGAAACTTTCCCAAGCGAATATAAAAGCGATCTCAATGGGGCCTCAGCTGATTCGTTTCGTAACCCATTTGGATTTTACCGACGAAATGTTGGAGAAGGTGTTGGAGGTCTTATCGAATTTGAAGTTATAGATCTCTTACAAGGGTAGCTATTTATCAAGAATGAATGCCTTTCATTTCAGCTCGAGTTTAGCTATATTGAGCATGCACTTGTGGGGCGCTAGCCCTATTGCGGCGGAATGAAGCCGAAGACAAGTGCTTTTTTTTAGTCTTGATCAAGATTTCCTGTTGATACTTGAATTATTTTCTCACCCCCTTGTGCCCGGCGAGTTTTCCAGTTCGGAATGATACTCCAAAAATGTCTTTGCCCCTGTCCCACTTTACGCACAATGATCTTGATCTTGTGGTGGTTGATGATAGCAATAAATCCAAAAAATCTTACATCCGCATGCGCAATTTCTTTTTGCTTGTGATGCTCAACTTCCCTTTTAATTGTTTGTGACTCATATTCTTGAAGGGTTGCGGATTTTCTAATCACTTCAACGGCGAGATCAAGAAGTCTGTACCGAATTTCTTGAGCTTGAAATTCCCTCTCATTATTCCCCTTGCGATAGCGAATATGATTGAAGCCTTCTGAGGTGAAAAAGACGTGTTCTTGAAAATAAGGGCAAAATACAGATCTGATCTGAGAATAATATTGATTGGCGTTAAGTCTGACCTCTGAGAGTCGGGAAAATTTTTCCATAAGCTTGATGAATAATTTTAGAATATTCACCATTATATCGACTGAACATGAAGGAAAGATGAAGATGCAGCATTTTTTGTAGACCGGTGATTACTTGATGCAAGCCTGAGGTGGATGGGAGGTCAGCTGATTTTCTTTGACAAGAAGCCCTTTTCGCCTACAATAGCTTAGCTTTCTCGCTAAAAAGCTCATTCCCCAGAAGATAACCCCTGTCCCCATGCCTCGCGGAAAAAGAACCAATGTCGCTCTTCGTTGTCAGAAGTGTGAGAACCCTCAGGATCACTACGTGATGCGCTTAAACCGCAAGGAAGGGGCTATCAAGGCTTTCTTACGCCGGAAATTCTGCCCTGATTGCCGAGCGCATACGGAATTCAAAGCGAAGGAAATCAAGGGAGGTTACTAATCGAGAGCCTCAATTCCAGGGAGTTTCTGCCCTGAGAGGTACTCCAACATCGCTCCCCCACCCGTCGAGACGTGGGTGAATTTTTCGTGAGGAATACCGAGCATATTGATCACGGCCACGCTTTCACCGCCACCGATGATCGTCGTCGCCTCTGAATTCGCCATGGCTTCGGCAATCGCTTTTGAACCAGCTTGAAAAGGTTTCAATTCCGCCAGCCCCACGGGGCCGTTCCAGAGTACGGTTTTGGATCGTTTGATGATATCAGCGAAAAGGGTGGCCGATTGTTTGCCAATGTCCAGAATCTTCATGTCACCCAGGACATCATCGACCGATACATTCACGGTCATGACGTTCTCGCCGATCGTATCTGCGCAAACCACATCGGTTGGGAGGATCAAACCTTCCGGTTTTTGATGTAATTCCTTCGCTATTTCCTGGGCTGTTTCCAACTTATCTTTTTCATACAGCGAAGCGCCCACATCGTAGCCTTCAGCGGCCAAGAACGTATTGGCAATACCCCCGCCGACCAGGAAATGATCGGCTTTGTTGAGGAATTGTTTGATAATGCCGATCTTGGTGTCGATCTTCGCTCCGGCGATGATCACCGTGAGAGGGTGCTCAATTTTTCCTTCAATAAGCGGGCGCAAAGCTTCCATTTCTTTTTGTAACAGCAGACCGGCTGCTTTTTCTTTCATCAATTTGGGAAGACTGGCGATGGTGGCGTGGTCGCGATGACAGGCAGCGAAAGCATCATTCACATAGACGTCACCGAGGTGGCGTAGGAATTCGGCAAATGCTTGGCGTTTCTCCGGCTCCTTGGCGTCTTCATCATCGAGGCGAACATTTTCCAGCATGATGATCCGGTCTTCAGGGATAGTCTCAGGACGCGAGGTGTGGAGTTTGGTAACGGGAAGATTCAAGAGTTCCGCCAAGCGAGCGGCATGCAGATCGAGCACCGTCTCGGGACCACGGATCTTTTCTCTGCCCTGATGAGCGAGGATGATGATTTGCTTCACCTCAGCACTCAGTAAATATTCAATCGTGGGCACGATAGCCCGAATTCGAGTGTCGTCGGCGATCTTCCCACCTTCAACAGCAGAATTGATATCGACACGATACAAAACCCGCTTCTGTTTCAGCTCGAGATCCTTGAGGTATTTCATAGGGATGACATCAAGCAGCTTTTTTGTCACTGCCTCCCATCAACTGGGCGCGAAGAGCTGCCGCAGCAGCTTCGTCGTTGCCCTTTTGTTGTTGTTGCTTGCCTTCCACTTCGTAGTCTTTCCATTCCTCCATCTGCTTGGCTTGGAGCTCGCGGATCTTGACCTGGTGTTTCTCATCGAGTTCGGCAAACTTCCGCCGTTCTTCTTCGAAGATCTTGATGAGTTCATCGATCTGGTACTGGGAGAGCTTTGGCACGGATTCGACAATCTTCTTTTTCTCATTCTTGGTCAGGGATATAGAGCCTGAAAGCATCTTCAGGAAATACACTTCGTCGAAGGTCGTATTCGGGTGAGGGGCAATGGCAATGGTCGTGACGAAATCTCCCAGACTGCCTATCCCGAGCTCGCTATCTGGTGGTCGTGGGCGGAGATAGTTTTCTTCTTCGACGATGGGTTGAGCTCCAGCTTGTGCTGTGGCTTGTGTTCCAGCAGGTTGAGCACCTCCCTGCCCTCCGGTGGCAGGGGCCGCCATTTGTGCAGCAT
>CXWL01120019.1_pt1 | contig 12670 bp, 9 predicted proteins | sample 590931 | NCBI WGS metagenome assembly CXWL01 (sample SAMEA3498368, study PRJEB10139) | groundwater metagenome | biome: water well; material: biofilm material | place: Germany | collected 2015-04-27
GCATGGTGATGGTACTGGCGCCGCGCGCGCGGCTGCGCTGCAGGTTGTCGATCAGCGCGGACACGGCGGCCACCGGGTCGACGCCGGCATGGCGCCGGAATCGCTGGTCTTCGGAGACCACCACCGCGCGCAGGAGGACCGGCGACATCGCGTCGAGCTCGATCCACTCGAGCATACGCTGGCNNACTACGCGAAATAGTGAAATGCCGTTTCATTTTGCCGTTGCTACCACATCGATTTTTGACACGGGCATCTCGCCGAACACCTCTGGCGCATACATCGCCTCCACGCGCGAAGCCGGCATCTCGAAATGGCCGACGTTGTTGAGGCGAACGGTGTATTCGATCGTGAATTTCCCCTTCGGGACGTAGCGGTAATACGCGCGGAAGCCGTCGAAGGCGCGCTCTTCGAACGCCGGACGCTGCCAGCCGAGCTTTTTGTCGCCCGCCGCCAGTTGCGCCGAATCCCCGCCCAGCCCGCTGCCGAGAATGCTCGCCCCGGCCGGCACCGGATCGTTCAGCACGACCCAGGTGCGGTCCGATTGCGCATCGACCTCGAGCGTCACGCGGTAGGTGTCGCCGACCCGCCAGGAACCGCTCTTCTTCTGTTCGACAGCGGTCACCGTGCGTTTGATCCGGTAGCCCGCAAACAATGGCTTGTCGAGCGGCAGCGCAGCGCGCGATGCCACGAACGCCCACGGCTTCCCGACGCCCTGATGCTGCAGCGACAAGGAGGCCGGTGCGGCCGGCCAGGCAAAATGGGCGGCCACGCCATCACCCATCGACGTGCCGAGCGTCGGATCGCCGGTCGCGCCGGCAACCGCAGCGTTCCACGAGAGGGGCCGATCCTGGTCGCCAAGCTTGATGTTGCTGATGCCGCTGACCGCATCGCGTTCGTAGCGTTCCTTGAAGTGGCGCAGGGCCAGCACGCCCCACGCATTGGCCACCGTCGTGCTCCAGCGCCCGCCGGCCTGGCGGCCCAGCGCGCCGCGTGCCAGGCGCCCCGCATCCGCTGCCGGGAAGGCCGGATCGTCCACCAGCAGGCGCAAGGCGCGCACGGCGTTGACGTCCGGCGAGACCATCAGCCACCAGAGGTAATCGTTCTTCTCGGTGGAGAAGCTCAGCGTGGTACCGGAGAACATCAGCCGCGAGCGCAGGATCTGCTGAGCCTCAACCAGCTTGCGATCGCGTTCCGGCACGTCCTTCATGCGCGTCAGCACCGAGATCCAGTCGATTACGCCGGAACTAGGCCACAGGTTGGGCGCAATCTCCAGCGATTCCAGCATGGCCGGCTTCGCACTGCCGTAACGCGCCAGTGCGCCGATGGCGGCGAGCTTGCGCATGACCACGTCGGCAGTCTGCAGCGCGCCATAGCGGTGGATGCGCCCGGCCACGAAATTCTCCATTCCGCGCAGCATCCGGTTGCGCGTCGCCTCCGGTATCTCGTAACCGGCTTCGTCCGCAATCGTCAGAAGGTACGCGGTCAACGTATCATCGCCTTCCAGCCAACCCATCGGGAAATAGCGCGCGAGCCCGTCGCGGTCGAGGTACGACGGCAAGCTGTTCATGACGTTGCCCCAGCGCGCAGGATCTTCCAGCGCCACGGCGACCGAAGCGCGCTGCTCGATGCAGGTGTAGGGATAGCGCGTCATCCATTCGCGCAATCCACCCAGCTCGCCGCCAAGCGAGTTGACCAGCCGTACATCGACGCCGCCGCGGCCCGCCAGTGCGCCCGCGGGCTTTTGCACCGGGAAGCTGCGCGCCTTGCCCGGCTCGAGTTGTTCGAGCGTCTGTTGATACAGGCGAACCGGATAGGCGGCGCCGACGGTCTGCACGAATTTGAGCGCGTCGCGCGCCGGCGCGGCCGCGCCGACTTCAGTCGCAGAAATGTTCCAGTTCAATTTGGTCGCGTCGAAGGGCACGCTGGCAGGGAACGAGAGCGTGCCCGCCTCGCCCGCTTTCAGGCTGACGCGCTGCGTGCCGACGGGCTTCTCGGCCGCACCGGCCGTCATCGCGGCGCTGACGTCCAGCGTCAACGGCCGCGCGCCGCCGTTGCGCACCGTCACCATCGCGGCGAACTGGTCGCCTTCGCGCACGAACGGCGGCAGGCCGGCGAACAGCATCACTTCCTGCGTCGTGCGGATGGTCGCGGTGGCCGAGCCGAACTGCATGTCGCCGGCGTGCGCAATGGCCGCAATGCGGAACGCGGTCAGCGAATCATTGAGCGGCACTTCGACGCGCGCATCGCCGTTCGCATCGAGCTGGACAACCGGTTTCCACAGCAGCAAGGTATCGAACAGCTCGCGCGCGTTGGCGCCCTCGCCTCCGCCGCCGCCTCCGGGCGCGGCCGATTTTTTGCCGAAGTGGCGCTTGCCGATCACTTGCGATTGCGCCGTCGACGTCGTCACTTCCTCCGGGCGCCGCTCCATCATCGCTTCGAGCAGGTTCCACGACGTCGGCGCGGCCAGCGACAGCAAGCCTTCATCAACTGCCGCCAGCGCGATCTCCGCATTGGCGGCCGGCTTGCCGGCGGCGTCGGTCACATGAATTTTGACGACCGCGCGATCGCGTATCTTGTAGACCGGTTTTTCCGGTTCGACCTTGACCTTGAGCTCGTAGGCGTCCCAGCCCACGCGTATCCGCGCGATGCCGAGCTTGAAAGCGGGCTTGGTGAGATCGACCAGCGCGGTGGGATGGGTGTCGATTTCGGGTGGCAGCTTTTTCACCAGCCCGAAAAATACGCCGATCCGGTTGATCAGGCGCCGCAGCCAGGAGAAGCGTCCCGTACTTTCGGGATCGATGCGTCCGCGCACCACCATGACCGAGACGTAGGTGTTGGGCCCGTAACCCTGTGCGACAGGTATCTCGACAAAAGGCGATTTGGCGCTGATCGACACCACGTTCGAATACAGCACGCCCTCGCGCTCGACCGTCACCAGCGCGGTGGCTTCGCGAAACGGCATGCGCACTTCGAAGCGCGCCATCTCGCCCGGCTTGTAATTGCGCTTTTCCGGCAAGACGTCGATCCTGTCGTTCGGCGAAGCCGCGTACCAGTTGTCCGCGTCAGCGACGTAAAGATCGCTGCTCGCCTGCGCCACGTTGCCCTCGTCATCCTTGGCGTTCGCCACGAGCACCAGCTCGCCCGTCGCGGGCGCTTCGCCCTCGCACAGCAGGAACCCGTGAGCATCGGTCTTGCCGCTGCATACTTCACCGAGGCGCTTCACCTCCGCGGTCTGCTCGTAGGCATAAAAACCGCCCAGCAGGCGCTTGCGGTAGGCGTAAGTCTTGNNAGCGCCAGCACCTTGAACGTCATCTTTTCCTTGGTCGCATAGCCGCCATCGACGCGCATGCCCAATACCAGCGCCGCCGGCAACACCAGCGCGCGCGTCGACGCGGTCAACACCTGGCCGTTGGGGTCCGTGTATTCCATCTCCACTTCCAGCGCGCGCGGCTCGTCCGCCTTGGGCAAGCCGGCAAAGTTCACCCGCGCCCCGCCGCTGGCATCGAGCATCATGCTGCGGGTGCGCACGGGATAGCCGGTGACGCCGGCCGGCACATCGGCGGCGGACGCTTCGTCACCGTTGTCGCTGTCGCCCTCCGGATCGTAGGCATACGGCACGACGGCCTCGACGCCTTCCTTCGGCGCCTTGCCGCCAAATCTGAAATCGTCGTACTCCGGAAACAGCAACGGATATGCCACCAGCCTGCTGCGAAACTTGACCGGCGCGCCCGCCGCAGCGCCGCCCGACAAGTAACTCAGTTGCGCATCGATGTCGACCTGCGTCGCCCGGATCAGGGGCTTGGCCGGCGGCTTGAGCACGGCCTTCATCAGCGGAACGCGATATTGCTCGACGCGGAAGGTGCCCGATTGGTAGTGTCCGTCGCCGGTTGCCAGCGTCACCGTATAGCTGCCCAACTTGGCCTCTTTCGGGATCGCCCACTCCGACACGCCGGCGCCCGCATTCCATTTGATCGGCACTTCATAACTCTGGCCGCTGCCGTTGTGCTTGAGGGACGCCGCGCCGGGCGACTGCCCCGCCTTGACGCCTTCGAACCCGGCACCAGTCCGCGAGCGCAAGAAGTGCTTCATCGATACGGTCTCGCCGGCGCGAAACAAGGGCCGGTCGAACACCGTATGGGCAATCAGCCGGCGCGCCGTGCTGCCGCCGCCCAAATTGAATTGCCAGGGCTCGATGCCGTCGTTCCAGCGCGTCAGCGCGAACGACATGTCCTGGTCTTTGCGCGCCACCACCAGCAATCCGGAGCAGCCGTTGCGATAGTAGTGGGTCGGCAGGCCTTCGTCGATGCGCACAATGCCCGCGCTGTCGGTCTTGCCCTTCCACAGGGCGGTGCCGTCACATGTGACCACGCTCACCTGCGCATTATTGACCGGCTTGGCGTTGTCGAGCTGCGTCACCCACGCCAACGACGATTCGCGCCCCAGCTTGAAGTGCACCGCCATATTCGTCACCAGCGCACTTGAATACACGTAGTACGGCTTGTCTTCACTGAACAGGGACTGGCCCAACCGGTTGCTGGCAAATTCCACCACATAGAAACCGGGCGCCGGCAAAGGAATGCCCATCAGCTCGAGCGTGTGGGGGCCTCCGGCCAGCGGCAGGGTGAGTGGCGTGGTCTTCACACCGGCAGCGCCTTTCCCAAGCAGCAGCGAGACCTCGCCTTCGCGCGCGCGACGCTCATTCTTCTCTTCGAATGCTTGCTGCTCCTCCTCGTTCTCGTATGACGGCAGCAGGACCTTGTTGATCCACTTCGCGATGGCCAGGTCGCTGCTCGTGTCGATGCTCCCCAACTGGCCGTTGCCGCTCGATGCCGGTGCCGTCGACACCTTGGCCTGCAATCCCTTCAGGCTCTTTTCGACATTGCGCACGCTGACCGGCAGCACCGGTTGCGCATTCGCTTCGAGAATCCCGAAGCGCGACGGGAATTTGATCAGCGGCGGATCATCGTCGATCCGGATTTTCAAGGGGAAGGTGGCGGCATTCACGAGTGCGCGCTTCGCATCGTCGTGAAAACCCGCAGGCACGGTCAGCGTGACTTCGCTGCGCGCCGCGAACGGCCCGCGGAAACTCACCGCTTCGACGGTTTTGGCTTTTGGGTCGAACATCGGGCGAACCACTTTGCCATCGGCAGTACGCAGTTCGATTGCAGCGGCGGTTGCGGTGTCGACCGGCGCCGTAAAGGTCAGCCTAATCGGCAAGACCGGAATGCATCCGGCGTTCGCCTTGATGCGTTGGCATTCTGCCTTTGCCGAAAAATTCTTGCGCACGCTGAAGGCCAGCGTCTGATCGCTGTCCGTGGCGAGCCCGCTCAGCGCGCGGATACCCTTACCCCAGACAATACTGACTTCGCCATCGGCGACCAGCTTGCGGCCGCAGCGCGCCACGACGACCAGCGGCGCGTCGTCGAGACGCTTGTCCTTGACGGCCAACAGGCCAAGCCTGGACCGCTTGGTCAGGACCAGGAAAAAATCCTTCGCTTGCCCCTTCTGCTCCGCGAGTATCCGCTCGCGCTCCTTGCCTTCGATGATTTGAAGCGGCACCCGCTCGCCGAGTCCCTTGATGCTGCAGTACGCGTGCTCGCGCGCACTGGCGATGTCCGCCACCGCATCGAGGCCAAGCAGGAACACCTGATCCTCATCGATATCCTCGATGCCGTCGCGCGGCGAACTCACAACGACGGNNCCTTTCGCGTCGCAGCGGATGTCGAACGGCGACTCCAGCCGCGGATCGCCGAATGCCACCATCGGCTCGGAGAAGCGGGCAGTGACTTGTCGCGCCCCTTTCGCCTCGCCCTTGGGGCTGAACGCCTCCACGGCGGCGCCCGACTGTGCTGCTGGCTGCGCAAATGCAAGCGCCGAGAGAACGAGGGAAATTGACAAGGCTCCGCGCGCAAATTGCATACCATCCCCTGAGAAATGAGTCGCTTGAAATATTTCTATTTGCGCAATAGTCTCTCACGTTCATTGATGGTTGGCAATGAAATCTGCATTTCCCAAGAATGCAGAAACGGGCCATTGCGGCCCGTTTTTTCTACTTCGCTTTGCCCATCATTTCCATCATGCGCACCGTCAGGTAGAGGCGCGGCACCACGCTGTCGAGGTCGGCCCATTCGTCCGACGAGTGAATGCGGTCGCCGACGATGCCCATGCCGTCGAGCACCACCGGCTTGGCGGCGCCGGGATGGAAGGCAAAGCCGGCGTCGGTGCCGTAGCGCATGGCGAGCGGCTTGATCGACTTGCCGAGTTCCTTGTAGATGCCATCGGCGGTGGCCGCCAGGCGATCGGTGGCGGCATTCCTGCTGAATGGCGGACGGCGGTTCTCCACCTTGACCGTCACTTCGGTGTCGGGGATCAGCTTCTTCTGTACGATCCGGTCGGCATCGGCCTGCACGCGCTGCAGCTCGCTGACGTCGGACATGCGCATGTCGGCGGTGGCGCTGGCTTTTTCGGGGATGATGTTGACGCGGTCGCCGGCCTGCAGCACGGTCCAGCTGACGGTGGTGCCTTTGTCCGCGCTGCCCAGGTCCTTGAGCTGGATGATCTGGTTCGACAATTCGATGGCGGCGTTGCGGCCCGCTTCCGGCGCCGAGCCGGCGTGCGATGCACGGCCCTTGACGTCGAGGTGGACGTAGGCGATGCCGTTGGTGGCCACCGTCACGACGTCGGCTTCGGGCGGCTCGAACACCAGCACATAGTCCTGGTCGGCGGACAGCCTGGCGATCATGTCGCGCGAACCAAGCGAGCTCTTTTCTTCGTCCGGATTGAACAGCACGGTCAGCGTCTTGTAGTTCTTGAAGCCCCGCTCGCGCGCGATGGCGAGCGCATGGACGATCAGCAGCGCGCCGCTCTTGGCGTCGGCGACGCCTGGTCCATATGCCTTGTTGCCGACGATCTTGAAGGGGCGCTTGGCCGCTTCGCCCGTGCCGAACACGGTGTCGTAGTGAATCATCAGCATGATGTTCTTGCTGCCCGTGCCTTGCAGCTTGCCGAGCACCATCTTGCCGGCGGCTGGCGGCGCGGCAACGATCTCGACGCTGGCGCCGACGTCCTTCAGGCGCTGCGCCAGCAAGGCTTCGACCTGCGCCAGGCCCTTGGCGTCATCGGTGCCCGAATCGATGTCGATCAGCGTGGCCATGTCCTTGACCAGCACATCTTTGCGGGCCTGCGCCGCCTTGAGCAAGACGCGGTCAGGCTGGGCGGCCTGGGCAAAGGAAGCGGCGGGAGCGGCGCAAGCCACGGCGACCAGCAGCGACATCAAGGTTTTTTTCATCTGGGCTCCTTCATGAATTTATCGGGCGAGACGCATCCGCCACTATAGCAGCGCCTGCTTCGAGCTGTATGTGCGCGTAGGCAAAGCTCCAAAATCCTGCGTTGATCGACCTTCGGCGTGCGCGAGTGGGTGTACCTTCCAATCCATTGCTGCAATGTTTTGCGAGGACCTCGATGAACCGTACATTGTTGCTTGGCGCATGCATGTGCTTTCTCACTGCCTGTTCGACGCCATATTTGACGCCGTCATTCGACGCGAGGCCGGGCACGCCCCGCGAGTTCCCCGGCGCGGCCGATTTGCTGCGCAAGGAGGGAGCGCTCGACGTGTTGCTGGTGCATGGCATGTGCACCCATGACGCCGAGTGGGCCAGCGGCGCCGCCAGGGACCTGTATGCGAACATGGGCGGCGATCCCGCCCATGTCAAACTGCAACCCGCGAAGGTCGGAAAAACCGGCATCATCCTGTTCCAGCAAACGCTGCCATTGCCTGCCGGCGCGCTGCGCCTGAATGCGCTGCTGTGGTCGCCGCTGACCACGCCGCTGAAGGGTGATCTGTGCTACGACCAGCGCAGCAAGTCGGCGCTGTGCCCCGCGGCGGAAGCGGCCAAGCCGTATCCCTATCAACGTGCGCGTCTCAACCAGATGATCAAAGACAGCCTGATCAACGATTGCCTGTCGGATGCGATGATCTACCAGGGCAAGCCGCGCATCGACATCAACGAGCGCATGCAGGCCGCGATCCTGCAGGCTGTCAATACCACGGGCGGCCGGCCGGTAGCGGCCGATGAGTTCGGTGCGCAAAACAACATTCCGGTCATGGTCATCACCGACAGCGTCGGCAGCAAGATCACCTTCGACGCCATCTACAAGCTGGCCACCGGCCCTGGCAAGGGCAAGGAAAAGGCCGGCATTGCGCTCTTCAACCGGACCACCCTGGTGTTCATGCGGGCCAATCAGATGCCGATTCTCGCGCTGGCCGACAAGCATCTCGACGGCACGGCGTCGCCCGAGCGCATCGATGCGGGGTTTCCCACCGATCCCATCCAGGCGTTGATTCGACGGCGCAATGCCGGCCCCGCCGAAGCGCGCTCGCGCGCCGTGCCGACCGTGGTGGCGTTTTCAGATCCCAACGATTTGCTGTCGTATCCGCTGGCGCGCAGCCCGTTTGCGGCCGCCGCCAGCTATCCGATCGTCGACGTCATCGTGTCGAACGACAAAAGCTATCTGGGCCTGTTCGAGCTTCCCAACACGGCGCACCTGGACTACGCGAAGACCGCGGCGGTGCGCCGCCTGATCGCCTGCGGCAACCCGCGCTCGAGCGCATGCAGGGATTAGATTCGCTTCTTGCCTTCAGTAAAGAACTGATTTTTCCGCACTTCTGCGCGGCGCTCCTATGTCGCCTCAAGCTGAGCAAAACGGCGGCCGGCTTCCAGGCAAAGCCGAACGCAGTGGGCGTATTCGAATCGAAGGCCGCCAGGTCGGGCAAGATGCGCGTGTCGCTGACCCAGCTTCCCGATAGCCCGGCGCGCCTGAACGTGGGCAGCTACACGGTCAACCTCGACATGCTGGTCGAATATGTCGAAACGCGCGAATGCATCGCCGGCGGCTGCGTCGGCAAGACGCAGAAGATCGTGCGCTCGGTGCCGAAGACGGTGCAAATCCCGATTTCGCCGAAGAGCGGTTTTGCCGGTACGCGCGACCTGTCCTTCCTGGACGCCCAGAACGTCGAGCTGAACGCGAAAAACTATCGGGTCAGCTATTCGGACCTGAAGATGACGGTGCGGCGCATGACCGCCGCGGCACAGCCGGGGCGCAGCGACTGAACCGCGAAGGCCTATTCGAGCTTCTGGTCTTCCTGCTTGGCCTGCTCCATCGCTTCGGGCTCGAGGTCTTCCGCCACCCGGTTGAACCAGATGAAGGAGCCCCATCCCGCCAGCAGCACGCCGACCGACACCAGGATAGTGGCGGCATGGGGCAGCAACTGCGGACTCTCGTGCAGTGCCTTGAAGGTGGCGACCAGGCCTTCGACCGCCAGTGCGACGACCACCACCACCAGGAAGCGCGACAGGTAGCGGCGCACCCTGGTCGGCGCGCTGACCTGCGCGGTGCGGATGACCTCCTCCTCCATGATGGTCTGCGCGATCTGCAGCGACACGACCGCGACGGCCAACAAGCCGATGGTCTCGATGATCGCCTCGGCGCCCGCTTGGGCATCGGCGCCGACGGAGGCCCAGCCGGCTTTTACCGCGATCAGCACCAGCATCAGCGCGGCACAAACGAACAGCGCGGCGATCACCGTGTGGATCGCGGCGAAGAAACCCATTAGCAGCTTCATTTACTTACCTGGTGAGGCTCGTGCGAGTTGGCAATCAGGCCACCAATGCCGGTCGACGCTCCAGCGAGACAGCCGCAAGAGGCCCCATCTTATTCAGCGCCATCATGGGCGACCGGTCGGGCCGCCGCTCAATTCCGGCCGCTAGCGCCTCCAGGCTGCTGCGGTCGCGGATTCCGAGGTCGCGGCGGCACAGGTCAATCCAGCCGTTCTGCCTGAATCGCGAAAGCATGCGACTGACGCTCTCAATTGTCAATCCAAGGTAGAGCCCGATATCCTGGCGCGACATGCGGAGGCGATAGCTGGTGGCGGAATAGCCGCGCACCGCATACCGCGACGACAGGTCGAGCAGGAAGGCAGCAAGGCGCTGCTCCGCGCGCGCGCTGCCGAGGAGGAGCACCCGCTCCTGCTGGCGCGCCAACTCCCGGCCCAGGAGTCCGTGAAATTGATGGAGCGGTTGCGCACTTTCGAGGAGTTGCTGTTCGAGTCCGGCAAACGGAATCGCACACACTTCACTGTCTTCTAACGCCGCTGCGGTGTTGTGATGATGGTCCGAGCCGATCGCATCGAACCCGAGTACCTCCCCAGACATAGACAATCCAACGATCTGCGATTCGCCGCATTGCCGGATTGCTGTGGTCTTGAAATGGCCGTACCGGACCATATACAGATTTCTGAACGGATCGCCCAAGCGGAAAAGTTGGTGATCTCGCTCGATGCGCCGACGTACAATTGACCTCTCGAAACTGCGCTGCGAGCCGCCTTCCAAGCCGCCCCACAGGCAAAGCCAGTTAACTGCGCACAATGAACAACTGCCACTGGCATGAGAAACGGAATTTGAAGGTATTGGCGCTATGCGAATGACGGGCTTCATTTCTTTGGACTCCGGCAATTGGGAAGAGGCATGACCGGCGGGCGATCGCCAGCTGAGGACAGGAAAAAGACGGCGCACCCTTTGTATGGGAGCGACAGCCGGTCCGAAAAAGTTATAACCATGTCATCATTATGATACCGATGGTTATTTACTGGTCAAAACCAATCATTACGATTTGATCTGCATCAAAGTGTTCTGATTTTTGTTGGTGTTTTGCGCAAATGCCAGCAAGCGAATTTCCTTGCAAGCCATTGATTTTCTTGAGGTTAATATTAGGAATGTAGCCACCCAAAGGCGCTCGGATGCCTGCGCGGAAAGCGCACCTCCTGTAGCGTACGAACTGGGCAACAGCGCGTAGCGCCGTGCCTCACTGTGCCAAGGGGGCCGGCCGCTTAGCGGAAGACCAGCACAGGAATTTGCGAATGGGTCAGCACCTTTTGTGTCACGCTTCCTAACAGCATGCCCTTGACCCCTTTGCGCCCATGCGACGCCATGCAGATAAGGTCGGCCCCGCGTTCCCCGGCTACCTTGATGATGGTGTCGTACGGCTCGTCGCCATAGACGAATACCGCATCGCAGGGCACTCCCTGCTCTTGCGCCTGCAGTTCGACCTGCGCCAGGATCTGGCGTGCGCGCGCCTCACTATCCCGCAGGTATCGCTCGGGCGTTTCGTTCACGATGCCGGGCGAATAGGCAAGCACGTGGAATTCCGGCACCACATGCAGGCAGGTAATTCTTGCGCCGATCTCTTTGGCGAAGGCAAGGCACTTGCGAATCATCGGTTCCGCAGATAGGGAACCATCGGTAGGCATGAGAATATGGGCAAACATGGCAATTTCCTCGAATGTTCGATAGGCGGCGCGGGAGTCAGGCCGCGCCAAGGCCGGCAGCTGCGCCGGGATGTCCGTCGCCGGCAGGCGATCGGTTGACGAAGCGTTTTCCCGCACCGTCCTTGCCCACTTTTTTCGGCAGTCTCAGTTGCTGAATACCTGGCGCAACGCCAGCAACTAATCGCCCGGCCCTTCCCCCGGCATGGTATCGGCCATCAGGCGAAGTTCTTCTGCGCCGGGCGCCGGCTGCTCCGCCCCGCGGACAGCATCCGCACCGGTACCGTCGACTGGCGCCGCAACGGCAACAGCCCCACCACGTAGCGCCGCCGCCAACTCCGCATCCATCGATGCAACATGCACCGGGAACCACTGCGACATCAGTTTCAGCACTTCGCGCGCGGCGCCCGCATCGCCCGGCTCGACGTGGTGCAATGCGCTTAATACCCGCGCGTGCTCGGCACGATGATTCCTGATGCCTGAGAAATCGAAGGCCTCCATCAGCGCCTCTTCTTCGCGGAAATCGCTTTCGAGCTTGTCGGACAAGCACAATAGGCGGGCGTCGAGTTCGGCGTCCGCGCCGCCGAGCAAAAACTGCATCTCCTCGAACAGCGCCTTGTGCGCCGCATCGATCACGGCATTGCCGACTGTCATGTGCGGCAGCCATTCCATGTGTTNNATCAACGCATCGCGCACTTTTTCCATGTCAGCGACCGCAGCGTCCCATTTTTCCTCGCCGGCGCCCTTCAGTTCCTCGAATTTCTTCTGAGTCGCTGCCGACTGCTGGCGCAATTTGCTCATTTCTGCCTCGTATTTTTCCCGTGCACCCGCTTTCGCTTGTGCCGCCTTTGCTTCGAGGCCGTCGAGCGTGGCGTCCAGTTCGTCCAACTGGAGTTTCAATTTGGCGATATAGCTCTCTCTGTTCAGCATGGCATTCTCCGGTGTGGGTTCAATTCACGATCCTAGGCGTCGCGGCGGCGGTTTTCCATGATGCAAATCAAAACAATCCGGTAAGGCGCGATTGCGCCGCAGAATTCTGAATTTGTAAGATTGTCTGCGCGCTGACAGTATTCGGCGATGGCTGATGATATTCTCGATACACCTTCCGTTTACGTCAACGTAAAGCAAGCGGCCGATCATCTTTGTGGAGACAAGAACTATGGCAGTGGGCCAAATTCAACCAAGCTACGTGCATGGCGCGCATGGCGTGCCGCTCATCGGCGACACCATCGGCGCTCACCTGCATGCGATTGCCGCGCGCTTCGGCGCCAGCGACGCGCTCGTCATTCCGCACCAGGACATTCGCTGGACCTACCAGGATTTCAACGCGCGCGTGACGCGCCTGGCGGC
>CXWL01126249.1_pt1 | contig 12668 bp, 3 predicted proteins | sample 590931 | NCBI WGS metagenome assembly CXWL01 (sample SAMEA3498368, study PRJEB10139) | groundwater metagenome | biome: water well; material: biofilm material | place: Germany | collected 2015-04-27
TGAGCAGGGCGCTTTCGATAAGTTGTTGCAGCATAGGGTCGCGGAACAGGTCACGCCATCCCATGTCCGCCGCCAGTGGGCCAGAAAGCGCTGGCGCCGAGTCGAAAGATTGTGGGTAGTGTGCGGCAACCGGGGCTGCCGGGCGCTGATAGTCCGGAATCAACGAGCAGCCGCTCAACGACAGTACGGCAAATAGCCATGGGCTAACGGATTTGTTCATTCTGCGCATACCAGCCACTTGGCCAGCCCATGTCGACCGCTGATACCCAGCTTGGCGGCGGAGCGTTTCAGATAGGTTTCGACAGAACTGCTCTTGACGCAAAGCTTCTCTGCGATTTCAGGAACTGTGCTGCCCGCGAGGAATTCCAGACAGGCCTCCTTCTCCCGTGCCGAGAGTGAGACGTCGCAGGCACGCAAGCGCTCGTTGAACTCGTTTTGCAATTGCTTGTGCTCGAGGGAACGCGGGCCATGGGACAGCGGCCCCCCAGCGCTTTTCATACCGGATTGGCGATGGGCGCGGGCATGGCGCTCCGACAAAGGCAGCAGGGCCTCCGAGAGGTATTTCAAAAAAGACAGTTCTTGCAACGAGTAATCTTTGTCAGCTTGCGGACGGTGCAGTGAGATCACACAACAGCGATTGGCCTTGCGCGAAATCATGCTGCACTGGTGGGAGGTTCCGAGACAGTCATTGCCTTGCTGGTTTTTCATCCGGGCGTTCAGGTGAATCAGCAGGTCGTCCTCTACCTCCAGCACGCGCTTGACCAGTGGATGGTCGCTGCGGTGTCTGGCACGGGTCGGACACACCGTTTGCATCTGCGGATTCAACTCAGCGCCCGCGTAGCCCAGCAGCTGTACATCGGTCACCGTCGCCTGACTGTCATCAACGGTCCACTCGCTCAGTTCCACACGGCTTACAGCCAGCGATGTATTGATTAACTGGTACATGTTGCTCAGAAACATGTCATCTCCGACGCTAGACACCAGCTTCCCGAGTTCCAGATAAATGTGCGTTTTCACTTCATCTTTGGCATTCACTTGTCGGTTCATATGTCCATTCCTGAAGATCAGAAGTTGCGTGCAATTCTGTCGCCCAGACTGTGAATTCGGCCCTAAGACCGCTCAAATCCTTCGCGCCTCAACATCACTCGAATCCTGTATCAAGCGCGATTATCTTCACAAGAAACGATTCAGCTTGAGGATCCAATTAAGCTGAGTTGTGCAGGAAAAGTCTGTCACGGGATACCGGGACATCCTGCACAACCGAGCGGTTACCCGTCAGAAAGTGCGGTTATCGAACATGGACCTCTTCACTGCTGCTCATTTGGACGGGCTCCTTGTCGAGCGCTCGAGAGATCGCCTGGCCCAATGCGCTGACGTGAGGCGCCCTGACCAGTGTGTCGTGGGTGCCGGGAAGCGCTGTAACGCTCACCGGTGTTTCAAGCAAAGCCCCCCAACCCAGCAGCGGATCGGTGCGCTCCTGCCCGCTTGCGGTAAACAGTGTCACGTGAAGCGGGGCGGGCAGGCTGACATAGGCACTGATCGCGATGTGGGTCGCATGGGCCACCGCAACATGGCTGCGTAGCATGGTGGCATCGACGTTCTGCGGCAGTTCTTCCGGAAGCAGGCGCTGTGCCATGCAAAACGCCAGCATTTCCTCGACGGCATCCGCGTTGGCCAGCTCGGTGAGCTGCCGGAGAACCTCGGGATCAAGCTGCTCGGGTAGCCAGCTCATCAGGAATTGACCTTCGCTCAATACCTCCGGCGCTTGCTGCTCAAGACGCGCGGAGGTGTCGATGATGCCGAGGAACTCCAGCTGTTCGCCGCTGGAATGCAGTTGGCGGGCCATTTCATAAGCGATAAGACCACCTGCAGACCAGCCGCCGATCCGGTAAGGCCCGCGCGGTTGTACTTGGCGAATCGCTGCCAGGTAACGCGCAGCCATGGCCGGCACCTCAAACAGCGGTTTCTCTCCAGCTGCCAGGCCACTGGCGGCCAAGCCATAGAGCGGCACCTGTGGGTCGATTGCCGCGGCCAGATCGCGCACGTACTGCACTTCGCCGCCCAACGGGTGGACCAGGAACAGCGGCCTTTTCGAGCCAGTGCGACGGACCGGTACCAGGTTGCTGTGATGGCCGGGACGTGTCTGGCTGTCCAGTGTCCTGGCGAAACCGGCAATGGTCGGCTCGATGAACAGATCGCGGACAGCGATCGGTTTGCCGAGTACCTTGCGCAAACGCGACGCCATCTGCACGGCCATCAGCGAAATACCGCCCAGCCTGAAGAAGTCGTCATGGCGACTGACCTTGTCCAGCTTGAGCAACTCCTTCCAGAGGTTGGCGAGGGCGATCTCGGTGTCGCCTTCGGGCGCTTCGTAAGGCAGGTCTTCAGGTTGTTCGTCCTCGACCGTCGCAGCGACAGTCGCGGTATGCGCCGAACTCGGCAGCGCTGGCGTATTGTCCAGCACTTGACCGATCGACTGCTGTGCGTCAGTCACCATGTTCTCCAGAACCCTGGAAAACAGCTGCATGATGGTCTGCACAGTGGTTTTGTCGAACAGGTCGCTGGAGTATTGCAGGCCGCCGCTCAGGCTTTCGCCGGTATCGGCGAGTGACAACGAAAGGTCGAACTGCGTGGTGATATGGGCACTGTCCATCGAGTCGACCTCCAGGCCGGGCATTTGCAGCACCGAAGGGGGCGTGTTGTCCAGGCTCAGCATCACTTGGAACAATGGGCTGTGGCTCATGCTGCGGGTTGGCTGCAAGGCGCTTACCACTTGCTCGAACGGCAGATCCTGATGACTGTAGGCAGCCAGAGTGATGTCTTTGATCCGACCGAGCACTTCACTCAGTCGGGTCTCTCGGCAGGTTGCCACACGCAATGCCAGCGTATTGGCAAAGAAGCCGATCAATGGCTCCAGCTCCGGGCGTTGACGGTTGGCGACAGGCGTACCGACTACTACATCATTCTGGCCGCTGAGGTGACTCATGAGCATCGACCAGCCTGCCAGCAGGACCATGAACAATGTGCTGCCCTGAGCCTGACTGAAGGCACGCAAGTCGGCACTCAGCTCTGGCGAGAGCACACAGTCGATCATCCCGCCGGTATAGCTCTGGATGGCTGGGCGCGGACGGTCCAGTGGCAGGTTCAATACGCTTGGCGCACCTTCCAGATGCGTGCGCCAGAAGTCGATCTGAGCTTGCAGCGCCGGGCCGTCAAGGGATTGCCGTTGCCAGGCGGCGTAGTCCACGTATTGCAGTGGCAGTGCTGGCAGCGGGTCTTTCTGGCCTTGACTGAAGGCGGCGTAAAGCACGCTCACTTCCTGGGCAAGCACACTGTTGGACCAGCCATCGGAGACGATGTGGTGCAGCGTGATCAACAGCACATGTTCGGTATCCGCGACCTGCAGCAGATGCCCGCGCAGCATCGGGCCCTTGGTCAGATCGAACAGTTGCGTAGCATTTTCCTGACCCAGACGGGTCAGGGTCGCCGTGCGCTGGTCACTGGAAAGATCGCGCAGATCCTGGTGCAACAGCGGAAAGCGGGTATCGGCCGGGGCGATCTTCTGCACCGGTTCACCGTCCACCAGTTCAAAACGCGTGCGCAGGGTTTCGTGGCGTGCAACCAGGCGGTCCAGGGTTGCCTGCAAGGCAGCCGCATCAAGCTCCCCTGTCAGGCGCAACGCCATCGGCAGGTGGTAGGCCGCGCCAGCCGCGTGATCCAGATGATCGAGGAACCACAGACGTTGCTGGGAAAAGGACAGCGGCAGGCGGCCCGAACGGTTGGCCTTCGGGATCGATTGCGCTTCACTGGGCGCCGTGGCATTGACCAATGAAGCCAGGCCACGCACGGTCGGGGCGTCGAAGAGCTCACGCAAGGTGATTCGTGTACCAAGCTTGCGCCGCAGTCGTGACAGCAACTGCACAGCGAGCAACGAATGGCCGCCCAGCTCAAGAAACCCGTCGTTACGGCCCACCTGGTCCAGATGCAGCAGGGCTTTCCATATTTCGGCGATGGCCTCTTCGGTTTCGCCTTGCGGCGCCTCGTATACCTTGCTGGCCAATGCGTCCTGGCCGGGGGCGGGCAGCGCGCGGCGGTCGAGCTTGCCGTTGGCAGTCAGCGGCAGTGCGTCCAGGTGAACGAAAGCGCTGGGCACCATGTACTCAGGCAGATGCTTGAGCAGTTCGGCGCGCAAGTGTTCGGCCGCCACCGCTTCCCCACAGACATACGCGACCAGGCGCTGGCTGTCCGAGTCTCCCTGGTTATCATTGCGGGCAATCACTATCGCCTCGCGGATGCCCGGCATGGCCAGCAGAACGTTTTCGATTTCACCCAGCTCGATACGGAAGCCGCGAACCTTCACCTGGAAGTCGTTGCGGCCCATGTATTCCAGCGTGCCGTCTGCCAGCCAGCGACCCAGGTCGCCGGTTTTGTAAAGGCGTGCATTGGCGACATCGGAGAACCGGTCGACGATGAAACGTTCGGCACTCAGCTCGTTACGGTTGAGGTAACCGCGGGCCACACCGCGACCGCCAATGTGAATTTCACCGACGACGCCCAGTGGCGCCGGCTCGCCACGCGCATCCAGAACATGCACCTGAACGTTGGCGATGGGGCGGCCGATGCTTGGTTTTTCACCCAGATCGCGGATCAGATCGATGGTCGCGTCCACTGTGCATTCGGTCGGGCCATACATGTTGTAAAAGCGGATGGTCGGGCAGTTGCGCAGTTTCTCCCAGGTGCTGGCGTTAATCGCTTCGCCACCCAGCAGCACGCTGACCGGCTGATAGCTGCTGCGTTCCAGCAAACCGGCCGAGAGCAGGGTGTCGAGCTGCGACGGCGTCGAGTCGAAGGCATGAACCTGATGGGCTTCGAGGAAGTCCAGCAGTTCGCTGCCGTTGGCACGCAGCAGTTGCGGGATGATCACCAGCGTGTGGCCGGAGAACAATTGCGAGATGCCTTTGATCGACATGTCGAAGAAGAAGCCGGCATTTAGCGCCACGGTGGCCGGGGTCGGGCAATGGTGGTGGGTCGTGCGGGTCAGCCCGTTCCAGAAGTTGAACACCGAGTGATGCTCGACCATCACACCTTTCGACTGGCCTGTGGAGCCTGACGTGTAGATCACGTAGGCCAGGTTTTCCGCCGTCAGGCTGTCGACCAGCGGATTGGCATCGAACGCCTGATCATCCGCCGCCAGCAGCGATTCAGCGCTGTCGAGCAGCATCAGTGGTGTATCGCCGGCCGGCAGACTGAGGGCGCTCTGGGTCAGCAGCGCACGCGGCTGGCTGTCCTGCAGCATGAAGGCCATGCGGTCAGTTGGGTGGGCAGGGTCGATCGGCACGTAGGCGGCGCCTGATTTGAGCACCCCCAGCAGGCCGACAATCATATCCAGGCTGCGCTCGGCGCAGATGGCCACGCGCTCGTCCGGTTGTACACCAAGTTGCAGCAGTTGCCGGGCTATGTGGTTGGCACGGCGGTTGAGCTGGCGATAGCTTAGCTGGCGGTCTTCGTAGACCAGCGCCACGGCGTCAGGATTGCGGCGGACCTGGTCTTCGAACAAGGTATGGATCGGCACGACCGGTGCGAAGTCGCTGGCAGTGTCGTTGAAGTCGTTGAGCAGCAGTTGCCGCTCGGCCTGCGGAATCACTTCCAGGCTGCTTGCCAGGCGTGCCGGATCCTGCTCAAGGGCATTGACCAGCTCGGCAACCGCCTGACCGAGGTAAGCGGCAATCCGATGCGGATCGATACCGCTGATGGACTGCGCAGTCAGCGAAAACCCGCTGCCCTCATTGGCCACGGCAATTTCGATCGGGTAGTTGGTACGGGTTTCGGATTCCTGGAAATGAATGCCTTCCTGCCCGGCCAGATCCTCGACGTTCTCCCCGGCAGTGTCCGTCAGATCGCCGTGACGGCAGTTGAGGATCACGGTGAACATCGGCAGCGATGCATCCACCGCACTGCAGCGCTGCGCCAGGGCCAGAGGTGCCTGCTCGTGGGTCAGCAGGCCGCTGAGCTGTTGGTAGGCCTCCTGAACGATATCGCGCACGCTGTTCTGTTGCAGGCGAATACGCATCGGCAAGGTATTGATAAACATCCCCAGCGCATGGTTGGCGCCGGAGGTGCCTTGGGAACGTCCGGAAAGCACGGTACCGAAAATCCCGTCGTCGCGTCCGCTGGTGGCGGCCACCACCAAACCCCATGCCGCGTGGAACAGCACCGAGGTTGGCACGCCCTGGGCCCGTGCGGTGCTATGGACCCGCGCGCTGAGGTCGTCGCTCAGTTCCTGCACCGAGCGCAGGATGACTGCGTCGCCGCCACGCACATCGAGCACGCCGTAGGGCGCGGTGGTGGTATCGACATCCCCCAGCAGTTGCCGGAAATAGGCTTCATGTTCGGCTTGGGAAACGCAGGCAGCCTGAGCGATGAAGTTGCGATACGGCTGCGAGGGCGGCAGGCTGTCCGCGCGTCCGTCCATCACCGCCTGGATCTCGCCCATGATCAGACGCAGGGTGACGTTGTCGCTGATTAGGTGATGGTCCAGCAACGCCATCAACCACTTTTCCTGCCGGGTATCGTAAGTGATATACGCGGCTATCAGCGGTGCCTGTTGCAGATCCAGACGCAGATGGTAGGTATCGGTGCGTTCGCGCAACATCTGCAAGGCGTCTTCGTCTGGCGCGGCGTCGAGCTGAATGACTGGCAAGGTCGCCTGGCGATGCACCACCTGTACCGGTTGCGACAAACCTTGCCAGCGCAAGGAGCTGCGCATGATGTCGTGGCGGTTGATCACCACTTGCAGTGCGCCGAGGAAGTTGTCGAGCAAGTCACGGCTGTCGAAGGTCGCAATGGTGCGCATCAGGTAGGCGTCGCCTTCTGACTGCAACAGATGGTGGAAGAGGATGCCTTCCTGCAACGACGACAGTGGGTAGATATCCTGAACATTGGCGACGCCGCCTGCTACGTCGGCAACGATATGTTCCAGTTCCTGCTGGGTCAGCTTGACCAGCGGCAGCATGTCCGGGGTCAACGCCGTGCAGTCGAGGGGAATCAGGTTCGCCGGGGCGACCCGTTCCGCCGTAGTGCCGCCCGCCAGGACGGCGGCCATGGCTTGCAGGGTCGGTGCCGAGAACACCGTCCCCACGTCCAGCAATAAGCCGATCTGACGCAAGCGCTCTATGAGGCTGATGACCAGAAAAGAATGGCCGCCCAGTTCGAAGAAATGATCCTGGCGACCGACACGTTCAACTCCGAGCAATTCCTGCCATGCACCGGCCAAGGTGGTTTCGATAGTGCCTAGCGGCGCTTCGTACTCACGACTCACCGTCGCCAACTGGTCCGGCGCGGGCAGGGCGGCACGGTCCAGCTTGCCGTTGGTCGTCAGCGGCCAGCTTTCAAGGGTCACAAAGGCACTAGGCAGCATGTGTTCAGCCAGCACGCTGGCCAGTTGGTTGCGCAGAAGCGCTGACTCGGGCGCGGTGCCGTTCTCGGCAATCAGGTAGGCAACCAGGCGTTTGTCGCCGGGGCGATCCTCACGCACGATAACCATTGCTTCACGGACCTCCGGGCAAGCGAGCAATTGCGCCTCGATCTCACCCAGCTCGATACGAAAACCGCGAATCTTGATTTGCGAGTCATTGCGGCCGACGTAGACCACACCGCCGTCGCTGCGGTAGTGCGCAACGTCACCGGTACGATAGAGGCGCGCGCCGTTTTGCATGGCATACGGGTCGGCAATAAAACGTTCGGCATTCAGTTCCGTGCGGTTCAGGTAATGCCGGGCGATCCCGGCACCGCCGATATAAATCTCGCCATTGACGCCCACCGGCACCGGCTGCTGGTAGTCGTCGAGAATGCGCAGACACAGGTCATCAAGCGCCGGGCCGATCAGACTTGGCATGGCTGTGTCGATTTCCGACTGGCTGATCGGGTAGTACGTGGCATGCACGGTGATTTCCGTGATCCCGTACATGTTCACCAGACGGGTGCGCGACAGCGGTGTGCGTACAGTCCAGGGCTGCAGGCTGCGGAAGTCCAAAGCCTCGCCCCCGAACACCACTTCACGCAGCGCATGCTCTTGCGGGCTGCGTTCGCGCGCCTGAATGAACTGGCGGAAAGCGCTTGGCGTCTGGTTCAGAACGGTGACCTGCTGCTCGCAGACCAACGTATAGAAGTCATCCGGCGAGCGCGCCACCTCACTCGGGACGATGACCAGTTTGCCGCCGTAGCACAGCGCTCCCCAGATTTCCCAGACCGAGAAGTCGAAGGCGAAGGAGTGGAACAGCGTCCAGATATCCTCGCGCCCGAAGTTGAATTGCCCGGCAGTGGCGTCGAACAGGCGTGCCACGTTGCCGTGCTCCACCAGCACACCTTTGGGCAGGCCTGTAGACCCTGAGGTGTAAATGACGTACGCCAAGTGCTCGCGGGACAGACCCAGTGCAGCAGGCTCAGGGTTGCAGTCCAGCGATTCATGCGCCAAATCGGCACTGTCGTTATCCGCGCCGAGGTTCAGTACCGGCACGCTGTGCGCCGGCAGCACGTCGAGGCAGGCCGACTGGGCCAGCAACGCCACCGGCGCACTGTCTGTCAGCAGGTAGCCGAGACGTTCGGTGGGGTAAGCCGGGTCAAGCGGTACGTAGGCCGCACCGGCCTTGAGTACCGCCAGCACCGCGCAAATCATCTGCGCGCCGCGCTCTGCGAGGATCGCTACCCGGTCATCGGGACGCACGCCTTGGTCAAGCAGCTCACGGGCCAGACGGTTGGCGCGGCGATTGAGCGCCTGGTAACTCACCTCTTGCCCGCCAAAGACCAGTGCGATGGCCTGCGGATGCGCGGCAGCGAACTGCTCGAAGCGCTGATGCACCATCAGGCCCGAGGCGAATAGCGCTTTGGGCTGCAGCAATGCTGGCGAGGCCAGACGCTGCGCCGCACTCAGCAAAGGCAGGCCGAGCACAGGTTGCGCGACATCCTCGAGCATCGCTTCGAGCAGGGTGTGGAAATGCTGGGCAAAACGCTCGACGGTGGAGCGATCGAAGAGGTCGCTGGCGTACTCGATTACCCCGGTGAGAGTGCCGGCTTCGCTACCCAAAGTCAGCATCAGGTCGAACTGCGCGGTTTCATGGGCTTGTAAAACCGGATGCAGGCTAAGGCCCGGCAGGGTCAACTCGCCGCCGATGCTGGTGTTATCCAGCGACAGGGCGACCTGACACAGCGGGCTATGACTCATCGAGCGTGGCGGCTGCAAGGCTTCGATGACTTGCTCGAACGGAATGTCCTGATGCTCCTGGGCCGCCAGCGTGGTCTGGCGGACCTGCTCCAGCAATTGCGCCACGCTCGGGTTCTGCGCCAGATCAACGCGCAGGGCCAGGGTGTTGACGAAGAAACCGATCAGGTTCTCGGTTTCGGTGCGGCCACGGTTGGCGCTCGGCACGCCTATCACTACATCGCGTTCGTTGCCCAGACGTGCCATAAGCACCGACCAGGCACTGAGCAGGCCCATGAACAGGGTGACGTTATGGGCCTGGCAGAAGCGCTCCAGACGCTGATAAAGCGCCGCATCGATCGTCACTGGCACAGCGCCGCCGCGGTAGCTTTGTACCGCCGGACGCGGCCGGTCGGTGGGCAGCGACAGCAGCGTCGGCGCGCCACCCAGGTGCTCACGCCAGAAGTCGGCCTGCTCGGCAAGGCGCTCGCCGGTAAAGGTGCGGCGTTGCCAGGCAGCGTAGTCGGCGTACTGGATTGACAGGGCTGGCAGCGGGTCCGGCTGATGCTCACTGAAGGCCTGATAGAGGGCGGCCAACTCGTTGACCAGCACACCCACCGACCAGCCGTCAGAGATGATGTGGTGCTGGGTGATCAACAGCATGTGCTCATCATCGGCCAAACGCAGCAGACGCCCGCGAATCAGCGGACCCTGGCGCAGGTCAAACGGTGCAGCGGCCTCGCTGTCAGCGATACGTGCAGCGCTGAGGCTGGCCTGTTCATAGGACAGCGAGCGCAGGTCCTGTTCGGCAAGCGTGAAACCGCTATCCGCAGCAGCGATGACCTGCACCGGCTGTTCACCATGCAGCGCGAAGGTGGTGCGCAGGCTTTCATGACGTACCACCAGCCGGTCGAGCGCAGCCTTGAGCGCACGGTGATCAAGCTCGCCGCGCAACAGCAGCGACATCGGCATGTGGTAGGCGCTGCTGGCACCAGGAGCGAGTCTGTCGAGGAACCACAGGCGTTGCTGGGAAAAGGACAGCGCCAACGGCGCGTTGCGCTCGATGGGTTCAATACTGTCGGTAACGGTCGCTTGCAGGCCGTCGACGACCCTTGCCAGCTCTGCCACCGTCGGGTGACTGAACAACTGGCGCAGCATCATCTCGCCGCCCAGCTGTTGGCGGACTCTGGAAACCAGTTGAGCGGCCAACAGCGAGTGACCGCCGAGTTCGAAGAAGCTGTCATGCCGGCTCACACGCTCCAGGCCCAGCAGTTCCTGAAATATCTGCGCCAGGGCCAGTTCAGTGGCGCCTTCTGGAGCGGCGTAGCTACGCTCGGACATGGCTTCCAGGTCCGGTGCTGGCAGTGCATCCTGATCCAGCTTGCCGTTACTGGTCAGCGGGTAGGCCGCCAGGCTCACAAAGGCGCTCGGAATCATGTAGTCGGGCAGGGTGGCGCCCAGTTGTTTGCGCAGGGCGGCAATTTCCAGGCGGACCGATGGTTCGGCGATCAGGTAGGCAATCAGGCGTTTGCCTTGACTTGCGTCATCACGGGCCAACACTCGGGCTTCACGGACGCCCTCGCAGGCCAGCAGTTTGGCCTCGATTTCCCCCAGTTCGATGCGAAAACCGCGAATCTTGACTTGCGCATCCATGCGTCCCAGGTGAACGATTTCACCGTTATCCAGCAGCTTGCCCAGGTCGCCGGAGCGGTACAGGCGTGTACCGGGACGCAGCGGATCGTCGATAAATCGTTCGGCGGTCAGCTCAGGTCGATTCAGGTAGCCACGACCAACGCCCAGACCTGCGACACAGATTTCTCCGGCTACGCCAATCGGCAACAGCTCCTGCCGAGCATCCATGATATAGGCCACAGTAGTCGGGATCGGCCTGCCGACATTGGAAATGCCCGCGGCGATATCGTCTGCGTCAATGGCCTTATAGGTTACGTGTACGCAGGTTTCGGTGATGCCATACATGTTCACCAGTGCCACATGGGCAAAAGCTCGGTGGAATTCATCCAGTTTGCCCGGCTCAAGGCTTTCACCGCCGAAGATGACATAACGCAAGTGTTGCAGATTTACATCGCTGCGCCCGAGGGCGGCGCTGGCAAGTTGCAGAAAGGCCGATGGCGTCTGGTTAAGTACGCTGACCTGCTCGCTTTCGAGGAAACTCAGCAATTGCTCGGGGTCGCGGCGCAGGGCTTCGGGTACCAGTGTCAGGCGCCCACCATAGAGCAGGGCGCCGTACATTTCCCAGACCGAGAAATCGAAGGCATTGGAGTGAAACAGCGACCAGACATCCTCGGCATTGAAGGTGAATTGTGAGCGACTGTTGTGCATCAGGCGCACGACGTTGCGGTGTTCCAGCAGCGCCCCTTTGGGTTCGCCTGTGGAGCCGGAGGTGTAGATCACGTAGCAGAGATGGTCCGGGGCTNNCTTCGATCCCAAGCGCCAGCAGAGCAGGGCTCATGTCCTCACGGGCAATGGCTTTACGTGTGCCGCTGTCACGCAGCACGTAGTCGATTCGCGCGGCCGGTGAGCCAGGGTCAATCGGTACGTAAGCGGCGCCAGCCTTGAGTACGGCGAGGGTGGCGACAATCATCGCCGGCGAGCGCTCAAGGATAATCGCCACCAGCTCTTGCGGCTGCACACCGGCATTACGCAGACGATGAGCGAGGCCGTTCGCCTGTTCGTTCAGCTGGCGGTAGCTGAGCCGCTCCTCGCCCAGATTGACCGCGATGTTGTCCGGGGTCCGGCGCGCCTGTTCTTCGAAGATTTGATGCAGGGTCAGGGTGTCGGGCCAGGCCGCTTCGGAGTCGTTGAAATCGATTACCTGGCGTTGGCGCTCGGCGGCATCGAGCAGAGCCACGTCGTCAACACGCTGTTGCGGGGCATCGACAAAGGCCTGCAACAAGCGCACGTAATGGCGCATCAGTTGATCGATAAATTCAGCGGTGAAGAAATCGGCGTTGTAGGTCAAGTGGCCGTGCCAGAGCAGCTCACCGGCATTGATCAGCAAGTGCAGATCGTTCTTGCCGTAGCCCAGGTTGGTTTCCAGGCTGTTGACTTCCAGGCCTGCGACCATGGTGCCGCTGTCGCTGACGTGCTGAAAGTTGAACAGTACATCGAACAGCGCCGTACGGCTCATGTCCTTGGCCGGATCAAGCGCACGCACCAGTTGGTCGAACTGCATGTGGCGATGCCGGAGGGCCTCGGTCAGGGTGTTGGCGGTCTGCTCGAGCAGGGCTTGCAGGGTGGTCTCGCTGTCACAGGCAGCGCGGATCACCAGCAGATTGTCCAGTGGCCCGACCACATTTTGCAGAGCCGCTTCGCGGCAGGCCGCGCTGGTGCCGATGACCAGTTCGTCGTGCCCGGCGTAGCGCCGCAGCAGGGCGGTGAATGCGCTTAGCGCCAGGCTGGCAGCACTCACGCCTACGCGTTCGGCCAGTTGTTCCAGCCCCCGTTTCAGCGC
>CXWL01003780.1_pt1 | contig 12667 bp, 9 predicted proteins | sample 590931 | NCBI WGS metagenome assembly CXWL01 (sample SAMEA3498368, study PRJEB10139) | groundwater metagenome | biome: water well; material: biofilm material | place: Germany | collected 2015-04-27
TGGGTTATTGCTGACTAGTTCAGCGCCACGGAGACACTTTCAGTTTTTCACTCATGGAACTTGATCACCGTATTGAGCATTTAGAAGTCATTGCGTTAGCTTAAACTGCAGTGTTTGTACAGCTCGCTGCTGAACCGGTGACCCGTTGACCAGCTTTTCTTTGAACTTCCATTTTTTTATAGCTTTGAGTGCTTCATCATCAAAAATCTCGGTGGGTTGTGACGCAATGATAGTCGCATCTGTTACATCGCCTGACGTATCAATGGTAAATTCAATTTTAACCCAGCCTTCGATATGCCGGTTGATTGCCCGGCTGGGGTATTTAGGCTGAACACGAAGCAATGGTACTACACCGGAAACGGTGGATTTAGTATTGGCGCTGGTCCGCTCGGTGCTGGCATTGTTAATGGGCTTGCTTACCGGTTTCGCTTGAGTAACTTGAGGTGTAACTGGCGCTTCAGACGGGAGCTTTTCTTCGATGACAGGTTCAGGTTTTGGCAGTTCTGCGGGTTTTTTAATCACCAGCTCTTTCTTTTTGACCACTTTTTTTACAGGTGGCTTTTTAGGTGGAATGGGTTTTGGTTTTGGCGGTGCCGGTGGCTGCGCAGCAGGCGCTTGAACGGGGGCAGCAACCAATACAACTTCCATGACTTTTAAAGGCTTAATTTCTGTAACGGCTGTTGCCGGTTTAAACAGCCAGACCGCCAACCAAACGTGCAATGACATCACTAGAATCAGCAAAAGCACACTCATGGAGCGAGGTTGCTCTTCGCCCGTTAACTGTTCAAACAGTGTCGGCCTGTTTTGTTGACTTGGCACTGCGCCGTCATCGCCAAAAGGGGAAAAACCGCTTTTGGGGCTGATGAATAAAAACATAAAAAATGTCACCTTAATAAACTCAATCTTACGTTGCGCTGTTAATGGAGCCGAGTAGTGTTTCTATAGCAGCGCTCAGTATATCAATATTACCCGTATTTTCGGCTGATTGCGTGAAATTTGATCATACGCAGAATGCTTTAATCAATAGGAGTTAATTGATAATTGTGTAAAAGCGCATGCCAGGAAAGGTAAATCTTTTTGCCATCGCTGACTAAAAATGGCTCATCAAGCATATCGGCAATTCTTACAATGGCTTCTGCTTTTGTCCAGCTTTTTCCACCGTCACCAGACTTCATAATTTGAATGCTGTTGTCTTTGCCATCAAATTCCTGCCAGACTACCGCGACTTGTTTATTCAATGCCAACACATGCGGATGACTGGCACCGGCATTGCCAAAGTTAACCGGTTCAGAGAAGCTTTTTCCGGAATTTTTTGAATGGGCATAGAACAGTCCCTGCTTAGTTTCGGAATTGCTAAACCAAACCGCGTGAAAAGTTCCGTCATCGGCAATTGCAAGACCAGGACCATGGTGCGGGCAGGCATCGATTTTCCAGTTTTCATTGCCCATACGTTGCAATTTACCCGGTGTATTCCAGTCTTTGAATTTAATCAGCGCATGGTCGCGGATACTGCCTTCAAAAATATGCCGCCAGACAATAACAGGGGTATTATCAGGGGCAATCGCCGTGTCGATGCGGCAGCATTCACAGGTATTGGCCAGAATTTGCTTGTTCGGGTAAAAGTGCGCGCCACTGTCGTCCGACCAAGCGTAATATAATGACAGGCCATGCGTTTTCTCACCCGGCTTTTTGGCCGCCTCGACTTCACGTGCATCCAGCCAGCTGATAAATAGTTCGCCGTTTTTACCGATAGCCAGGCTATCGAAACGATGCCTGATAATATCCAGATTATCGTTGATGGTGACAGGTTCTGAAAAATGTTCGCCACCATCGGTAGATCGGCTGAATCGGACATAAGTGCTGTGTTTTTCACCCAGATTTCGAACCCAGGTCAAAAATATACGGCCCTGTGCATCCAGCTTTATCTTGGGGCGGCTTTCGCCTTTTGATGCAACCTCTTCAGCAACGGCATTCACTTGCACCGGTGCGCTAAAGGTCTGGCCTTTATCCGTCGACGACTGTACATAGAGATGATCATTATTGACCCATACCGTCCACAGCTTATGGCCAGGCCCAAAGGTAGACGTTACAGTATCAGAACATCGGCTGGTGGGCGGCGTTGCCGGGTTGGCGCAGATGCCTTTTTTCTCGGCCTGATGACTTTTTTGATGCTTTTTCGAAGCGCCGCTTTCGACCTTTTGTACAACGGTATCGGTTGCGCAGCCGGAAAGCATAAAAATTGCACTAACTAAAAGAAGAATACGAGATTTCATGATGATGCCTGGAAAAGCGGGCAGGCAGCTTGTGCCGCCTACCCGGAAAAGGTCAGTAATTATACTTTAACTCAGCAAAGTAAGTACGGGTTGGAAAAGGGTGAAAAATGAAGTACTGGTCGTTATTAACATTATCAATGCCGCCGGATACGCTGATTTGTTTAGTAAATTGATATTTCGCGCGTAAATCGACAACGAAGAAACTACCCACGCCCTGATAAGTAAAATGGTTTGTATCGCTGTTGTCTAATTGACCGAATTGTTCGCTACTGTAACGGCCGCTGACCGAGGTGCTTAGTTTATCGGTGGGGCGATAAGTGACTGTCGCAGTGGCTCGCCATTCGGGAACTCTAGGCTGACGTTTTCCTACTGACCTGGGGTTTGCATCGTTCCTGGTGATTCTGGAATCAGTCCAGGTGGCATTACCGGAGAGATCAAGGCCCGCTATCCCCACATCGGTCGCCTCGCCCGAGAATTCAATGCCGTAAGTATTCACTTCGTCGACATTCTGAATGGTATTGACTGTAATATTATTGTTTAGGGCGGTTAAGGCTATGTCCCGCTGCGAAAAAATAGCGTCATAAACACGCTCGTGGAACAAGCTAAGACGAAGTTTGCCTTGATCCAGAAAATATTCTCCGGAAAGTTCTGAGGATAAAGCTTCTTCCGGTTTAAGCCCAGGGTTTCCATTTACCAATGTATTAGTGGCCGTGATCAATGAAGTTTGGAACAATTCTGTCACAGTAGGAAAGCGATAAGCCTGACCGATAGCAGCGCCCATCTGGATTCGATCTAATGGTTTCCAGGTTAACTTCGCTTTGGGTGAGAATTCAAGATCATCGCGTTCGGATTGAGTAACTGTTTTAAGCACGCCACTTACTGTAGATGCATTCAAACCGTCATAAGCCTGCCAGTATTCCAGGCGGCCACCGAGCGTCAGGTTCCAGTTTTTGTGGAAATCCCATGCGTCCTGTAGCCAATACCCCTCCGTTTGGGTTTTTCCGCGTGAGTTGGAAAATATACTTTCGCCGCTGCCGTATCGCCAGTTGGAAGTTTTATAAACCGGGTTTTCCAGTGTGTACAGATCGTGGTGAAAGCCGAAGCTCACCTCGTGCTGGCCCAGTGCAAAAGGTCGCCAGATACCTTTGGCATCTACCGTATGCCAGCCGGTATCGGTCAAGCTGTTGATTCTGCCCTCACCGTTAGTGGCTGCTAATGCCGGAGTGACCGTAGGCGCGCGAACGGTATCTTCACCATAATGGATTACACTGCCTATCAACTCCCAATCGAATAAACCACCTGTGCTGGATTTTAAATTCATTCCATGCGACCAGTGCATTTGGTCGGTGTTATTTTCGGCGAAAACAGGCGCATTGGTTGGAGAAAGATTATAGTTTCTGTCGCCAATATTGACAGGGCCGCTGTTTATTGTGTTGCCTGCGGAATCACGCAAAAAGCTATTAAAACCGACATTATTGTCGTTTTGCCAAAGTCCCAGGGTATAGGCGGCATGGATGTCGGGAGTGATGTCGTAGGCCAGCTTCCATTTAAAATTATCCTGGACTGTGTGATTTAAATTGGTTTCACCGAGTATTTGAATGGGTGCGTTGGTAGGGTTTCGGTCCGGTATAGCCCCGGTTACAAGTGTGTCACTTGGTTGACTTGCCGTTGATGACTGGTTAAGGGTGGCATAGGTCACAGGCATGCTATGACTGTCAAGATGACTCACATCAAAACGCCAGGAGAAACCATCTCTGCGATCACCCAGGTTAAAAGAATATTGCTGGGCGTCATACGTTTTTTTCTTGCCATAGAAACCAAAATCCATCCAGGTTGCCTGCACACTGCCGCCTGCTTCAAATTTTTCCGGCATCCGGGTCGTGATATCAATGACGCCGCCCATAGAGTTACCGGCATAAGCGGCCGAAAACGGCCCGTACATGACATCGATGCGTTCGATTTCCGAGGGTGACACCATATTCCAGCGCGGCGAACCGGTGTTGCCGTTATTGTTGCCAAGCAGCGAAGACAGCAGGATGCCATCGGCATAAATCAGACTGCGAGCACTGGCGGAGGTGCCTGAAGTACGCATCGCTACCGGCGCATTGGTGTCGCCGATATAGCGTTTGCGTACTGTAACGCTCGGCAGATATTTAATGACGTCCTCGGCATTCATGGCATTGATGGTTTCTGCCATTTTTTCTTTAGTGACGCTTTCAGTGGTCGTCGGCAGCTTATAGGTATCTTTCGCCGTCGGCTTGATTTTTTCTGATACCGTCATGTCAGGCATGACTTCTGTGGAGTTGTCAGCCGTATTGATAGTTTTTATGTTTGGCTTGGTTTCCGCTATGGCGAGTGGCGAGGCTACTAACAGCAAATAAATTAATGTATATCTGGGATTAAGTGGATAAGGGGGGCGGCAGTGTGTCATCGGGTTACCTAACTAATTATTATTATAAGATGGAGCGTTTTCAGGCGGCACATCCTTGTGCCCCATTTAAGTGATTAATATTTAAGCGAAGCCCTGACAAAATAAGTGCGTTGTGGATACGGATGGTTTTCGAATGCATTGGCATCAAAAACGTTATCGATTCCTGCTGACAAAGTGCTATTCAGTTTGGAATTGATGGGCAATCTGTATGTTGTTTTCAAATCCACAAAGGTCGACTCATCGGTACCACCCATGACATTTGCTGCTGTATCTGAGTTGTCCAGCCTTTGAAACGAATCACTACGGTATCGCACGCCAACCGCCGCATCCCATGGCTGAGTAATATGATAAGTTACCGAGCCATTGATTTGCAGTTGAGGTATGCGATCCCATTCTTTGCCTGTGTAGTTAACGCTGCCAACTCCAATAGGGTTGTGTTTGGTAATGTGCTTATCCATTATGGTGGTATTAGCCATTAAATCTATAGGCAGGTTAAATACCTCATTTTGCTGATAAGTCAAATCCACACCGATAGTTTCGGTTTGATCAATTGGCTGAAAGGTGGTGGTAGTTCTCGTATTGATGGTTACCGAGGTGCTGTTAATTTCATTGTTGATTTGCTCATAAAAGATATTGGCGCGCACAAAACCTCTGGGGATGTCGTACTGAGTCATGAAATTATGAAAATAACCGGACTCGGGCCCTAAGCCAGGAGCAGAAATGTTTATGCTATTAAGCCTGGATACGCTGGCAAACAATTCCTCTGCAATCGGGAATCGATAGGCTTTGGAAAACGAGTAGCGGAATGTCCAATTGTTGGGCGAGTATTCCAGCGACGCTTTAGGTGAAATGCGAGAGGCATCGCGGTCGGCATAGTTTTGAATGTTATTGGTTGCGCCAAAAGTACGCACATGGCCGTCAATGGTTTGCCAGTGATCAAACCGTCCGCCGGCCATTACACTCCAGTCGGGCAAAAATCGCCATTCCAGTTGTGAAAAAGCGCTGTTGGTTTGAGTTTGTCCACCACTATCGTTGGTTTTAAAATCGGCCGTACCTGTCAGATAGTTATTGCTATCGTAAACATCCAGATTAAGGCTGGCGTGATTAAACTGATAACCTCCCATAAAAGACAAATCATCTCTTCCCAGAAATTTATCAGTTGCCAACTTAAGATCATAAGTCGCCCACCAGGGTTTTTCATCAGAAACCTGGCCTTTATTCTGGTTTGACGGGTGATTAGGGTTTAGATTTGAGCTGATCGTTCTGTCCTTGAATGCATCATAGTAGCTGGCAGTGGTATCAATGCTCCAGTTAGTCGAAATTTTGCCTTTTAAACTCAAGCCGTAATTTAAGGCCTGGCGCTCCGAATCGCTCACCGAGAAAGCCGAGCTAGGAACAGTAAAGCGCCGATCATTGATAGTTCTGTAGTTGGTATTCGTCGATAATCCGGTTGGAGTTGGACCTCCCCAAAGCGTATTACCCGTAGTTGCATCTCTCAATAAACTGTTCGGGTCGTCGACTTTTCCAACGCGATCTTCATAAGCGATGGTAAATCGGCCTTGTAACTCTTCGGTAAAGTCATAGGCAAATTTGGCTTTGAATAAATCCGTCGTTTGTTGGGCAATGCCAATGTCACCGTATGCAAGCGCTGGAAAACCAGTAGCTGTTTGGTAACTTTCTCCTCCAGTAACATTGGTTCCGCCTGCATCCGAGCTTAAAGCAGCTGCATTGATAGTCATCGGCTGACCATCGTTTTCAAAATGATTGTAGGAACCGTAAACACTGAATTTATCGAACCGGTCGCCTGCAGAAATGAACGTTTTAAAGCCCTCTAAAGTTTCATTGCGACCTGAACGGTGCACATTCTGAAACATGCCCATCGCATCCATTTGGGCTTCAAATTTCTCCGGCATTGCAGTATTCAAGTTTACCACACCGCCAAATGAATTTCCACCGTATTGGGCTGAAAAGGGCCCGTAAAGGACTTCAGCCGACTCGACTTCACTTGGTGAAACCATCGACCATCTCGGCGCGCCGTTGAAAGTAGTGCGTAATGGGTTATGTAACGGCATTCCGTCGGCAAACACCATGCTGTGGGCTGTCTGAAACACATTGGAACCCCGCATGCCCAGATTACCGTTTGGATCGCCCATAAAGCGTTTACGTATTAAAAGACCTGGTGTGAATTTCAAAAAATCCTCGACCGTTGTGGCATTAACCTTTGCTTCAACGTCTGTCTTGTCAATCGAATAGGTTGGTGTTGCCTTGGCAGTATTGGGGAATTTTCTGTCCGTTACGGTCGAAGTAATGACCATGTCCTCGCCTTCGTACTTATCGGCTTTGTTTTGCTTCGCCGCTTCGGCAGCCATACCACTAGGCAAATAAACAATGCCAAGCAATAGCAGGTATTTTTTCATTCTTGTCTCCAGGTTTTCAGATCATTTCACTTTGGTCAGCCAATAAATCAAGCACAATTTGTTCCAAAGCGCCAGCATCGCTCGATCTGCGGCTTTGGAGGACGGCAGTCTTTCAAAACATAATTAAACTATGTTATATGACGCACTTTTTATTAAATTTGTGTCATATAACATAGTTTAATTAATCTGCCTGGATCAGCTTGCGATGATTTTCAGTTATGGGACATACCTGGAAATCCGAATTCAGCACTTGCTTGGAAAGCACTCGAATATTGCTGGCGTTATTGTTACAGGAGATTCTCTGAATTTTCAGCACGATTCAACTGAAACTCAAGTAATACGAGTAAGCCTCAAGTTGGAATGGCAGGAAAAATAAAAACTTTAATTAAGCTATGTTAAATAACACAGTTTAATTAATGGAGGCTTTCAGATTTAGCGGTAATGACGGTAGGATGAACAAGGCGTTAAAGTAATTACGGAGCGCTTTACAAATTTCATTTCAAGATTCTATTGATTGGATGATGCTTAGGGTAGGCGGTGTGCTGGTGCCGACATTTCAACCAAGCGTTTCTTTTATAGGCATAGGTATCTACACAAGTTCAATCGCCCCTTCTCCAGAGCACCCACAGGGCATAAAGGAGAAGGCCGGGATGAGGGGGAATGTAAACAATTGATTTTATTCTCCTCACCCGACCCTCTCCAACAGGAGAGGGAGTGTGACACTTTTGCAACTTATTGTTTTTATTACGATGGAAAGTTGTGTAGATACCTATGCTTATAGGGCAGGCAGAACAGCAGGTGCTTTAGCAAGCAGATAAGGTTTACCCGGCTTTTTAACACCGGGGCAATCGATGCTGAACCGTTCTACCGGCTCCGTTAGTTTTAATGCAGTTAACTGCCCTCCCCAAAGGCAGCCGGTATCAATGGCATAACAATTTGAACCTTCATAATAGCCCAGCGATGACCAGTGCCCAAAAATAATACGCATATCCGCACTTTTACGATTGGGTACGTCAAACCAGGGCATCAGGTTTTTCGGTTGCGAACCCAAGGGGCCATTATTGCTGAAATCCAGTCTGCCATTAGCATCGCAGTAGCGCATCCGCGTAAAGCAGTTGATGATAAAACGCCGCTTACCAATACCTTTCAGATTCGTTGACCAAATGTTTGGCTTATCCCCGTACATTTGCTTTAAAAACAACCGATAATTTGCGCTTCTTAAGGTTTCTTCAGCTATCAAAGCCATCTTTTGGGTGGTCTTAAAATCCCACTGTGGTGGGAGACCTGCATGCACCAGACAAAAATGGTTATTAAAATGGAATAGCGGCCGATGTCGCAGCCAGTCTATCAGATCATTTCTATCGGGCGCGTCAAGCACCTGGCTTAGCGAATCTTTTTTATTGGCGGATTTTTCAGCGCAGGAAGCCGCCAGCAAATGCATGTCGTGGTTACCCAGAACCGTGATAGCGGCCGCGCCCAATGATTTGACAAAACGCAGTGTCTCCAGCGATTTCGGCCCGCGGTTAACCAGGTCGCCCGCAAACCAGAGCTGGTCTGAGTGTTCATTAAATGCAATGGTATCAAGCAGCCTCAATAAATCATCAAAGCAACCCTGAATGTCACCAATAGCGTAAATGGACATTGCTTTAGTGCAACGTTCTTGGAATGGACAAGGTAAACTGAGGAATCGTGGCGTTAAAATCATCGCCCTCATCCGACCTCATACTATATTGCCCTTGCATGGTGCCAACCGGAGTTTCAAGCATGGCGCCACTGGTGTAACGGAAAAATTCGCCGGGTTTAAGGTAAGGCTGTTCACCGATCACGCCCTCACCTCTGACCTCCTGAACTTTTCCGTTGGAGTCAGTAATCAGCCAATGGCGACTCAATAACTTTGCTGGAACAGCACCCATATTGGTTATCGTAATGGTGTAGGCAAAAACATAGCGCCCCTGGTCGGGAGCCGATTGCGCTTCAATAAATTGAGGCGTTGCTTCAACAATAATTTTGTTTTTTTCGTTCATTATTGGATCATATAGGTTATATACTGATTATTTCATCGTAACTCAACGCTAAACGCAAGCACCTATTCCTGAATGAAACAGTTAATTTGTATTTATAGCATATTAATGGCTTTGTCGACGGCCGCTTATCCGGATGATGCCAAGGATTTGTTTGCAGCCGCCATGCTGGGTAAGGTTGAACGGCTGGAGACCTTACTTGCTCAAGGCATTGATGTTAACAGCAAAACGGCAAGCGGTAAAACGCCTTTGATGGCAGCCAGTTTTAACGGCAATGTCCGTATAGTGAAAGCGCTTATTGGTTATGGTGCGGATGTTAATCTTGCGGACAATACCGGAACGACTGCATTAATGGATGCCTTGGTGTTTGGTAATGAAGAAATCGTTTCCTTGTTGATTACAGCCGGCGCTGATGTCAACGCGACTGATAAGCAAAATGTCAAAGTGATGGCCAGGGCAAAAAAGGCCGCTTATGAAAAAGTAATTAAAATTTTGGAAAAAGCCGGCGCTAAGGATGCTGAGCCACCGCCTGCCGAAGAAGATGCCGCAGCTAAAGAGGGTGAGGAAGGCGGCGATAAAGGGGCGGAAGACAAGCCGGAGGAAAAGGCGGCCGAAAAACCGGAAGAGAAAAAATAACAACAATTCACCACGAAGAACACGAAGGACGCGAAGAGACAGTGAATGTTGAAGCTAAAAGTAGGCCAAGGCATGCATTTAGCTTCCTATCTTGATTCATATAAATCCAATTAAGGTTTGTATCAATAACTTCGCGCCTTCGTGTTCTTCGTGGTGAATCCAGGAAATGTAGATTTAATACCACCATCAGGACAAGACATTGCATATTCATATTTTAGGTATTTGCGGAACCTTCATGGGCGGATTGGCCGTCATTGCCAGACAGTTGGGTTATCAGGTCAGCGGATCAGACCAGAACGTTTATCCACCGATGAGCACCCAGCTGGAAGAACAGGGCATCCAGTTGATGGAAGGCTATCGCGCTGAAAATCTAGCCAGCAACCCGGATCTGGTCATCATCGGAAATGCGATGTCGCGCGGCAATCCGGAAGTTGAGGCCGTATTAAACAAAGGCATTAACTATGTATCCGGTCCGCAGTGGCTTGCCGAGCATGTGTTGCAAAATAAATGGGTGCTGGGTGTTGCCGGGACCCATGGCAAAACAACGACTACCAGCATGCTGAGCTGGATCCTGGAACACCAGGGCTTTAAGCCGGGCTTTCTGATCGGAGGCATCCCGTTAAACTTTGGTATTTCTGCAAGACTGGGAGAATCAGACTTTTTTGTTATCGAAGCCGATGAATATGACTCGGCCTTTTTTGACAAGCGCTCAAAGTTTGTTCATTACCGGCCGCGTACAGCCGTGTTAAATAATCTGGAATATGATCATGCCGATATTTTTCCTGATTTGGACGCCATCAAAAAGCAGTTTCACCATCTGGTCAGAACGATTCCCGGCGAAGGATTGATTATCAGCCCTGCCGCTGATGACAATATCAATGATGTTTTAGCCATGGGCTGCTGGACGCCCTCGGTAAAAACCTCGATCAATGGCAATGCATGCTGGAACGCTGAATTGCTCAAACCCGATGGCAGTCAGTTTAAAGTCCTATTGAATAACGAAGAACAAGGCTGTGTCGATTGGCTGCTAACCGGTGATCATAATGTTTATAATGCGCTGTCAGCCATTGCTGCCGCCCATCATGCAGGCATTTTACCGAAAGATGCCATCTCCGCGCTGGCCACTTTCAAAAATGTTAAACGCCGAATGGAAGTGCTTGCCACGCTGAATGGCGTCACGCTATACGATGATTTTGCCCATCATCCGACAGCCATTGAAACCACGCTCGACGGTTTGCGTAAACAAGTGGGCCAGGAGCGAATTATTGCGATTGTAGAGCCACGCTCAAACACCATGCGTTTAGGCGTTCATACAGAGACATTAGCCTTATCCTTAAAAAATGCCGATCTGGCGCTAATCTACCAGCCGGAAAATATGAACTGGGATTTAAGCGGACTCAAAAAATACGCAGCAAACATTGAAATTTGCCAATCGCTCGACGCCATCATTGCCAAACTGAAATTTGAAGCCCGTTATGGTGGGCATTTTGTGTTGATGAGTAATGGCAGTTTCGGCGGTATCTATCAAAAATTGCTGCAGGAGCTGTCTTAGGCTAAACCATTTAAATTTCAGGGTCGGATTTTGGGGCATTGATGCCCCAAAATTGATGGATGTTTACTTTCAGATTTTCTGGCCGGGAAACGACTTTTTCAATCGCAAAAATTTGCTCCTGCTCCGTATCGCGCTTCCTGGGGATCTCATAAGGCAGACCTCGGGGGCTGATGACGCTCAACACCGTAGGGCAATTAGCCTGCTTGGCATTATGTTTTAATACGACGGCAACTTCGCCATTATTAAGCATAACAAAAGCGCCGGGCGGATAAATGCCTATTTCCTTGATCAACATCTGGGCGAGGTTTTCATCAACGGTACTGCCCCGCTGCATAAAAATATCGCGCAGCGCTTTTTTTACAAAAATGCCGTCACGGTATTGCCGGGGCAGAACCATCGCACTGTAAATATCGGCCAATGCCAGAACTCTTGCCGATTCGGGAATCGCATCACCTGACAAACCATTGGGATAGCCTTTGCCGTCAATACGCTCATGATGAAACAATATCGTGTCCAGCCAGTCTTTGTTATCGATGCCAACAGACTTCATGATTTCCCGGCTTCTGTGAGGATGCTCATTGATTATCTTGCGCTGCTTGTCAGTCAGCGGTGTAGTCTGGTTGCTTAAAATATCCTGCTCATGCCACATACCAATGTTTTGAGATAATGCGGCAGCAATCAAAGGCACCCGATCCTGTTCAGGAACCTTGGTGCGCTTCGTCAATTTTTCAATAAGAATGGCGCACAGAACCGGGTGCAGGTCAACATAGGGAGCCTCCAGGTCAAGAATCAGAGCTCCCAGTGCAGGATCAACATTATCGCGACAAAGATTTTGCACAATCCCGGCCAGCTCCAAAAGCGAGTGACTGTAGTCCGCTTTAATGTTCCTGTGAATATTAGAAATGATGTGTCTGAGTGAGACTCTTATTGTGCTGAGCGTTTCAAAAGGAGAAATTTGCTGCAAAGAAACGGCTAGCGAATTGGCTTCTTCCAGTTCTTTTTTTGTAGGGTTTCTATACAAATCCTGAGACAGTAACAAACCCTTTTGGTTTTCGGTCTTAAGAACGTAGCCTTCATTCAGTAAAAGCTGCCCGGCTACTCCAAATACCGCCCAAGAAAGAGGCGTGCCTATGACAAGGTCATCATCCTGTATTTTTATTTTGTCCACAGTTGCTTAATGCTCGGCATAAATATTATTTTGGGCTTGAAATACGGCATGCAAGTTAATGTTTCAGAGTACAAATTTATCATTGATAATAGCATAAACAAATAATTTGGTTTATTCGCGGCGTTAGAGTTGCCGGGAATTTTTTGAATTAAAAAATCCGGCCAATAGA
>CXWL01121833.1_pt1 | contig 12666 bp, 13 predicted proteins | sample 590931 | NCBI WGS metagenome assembly CXWL01 (sample SAMEA3498368, study PRJEB10139) | groundwater metagenome | biome: water well; material: biofilm material | place: Germany | collected 2015-04-27
AACCAGTCAAGCGCGCCTGCGGGTTCGCCACACCATGCGGCCAGGTCGCCAACGGTAGCCAAGGTGGGCAGTGCCAGGGCCGCCAGCCACGCCGGCGCCGGCGGCCGCAGCGGCGGGTCGAGACAATAGCGCCTGACTGGCGGAAGTTCGATCCACTGGGGCGCCACGTCGTCGCCCTCACCCTCGTCCTCGACTTCCGGTTCTTCCCAGCCAAGCAGCTCGAGAATCAGCGCCGCCAGTTCGTGCCGGCTGAAGTAGTGGAAGTTCTCGCCGGTGCGCAGCAGCAGCGCGTCGCACAATTCGGGAACCCAGGGCAGACTGGCATCGAACNNTCGCCTGCCAGCATGGTGTCGGCAAGCGCCAGTGCAGCCCGTTCGTCAGTATTCATCTTGAAAGAGGTGGCGGAGAGCCTTCAACGAGTCTCGTGATGCGTGAGCAAACTTGCGCGCTAGCGCAATGCCGCCCATGCGGTGAAATGCAGAACACTGAATATCCCACGGGGTAACCCCGTAGAGGCAGTCGTTGCACAAGGCAAAGACCGGCCGGCTTGAAGGATCCGCCGAAAGACACAGTAGGTCAATTTTAATAAAAGGTCAATGTTCGCCTACAATCGCGCAATGAAAATCTCGCTCGCATCCCTGACAGTCGCCATCTCACTGCTCTCGTTCGGATGCGCCGCGCCCGAGCGCACTGATTGGACTTCGCAAAACGTGCACGACATCCTTGAGTCCGCCGCAAAGACGCATCGCGTGTGCGGTGTGGCGGTCGCCGTCATCAAGAACAGAAGGCTTGATGCGATCGAGTCGGCAACTGGCTGCACGCCAGCGTCCACGGTCCTGCCAGACAGCGTCTTTCAGGCAGCATCGCTGAGCAAGCCCGTATTCGCTTACGCTGTGCTGAAATTGGTCGAGCAAGGAAAAATGGCGCTGGACACGCCGGTCATGCAGTACCTCCCTCAAGGCTACCGGCACCAGTTCGATCCTTTGCAAGCGCAGCCCACTGAACTGGTGGTCGACCCCAGGCTTCAGGCAGTCACGGTCCGCATGGCCCTGAACCACACATCAGGATTGCCGAACTGGGCTTCCGGAAAGCTCGGCTTTCACGCAGCGCCCGGCACCCGATGGNNTCGATCCCGGCCTGGGATTGCGCTGGGGACTGGGCTGGGGACTGGCGGACGACCAGCTTGTCTGGCATTGGGGTAACAACACCGGCTATCGCGCCTTCGTCATCGCCTCCGCGCGCACGGGCGATGGCTTCGTGATGCTCACCAATAGTGAAAACGGCCTGAAACTGGCGCAGCCGCTGGCGCAAAAACTCCTGCCCGGCGAGCACAAGGTATTCCAGGCGCCGATGCTCGGCGACGACATCCTCAACATCGCTTGCAACACGGTTCGCCTGTGCCTATGAAAAAAACGCGCCGGTCATGACGAGCGGCGCGTTTTTTGCAGGGCGGGGACGGTTTAGTCGACTGCCTTGACCATCGATTCGATCACCTTCTTCGCGTCGCCAAACACCATCATGGTGTTAGCCTGGTAGAACAGGTCATTGTCCAGGCCCGCGTAACCGGAGGCCATCGAACGCTTGTTGACGATGATGCTCTTGGCCTTGTACGCCTCGAGAATCGGCATGCCGGCGATCGACGATTTCGGATCCTTGGCAGCCGGATTGACCACGTCGTTCGCGCCCAGCACCAGCACCACGTCGGTCTGGCCGAATTCGCCATTGATGTCTTCCATTTCGAACACCTGGTCATACGGCACTTCGGCTTCAGCCAGCAGCACGTTCATGTGGCCAGGCATGCGGCCCGCAACCGGGTGGATCGCATACTTGACGATCACGCCCTTGTGGGTCAGCTTCTCGACCAGTTCCTTGAGCGAGTGCTGTGCACGCGCCACCGCCAGGCCGTAGCCCGGGACGATGATGACGGTTTCCGCATTGCCCATGATGAAGGCCGCGTCTTCGGCCGAACCCGATTTGACGGGACGCTGTTCCGCCGCACCGCCCGTAGCTGCCGCCGCCGCGTCGCCGCCAAAGCCGCCCAGGATCACGTTGAAGAAGGAGCGGTTCATCGCCTTGCACATGATGTACGACAGGATCGCGCCGGACGAACCGACCAGCGAACCGGCGATGATCAGCATCGAGTTATTCAGCGAAAAGCCGATACCGGCCGCCGCCCAGCCCGAATAGCTGTTGAGCATGGACACCACCACCGGCATATCGGCGCCGCCGATCGGGATGATGATCAGCACGCCCAGGATGAAGGCGAGCACCGTCATGATGATGAACGGCGTCCACGCAGGTTCGACCGCGCTCGAGAAGCAGAACACCAGACCCAGTGCGATCAGCGTGACGGCGATCGCCGCATTCAACATGTGCTGGCCGGGGAAGCTGACCGGCGCACCCTGGAACAGGCGGAACTTGTATTTGCCCGACAGCTTGCCGAACGCGATCACCGAACCGGAGAAGGTGACGGCGCCAACGAAGGTACCGATGAACAGTTCGAGGCGGTTACCGAATGGCAGCGCTTCGCCCAGCCTGGCGATGTTGAAAGCCGACGGCTCCGACACGGCAGCGACCGCGATGCACACTGCGGCCAGGCCGATCAGCGAGTGCATCGCCGCGACCAGTTCCGGCATCTTGGTCATCTCGACCGTCTTGGCTGCATAGGTGCCGATACCGCCGCCAACGAGCACACCGAGCAGCACCAGGCCGTATCCGAGCGAATCGCCGCCGTCGGTGGCCATGCTCTTCATCTTCAGGATCATCAGCAGCGTGGTGACCACGGCAATGGCCATGCCGGCCATGCCAAAAGCGTTACCCTTGCGCGCGGTGGCCGGCGAAGACAAGCCCTTGAGCGCCTGGATGAAGCAGACCGACGCAATCAAGTAGAACATGGTGACCATGTTCATGGTGATGTAAGCCATCATGCGTGCTCTCCCTTTTTAGGAGCGGCTGCCTTTGGCTCTTTTTTCTTGAACATCTCGAGCATGCGCTGCGTGACCAGAAAGCCGCCGAACACGTTGACGGCGGCCAGCGCCACCGCCAGCGTGCCGCTGATCTGGCCCACCAGTGAGGTGGTCAGGGCCGCAGCCAGCATGGCGCCGACGATGATGATCGCCGAAATGGCGTTCGTCACGGCCATCAGCGGCGTGTGCAGCGCTGGCGTCACGGTCCATACGACGTGGTAGCCGACGTAAATCGCGAGCACGAAGATGATCAGGTTGATGATGGTGTGGCTGACTTCGAATTCCATGTTGCCTCCCTAATTTTTTGGCGAAGAATTAACTCTTCGTTGAAGTGATTTTATTGTTCGCGTCAACGAACACCAGCTTCGGAGTGTGCTCGCGGGCCGCCTCTTCGCTCATTGGCGCGTAGGTGCAGATGATCAGCAGGTCGCCCAGCTGCGCCTTGCGGGCCGCAGCGCCGTTGAGCGAAATGCAGCCACTGCCGCGCAAGCCTTCGATCGCATAGGTTGCGAACCGTTCGCCGTTGTTGACGTTGTACAGTTCGATTTTTTCGTTCACCCAGATATCGGCCGCTTCCAGCAGGTCGACGTCGATACCACACGATCCTTCATAGTGCAGGTCGGCCTGGGTGACGGTGACGCGGTGGAGTTTGGAGCGCAGCATTACTCGTTGCATGGACATCGTTTACTTCTTTCCTAAAGTTGGTATCTGTTTCAGGTGCTTACTTGCGCAGCACTTCGCCGCCGGCACACACCAGGGTCGGCTTGAGGATTTCGTCTTCGCGGTCGATGACCAGCTTGTCATCCTTGTCGATGATCAGCTTGAGGAAGTCGAGCACGTTGCGCGCATACAGCGCCGAAGCGTCGGCCGGCACCAGCGTGGCCAGGTCCGGTTCGCCCACGATGTGCACGCCGTGCTTGATGACGGTCTTGTTCAACTCGGACAGCGGGCAGTTGCCGCCCTGCGAGACGGCCAGGTCGACAATCACCGAACCGGGCTTCATGGCCTTGACGGTTTCTTCGGAAATCAAGATCGGCGCGGCGCGGCCGGGAATCAGGGCGGTGGTGATGATGATGTCGGCCAGCTTGGCGCGTTCGTGCACCAGTTCGGCCTGGCGCTTCATCCAGTCCGGCGGCATCGACTTGGCGTAGCCGCCCGAACCCTTGGCGATTTCCTTCTCTTCCTCGGTCAGGTAAGGCACGTCGATGAACTTGGCGCCCAGCGACTCGACCTGTTCCTTGACGGGCGGACGCACGTCCGACGCTTCGATCACCGCGCCCAGGCGCTTGGCCGTGGCAATGGCCTGCAAACCGGCCACGCCCACACCCATGATCAGCACGCGCGCCGCTTTCACGGTGCCGGCGGCGGTCATCAGCATTGGCATGAAACGGCCATAGGTATTGGCGGCCACCATCACGGCCTTGTAGCCGGCGATATTCGCTTGCGACGAGAGCACGTCCATCGATTGCGCGCGCGTGATACGCGGCACCGCTTCGAGGGAGAACGCCTGCAGGCCGGATGCGGCCATGGCGGCGATATTGTCTGCGTCAAAAGGATTGAGCATGCCGATCAGGACCGCGTCGCGCTTCATCAGCGCGCGCTCGTCGGCATTCGGTGCGCGCACCTTGAGCACCACGTCGCAGCCGAAGGCATCGGCGGCGCTGCCGACGGTGGCGCCGGCTGCAATGTATGCGTCATCGATCACTGAGGCATTCACGCCCGCACCCGATTGCACCACTACCTGGTGCTTGGCAGCGAGCTTCTTGACCGTCTCGGGAGTTGCTGCAACACGGGTCTCGCCCGGCCGCGTTTCGGCCGGTATGCCTATTCTCATGACGCCTCCTTAATTATTAAACTGTCTTTAATCTTACACGGAAACCACAAAATAGAACTATCGTCCTTTTTTTCTAGACGCCATCCTCGACTTTCAAACCGGTTATGTTGCACACCTGGGAAAAGTTGGCCTTTTCTTGTATCAGATCAATGTGGCTTTCCGGCACATCGGCGTATTACCTGACCTCAGGTAAAATGACGGCTCATTTTCGAGGAGTCGCATGCCGCACGTCTGGAAACCCTCTGTAACCGTTGCTGCCATCATCGAGCGCGATGGTCAATTTCTGCTGGTGGAGGAAGAAACCAGCGAAGGCATCCGGCTCAATCAGCCGGCCGGCCACCTCGATCCGCTCGAAACGCTGGAGCAGGCGGTGGTGCGCGAAGTGCTGGAAGAAACGGCGCACGACTTCACGCCGACCGCGCTGGTCGGCATGTACATGTCGCGCTACACGTCCAAGCGGCGCGGCACCGATGTCACGTATTTGCGCTTCACCTTCTGCGGCACGCCGGGCAAGCAATACGACCAGCCGCTCGACGACGGCATTTTGCGCACGCTGTGGATGACGCGCGAGGAAATCGCAGCCTGTCCCGAGCGCCACCGCAGCCCGATCGTGCTGCGCTGCGTGGACGACTACCTGGCCGGCATGCGTGCGCCGCTCGAACTGCTGCACACNNATGGCAAAGAAAAAAGTCGTGATCGGCATGTCGGGCGGCGTCGACTCCTCGGTCGCGGCGTGGATGCTCAAGGAACAGGGCTACGAGGTGATCGGCCTGTTCATGAAGAACTGGGAAGACGACGACGATTCCGAATTCTGTTCGTCGCGCCAGGACTGGATCGACGCGGCCAGCGTGGCCGACGTGGTCGGCGTCGACATCGAAGCCGTCAACTTCGCCTCCGAATACAAGGACCGCGTGTTCGCCGAATTCCTGCGCGAATACCAGGCCGGCCGCACGCCGAATCCGGACGTGCTGTGCAACGCCGAAATCAAGTTCAAGGCTTTTCTCGACCATGCAATGCACCTGGGTGCGGACCTGATCGCCACCGGCCACTACGCGCGCGTGCGCGAAAATGCTGGAAAATTCGAACTGCTCAAGGCCTTCGACCATACCAAGGACCAGAGCTACTTCCTGCACCGCCTGAATCAGGCGCAGCTGTCCAAGACCCTGTTCCCGCTTGGCGAAATCCCGAAGACCGAAGTGCGCCAGATCGCCGAAAAACTGGCGCTGCCAAACGCCGCCAAGAAGGACTCGACCGGTATCTGCTTCATCGGCGAACGCCCGTTCCGCGATTTTTTGAACCGCTACCTGTCGTACAAGCCGGGCCCGATGAAAACCGACGACGGCACCGTGGTCGGCGAACACGTGGGCCTGTCGTTCTACACGCTGGGCCAGCGCAAGGGCATCGGCGTGGGCGGCATGAAGAAATACAAGAACGACGACGGCAGCAGCGACGCCTGGTACGTGGCGCGCAAGGACATCGCCGACAACACCCTGTACATCGTGCAGGGGCATGACCACCCGTGGCTGCTGTCAGGCACGCTGGTGGCGGCACAAGCGAGCTGGGTGGCGGGCGAAGCGCCAGATGCGCGCGATCTGTCGGCCAAGACCCGCTATCGCCAGGCCGACGTGGCTTGCAGCGTGGCGCCAGGCGGCATGAGCCAGTTCGCGCTCGAGTTCACCGATCCGCAATGGGCGGTGACGCCGGGCCAGTCGGCCGTGCTGTACGACGGCGACGTGTGCCTGGGCGGCGGCATCATCGACAGTTCCAGCGCCGGACGCTGAACCGTCAGGTCTCGCCTGCCGCGCCCTGCACCGCCATCTGCTTCTTGATCATGGCGATCACGGTGGCGCGGATGGTGCGCAGCACCTTGTCGGCGTTGAAGGGCTTGACGATAAAGCCGCTTACGCCGCGCGCCATGGCTTTTTGCAGCGTGGGCGCATCGAGCTCGCCCGACATCATGAACACCAGCGTCTTGGGGTAATGCGCGCGGATCTGTTCGACGACATGGTTGCCGTCCTCGACCTGCTCGAGCGCGATGCAGAACACATGCGGCTGGAATTTCTGCACCAGCAGATACCCGCTCGGCGCCGTGTGCGTGGTGCCCACCACGTTGTAACTGCCATCGGTCAGCACGGTGTTCAACAGCCCGCGCGAGATCGCATTCGCGTCAACGATTACTGCATTTAACATGGCGCTCCATCCTTCACGTCAAAACGATTCGTAGGCCAGCATGTTCCAGGTGACGCCCAGCTTGACGTCGGACTTCAGTTCCACCAGCTGGCGCGACAGATACAGCACGTCGCGCTCGGCGCGCAGGCGTTCGCCGATCGGGGTTTTCAAAATGCCGGCGCCCGCCATCACCGCGTCCAGGTTGCCATAGGCGTTGAGCAGCTTGGCCGCGGTCTTCATGCCAACCTTGGACACGCCCGGCACACCGTCGGTGACGTCGCCCATCAGCGCCAGCAAATCGACCAGCAGCTCGGGCGCGACCCCGAATTTGGCGCGCACCCAGGCGTCGTCATGCCACTCGCCCTTGAAATGATCCCACACCAGCGCGCCGTTGGCGATCAATCCGTGCAAATCCTTGTCGGTAGACGCAACAATGGCCTCGCCGCGCCCTTCGGCCAGCCAGCGCAGCACCGCCGTGCCGATCACGTCGTCGGCCTCGACTTCGGGGATCATGACCACGTGCAGACCCTCGCCGGCCAGCTTTTCGTGAAAAGCGGGCAGCGCGTCGCGCAGAAAGGTGGGCATCGGCGCGCGCTGCTCGCGGTAGCGCGGATAGAGCGCGTGGCGCCAGGTGGGGCCGCCAAAATCGAAGGCGGGCAGCACGTGGGTGGGCGCATGGGCAGCCAGCAGCTTGCGAAACGACGACAGCGCGTGGCGCAGCGCCGTTTCCGCTTTCTCGGCCGAGTCCTCCTCGGGACTGGCTTCGTAGACGCGACGGACGATATTGAGGCCGTCGATNNCGCTGGTAGGCCGGGCGCGCGTGAATGCGCTTGAGGAAGCCGGCCAGCTTGGGATATTTTTCGCCCAGGCCACCGCGTGCGGAGGCCGCTTCCAGCACGAAGCTGACCTGGATGTCGGCGCCGGTAAATTCCTCGCCGGCGAACCAGGTACGCGTGGCCAGCTCCGATTCGAGGTATTTCAGGTGCTGCAGGATCTGCGGCATGATGTAGCTCTGCTTGACCTTTTGCGCGATGCCCTTGGCGATCGGCTTGGCAAAAAACGGCATCGGGCTCGTTTCGACCTTGTCGAACACCAGCTTCATCAGCAGCGGGGTCATGGCCGAGCCTTCGGCGTAGTGCATGAAATAGGTGTAGCGCAGTTTTTCCGGGGTGCCGGCGGCGGGAATGAACTGCCCCTTGCCGTAACGCTCAATCAAATACTCGATAATCGCGCCGGACTCGGCTACCATGGTGTCGCCGTCGGTAATGACCGGCGATTTGCCGAGCGGATGAATGGCGCGCAGCTCGGGCGGGGCCAGCATGGTCTTCGCGTCGCGCTCGTATTTCTTGATCTCGTAGTCCAGTCCCAGTTCTTCCAGCAGCCACAAGATGCGCTGGGATCGGGAATTATTCAGATGGTGGACAATGATCATTGGGTTCTTTCGCCGGTGTGGAATCGGCGTTAGCTTAGCATGTTGCAGGCGATTCGCCATGGAGAGAACTTGAGACCATTCGCCCCCCGTTACCTGCCGCTGATCGTATCGGCACTCGTTTTCCCGCTGTCGTCCTGGCAAGCCTGGCACCATGAAGGCCCCGGCTGGTGGCTGGCGGCCATCAGCTTTGCGCTGACCGTGATCGGCGTGACCGACGTGCTGCAAAAAAAGCGGGCACTGCGCCGCAACTACCCGATCCTGGCGCACTTCCGCTTTTTCTTCGAATCGATCCGTCCCGAGATCCGCCAGTACTTCCTGGAAGACGACATGGTGGCCGCGCCGTTTTCGCGCAACCAGCGCAGCCTGGTCTACCAGCGCGCCAAGCGTGACACCGACAAGCGGCCGTTCGGCACCCAGCTCAATGTCTACGAAGCTGGCTATGAATGGATCAATCATTCGATCGCCCCGGTCAAGATCGCGGACCACGACTTCCGGGTCGAGATTGGCAACCACCCCGATTGCCCGCGCGCCCAGCCCTACCGCGCCAGCGTGTTCAACATCTCGGCGATGAGTTTTGGCTCGCTGTCGGCGAACGCCATCCTGGCGCTCAACGGCGGCGCCAAGCTGGGCGGCTTCATGCACGACACCGGCGAAGGCAGCATCAGCCGCTATCACCGCGAGCACGGCGGCGACCTGGTATGGGAAATCGGCTCGGGCTACTTCGGCTGCCGCGCCGACGATGGCAGTTTCAGCGAAGAGCGCTTCGTGGCCAATGCCACCAGCCCGCAGGTGAAGATGATCGAGCTGAAAATGTCGCAGGGCGCCAAGCCGGGCCAGGGCGGGATCCTGCCGGCGGCCAAGGTCACCATCGAAATTGCCAGCGCGCGCGGCGTGCCGGCCGGCGTCGACTGCCTTTCGCCGGCGGCGCATTCTGCTTTTTCGACACCGGTCGAGATGATGCATTTCATCGAACGCCTGCGCAATCTGTCGGGCGGCAAGCCGACCGGATTCAAGCTGGCGATCGGCCATCCGTGGGAGTTTTTCGGCATGGTCAAGGCCATGCTGGCCACCGGCATCACCCCCGACTTCATCGTGGTCGACGGCGGCGAAGGCGGCACGGGCGCAGCACCGGTGGAGTTTTCCGACCATGTCGGCACGCCGCTGCAGGAAGCGCTGCTGCTGGTGCATAACACGCTGGTGGGCGCCAATCTGCGCGACCGGATCAAGATCGGCGCCTCCGGAAAAATCATCACCGCATTCGACGTGGCGCGCACGATTGCGCTGGGCGCGGACTGGTGCAATTCGGCGCGCGGCTTCATGTTTGCGCTGGGCTGCATCCAGTCGCAAAGCTGCCACACCGACCGCTGCCCGACCGGTGTGGCGACCCAGGACGCGCTGCGCCAGCAAGCGCTCGACGTGCCCGACAAGATGTCGCGCGTGGCGTACTTTCACCAGAATACGGTCAAGGCGGTGGCCGACCTGATCGCGGCGGCGGGCCTGTCGCATCCCTCGCAATTGAAGCCGCATCACATTGTGCGGCGCGTCTCGCCCAACCAGGTCAAGCTGGTGTCGGCGCTGATGCCTTACCTGACGCCGGGCGAGCTGCTTGACGCCAGCCAGCTGGACCGGCTGCCGCCCGTGTATGGCCTGTACTGGCCGCTGGCGCAGGCCGAATCGTTCCACCAGCTGCAAGGTGAGTAATCCCGCGTCCCCACGCTGGACGTTCAAGGAGGTGATCACGGCTGTCGCGCTGGGCGGCGTCATGCTGTTGATCGCCACGTTTGCCATCGGCCGATTGGGACGCGCAATGTCAGGCTGGGGCGATCCCGAACAGGCGATTGCGACCGACACCTATTATCCGGACGACGACGATCTGTCGCTGCACGTGCGGCACTACAAGCGCTGCAACCGTTACCGCGAGTGCAAGCTGAGCGGATTTGACGTGCGCGACGGCGGAAAGCGCCGCTCGATCGGCACAGCGGGCCTGAGCGGGGAAATCCGCGACTACCGCGAACTGAACGCGCACAGCCTGCTGATCACCATCAACGGCACAGACATCATTGCCTACAGCGCGCTTGGCGGCGGCATCAACGGCAGCGGTTTTCGACAGGCGTTTGCGCTTGCGCCCAACGAGCGCTGGATCGATGTCAGCGCCAGGGAGACGCGCCCCGATAGTGCGTCGTATCTGATCGCGGGCACGCGCCTGATTGCGCAAGGCAGCTTGCAACAGGTCGGCACCGTGCCCGATTTCAGACCGGTCTACTATGATGGGACGGATCTCTACTTGCTCGAGCATGCCGGCGCCATGCTGCGTTTGCACGCCATGAAGCTGCCGTCCACCACAGCGGAACTGCTAGATGCCATGCCGGCCGAGTGCCTCAACGAGCAAGGCGCGCAGCAGCTGATGGATGCGCAGGAAGTGGCGCAATCGCAAGTGACCAACAAGACGCCGCGGCGCACGGCGCTTGGCGGACCATCGGTCAACGATGGCCGCGCCGCTTCCGCGTTCAAATCCATGGCCCAGCTGCCGCGCACGAGCGAACGCATGACGTTTTACGGATTGAGGATGATTGACTATTTCGATCGCTACAGATCGCAGTGCCGCGATTTTGCCATGCAGGGCATGCCTTCGTTCGAGGAACTGAGCCGCCATAACGAAGAGAAAATGAAGGCGAAGCGATGACCATGATAAAAATTCGCATCGTGCTGCTCGCGTTCTCCCTGACGCTTTGGATCGTCCTTATTGGGAGCATCGTAGTCAATACCCTTTGGGTGCCGTCCTTTGCGACAGTAGGCCATCTCGAACGCGGCTGCTACCTGACTGATGCACTCTGGTTTTACGTGGAGTGCAATGGATTCGCACTTTCCGACATTGCCGGAAAGGTGCTTACCCTGCCCTACCTGCTTTGGCTGGGCCCGCTCCTGCTTGTGGCTGCTCCCGAATTTGGCATTCCCCTTTGGTTTTTNNCTCTATCCCGCATGGCGTGTGTGGTCGTGCCGCCGAAGACTTAAGGCATGGGCAATTACCTGCTCACCCTGGTTTTGACGGCTGCGTGGCCGTTGACGCCCGACTGATTCCCGCGCACATTGCGCGCGACGGAGCTGATCGCGCAATGGAAGGCGCTATGGAACCGATTCGCCGCATTGCAAAAATTAACAAATACGCACATTCTCACAGTAACGTACAAGCATTGCATGCCGAACAATGCTTCGGTAGTATGCAGCGACACTACTGTGGAGAATTCAATGTCGCGTACCACGTTCCAGCTTTCCGCCCTCTCGCTGCTGCTTGCAGCCTTGCACGTCCCGGCCCAGGCGCAGACCGCCGCGATGGCGCCCGACATTGCCGCCACCAAGTTCGAAGCGGCCCTGCCCGGCGCCGACTACGTCAAGCGCGTGGTGATGATACCGATGCGCGACGGCGTCAAGCTTTACACNNAGCCCGCACATGGCTTCCATGCTGCCGGAAGGGGACGACAACTTCGCCGCCGCCGGCTACATCCGCGTGTTCCAGGACGTGCGCGGCAAGCATGGCTCGGAAGGCGACTACGTGATGACGCGTCCCCTGCGCGGGCCGCTCAACAATACCGCGGTCGACCATGCCACCGATGCCTGGGACACNNTCGTACGAAGGCTTTACCGTGCTGATGGCGCTGGCCGATCCGCACCCGGCCTTGAAAGCCGCAGTGCCGATGAGCGCGATGGTCGATGGCTGGCGCGGCGACGACTGGTTCCACAACGGCGCCTTCCGCCTGCCCAACCTGAGCTACTTCTCCGGCCAGACCGGCGCGCGCGGCCCCGGCCCGGCGCTGGCCACCGGCGTCTACGACGACTACGAATTCGCGCTGCGCGCCGGCTCCACGTCCGACTATGCGCGCCTGTTTGGCGTCGACCAGCTGACCTATACCAAGAAAATCTTCGAGCACCCGGCCTACGACAGCTACTGGCAGGATCAGGCGCTCGACCGGATCCTGGGCGCGCGAGCGCTCAAGGTGCCCACCATGCACGTCGTGGGGCGCTGGGACCAGGAAGACATCTACGGCCCGTACGTGGCCTACGCCGCCACTGAAAAGCTCGACACCCAGAACAATATGAACCACCTGGTGGTCGGTCCGTGGCGCCACAGCGGCGTCAATTACAACGGCACCAGCTTAGGTCCGCTGCGCTTCAATGGCGACACCGCTGCCCAGTTCCGGCGCGACGTGATGCAGCCCTTCTTCGACCAATACCTGCGCGACAATGCGCCCAAGGCCAACACGCCGCCG
>CXWL01126194.1_pt2 | contig 12661 bp, 12 predicted proteins | sample 590931 | NCBI WGS metagenome assembly CXWL01 (sample SAMEA3498368, study PRJEB10139) | groundwater metagenome | biome: water well; material: biofilm material | place: Germany | collected 2015-04-27
GCGCTGCTGAAAAACCCGCCGCTGCTGCTGCTCGACGAAGCGACCAGCGCGCTCGACGCCGAATCCGAACGCCTGGTGCAAAGCGCGCTGGAGGCGGCGATGGTCGGCCGCACCACCGTCATCATCGCGCACCGCCTCGCCACGGTGCAGCGCGCCGACCGCATCATCGTGATGGAGGACGGCCTCATCGTCGAAACCGGCACCCACTCGTCGCTGGTGGCGCTGGGCGGCATCTACGCCAACCTGGCCGCGCTGCAGTTCCACAGCGTCCACGTGGTGCACTAAGGAGGCGGCATGAGCGACGCCGAACTGCTGGCTGCCTGCCACACCGTCTTCCCCGGCCATCGGGCGCGTACGCCGGCCCAGATGTTCGCCGCGATGGCCGCCTGGTGCGAGCAAAATAACGTCGCCCACGACGTCTACGGCAACGGCGCGCTGATCGAGGCATTCGAAAACAAGGTCGCCGCGCTGCTCGGCTTCGAAGCGGCGGTGTTCTGCATCAGCGGCACCATGGCGCAGGTGACCGCGCTGCGCCTGGCCTGCGAAGACCGGGCCAGCACGCTGGTGGCGCTGCATCCCACCTCGCACATAGTCGTGCACGAAAAATCGAACTACCAGCTGCTCGGCCACTTCCACGCGCTCCAGGTGGGCGACCGTCACCGCCCGTGGACCGTGGACGACCTGGCCGCCATCCCCGACAAGCTCGGAGCGGTGGCGATGGAGCTGCCGATGCGCGAGATCGGCGGCCAGAACCCGGCGTGGGATGAACTCGACGCCATCAAGGCGCACTGCCGCGGCCGCGGCGCTCACCTGCACATGGACGGCGCCCGCCTGTGGGAGGNNGCCTGTGGGAGGCGGCCGCCGGCTACGGCCGCGCGCCGCGCGAGTTGGCCGCCGGCTTCGACTCGGCCTACGTCTCGCTGTACAAGGGCATCGGCGGCCTTGGCGGTGCAATGCTGGCCGGCAGCGCCGCCTTCGTCGCCCGCGCCGCCGAATGGTTCCGCCGCGAAGGCGGCAACGTGATCCACCGCTCGCCGTACGTGGTGGCGGCCGCCATGCAGTTCGACCGCCGCCTGGCCGCCTTCCCGGCCTACTTTGCGCGCGCGCAGTGGCTGTACGAGGAGCTGCGCGCCCATCCGCTGATCCGTCCCAACCCCGCCCGCCCGCAGGCCAACATGCTGCACCTGCACCTGCCGGTCTCGCGCGAGCGCGCGCTGGCGATCCGCAACCAGCTCGCCGAGCAGCACGGCGTCTGGCTGTTCGGCCGCGCCGCCCACGCCGCGCTGCCGGCCGCCAGCGTCGTCGAGCTGTACGTGGGCGACAACCTGCTCGAGCTGCCCGACCAGGCCGTGCGAACCGCGCTGGCGAAGTTCTCGGCCTTGCTCGCTTCATAGTACAATCACACCAATATCATCAGCGAGCCACCATGCGCCAATACCTCGATTTCATGCGCCACGTGCGCGACCACGGCACCGTCAAGACCGACCGCACCGGCACCGGCACACGCTCCGTGTTCGGCTACCAGATGCGCTTCAACCTGCAGGACGGTTTCCCGCTGGTGACGACCAAGAAGCTGCACCTGAAATCGATCATCCATGAACTGATCTGGTTCCTGCAGGGCTCCACCAACATCGCCTACCTCGAAGAAAACGGCGTCTCGATCTGGGATGACTGGGCCGACGCTGACGGCGAACTGGGGCCGGTCTACGGCTACCAGTGGCGCAGCTGGCCGACGCCGGATGGCGGCCACATCGACCAGATTGCGCAGGTGCTCGACCAGATCAAGTACAACCCGGATTCGCGCCGCCTGATCGTGTCGGCCTGGAACGTGGCCGATGTGCCGAAGATGAAGCTGCCGCCCTGCCACGCACTGTTCCAGTTCTACGTCGCGGACGGCAAGCTGTCGTGCCAGCTGTACCAGCGCAGCGCCGACATCTTCCTCGGCGTGCCGTTCAATATCGCCTCGTACGCGCTGCTGACGCACATGATGGCGCAGCAGGCAGGGTTGGAAGTGGGCGACTTCATCTGGACCGGCGGCGACTGCCACCTGTACGCCAACCACCTCGACCAGGTCGAGCTGCAGCTGGCGCGCGACGAACTGCCGCTGCCCAAGCTGGTCATCAAGCGCAAGCCGCCGACCCTGTTCGATTACACCTTCGACGACTTCGCCATCGAAGGCTACCAGTCGCACCCGCACATCAAGGCGCCGGTGGCGGTGTAATCCGGGCTATCGACCGCTGACGGTGTTAAGCCAGTGCAAACGGCTGCTGTATCACCCTGCAGTCGAGCACTGAGCTTGCGACTCCGTCGTTGGCGGTCCTGCCCTCGAAGATGAAATTACTCACCGGCCCGAACAGGCTGTTGACTTGCTCGCGCACGCAGACGGACAGGAACGTCCACAACACGCGCGGATCGTAATAGCGGAACAGCATCGAGTCGCCATCGGGCCCGTACACCATGTTGAGTTTGCGGAAATGACGGCGGAGTACAGGCAGTTCCACATCGCGCGGTACCTGGACGAAGATACCGCGTCGCCCTCCCCAACCGGCCATCGCCCAGCTGGCAAAATCGCTGCCGGCTTCGAGCCGGGCAATATAAGGGGCGACCTCGGCTACGCCGGGTTCCAATTCGCCCCCGAATAAACATTCGAACTCCAACCCGGGAGCCTGTTGCATCCGTTCGATCAAGTCGGGAATGCCGGCGCCGTCCAGCAGCGCAAAGGTGGTGCAGTCATCGTCAGGCCACAGCCGGTCGGCCAGTTTTTGGACTTGTTGTGCAGTGATTGCCATGCCATTGCGCTCCTTCAGGGCTGATGACCAGCGCCGTTCGCTTTGCGGCGCTCACGAAGTTCCTTCGGATCGGTCGCTGGAAACACCGCGCCGCGCTCAATCATCAGATTCTTGATTCGCTGCAGGGTGAGAAAGGTGTCGCTGCCAGGTATATAACGAGTCAGCATCCGTTGAACCTGATATGCGGGAGTCACACCGCTGGGTGTGTCTACATTGACCGATGCGCCACGCAGAATCAGTAGTTCCGCAAGAGCAAAATTTTCCGCGCTCATCGCAGTCATCAACAGAGTGTCTTTGGAGCTGTCCCGAAAATCAACCGGCGCTCCGCGCTCCAACAACAGAGCCATACACTGGGGATGACGATGAACTATCGACTCCATGAGGATGTCTTCCAGCGTATCGTATGACAGGGATTTGATCGGCCGCCGATCGAGCAATAGGCCCAACATCTCAACGTTGTTCAGCGAAACCGCAAACAAGAAGGCATTGCCGGTATGTTGAGCGACCAGTTCAGGGTCGGCTCCAACTTCCATCAATACTTTGACAGCCTGAATACTATTACTGGAAATTGCATATTGAAGCAAGCGCAGCCGACTTGCGTTTGCATTCTGCTTGGGCCCTTCTTCGTTTGGATCGGCGCCGGCCGCAACGAGCGCCTTCGCATTAGCCAAATCTCCCACCATGGCTGCCTGCAACAGCGCAAGCGATGGTTTGCTATCGAAGTACTCCGCCGCGGGCCTCAGATAAAACTTCTTTACTTTAGCGTGAGCATCCATTGGCGATCTCATTCCTGCAAAAAGAATAAATGCAGCCATAGCAAAAATTCCGGACACGATGGTTTCCACCGCACGCTTAAACCTATTGATAGGTCNNTGATAGGTTGATTCATTATTATAAATACTTTCAAAGCACGCGGAACATCGCGTTCAATCAACCATTGTCTGCTGCACGCGATTCACGAAGCACCTTTGGATCGGTAGCGGGAAACACTGCTCCGCGCTCGATCATGAGATCCTTGATACGCTGAAGAGTGAGGTAGCTCGCATTACCGGGCAGAAAGCGAGTAAGCATACGTTGCACTTGATAAGCAGGGGTCACTTCGCTGGGGTTATCAATAACGACTGACGCTCCGCGGCGCCGTCCAGCAGTGCAAAGGTGTTGCAGTCATCGTCAGGCCACGGGCGGTCGAAGAGTTTTTGGACTTGTTGTGAAGTGATTGGCACGCCGTTGCGCTCCCCTAGGGTTGATGAGTATTGCCGCTTTCTTTGCGACGCCTACGAAGTTCTACGGGATCGGTGGCGGGAAAGATCGCCCCGCGCTCAATCATCAGATTCTTGATTCGCTGTAGTTTCAGATAGGTCTTGCTTCCTACAGTATAACGGCCCAGCATACGTTCAACCTGATAAGCAGGGGTCACACCGCTAGGCGTATCAATATTGACTGAGGCCCCACGCAGAATCAATTGCTCTGCCAAATCGAAATCTTCCGTGCTCATCGCGCCCATCAAGAGCGTATCCTTAGCACCGCTCCGAAAATCAATCGGAGCTCCGCGATCCAACAACAGAGCGAGACATTCAGCGCGCCCTTGAGTTATCGATTCGAAGAGAATTATCCTCAGCGTCTCATTGGAAAGCGATTTGATCGGTCGCAGCTCGAGCAATAGGGACAGCATCTCGATATTGTCGAGCGTAACCGCAAACAGGAACGCGCGCCCATTATGCTGAGCAACCAATTCCGGATCGGCCCCTACAGAGATCAATATTCTTACAGCCTGCTTATTGTCACTGGCAATAGCATAATGAAGCAAGCGCAGTCGATTGGCATTGGCATCGTGTATCGGTCCCTCGTCGTTCGGCTCGGCCCCCTCGGCAACTAGCGCCTTGGCTTTAGCTAAATCTCCCGTCAGAGCTGCGTGCAGCAGCGCGAGCGATTGTTTTTTCTCAAAGTACGCAGTCGGCGCCTTCACCGAGAATTTCTTTACCTGAGCGTCGGCAGTCATTGCCCGTTCCATTCCCATGAAAAAAAATATAGCACTCAATAGCCCCATGGCGCGGACAGCCGTTTCCATGCCGGCAAGAAAAAGTCGCGGCGCGCTACGATTTTTTGGCATAGTTTCAATGTGCATATTAAGTCTTACCCCATCAACTCCCGTTTGCTTTGCGACGTTCACGAAGCACCTTTGGATCGGTTGCGGGAAAGACTGCGCCGCGTTCAATCATGAGTTTTTTGATACGCTGAAGTGTGACGTAGGTTTTGCTGCCAGAAGTATAGCGAGTCAGCATATATTGCACCTGGTATGCAGGAGTTACCCCACTCGGGGTGTCAATATTGACCGATGCACCGCGCTGAATCAGATTCTCGGCAAGCTCGAAATCTTCGGTACTCATCGCACCCATCAGGATGGTATCTTCAGCACCGCTACGAAAATCGATTGGTGCGCCGCGGTCCAACAGAAGGGCAAGACAACGACCGCGACCCTGAGTGATCGATTCAAAGAGCAACTCTCGCAGTGTTTGGTCAGATAGCACTTTTATCGGTCTCAAGTCTAGCAGCAACGCCAGCATCTCAATATTATTCAACGTCACGGCAAACAAAAAAGCCGGTCCGTTATGTTTAGCGTTCAACTCGGGGTCTGCTCCTACCGCGTATAAGACCTTCACTGCTTCTTTATTCCCACTGGCGATTGTATAATGAAGCAAGCGCAACCTATTGACGCTCGGTTGCACGGGCCCCTCGTCATTCGGATCGGCCCCGGCGGCAACCAAATGCTTCGCTTTGGCCAAATTGCCCGACATAGCCGCCTCCAGCAGGGCGATTGATTGTTTTCCGGAGAAGTAGGTTGCTGGATTCTTCAGATAGAATTCCTTTAGCTGAGCGTCGGCAGTCATTACCCATCCCATTCCAAGGAAAAAAAGTGCGGCCAGCCTATTCCGCCGCAGAGTCACGTCTCTTTTCATAGGGATACGAGCAGCAATTTTCCTACACTTGCTCGGACGCTTCGTGAGCCTTCGTCCTACTTCCAAACGCCAACACCGAATTCACTTCAACCGCCCTTCGCTTTGCGCCGCTCACGAACTTCCTTCGAATCGAGCGCAGGAAAAATTGCGCCGCGCTCAATCATTAGATTCTTGATGCGCTGGAGAGCAAGGAAGGTTGCGCTACCAGGCGTATAGCGGGACAACATGTATTGCGCCTGATAGGCAGGAGTGACGCCACTAGGGGTATCGATTTTTACCGATGCCCCGCGCAGGATCAGTTGTTCGGCTAGTTCGAAATTTTGCGCATCCATCGCATCCATTAAGATTGTCTCCTTGGCGCTACTAAGAAGATCAATCGGTGCTCCGCGATCCAATAACAGGGTAAGACAATTGGAACGTCTATGTACTGTCGATTCAAAAAGCAAAACACGCAGCGTTTCATCGGAAAGTGATTTGATCGGGCGTAAGTCGAGCAATAGCGCTAGCATCTCAACATTGTTTAGGGTCACCGTAAACAAGAATGCTCGCCCGTTATGTTGGGCCACCAATTCAGGATCAGCCCCAAGCCGGACTAATATCCTCACGGCGTCCTTGTTATTACTGGCAATCGCATAATGAAGCAAGCGCAGTCGATTAGCGTTGGCGTCGTCTGTCGGCCCTTCGTCATTTGAGTTGGCTCCGGCGGCAACTAGCACCTTTGCCTTAGCCAAGTCTCCTGCCATTGCCGCCTGCAGCAGCGCGAGAGATTGCTTATTTTTAAAATACGCGGTCGGAGACTTCAAATAAAACTTCTTAGTTTGCGCGTCTGCCCCCATTGTTATCCCCACTCCCGTGAAAAGCATCAAACCGGCTATAATTCCGGTGCCGTTTGTGGCAATTAGGGCTCCCGCCTTAGCCAAACTTCCCGCCATCCTCGTCTGCCGCAGTGCGAGCGATTGTTTGGAATCAACGTATACCACGTGCACCCTTAGATAAAATTTCTTTACCTGTCCGTTTACGTGCATTATCGACCCTTTTCCAAAAAAACCACGGCAATGATCAATGGAATTTTACAGAACATCATTTCAAACGGACGCACTGCCTGTTGTCGGCCGACCTCGCTTTTTAGGATCCTTTCGACGCGCGCGGACCACCGCTTTTATCAACTACCTTTTGCTTTACGCCGTTCCCGAAGTTCTTTTGGATCAACTGCGGGAAAGACTGCGCCACGCTCGATCATCAATTTTTTTATCCGCTGGAGCGTAATATAGGTTTCGCTACCAGGGGTATAACGCGTCAACATACGTTGCACTTGATAGGCTGGTGTTACGCCGCTGGGCGTGTCTACATTGACCGAGGCCCCGCGCTGGATCAAGTGCTCAGTGAGCTCGAAATCCTCCGAACTGATTGCATCCATCAAAAGTGTAACCTCGGCGCTATCTCGAGAGTCAATCGGCGCTCCGCGATCCAACAACAAAGTGAGACAATTGCGACGACGCTGAACAATCGATTCAAATAGCAAAACTTTTAAAGTGTCGCTTGACAATAACTTAATTGGCCGAAGGTCAAGCAACAACGCCAACATTTCAACGTTATTAAGCGTAATGGCAAACAACAACGCACGTCCATTATGTTGAGCGACAATTTCAGGATCAGCGCCTACCGTTATCAATATCCTTACAGCTTGCTTGTTATTGCAAGCAATTGCATAATGAAGCAAGCGAAGTCGATTTGAATTCGCATCATTGGTTGGACCTTCGTCGTTTGGATTAGCACCGGCGGCAACCAAGGCTCTCGCTTTGGCCAAATCGCCAGCCAAGGCAGCCTCCAATAGCGCGATCGATTGGTTGTTTTCGAAGTATGTCGTCGGCGCTTTTAGATTGAATTTTTTTACTTGCGCATCAGCATCCATTATGAATCCCATTCCCATGAAAATTATCACGGCGCACAATGACCAAACGCCGCGCAAAAAAATTTTCGCTGACATGAATTTTTCATCTGTCATGATGCGAGACATTTGCTCAACGAATTCTGGTCATCTTGTTTCGTTTTTTCGGTAGCGGCAATAACCTGATCCATCCCGTGCAGATACCCGTCATAGCTATCATCCTTATTTGCCCGAATTCTATCGTATTCATCGAAGTATTTCTCGTCGTGGGCTGGCTCCAAGTCCTGCTTCATACCTACTGCGCTATGTGAAACTTTCGACAATCCTTTGGATCCCCAAAGACTCTCTTGAGTTTTCGTAAGTATTTCACCCTTAATTCGAATCGCAGCGATCTTTGCCGCTTCAGCTTGCATATGTTCCCGGTCCTTGGAATACCGTGCGACTGTATTAGGGTGCAACCCGGCGGCGTTGTACGTGGATGCATCTAAACCGCTGCCCCCCTGCGCCGCGCTTGCTAACCCCCCACCTAATGAATGGCCAACAATTCGAATTCTAGCCCCGCTCTCCGCCAATTTGTTTCCAATTCTGACCGCGCGCTCATAGTATGGTGCCTCACGATCGACGCCCTGTGCGAAGTTGTTGTCCCAATCTTCCTTCTCGGGGGTTGAACCCCGGAAAGCAATTATCGAGGCCGGATCCGGATTCGCCCCCCACACCGCTGGATCTTTAATGTATACCGCTGCGCGGAACTGCGAACCATCTGGTGTCAGCATCTCTTGTGTAAGCTGCATTTCTTTTAATTGCTCCGCGGTTGCCACGGTAAATCCAGGGGGAGGATTGTCGCGGAGATCAGCCGGCGCGTTCTTGTCGTTTGCAAGATACACGTGCTTTGCGCAACGCATATTCTCAACCTCATCCATATTACCTCGGAGTCGTTGCGCTTCTTCGAGGCAGTCCGGACACGATTCCAACGCCTTATTCACCAGCTCCATCCGCTCCTTGCGACGCTGCGCCTTGGCCGACGTAATGCATTTCTGGGTGGCCGAAGGCGGCAGCGAACTGAGCTCGCCCAGCATCGACTTGCGCGCCACATCGTAACCGTGTTGCCGTTCTTCTGGCGTCATCAACGCCTGCCCGGCCTTCAAGGTATCCGATTGTTTTTGCGCCAGATAGTCGAGGGTTCCCGCCTTCATGTCCTCGGCTTTCCTGGCGATGCCCGCCTTGGCCGCGCTGGCAGCCCACACAACGCCGTCCTTGGCCCCGACAGCGCCATCAACGACCAAATTTTTTGCGCCAACCGCACCGCGCACAACCAGGTTTTTGGCGGCGGCAGCCGTGTTCACGACACTTCCACCGGCGGCCCACACCGAGTTCGTAACGATATCGAGGTAGCTTGGCACAAACCCTCCATTTTTATTCGGATCGGCCCCAGGCGGCGGTGCGATAAAACGCCTGTTTTAATTCTTCGTCGGCGCGCTCGATATCCTCCGGCGCGCCGAGCAGGGTGTGAACCCATTCGTTCATTGCGTACACTTTCCGCACCTCCGGAAACGTACTATTCAGGAGCGCTTGCAGATGCCTGCTTTGCTGCTCGAAACCGATGCCCAGCCAGTAGGCAGCAAGCGCGTACGACGCAACGCCCTGTTCACTTCGAAGCTTGTATTGCGCAGCGGACGTCATGCTATCGACCACGAAAGTGACCCGTTCCTGGTCCGGAAGCGCCGCAAAGTCAGGATATTGACGGCCCAGTGCCTCGTCGATCTTGGTGACTAGCGCGATTTTCTCCATCATGCTGATTTGCTCGGCGGATATTTGTAGCATCGGCTGCCTCCATCAGAACGCGTGCAAAACGCTTGATAATACAAAGCAGTAACTTGTCGCTCTACTATTCGATCAGATAGTTTGCATAAGAGAAAATTCAACAGTCTTCGCGGCACCAGCACACTGCTGTCGTCTAATGAGCCGCGGGAACTACCCAGCCGCTAGCGCTGTCTCACTGTCACACGGCGCACTTGAGGCGCCTCGACATTGGGCACAGCCATGCTTACCCCGGACGCCGCCAGCCTGAAGAAAACTCCTACCGGCATCGACGGATTTGACGAGATCACCGGCGGCGGCCTGCCGCTCGGACGCACGTCCATTCTGCTGGGCGGGCCCGGCTGCGGCAAGACCGTGTTCGCGCTGCAGACCCTGATCAACGGCGCGCGCTTGTGCGGCGAGCGCGGCATTTTTGTCGCCTTCGAAGAAAATTCGCGCAGCGTCGTCGCCAACGCGGCCTCGTTCGGCTGGGACCTGTCCGACCAGGACAAACTGCTGTTCATGGATGCCGGCATGTCGCCCGACGTGGTGCAGACCGGGCGCTTCGACGTCGGCGGCTTGCTGTCGGGCATCCGTACCCGCTTCGCCGAAAACCGCGCCACCCGCATCGTGTTCGACTCCATCGACGTGCTGCTGTCGCTGCTCGACGATCCGTTTACCGAGCGCCAGGAGCTGTACCGGATCCAGGACTGGCTGGCCGCCAGCGGCGTCACCGGCATCGTCACCGCCCGCGCCCGCCACGGCGACGGTTTCGCCACGGTCGGCTACGATTTCCTCGAGTTCATGGCCGACTGTGTCGTCCACCTGGGCCAGCATGTCACCCGCGGCATCGCCCATCGCGACCTGTGCGTCACCAAGTACCGCGGCGCCTCCATCCAGGAAGGCGTCTTTCCCATGATCATAGGCGCGACCGGCATCGAAGTCGCCGCGCCGATTCCCAAGGAAATGCGCTTCCCCGCCTTCGAGGACCGCGTCTCGTCCGGCGTCGAGCGGCTCGACACCATGCTCGACGGCGGCTATTTCCGCGGCAGCACCGTGCTGGTCACCGGCGCGCCGGGCACCGCCAAGTCGACGCTGGCGGCCGCCTTCGCGCAGGCGTGCGCCGAGCGCGGCGAGCGCTGCCTGTACGTCAGCTTCGACGAAAGCAGCAACGAGATCATCCGCAACATGTCCTCCATCGGCCTGCAGCTGGCCGCCGCCGTCGCCGGCGGCAACTTGCGCTTTCATTCGGTGCAGACCGGCGCGCTCAACGGCGAACAGCATCTGCTGCACATCAAGGCGCTGATTAACGAGTACCAGCCGCGCTGCCTGGTGATCGACCCGCTGTCGGCCGTGCTCAAGTCCGAAACCGCCGACGTCATCATGGATGTGCCGCTGCGCCTGATTAGCTTCACCAAGACAGAAGGCATCACCATGCTCAGCACCAGCCTGGTCGAGAGCAGCGAGAGTGCCGAAAGCACCGAAATGAACGTCTCGACCATCGCCGACACCTGGATCCACCTGTCGTTCAAGGTGCAGATGGGCGAGCGCAACCGCCTGTTGTCGATTGTCAAATCGCGCGGCACCGCCCATTCGCGCCAGGCGCGCGAACTGGTGCTCACCAATGACGGCGTGACGCTGTCGGACGTGTTTGTCGCCGGCGGCGAGGTATTGATGGGCACGCTGCGGTGGGAGAAGGAGGAAGCGGTGCGGCGCGAGAAATCCCTGGCCCGCACTGGCTTGCTGCGAAAAGAGCGCGAACTGGCGCTGGCCGAGGCCGAAGTGCGCGCCCGCATCGAAGTACTCAACCGCGAACTGGAACTGCGCCGGCTCGAAAGTGAAGCACTGGCGGCCGAAATCAAGCTCGAGAAGGTGCAGCGCGAAGCGGCCATCAGCGAAATCGGCCGCCTGCGCGGCGTCGACCGGGCCGGCGCCGACGTTCCGCCCGGCGCGCCGTGATGGCGGCCCCATGGCTGGAGGGCATCGAACAACCGGCGCTGTACCGCAAGATCTTCGCCTGCCTGTCCGAAGGCATCTTCGTCACCGATACCAGGCGCCGGATCATCGCCGTCAACCCCGCTTTCAGCGCCATCACCGGCTTTGCCCCGGCCGACATTGCCTGTTCCCACCCGAGCCGGCTGGACGGCGGGCGCACCAGCGCCGCCGACTACCGCGCCATGTGGCGCGCCGTGCGCCGCGCCGGCCACTGGCAAGGCGATGCCTGGTGCTGCACCCGCGCCGGCGTGCAGCTGCCGCTGGCGCTCTCGCTCAGCGCCGTGCGCGACGAGGGCGGCGTGCTGACCAACTACGTCGGCGTGTTTTCCGACCTCAGCGCCCGCATGGCCGAAGAACAGCGCGTCAGCTTCCTCGCCCAGCACGATGCACTCACCGGCCTGCCGAACCGCCACCTGCTGGCCGACCGGCTGGCCCGTGCGCTGGCCTCGGCCAACCGCCACGGCGGCCGGGTCGCGCTGCTGTTCCTCGACCTCGACCGCTTCAAGGTGATCAACGACTCGCTGGGCCACCGCGTCGGCGACATGCTGCTGTGCAGCGTGGCGGCGCGCCTGCAAAAGCTGGTGCGCCAGGAAGATACCGTCGCCCGCCTCGGCGGCGACGAGTTCGTCTTCGTCATCCCCCATTTCGAGCGGCCCGAGATGCCCGCCCACGTGGCGCAGAAAATCATCTGGGCCATGGCCGAACCGCACGAGATCGAAGGCGAACGCTTCTCGATCGGCGCCAGCGTCGGCATCAGCCTGTACCCGTCCGATGCCGCCGACGCCGACACCCTCATCCGCAACGCCGACAGCGCCATGTACAAGGCCAAGTCGCGCGGCGGCAACTGCTTCGAGTTCTACACCGCCAACATGACCTCGCGCGCGATGGAGCGCTTGATCCTCGAGAACAGCCTGCGCAGCGGCCTCGAGCACAACCAGTTCCTCATCTTCTACCAGCCCCAGGTAGCGCTGGCGACCGGCCGCATCGCCGGCGCCGAGGCGCTGCTGCGCTGGTCCCATCCCGAGCTGGGCATGGTGCCGCCCGACCGCTTCATCCCGATCGCCGAAGAGACCGGCCTGATCGTCGACATCGGCGAGTGGGTGCTGCGCGGCGCCTGCCGCCAGAATTACCTGTGGCAGCAGCAGGGCCTGCCGCCGATCCCGGTCGCCGTCAACGTCTCGGCGCGCCAGTGCCGCCAGCAGCTGGCCGCGGCGGTGCGCCGCGCGCTGGCCGAC
>CXWL01025426.1_pt1 | contig 12660 bp, 7 predicted proteins | sample 590931 | NCBI WGS metagenome assembly CXWL01 (sample SAMEA3498368, study PRJEB10139) | groundwater metagenome | biome: water well; material: biofilm material | place: Germany | collected 2015-04-27
CTCTTCGACATGCCCAATTTGGAACTCAGCTGCAGCAGCGGTGCTGGCGAAGCCAAGCGGCGGCGAATCGTGTATCGATCGCCGCATGCCCCAAAGCACGTCGTCGAGGCGCTCACCAATCACCCGCTTTACGACTGGGCCCGCGACTCCGGTAAGACCGTCTCTCTCTCCGACGCCGAGACGATGCTCAACTCGCGCGAGAGAGCACGCGAACTCAGGCGAATCGAGGGATTGATGGTGAACCTCGAAATGGCACCTGACCGCATCGTGCACGCGGGATTCTACGGCACAAACGGCATCGCAAACGGCCTGGCAAAGTCGCTGCTGCTCGTCGGCACGCAATTGGCCTGCGAACGGCACGCCACGGCAACGTCGCGCCAAGGTAACGAAGCTCCTGCGACAAACCGCGAACGGCAGGTCTTGGATCTCGCGATGAGCGGTTTGACCGACGCCGCGGTCGCGAAAGCTCTGGGAATTGCCAAACGAACCGTCCGCTTTCACCTCGCCAACGCGAGCCGCAAGGCGGGAGTCGCCACGCGCGCTCAATTGATCGCAAAAACGGCACGGCGATCGAGCGGAACAGGGCCGAAGTGATCGCCTTTCTGAACATGTTCGTCGAGTCTGCGTTTGCGTCGATCACACCCTCCCAAGTGGCTGAGCATTTCGCGACCTTGGCGGCTCACCTCGGCTTTTCGTCCACACTCGTCATCGATACGGCAAAATTGAAAACCACTTTGCCGCCCGCGATTGTATTTACGACAGCGCCGGCGCGCGTCATTTCGTTCGATCGCGAAATACCGTTCCTGACCAATCCGATTTTGCATCATGCCGCCGCAGTCGATACGCCGTTCGACCTCGCGGATGTCTGCGCCGGCCAGGGCCTTGGCGAGGGCGAGCTGCGGCGCTGGCTTCCCAATCCTGACGTCGATCGCCACCCTATCTGTTTGCCCGTTCACCGAGACGGACGGCTGGTGTTTTACGTCGCCTGCTGGGGGGACAAGCCCGACGATACACGTGTGGGCCGTGCGCTGCTTCATACGTGCGCCCATGCCATCTACGACCGCAGCAACGCTCTGTCTCGTCAGACGCTGCTCTCGGCGCGCGAAGCCGACTGTCTCTATTGGATCGCCCAGGGCAAAACCTATTCGGAGACCGGCGATATTTTGAAACTCGCATCCCGAACGGTCCGGGCGGTCGTGGCGACAGCCAAACAAAAACTCGGCGCCCGAACGAAAAGCGAAGCTATCGCCAAGGCGATCGCTTTCGCCACCGGCGCGCAGCAGGATGAGGCGTCAGACCAACGCTAAGCGTGTCGCCGAATGGTGCGCGCGGACCCTGTAACTTGCGTCATCACGCTCACCGGCACCTCCGACAGACGCATTGTTCAGTTGTCGAGCGGATGCGAATCAACGACAGTCGAACGCGCGTTGATCGGTGGCCTTCGCTCGCGCAACTGAAGACAAATCTTGCAGCATAGGCTCTATGGAAGTCTGGAGGGCACGAACTTGTACCTCCCGTCGCCGACGGATCACTCGGAAGAAATCGCACCAGAACAGGAACAAGGGGGCGATCCCACGCAAGTGCATCAACTCTTGCGCACTTACGTTCGACACTTGGCCGGGACGAACTCGCAAGAAGGAATAGCCGCAGCGCTTGGCGCATTCGGTGTCCATTTTCGTATGCCGCACCTGGAGATGGCGTGCAGCCATGGCGCCGGCCCGACCAAGAGATGGATCGAAGTTTACCGGTCGGCGGACGTGCCGCAGAACGTTTCAGCGGCCTTTCGGAGCCACCCACTGCGCAATTGGGCGCGGCACGCTGGCTCAACGGTTTCCTTATCCGACATGGACGGCAAACTGGCTATGCGCGGCTTGAAGCGAGCGCCGGAACTCACGGCAATGCAGGGCCTATTGGTGAACATCCAGACCGCGCCCGATCACGTTGTTCACTACCTTTTTTATGGCGAGCACGGTGCGGACAATGGTCTGACACGCTCGCTATTGCATCTTGCAGCGCAGCTCGCACACGAACGCGTCGCAAAATCCGCGTGGCCTGTCGCCACCCCCGCTGCGCCGGCTGCACTAACGTCGCGCGAACGTGAAGTGCTGGATCTGGCCATGAAAGGCGTACCCGACGCCGAGATCGCAAGAACCCTTGACGTGGCCAAGCGGACGATCCGCTTTCACCTGACGAACGCGAGGCACAAGACCGGCGTTTCCACGCGCGCCGAACTGATCGCCAGCGCGGCGCAGCACCCCGAGCGCAGACGGCGGTGATCGACAAATTGAACGGCTTCATCGAGGCCGCCGACGGTGCACTGTCAGCGTGGCAAGTCGGCGACAGGCTTGCAGGCACGGCAGAGCTGCTGGGTTTCACGGCCACCTTGATCGTCGATCCGGCGAATGTGCGGCCGAAATTGACGACGGCCATCTCCTTCTCGAAGCATCTTGACGAACTCAAGTCATACGAACGGAAAGAACCGTTTGTCGAACACCCGCTGACACAGTACGCGGCTGTCGCGGACACGCCCTTCGACCTCGCAAATGTGTGTGCGACCCTTGGCTACAGCGAACGCGACATCCGGCAACGCCTAGCGACGCCCGTCCGAGAAATGCACATCGTCGCCTTTCCGGTCCACCGAGGCGGCAAGTTTGTGTTCTATGTAGCGTGCGCAGGCGACAAACCGGACGACACGCCGGCAGCACGCGCTTTGTTGCACGCATGCGCGCATGCCGCTTACGATTTGACCGTCGCACTCGCTCCACTCAACGAGTTGTCGCGCCGCGAGGCGGACTGCCTCCATTGGGTCGCGCAAGGCAAATCGTACAATGCAGTCGGCCGGATTTTGGGCCTAGCCGAACGCACCGTGCGCGCAGCGCTTGCGTCCGCGAAACGAAAGCTTCACGCTCGGAACAAAGCGGAATTGATTGCAAAGGCTATGGGACGCAGCCTTTAGGCTTGTCCGATCCCTCAAGGTTCCTTCAGCGCCGTGTCCCAAGTCCGCGTCACCGGCTTCAGCAGATAGGCGAGGATCGAGCGCGCGCCCGTCTTCACATCCACCTCCACGTCCATGCCCGGGATGATCCGGCCCTTTGTCCGGTCGCTGCCGAAATAGTCGCGCGCGAGTCGCACGCGAACTTTATAGAACTGTCGCCCGTTCTGGTCCGCGAACGTCGTGGCAGAAATGCGGTCCACTTTTCCGATCAAAGTTCCAAACGTCGCATAGTCGAACGCCGACACGCGCACATCCGCGCGTTGCCCGATATGGACTTGGCCGATGTCTTGCGGTTTCACTTCGGCGATCACGACCATTGGTTCGGCCGTAGGCACGATTTCCATCAAGGTTTCGCCGGGCTTCACAACCGCGTTGACGGCCTTTACGGCCAAACCCGCCACGATTCCCGGCACCGGCGCCGTCAGGTTCAAGCGTTTTGCCCGCCCCTGCTCGTTGCCCAGCGCCGCGTCCACTTCGGCAAGGTCGGCCGTGTGCTTTGCAATCGACTCCTGCGCTTCTGCCTTTGTACGCGCGTCAAGTTCGATCAACTTGCGTTCGTATTCGGAAAGCTCGCTCTTCGCACCCGTCAGCTGGTCGCGCGCATTCATCCGCTGCTTTTGGCGATCCGCCGCGTCCCGTTCCGCGCCGTAGAAGCGATCGCGCGTCGTCAGTTTCCGATTTAGCAGATCAGTCCGCAGGACGAGTTCCTGGCCGGAAATCTCCTCATCCCGGCGCAACACGACAAGCTGCGAGGACAAGCGTGCCACCTCGGACTCGCGTTGCGCTTTTTGCGCGGTCAAGACCGTACGTTCTGCCTCAAGAGCTTGGCGGCGGGCATTGTAGAGGCTCAGCTGCTCTGCCTTCTGGCGCAGGTAGCCCGGCACTACCGCGTCGAACGCCGGCGCCCTGCCCTCCACGACGGCCCGATCGCCCTCGATCGCGATGAGATGCGTCGCATGCTTCGCGTTCAACTGCTCGAGCCGCCCGGTCGTGTCGAGTGCCGCAAGCCGCAGCAGCGTTTGACCTTTGCGTACGTGCTCGCCCTCGGCCACCAGGATTTGCGCGATTACGCCCCCTTCCAAATGCTGGATCGCAACGACGTCGCCCACAGGTATCACCCGCCCCGGCGCGTTCGTCACCACGTCGACGCGCGTCAGGACCGACCACAAAAGAGCCAACGCCACGAGACCGAAAATCGCATAGACGAGCTGCGTTGAACTTTGCGCCGGCGCACGTTCTTCCAATTCGATCGCCTGGTTCAACGGCATGACGCCCGGATCCAGAAGAAGTCTGACCTTACCCTTTGCGGTTCGCAGGGCCCGCATTACGTGTTCACTCATGCCGCAATTCCATTCTTTGTTTGCGCCGACAGCCGAGCGATCGCCTCGTCGGGTGCGCCGCCGAATTCGACTTGGCCCCCACGTATGACAACGCCAAAATCCGCGATCCGGATGTAGCTCGGACGGTGACTGGTGAAGAGAACGGTGCGCGTTCCGTGTAACCGCTCAAGCAGACGCTGGACCGCTGTCGCCCCCGCTTCGTCCAACGTCGACTCCGGCTCGTCCAGCAGCAACACCGGTGCCGGCCGCACGAGCGCGCGTGCAATCACCAGCTGGCGTAAGAAGCCGGGTGCCGCGTTCTGCGTGGCGGCATCGCCGATACGCGCGTTGAATTGCTCGGGCAAGCACAAGATCGCCGGCAACAATCCGGCCGCGTCGGCTGCTGCGCGCAGAGCATCGTCTGTGGCCAGCGCATCGCCGAGGCGCAGGTTCTGCGCGATCGTGCCGTAGAACACATCTGACCGCTGCGGCGCGCACGCGATCGAACGGCGCAACAAGCGCGGCGGCAACTGCCTGATATCAGCGCCGTCCAATGCCACTACGCCAGCCTGGGGCGGATAGAGACCCAAGATAACGCGCAGAATGCTCGACTTGCCCGACCCGTTCGGCCCGGCAATCGCCACCATTTTCCCAGGTGGCACGTTCAAGCTGACGTTGATCAAAGCTGCGTCGGTATCTTTGCCGTAGCGCAGGCTCACCCGATTCAGCGTCACGCGCCCTTGGCGGGGCGCTCTCGCAAGATTGGGCGCGATCGCTTCATGTTCGTCGGTCAAACGCAGCAGCTGGTCCATCGACTGAATGGACGAACGCAGACGGCTCATCCGCCCCAGCGTCTGAAAGAGCTGCTGCGCCGGACTGAGAATACGCCACGTCAACGCCATCGTCGCGATGAGCGCGCCGACACTGATCATTCCCTCCAAAACCATCAACGTGCCCGACACCAAGATGGCAAGCGCCGCCGCACTGTTCAGGAACTGGGTCATTGCCTCGACTGCGGCTGTGCGGTCGTGCAAATCGCCCGCCCGCGTCGCCGCCGCGGCGGACGCAAGCCGGAAGCGGTGCGCCCAAACTTCTTCCGCGCCCTCGCGCTTCAAGCTTTCATGGTGCAACGTGGTCTCGGTGACGTGATTGGAAAGCTGTGCTGCAGCGCTGCCGTGCGCCTGCTCATAGGTTTGCAGCCAGCGCGCGCTCAGGAAGCCCGCAACGGCGAACACGAAGCAAGCGACAATCGGCACGAGTACCAGCCATCCCGCCAGAACCGCGATCACTGCAAGGGCGATCAGCGTAAATGGGAAATCGACGATCGCGCCGGCCGCTGGCCCAGCGAATAAGTCTCTCAGCGCCTGAAATTCGCGCAGCCGCGCGATTTGCGCGGCGATTGGCGGACCGTCGGTGTAACTCAACGGCAGACGCAAGAGCTTCGCGAACGTAACCGTGCCGATCAAATAATCGATCCGCGCTGCCATCGCGCCCATAAGCCGCGCGCGGAGCGACTGAAGATAAAGGTCTCCGGCAACGGCGATGCCGATGCCCACAAGCAACATCGGCAATACGTCGAGCGCATGGAGCGCAATCACGCGATCGTAGACGGCCATCACGAACAGCGGGATCGCGATAGACAAAATGTTCGAAACCGCAGAGATCGCGAGCAGCTGCACGATAAACGGCTTGAACCGCCGCATCAAATTGGCCGACCACGACTGCGGCGCGCGCTGGGTTTGCGCAACGGCAGGCGTCGCGAAATAGGCCATGCCGTCCTGCGCCAACTCCTCGTCGCGCAACACGCGATAGTGGCCGCCGGTATAACCGAACGTGACGCCGTTGGCGGTCCCCAACACAACCGTAACGGCGCCGGACTTGGGCTCCTCGTGCAAGCACGGCATCAGCCGCGCATCGACATCGAGAATGCGTAGTCGCCGAGCGTCGGTGTTGTACCCAAGATTGACCAGCGCCGTCCGCAGGTCACCGATATCCATCGCATCTTGAAAATGCGGTGTCGCTTCCGCGATGCTCGCATCCCCGCCGCGAAACGCCAGCGCCTTCAGAAACGGCGCCAGACACTGCGCTGTTGCGATCGTGCGCGTCCGTCGTGCGGCCGACGGTGTCACTGCCGCCGGATCGAACGTCACCAGCGTCTGCCAATACGCCTCAAGGAACGCCGCCGCCGCGCGAGCACGAGCAATCCAAGTGTCCGGGACCCAGCGCGGAGCGAGTGCCTTCAAATCGCTGCGCATCACGCCGCGCCTCCGGCGACCCGCGCAGCCGCGCTCCGACGCAGCGTTAAGCGTCCATCCGCCATGTCGTAGACCGTATCGCAGAGGCGCAAATACGACGGGCGATCTGTCACAAGGATCGCCGCTCGCTTGCCCTTTTGGTGCTCGAAGAACGATAGCAGATGCTTGTCGGCCTCATGGTCGAGCGCCGCGTTCGCCGTGTCGAACAGGACGATCCGCGGGTCGTGCGCCAAAGCGCGCACGATCGAAATACGCTGCGCGATTCCCAGCGGCATGTCCGCGCCCCCGGAAAGCGGCGAATCCAAACCGCGGCTCAACCGCGCGACGTAGTCCTCAAGGCCCAAGATCCGGCAGAGCGCCAGCGCGCGCCGCTTAACCTGACCGTCTTCGAAGAGCGTTAGGTTTTCAAGCAATGTGCCGGCATAAATCGTGGGCGACGTCGGCATCAGCGCAATTTGCCGGCGCAAGTCCTGTGGCGCGTAGAGGCGAATCGGTAGCCCGTCATAACGAACGCTGCCCTGCGACGGCGTCAGCAGGCCGTTCGAGAGCTTCAACAGTGTGCTTCGGCCGGCCGAGATCGGACCCGTGATGCCGATATAGGCGCCCGGCGGCACCTCGAGCGTCACGTTGTCGATGGCGTCGCGCGTCGCACCTTCGTAGCGGAATGAAACGTTCTCAAGCGTGAGCGAAGTCGCGGTGGCGGGCAATGCGCGGTCGCCCGCAAACTGCGGCACGAGCGTGCTAAGCCCACTCAACTTCGCCTCCGCCAGACGGATGAACGGATAGCGCGCCCAAAGCCCAAGCCCCTTCAGCACAGGCTGCAGAAACCGCCCCGTGAGAAGCGTCGTCGCGGCAAGCCCGCCGATCGTGAGGCCGCCGCTGACGACGTAGATCGCGCCGACCGTAACTGTGATGACCGCCGCAACTTGCGCAAGTTCGCCCGCAACCGACTGCGCTTGCAGGTTCATGCGCGTGATCGCGCCGAAAGCGTCCGCCGAATCTTCCTGCAGGCGCTCGTGGCGGCGCTGCATCAGCGCTTCGAGACCGAGGGCCTTCACCGTTCCGATACCGCCGACGCATTCGACCAAAAAGTTTTGACGCTTCACGTCGCTGAGCTCACGCCGTCCGGACTCGGCCGTCAGCTGCCGGCCCAACCGAACGCCCAGCGCAACGAAACCGGCAAAAAGGACCAGCGGCAACAGCGCCATCCACCCGGCGATCAGGCCGATCGTGACAACGAAAAGAAAGACGAACGGCAAATCGGCCAGCAACGCGCCTGCATGACAGTAGAACGTACGCACCGCTTGTATGGCGTTGAACCGTTCGGCATGCGCGCCGGGCGTGGATTTGCGAAAACTCTCGACGTCAGTCGACAAAAGCCGGGAAAGCGCGCGGCGGTTCTCGCGGTGATCGTACCGCGCCCCTTCCGCCGACATGATGCGCGCGCGCAAAACGCGCAGTGCGAACTCCAGCGCGAACGACACCAACACCGCAAGCGTCAACACGATGAGCGTACTCATCGCGTGATGCCGGATCACCCTGTCGTATGTCTGCAAAATGGCGATCGGCAGTGCGAGACCGAGAATATTGATCGCAAGGGACGCCACCATTACATCGGGCCGCATCCAAATGCGGTGCAGCGCCCGTGTGCTGTCTTCAGAGTCCATGGATCCCGCCGGGGCACACTGCCCCACCCTATCGCTGCGAGCCATATGACGGCGCGGGACTTACGGAACGCTAAACGAAACGCAAAGTTCGGCGTCGCAATTTTAATCGAACCTGACCCCATTTCGTTTCGACTTCCTTAACGTAAAAACCAAATCTAGGAGCATTTCAGACAACGTTTAGAGGTTCCGACACGCCCCATACCGATGATGGGCGATGGCTCACCCACTCAAGATACGATAGGGGCACGCCGTCTATGAGTTCCCTCGACAAAGCGAAAGATCTCTCCGCCTCGTCGGAAGGACCGGACGACCTTGCGGTTGCACGAAATGCGCCCGAGCGTCCGGACGCACCGGTCGCCGGTGCAAGCAACGCCAGCGCGCCGTCTTCGGCCGGCGACGCCGGATTGCACCTTCAAAACGCGCATTTCGGTGCCCTGCAAGTCAAGGAAACGCTCACTGCACCGACAGCCGATGGAGGGTTCGGGCCGTCGGCCGCGCAGCAGAATGGTGGGGTTTCGGAGTCCCCCACCGCCCCAAGCCCGCAAACGGCAATGCCCGAGGCGACGGCGCTGGTCAACGCGTCCCAAGACGCGGAAACACCTGCCTCCGCCCCCTTCCCTGTGACCGGGCAAGGTCGGGTCGTCGAAACCGAACGCTTCTCGCTCGCCGCAGCGCAGAGCGAAGCGTCGGCCGGCGCCACGCCGATAATCGAGGCTCCCGATCAACCCGCCTTCCAGGAAGGCGAAAACGGTGCGCCGACGGACATCGATCTCTCGAACGCGACTGTTCCCGAAAACGCCGCAGGTGCCGTGATCGGGTCTCTGACGGCGATCGACCCCGATACCGGCGACACACTCCGCTTCACGGTGTCCGACGACCGGTTCGAAGTCGTCGACGGCCAACTGAAATTGAAGGACGGCATATCGCTTGACCATGAAGGCGAGCCGTCGCTGACCATCTCGGTCACCGCCACCGATAGCGCCGGTCATTCGTTTGCCGAGAGCTTCACCATCAACGTTTTGAACGTCAACGAAACGCCAACCGACATCGCGCTCTCGAATGCAACCGTGGCCGAGAACGCCGCCGGTGCGGTCATCGGCACGCTATCGACGCTCGACCCAGATGCCGGCGACACGCACCAATACACGGTGTCCGACAATCGTTTCGAGGTGGTCGATGGCCAGCTGAAGTTGAAAGACGGCGTCGCGCTCGATCATGAAGGCGAGCCGACAGTCACGATCCAGGTCACAACAACCGACGCCGGCGGCCTGACATACAGCGAGAACTTCTCGATCACCGTCGAGAACGTGAACGAAACACCGACCGACATCGCGCTCTCAAATGCGAGTGTTGCCGAAAACGCCGCCGGCGCCGTGATCGGCACGCTCTCGACCGTCGACCCGGATGCGGGCGACAATCACAACTACGCAGTTTCAGACAACCGCTTTGAAGTGATCGACGGGCAGCTGAAACTGAAGGACGGCGTATCGCTCGACTACGAAGCCGAACCGAGCGTTTCGATCCAAGTCACGACCACCGACGCGGGTGGCTTGTCCTACAGCGAGAACTTCGCGATCACTGTCGAGAACGTGAACGAAACGCCGACCGACATCGCCCTTTCGAACACGACCGTTGCCGAAAACGCGGCCGGCGCCGTCATTGGTAGCTTGTCGACAGTCGACCCGGATGCTGGAGACAGCCACACCTACACGGTTTCGGACAGCCGCTTCGAGGTGGTCGACGGACAACTGAAGCTGAAAGACGGCGTGTCGCTGGACTATGAAGCCGAGCCGAACGTCTCCGTTCAGATCACGGCGACCGACGCGGGCGGCCTGTCCTACAGCGAGAACTTCGCGATCACGGTCGAGAACGTGAACGAGGTTCCGACCGATATCGCGCTTTCGAACACGACCGTTGCCGAAAACGCGGCCGGCGCCGTCATCGGCGCGCTCTCGACGGTCGACCCCGACGCAGGCGATAGCCACAGCTACACGGTTTCGGACAACCGCTTCGAAGTGGTCGACGGACAGCTGAAGCTGAAAGACGGCGTGACGCTGGATCATGAATCTGAGCCAAACGTCTCCGTTCAGATCACGGCAACCGACGCTGGCGGCTTGTCCTACACCGAGAACTTCGCGATCACGGTCGAGAACGTGAACGAAACACCGACCGACATCGCACTCTCGAATACGACCGTTGCCGAAAACGCGGCCGGTGCCATCATCGGCACTCTCACGGCAGCCGACCCCGATGCCGGCGACAGCCACAGCTACGCAGTTTCGGACAGCCGCTTCGAAGTGGTCGACGGACAGCTGAAACTGAAAGACGGCGTGACGCTGGATCATGAAGCCGAGCCGAACGTCACCGTTCAGATCACAGCGACCGACGCCGGCGGCTTGTCCTACAGCGAGAACTTCTCAATCACCGTCGACAACGTCAACGAAACGCCAACCGATATCGCCCTGTCGAACATGTCTGTGGCGGAGAACACGGCCGGCGCGGTGATCGGCACGCTCACATCCGTCGATCCCGATGCCGGTGACAACCATACGTACACTGTTTCCGACAACCGCTTCGAGGTCGTCGACGGTCAACTCAAGCTGAAAGACGGCATCTCGCTCGACCATGAAGGCGAGCCGAGCGTCACCATCCAGGTGACGACGACGGATACCGGCGGACTTTCGTTCAACGAAACGTTCACAGTCACAGTCGCGAACGCCAACGAGGGTCCCGCGGACATCGCGCTCTCGAACGCGACCGTGGCCGAGAACGACGCCGGTGCCGTCGTCGGCACCTTGTCGACCGTCGACCCCGATGCCGGCGACAGCCAAACCTACAGCGTCTCCGACAGCCGCTTCGAAGTGGTCGGTGGGGAATTGAAGCTGAAGGACGGCGTGTCCCTCGACCGCGAGGCTGAGCCGAGCGTCACGATCCAGGTCACGACCACCGATGCGGGTGGTCTGTCCTACAGCGAGGACTTCGCCATCGGCGTCGGCAACGTCAACGAAGCGCCGACGACCATCGCGCTCTCGAACGCGACCGTGGCCGAGAATGCCGCCGGTGCCGTCGTCGGCAATCTCACGACGGCCGATCCGGACGCCGCCAGCACCCACACGTACAGCGTCTCCGACAGCCGCTTCGAAGTCATTGGTGGACAACTGAAGCTCAAGACCGGCGTTGCCCTCGACTACGAGACCGTGCCGAGCGTAACACTGAACGTCACCGCGACAGACGTAGGTGGACTCAGCGTCACCCAGAGCTTGACGATCACTGTGGCCGACGTCTTGGAAACGATCAACGGAACGAGTGGCAACAACACGCTGAACGGCACCGCCAGCATGGACCTGATCAACGGTTTGGCCGGCAACGACACGATCAATGGCAACGCCGGCGATGACGTCATCGTCGGCGGCACAGGCACCGATACGCTGAACGGCGGCGCCGGCAGCGACACCTATCGCTATACCACCGGTGACGGCTTCGACACCTATCGAGACAACGGCACATCCGGCACCGACCGCATCGTCGCGATGGGAGCAAACACCGCGATCGGCCTTCGCTCCGGCTTCGGTCCCACCAGCGGCATCGAAGAGATCAGCAGTGGCGGATTTGCCAATGTGTCGGTTCAGGGCAACACGACGTCCGACACGCTCAACTTCTCTTCGACGACGCTCACCGGCATCGTCAAGATCGACGGCGGCTCGGGTAACGACACGATCACCGGCAGCACTGGCGACGATACGATCTATGGCGGCGCCGGCAACGACAGGCTCTATGGTGGCAACGGCAACGACACGATCGTCGGCGGCACCGGCAACGACACGTTGGCCGGCGACGCCGGCATCGACACGCTCTCCTATGCAGGCTCCACGGCGGGCGTCACCGTCAATCTGCGCACGAACGCCGTGTCAGGCGGCCACGCACAGGGCGACACGATCTCGGGCTTCGAGAACGTGACCGGATCGTCGTTCAACGACACGTTCTATGGCAACTCGGGCGCCAATGTGACGTCGGGCGGCGACGGCAACGACGTCATCCACTTCGGGCTCACCGCCGGCAGCGACACGGCGTATGGCGGGGCCGGCACCGACTTCCTCCAGATCGACACGGCCGCGGGCAGCGCCGGCTGGATGCAGGCGATCGCCTCCGGCTCGACACCAGCACTCGCAGCCGGCGATTGGTTGCTTCAACTCGACACCGGACAAACTTACGTGCTGCACGGATCGGGCGCGACGTACGACTTCGGCGGCGTCCACGCCGGCGTCCTGACTGCCGCCGACGGCAGCCAGATGCAGTTCAACGAGTTCGAAGGCGTGCGGTGGTAGTCACTCCCGCAACCCGGGAAAACGGCGGGCCCTGATCGCCTAGTGAGGGATTGCAAGACCAGCTTCACATTCGTGTGCTGTCTGCGACACAGATAGGTT
>CXWL01117694.1_pt1 | contig 12658 bp, 11 predicted proteins | sample 590931 | NCBI WGS metagenome assembly CXWL01 (sample SAMEA3498368, study PRJEB10139) | groundwater metagenome | biome: water well; material: biofilm material | place: Germany | collected 2015-04-27
ATTGCAGCTGCTCGATTTCGATATCCTGAAAGTGGACAAGGCATTCACCAGCAGGATCGAACAGACCGAGCAGGGAAGAATACTGTTCACCGCGATTATCACCATGGCGCATGCGCTGGGGATGCGGGTCGTCGCCGAGGGCGTCGAAACGGGAAACCAGCTGGCGATCCTGCGCACCCTGGCGTGCGACGAAGTGCAGGGATACTACATTTCGATTCCCCAGCCCGCGTCGGAGGTCCAGAGCCTGCTGCTGTCGCCCACCTGAAGCGCAGGCGTCCGGGCATCATTTCCTGCCTGTCCAAAATTGCCCGCGGCGGCGACGCGGCGCATTGGTTTGTCCGGATTATTGTTCCCGCACGCATCAAGAGCAACGCATTCGCGGTCGTGATCGAGGCCGGCGAAGGCCGCGACTTCCTCGAGCAGCACGCGATCGAATTGCGCCAGCGCCTGTCCGGCGCGTTGCGGGTGGACCAGCGCGAGTTTTACCTGGGGCCGGTGATCGGCGTGTCGATCTTTCCGGAAGACGGCGCCAGTGCGGACGAGCTGTTCCGCGGCGCCGACCGCGCCCTGAACCGCGCCGCCGGGGATATCGACGACACCATCCACTTCTTTTTCGGAGCGCGCCCAGACCGACCTCGACGAGTGGCTGACGGTCGAAGCGCAGTTGCGCCGCGCCGTCGAGCGCAACGAATTCCGGCTGGTCTACCAGCCCAAGGTCCGGATCGATTCCGGCCGCATCGTCGGCTTCGAGGCGCTGCTGCGCTGGTCCAATCCCGAGCTGGGCGCGGTGTCGCCGGTGCGCTTCATCCCGATCGCGGAACGCACCGGGCTGATCATTCAAATCGGCGCCTGGGCGCTGCAGGAGGCGTGCCGCCAGATCCACGCCTGGCACCAGGCCGGCAGCCGCGTGAAGGTCGCCGTCAACCTGTCGCCGCGCCTGGCGCTGGTCGAGCAAAACCGCCCGGCCGTCGTGTAAGGCGCCGCGGGCCTCGTCAGGACCGCGTCAGGCCGCTGCGGCCGGCGTGGCGGCGCAAACCCGGTTGCGTCCTTCCGCCTTGGCCTGGTACAAACCGCGGTCGGCCGCCTCGATCAGCGAGCGCGCCGGCTGGCCGCGGCCTGGAACCACGGCGTGCACGCCGGCGCTGACAGTGAGGATGCGGAACGGGCTGGCGCCATGCGCAAACTTGAGCTCGGCAATCGCCGCGCGCACCGAGTCGGCGACGGCGAGGGCGCCATTGATGTCCGTGTCCGGCAACAGGATGGCAAACTCTTCGCCGCCGAAACGCGCCGCGATGTCGCCCGGACGGCGCTGGCCGGACAGCACGGCCTTGGCCACCATTTGCAGGCAGGCGTCGCCGGCGACGTGGCCGTGCTGGTCATTGAATTTCTTGAAATAGTCGACGTCGAGCATCACCAGCGCAATCGGCGACTGGTCGCGGATCGCGCGCTTGAATTCCGCGCTCAGGCGCTGGTCGAAATGGCGCCGGTTCGCCAGCCCGGTCAGGCCGTCGCTCAGGGCCAGCAGTTTCAGCGAAGCGTTGTTCGCCACCAGCGCCGTTTGCGCTTCACGCAATTCGCGCTGCAGGCGGTCGCGCTCGATCAGCTGGCGGATCATGCGCGATCCGAGGAACAACAGCACGGCGAGCAGGGTCAGGGTGCCGGCCACGCCGGCATAGGTGCTGGTGCGCCAGCGCGCCAGGATATCTTCTTTCGACGGCGCCACCGCAATCAGCAGCGGGTAGCCGCGCAGGTGGTGGTAGGCATACAGCCGTTCCACCTGGTCGATCCTCGAGACCAGGAGGGCGCTGCCGGACTCGCCTTTCTCGCGCCACAGCTGGAACACCGGACCCTGGCTGATATCGGTGTCGATGTCCTTTTCGTTGAAGGGCAGCCGCAGCAGGAATCGTCCGTTGTCGGACGCCAGGAAGATGGTCCCTTTGCGGCCGATGGCGAAGCTTTCGTAGAACGACCTGAAATAATCCAGTTTGATGGTCGCCAGCGCCACCCCGGCAAAGCTGCCGTCGGAATTGTCCAGCCGGCGCGAGACCGGAATGATCCACACGCCGCTGGAACGGCTGCGCACCGGGCTGCCCACATGGGCCGACTTGCCGGTATGGGTGCGATGGTAGATGAAGTATTCGCGATCGGCGTTGTCGGCGACCGGGGCAGACTCGGTGAGCGAGGTGAGCCCATAGCGGCCTTGCGCGTCGTACAGGAACAGTCCCTGCAGCGAAGGCGTGCGGCGCACCATGTCGACCAGGAAGGCGTGCATGCGTTCGGGCTCCTCCTGATCCTCGCCTTGCGCGACCCGTTCCACGATGCCCCACAGGATGGTGTCGACCAGGTCGATCGACGCCTCCGCATGGTCGGACAAGGCGCGCGCCATGTTGACCGTGGACCGGTTCGCCTCGCTCAGGTAGGTTTGACGGGCCGAGTAGCTGTTCCAGCCTTGCTCGGCGAGCAGCGACAGGCACACCAAGGTCAAAAAGAGCGTGGCGAGCCGTGTCACTGAACGCCGCCGGGGAATCGGCGCGGTCGTGTCGGCAGGTAATGGTGGCGTGTTCATGATGCCGAAATGGTACTTAATGTAGTCTCTTGGCAACAAATCGACAGGCCGATCGGCGCGGGGAGGGACGCACCAGTGCGCAGCCGGGCGTGGCGGCGTTGTGTTGCCCATGCTGCAGGCGTGCGAAGGGGGTGGGCGTCCAAGGTGTCCTCACGGTGAAACCGGATCAAATAGTGGTCGGCAGTGACGCGAGGATTGGGCGCTGGTTACAATGTTACAGCACTTCATGCCGCACGGAAATAATTTAATCGACAAATATCACAGATTGTCACACTGACTTCAGCAACACCTCGATAATCTGTTCAACAATGTGTTTCCGTTCACTGCCAAGGCGTTGAAAATCGCGCAACAGGCGCAAGTCTTCCCCGCTGAATTCGTTTGCATGATCGGTATTGGCGACGGGCTCATCGCCGTCGTAGCGCAGCCAGTCGGCCCTCACGCCCAGCCATTGCGCCAGGGCGACCAGTTTGTCCTGGGTGGGAATTGCCTCGCCCTTGATCCATTTGCGCACCGCGTGCACCGTGACCGCTTTGTCGGGGAAGCGCAGGTTGAATTCGCGGGCGATGCGGGAGGCGCCGGCCGGCTGGTAACGCGCCGCTGCCAGCGCCTGGTTCAGCCGTGTGGCGAAGCGCTCCTGTTCGGTTCGAATGGCCCTGCTCATGTTCCCTTGCGCAGTCGGCCTGACGGTTTTGGGCATTGCAACAGGCCCCCGGGGTGGTCAAGCCATTGTTCCAAAACTTGCGCACGGGATCAAGCGGCGCGCGCTTGGATGTGCGCTCAGAACAGCGTGCTGGCGGTGGCTTCCTTTGTCTTGGTGCGGGGCGGGGCAGGGTCGGGCTCGGCGACCAGGTTCCCGGCCGCCCAGGGACGGTAAATTTCTTCGTCGTTGACCAGTTCGCCCTCGAGCCATCCCTGGTATTGCTGCGGCTCCAGCAGGACCAGCATGCGTTTCTCGTCGCCCGGCTGGTGGAAGCGGCCCATCAGCGGATGGCCGTCGGCGTTAATGGTCAGCATCGAGAACGACAGCAGCGGCAGGCCGTCGGGACCGGACGGACGCCATTCCCAGATGCCGGCGATGGCGAGCGACTGCTGATCGGCGCGCGAAATGCGCCAGCGCACCGGTTTGCCGGTCTCGTAGCACGGCTCGTAAAAATTCTCCGCCGGAATGATGCAGAACTGGTTGCGCTGCCATGCATTGCGGAAGGACGGCTTGGTGGCGACGGTTTCGGTGCGCGCGTTGTAGGTCTGGCGCGCCAGTTTGGTGTCGGCCCAATGGGGGACCATGCCGAACATGGCCGGCACGCATTCGACCCGGCCGGTGAACTCGCGCGATTCCCGGAGGATCGGGGCCAGGTAGCCGGGAAACGCTTCGTCCGGGAAGTTGAACAGCGCGCGCTCGAGGCCATGGTGCTGGCTGATCGCGTCGAGTCGGCTGGGGGTGTAATTGGCGCACATGCATAAATGGTAGCCTGTTTTGGACGTGCGCGCAGGAGCGCAGCGCGGCAGGAGCTAGCGATTGCTCGCCGATTGCATCGCAGCGCCGAACCGAAGGCGGCGCTGCCATTTGAACAATTCGAAACCTGCCACGCTGGCCAGCCCGATTGACAAGGCAAGCAGCAGTTGGGTGGCCGTCAGCGGCGCGAAGCGGAACATCGCGGCCAGCCACGGTTGGTAGAGCACCACAAGCAGCAGGGCCAGCGCGGCGGCGGCGACGCTCCAGAGCACCGGATTCGGGGTGCGCAGCGCGTCGAGCGCGCTGCGCGAATGCGAGCGGTTAGTGATGATTTGCCCCAGGTTGCTTGCAATCAGGGCGGCGAAAGTAAAGGCGCGCGCGGCCGGCTCGGGCAGTGCTTCGACCGCCCAGGCGCAGGCGGCGATGACGGCGACCAGGCCGCCGGCGCCCTGGCCGACCGCGCGCAGCACCGTCCAGCCGGCGAACAGGGGCGCGTCGGGCTGGCGCGGCGGACGCCGCATCAGATCCGGTTCGGCCGGTTCGTTCTCGAACGCCAGCGCGCAGGCTGGATCGATCAGTAACTGGAGGAACACGATGTGCACTGGATCCAGCATGATGGGCCAGCCTAGCAGCACCGGCAACAATGCCGTGCCGGCAATGGCCATGTGCACCGCCAGGATATATGTCATCGATTTCTGCATGTTATTGAAGATCTGGCGTCCGGCGCGGATCGCCTTGACTATCGAGGCGAAGCGGTCGTCGAGCAGCACCAGTGCTGCCGCCTCGCGCGCGACGTCGGTGCCGCGCCTGCCCATGGCGATGCCGACGTTGGCCGCCGACAGCGCAGGTGCGTCGTTGACGCCATCGCCCGTCATCGCCACGATCGCGCCGCCGGCCTTGAGCGCCTGCACGATGCGCAGCTTTTGGGTCGGCGTAATACGGGCGCAGACGTTGGCGCTGGCCAGCCGCGCGGCCAGGGCGGGCTGGTCGAGTGCATCGAGCTGGTCGCCGCTGAGCACTTCGCCGCCATCCAGGCCTGCCTGGCGCGCGATGGCGCTGGCCGTGGCCGGATAGTCGCCGGTCACCATCACCACCCGGATGCCGGCTTCGCGGCACTGGCGCACGGCTTCCGGGATGTCGGCGCGCAGCGGATCGGACAGGCCGATCAGGCCGAGCAGCGAAAACGCGAAATCGTGTTGGGTGGGCGGACATTGCTGGTCGGCGTGCTCGGCGCGCGCGACGCCGAGTACGCGCAAGCCCTGGTGCGCCATCGCCTCGGCAGCGTCCAGCAGCGCTTGACGGCTGTTGCCGTCCAGCCGGCACAGGGTGGCGATCGCTTCGGGCGCGCCTTTGGCGGCCACCACCTTGACGGTCTGCGCGGGCGCGCGCCACACCTGGGTCATTGCCCGCAACTGCGGCGCCAGCGGATATTCGCACGCGAGCGTCCAGCCGGCATGCTGGGCGATCTCGGGATAGCGCTCGCCGGCGGCATGGAAGGCGTGTTCCATCGGGTCGAACGGCGCGTCGGCGCTGGCCAGGATGGCGAATTCGGCCAGAGCGCGGAATTGTTCCGGCAAGGACGCGCCGGCGGCCATGTCGAACTGCGCGCCTTGCGCATGCAGGACCGAAACGGTCATCCGGTTTTCGGTGAGCGTGCCGGTCTTGTCGACGCACAGCACGGAGGTCGCGCCCAAGGTTTCGATTGCCGCCAGGCGGCGCGTGAGCACCCGCGAGCGCGCCAGGCGCCAGGCGCCCAGCGCGGGGAACACGGTGAGCACCACCGCAAACTCCTCGGGCAGCATCGACATGGCCAACGCGATCCCGGCCAGCAGCGCCTGCAGCCAATCGCCATGGCGCAAGCCATAGAACAGCACCAGCAGCAGCGACAGGCTGAGGCCGAGCATGGCGAAGAAGGTGACCAGCCGCGCCGTCTGCTGTTGCAGCGGAGAGCGTTGCGGCGCCAGCGTTCCGAGCACCGCGCCGATGCGGCCGATCTCGCTGCGCGCGCCGGTGGCGATCACGCGCGCCACGCCGTGGCCTTTGACCATCAGGGTGCCGGAATACAGGAACGGCAGGTCGTCGCCGCCGGGCGCGGCCGGGCTTTGATCGCCGTCGGTGGGAAGCTTGCGCACCGGCAGCGATTCGCCGGTCAGCAGCGATTCGTCCGCCTGCACCTGGTTGCCACTGATGAGCACCGCGTCGGCTGCGATGCGGTCGCCTTCGGCCACCACCAGCAGGTCGCCGCACACTACCTCGCGGCTGTCTACCGGGCCAGTCTCTCCATCGCGGATCACGCGCGCGCGCGGGCTGCCCAGCTCGCGCAGCGCGTCCAGCGCACGCTCGGTCTTGCCCGCCTGGTGCAGGGTCATTCCCACAGTCACCAGCACCATCCCGAACAGGAACAGGCCTTCGCGCAATTCGCCCAGCAGCAGGTAGAGCAGGCCGCCGCCGATCAGCAGCAGGAACATCGGTTCGCGCAGGGTCGCCAGTACCAGCCGCAGCAGGGTGCGGCGGGANNGCAGCGCGTTGGGGCCGTCGGCGGCAAGCCGGGCCGCCGCGTCCTCCTTGCTCAGGCCGGCAGGACCGGTCACCGTCATCATGCGAGTCTCCACGCGGCGATGAAGAAATGTTTGATTTGCGTCAAAGACGCCCTCCCGATACCGGCGGGACACTTTGCATTGGCCTCAGCGGCCGCGGAAAGGATCGCAGTGAGACAGTTGACATCGACCGACCTTGACGAGCTCGAGAACCAGTTGCGGGACCAGCGCCACACCGTCCTCGAGGCGATCCGCACGCGCCTGTCGGGGCGCGACGAGGACGAGCAGCGCGTCCTCATCAATTACTTCTCCGAGGGCGACAGCCGGGCCGCGGCCGAACAGCTGGCCGGCACCGACATCGCCATGCTGCGCCAGGAACTGGGGGAACTCGAGGCCATCGACGCCGCCATCAAGCGCTTCGATTTTGGCGCAGGCGGGCTGTGCATCGTATGCGGCAACCCGATCCCGCTGGCGCGCCTGCGGGCGGCGCCGGCGTCGCTGACCTGCCTCGATTGCCAGGCCCGCACCGAGGCGGCAGGCGGTTCGGCGGCGGCGCCCGCTGCGCGCTGAGCCGGCTCAGGCACGGCCGGCGCGCCATTGCCAGTCGCGGATTTCCGGCATGTCTTCTCCATGCTCGACAATGTATTGCCGGTGCGCCTTCAGTTTGTCGTGGATGAAGTGGCGCACGCCGTCCACATGGTCCGACAGTTGCGGCAAGCGATCGATGGCGTTGCCGAACAGGCGGAAGCGATCCAGCCCGTTGAGCACGACCATGTCGAACGGTGTGGTGGTGCTGCCTTCTTCCTTGAATCCGTGGACATGGATGTTGCAGTAGTTGGCGCGCCGGTATGTCAGGCGGTGGATCAGGGTCGGATAGCCGTGGTACGCAAAAATCACCGGCTTGTCGGTGGTGAACAAGGCGTCGAAATCCTGGTCGTTCAGGCCATGCGGGTGGGCGTCGGCCGACTGCAGCTTCATCAGGTCGACCACGTTGACGACGCGCACCTTCAGCGAGGGGAAATGTTCGCGCAGCAGTTGCACGGCGGCCAGCGTCTCCAGGGTCGGCACGTCGCCGGCGCAAGCCATGACGAGGTCGGGATGCGCGCCGCCATTGCCGGCCCACTCCCAGGCGCCGATGCCGGCGCGGCAATGATCGACAGCGGCATCGATGTCCAGCCATTGGGCGGCCGGATGCTTGCCGGCCACGATGACGTTGATGTAGTTGCGGCTGCGCAGGCAATGGTCGGTGACCGACAGCAGGGTGTTGGCGTCGGGCGGCAGGTAGACCCGGACAATTTCCGGCTTCTTGTTGAGCACGTGGTCGATGAAGCCGGGATCCTGGTGGCTCGAGCCGTTGTGGTCCTGGCGCCAGACGTGCGACGACAGCAGGTAATTGAGGGAGGCGATCGGGCGCCGCCACGCAATGCGGTTGGCGGCCTTGAGCCACTTGGCGTGCTGGTTGAACATCGAATCGATGATGTGGATGAACGCCTCGTAGCAGGAAAAAATCCCATGCCGCCCAGTCAGCAGGTAGCCTTCGAGCCAGCCTTCGCACTGGTGCTCGCTCAGCATTTCCATGACCCGGCCATCGGGCGCGACGTGTTCGTCGGACGCGGCAATCTCGGCGGTGGAGCAGCGGTCGGTGACCTCGAACACCGCGTCCCAGCGGTTCGAGCTGGTCTCGTCCGGACTGAAGACCCGGAAGTTGTGCATGTTCAGGCGCATCACATCGCGGATGAACTGGCCCTGGACGCGGGTCGTTTCGGCGATCACGGCGCCCGGCTCGGGCACGGGCACGGCGTGGGTGCGGAAATCGGGCATCTCCAGGTCGCGCAGCAGGCTGCCGCCGTTGGCCACCGGATTCGCGCTCATCCGCTGCGTGCCGGCCGGCGCCAGTTCGGCCAGGTCGGCGCGCAGCCTGCCGTGCTGGTCGAACAGCTCCTGCGGCCGGTAGCTGCGCATCCATTCTTCCAGCAGCGCCACATGGCCGGGACGGTCCGTGTCGGCGATCGGCACCTGGTGCGACCGGAAGCTGCCTTCGGCGCGCTTGCCGTCCACCATGGACGGACCGGTCCAGCCTTTTGGCGAGCGCAAGATGATCATCGGCCAAGAGGGACGGACGGTGAAACCGTTTTCGCGCGCATTGCGCTGGATGCGCCGGATCCGCTCGGTTACGGTATCGAGCGTGTCCGCCATCAGCTGGTGCATGGCGATCGGATCGTCGCCCTCGACGAAAAACGGCTCGTAGCCATAACCGTGGAACAGCGCGGCCAGTTCGTGGCGTGGAATCCTGGCCAGCACGGTAGGGCCGGCAATCTTGTAGCCGTTCAGGTGCAGGATCGGCAGCACCGCGCCGTCGCGCGCCGGATTGAGAAATTTGTTGGAGTGCCAGGCGGTGGCCAAGGGCCCGGTCTCGGCCTCGCCGTCACCGACCACGCAGGCAACCAGCAAGCCGGGATTGTCGAACGCGGCCCCGAACGCATGCGACAGCGAGTAGCCCAGTTCGCCGCCTTCATGGATCGAGCCGGGGGTTTCCGGCGCGACGTGGCTGGGTATCCCGCCGGGGAAGGAAAACTGCTTGAACAGGCGCCGCATCCCGTCGGCGTCCTGGCCGACGCCCGGATAGGTTTCGCTGTAGGTGCCTTCCAGATAGGCGTTCGCGACCAGGCCGGGACCGCCGTGCCCCGGGCCTGCGACGTACAGCACCGACAAGTCATGCGCCTTGATCACGCGATTCAGGTGCACGTAGATGAAATTGAGTCCCGGCGTCGTGCCCCAATGCCCCAGCAGGCGCGCCTTGACGTGGCGGCGTTCGAGCGGCTGCGCCAGCAGCGGATTATCTTGCAGATAGATTTGCCCGACCGACAGGTAGTTCGCGGCCTGCCAGTAGGCGTGCATCTTGCGCAGCAGTGCGGCCGGCGCCGCGCTGTGCGCGCTTTCCAGATGGACATCGCTCATGCGCGATCCAGATCCAGGACCCGGCGCGCATGCTTGGCGATGATGAGCTGCTCGTCGGTGTGGATCACGCGCACGCTGACGGCGCTCGAGTCCGATGAAATCACCGGCGCGTCCTGCGCGTTGCGGCCGGGATCGAGTTGAACGCCGAGGAAGCCGAGTCCATCGCAGACCCGGGCGCGCACCTCCGCCGCGCGTTCGCCGATTCCGCCCGAGAACACCAGCGTGTCTATCCCTTCCAATGCGCCGGCCATGGCGCACACCGTTTTCCTGGCCTGGTAGCAGAACAGCGCCACCGCCTCGGCGGCGCGGGCGTCGTCATCCTGGGCTGCCAGCAGCGTGCGCATGTCGCCGCTGGTTTCCGAGATTCCCAGCAGGCCCGAGTCGTGGTTGACCATGTGGTTGAATTTTGCCGGAGTCATCTGTTCGGTGCGGGCCAGGTACCAGCCGAGCCCGGGATCGAGGTCACCCGATCGGCTGGCCATCGGCAATCCTCCGGCGGGCGTCAGGCCCATGCTGGTGTCGATGCTTTTGCCGTCGCGCGTAGCCGTAATGCTGGCGCCGCCGCCGAAGTGGGCGAGGATCACGCGCCCGTGCGCCGCCGGCTTGCCGGCCAGCCGCTCGAGTTCCTCGATCAGGAAGGCGCACGACAAGCCGTGGAAACCGTAGCGCCGCACGCCGTGCGCCTCGTAGCGGCGCGGGATCGGGACGATCCGCGCCAGGCGCGGCATGGCGTGGTGAAACGCCGTGTCGAAGCAGGCCACCTGCGGCACGTTGGGGAAGCGCAGGTGCAGCGTATCGATCATCAGCAGTTCCAGCGGCAGGTGCTCCGGATCGAATGAAGTGAGCTTGTGCAGATCCTGCCGCATGGCGACCGTCAGCGGCTGCGGTTCCCAATACGCGGGTCCGCCGTGCACCACCCGGTGCCCGATGGCGTCCAGCGCGGCCGGGTCGACGTGTTCCGCGATCCAGTCCATCAGCACATGCGCCGCATTGAAGCGTTCCGGGATGCCGAAATGGCGCGAGAAGGATTCCGCGGCGTTGGCGCCGTTGACGCTGAAACAGCCGCTGCCGGTGCCGATACCTTCGACGCAGCCCTCGAAGACGCGTTCCGGCTCCAGGCCAGGCTGGAATAGCGCGAACTTGATCGTCGAAGAGCCGGCGTTAATCGCCAGTATCATCTTGCCGGGCGGGGGAATGGGCATGAAGACTCCTGATGGGGTGACAAACCAGTGTATTGATCCACCTTTCAAAATACCTTGATGTGCATCAAAGCCGCAGGGCATACGCCCCTCCTATCATCGAAGACCGGGTGTTCGAACTGGGGAGGGCACATGGACCAATCGTTCAAGGATTTCGTACTGAACGTGATCGAGAGCGCGAACGACCTGACCTTGGCCACGGTGCGGCCGGACGGCTACCCGCAGGCGACCACGGTCAGCTTTGCGCATGATGGGCTGAACCTGTACGTGGGGATCGGCAAGCACAGCCAGAAGGCCGACAATATCCGGCACAACAACAAGGTATCGCTGACGATCAACCTGCCGTACCAGGACTGGCGCGAGATCAAGGGCTTGTCGATGAGCGCGCTGGCTGAAATCATGGACGACGGCGCAGACGCCGACACCGCGCGCGCCTGCCTGCTGAAGCGTTTCGTCCAGATTGCAGAATGGGGCGACGCGGCGCTGGCGAGCGACGTCGCGTTCCTGAAGATCACGCCGCAGGTGATCTCGATCCTCGATTATTCCAAAGGCTTCGGGCACACCGAGCTGGCGACAGCCTAGACATAATGTATTTGACCTGCCGGACCTCAAGTCCGCCAGGTCAAATACATTATGTCTAGCTCAGGAATGGTTCCTGTTTGCCGGCCGCGCCGGCGGCGGGGAACACCAGCACCGGGATGGCGCTGTGCGTCAGCACCTTGTGGGTTTCGCTGCCGAGCAGCAGTCCCTTGATGCCCTTGCGGCCATGCGACGCCATCGCGATCAGGTCGCAGTTGCGGCTGCGCGCCGCCTCGATGATCCCTTCGTACGGATAGTCCGAAGTGACCAGCATGGTGGTGCAGGGCACGCCTATGGCGGCGGCGCGCTGCGCGACGTGTTCAAGGTATTTGTGGGAGTGCAGTTCGCGGTCTTTCCTGACCTGCTCGTGCACGGATTCCGTCACGCCAGGTTCGTAGGTGAACAAGTGCAGCAGCGGCATCACGTGCACGGCGGTGATGCTGGCTCCGGTCTGGCGTGCAAACCGGAGGCAGTCATCGATCGCCAATTCGGCGGAGGGTGATCCGTCGGTCGGCAGCAGGATATGTTTAAACACGGGCTTGTCCCCTATGGTGACGGGTCTGGCGTCCGGACATCACGCCGGGCAAGCCGGCGGCCTGGTGCCGGCGCGAGCGTCCGGCCGGGGGCCGCGTGGCGGACGCCAGCGCAAGGTCCATCGTTGAACGGTGCAGCAGCAACCAGTTCGGCAGCAGTTCGAGCGCTTCGCGCCCGAGGCCGATATCGCCTCCTTCGACTTGTGGCTGTGCATGGTGCAGGGCGCTGAGCGCACGCGCATGTTGCTCGCGGTGGCTGCGCAGCGCCGGGTAGTTAAGTGCTTCCATGGCGGATTCCTCCTCCCGGAAGCTGGCTTCGAGGTCGGCGATGAGCGCCGTGAAGCCATCGGCGAACTGATCGTCGGCGGTATGGGACAAGCGCTCCATCTCTGTCGAGATCGAGCGTCTCGCCTCATTCATCATCCCGGCAATATTCCGGGCCATCCAGGTGGTAGAACAGAATTTCATGATCAAACCTCTTGCAAAAACGGGCGCTGGTCATACAGAGCCGGCCCGTTCCAAGTGTGAATCACGCCACCATGCGATCTCTTTGATGCACGTCAAAAATGAATGATTGACCGGCGGCCGGGCCGGTGCATTCCCCCTTCAGTCCGCCAACCCCGGCCGCAGCACCAGCACCGGTATCGTCGAGTAGGCCAGCACGTTCTGCGTCACGCTGCCGGCCAGCAGCCTGCTCACGCCGCGCCGGCCATGCGACGCCATGAAGATCACGTCGCATTGATTGTCGAGCGCCGCCTGGATGATTTCTTCATGGGGAGCGAAGGCCAGAGCGAAGATGGACTTGCAGGGCACGCCGGCCGACTTGGCCATTT